>JACCDM011824810.1_pt1 | contig 41496 bp, 48 predicted proteins | sample 7445851 | NCBI WGS metagenome assembly JACCDM01 (sample SAMN15323438, study PRJNA562643) | freshwater metagenome | isolation source: river surface water | place: USA:Blue River Watershed | collected 2017-08-16
TCTTGATCTTGATTACCAATAGATAAATTATTAAAGTCATCTTCTAGATTATAATCATAATGTTTATTTCTTTTATTTTTTTTATATATACCAAGTGTATTCCAATAAACAGGTAAAATACCAATATATTTACCTGCTTTAGATTGATTAATTTTATTTTTAATAAATTCAGAAGGTGAATTGTTAATTATTAATTCTTCCCAGTTAGACATATTTTTATTAATTAATTAATTATTATTATTTTAATTCAATTTTAATTGATTTTATTTGTGATTTAATAGTAAAATGGAAACTGTAATAATACTAATTATATTAGTTTTACTTTTAGTCGGATTATGTTTTTATAATAAAGCAATAGATGGATTTAGTGATTTTAATTTTACAGGTCCTAGAATTAATCCACCTTGGACTTTAAATACTGAATTAAACCAAGAAACATATAAAATTGCTAAGGCTATTATTAATAATATTAATAAAAAAATAAATAAAAATTATGTATTTGGACAATTCGAAAATGTTATTGAAGATAATGATATTGAAGGAAATAAAAGATATATTATGGACTTTTTTGTATATGAAATAAATAATCAAAATGTAAATGATGTTAATCGTCGTATTATAGTTGATTTAACATTATTTTATAAAACAAAAACAATACAAGTTAATACAGTTAATTTTAGTAATGCACTTAAAAATCAAGAAGTTAATAATGATAGTAAAGCCAATAAAGATGCATTAATTCTTAAACATTCATTATTAGCAAATGATAATCAACCAATGAGATTTACATTTAAAGAAGTCTTAGAATCTGATCCATTTGAAAATCCAAAAACAATTGACCTAGGAGATACTGACCGTAGACCTTGGATTTTACCAGTTAATATACAAGATAAAGCAAATCTTCGCGCATTTCCTTGTCAAGATTATGGTAATTGGTGGGATGAAAATGGTATACCATTAACATATGAAGAAGAAAATGGATTACCCAAAAAACAAAAACCTAAATGGTGTTATAACTCATATAATACGGCAACAGTACCACAAACAATTGTTGGTCAAAGATATCCATCATTTGTTAAAATGCCATATGATCAAGCCAATAAAGCGAATAATTGGATGTTTGATAAGATGCAAGGTATTGTGTCATTCCCACACGGAGGATCAAATTCAGGAAGAAGTTAAAAGTCCTTTCCGTGTTTTAAACCAAGCAGTTTGAATCTCTATTAATTTTTTTGTTAAAGTTTGAAATTTGTGAGATAAGTTTTGATCCTGTAAAATTTTTATCTGTATTTTTTTGGTATCATTAGGAGTTTTATGAGTGCCAAAAGTGTTATTAAATACACTCCAAAATGAATATTTACTTTGTCTATCATAATCATCAGTAATGATCTTTTCATTGCTTAAATGATGTATGTTTAATTCATCAATTAAAGCTAATAAATATAATAATGTTTGATGACCTTCTGCAAAACTTCCTAAATTAAATCCTGAAGAATTAAGTTTATTACTATTATTTAATTCTGTCTTATACATTTTATCAGTGATGCGTATTCCTAAAACTCCATATAAAATTGGATCTAATATATCATCCGTAATATGTTCATTTGGATTAGAACCAAAGTCTGCTCTTGTATAGTATCCACTATTTGTGTTATTTATTATTTTGGAAATTTTTTTGTTTAACAATTTTAATGCTTCTACTAATGGTAATGGTTCTGATATTTTCTGAGATAATTCTGGTGTTGGTGTTGGTGTTGGTGTTGGTGTTGGTGTTGGTGTTGGCGTTGGTGTTGGTGTTGGTGTTGGTGTTGGTGTTGGTGTTGGTCTTGCTGTTGGTGTTGGTGTTGGTCTTGCTGTTGGTGTTGGTGTTGGTGTTGGTGTTGGTGTTGGTGTTGGTCTTTGTGCTGGTGTTGGTCTTGCTGCCGCTTGTGGTGATTCTGATGGTGTTGCTGCCGCTGGTGGTGATTCTGTCGCTGGTGTTGGTGTTGGTGTTGGTGTTGGTGTTGGTGTTGGTGTTGGTGTTGGTGTTGGTGTTGCTGCCGCTGGTGATGCTGCTCCCGCCGGTGGTGTTGGTGCTGCTCCCGGTGTTGCTTCTGCTGCCGGTGGTGGTACTGGTGTTTGCATACCAGGTGGCATTACATATGGAGAGGCTCCAACAGCTTGTGCAACATTTACTATAATTGATGGTAATTGTGGTAAAGCTTGTGGTTGTGCTTGTTCAACAGGATCAACAGGTGAAACAATTTCTTTAACAGCTTTATTTTTTAATTCATCCATATTTTTATAAAAATCATCTGGATTTGTATTTAATAATTCTAATAATCCTTTTTGTATTTCTTTACCTAATCCAAGTAATATACTCAAGTATAAAGGTTCTTTATCTGATATTTCTTTTATTTTAGCAGCAGAGATATTTAAATCTTCAGTAGTTGGATTTGGTTGTCCATTATCATCATTGTCTAATCTTAATGCAATACAATTAATAAGACTATTTACGGAAGATATATAATCAAGATCAGATATGACATCTTTCGTCTCTGAAACATCCTCTGGTTTTACTTTTTTTTTTTTATTATCAGAATATTTTTTAATTAAATATCCTAAACCAAAAAAAGGAGATGCTAGAATTTTTATTCCGGTTTCTAATGTAGCTAATGCTGCAATACCAGTTGCCGCGAGTGGAACACCAATAATTCCTTCACCAACTTTAGCTGCATATTTACCTGGACCACTTAATGAATCAATTCCAGTATTCAGTTTATTAAAAGCTGATGCAACTAGTTTAGCTCCTTTAGGTTTAAAATATCTACCAACAACACTACTACCCCCTTTTTTATATTTTTTTTTTCTTGTTAAATTATATTTATTTTTAATTGTTCTGTTTCGCAATATCTTAAATTTTGATTTTTTTTTATTACCAGTATTATGTGTAATATATGATTTCTTTCGTAATATCATTTTACAATTATTATAAGAAATATTTATTTTATTTGAAACAACATAAGATTTTTTTTATCATATATAATATAGATGAATTAAAGGTGCATCTTAAAATAAAAACCTAATAATAATAGTATAATAAAAATGACTTATTAATGATTATTGAAGTATGTCTTCAACTTATTTTTCCCGTAGATTGTTTATGTTATGTAAACAATTTTAGTTATTACTAGATTTTTATATTAATTATAAAAATTTACGGTATATTTTATTGCAAGTTATATTCTTTATTGAATATAAATCAATATTATATTTTCTCTTTTATTTTAATTTTATTTTGTTTAGGACAAAATAAAACTGTTTAGTTGTATTTTTTATTTTGTTTAGGTAAGTATTAAACAAAATAAAACTGAATCTTAAAATGGTATAATATCAAAATTATTAATATTAATACTAAAGAAATAAATACAATGGCTAAAAGAATTTTAAAATTCAATGATGCATTTGAATCATATTTAAATCATCTTATAAGAGATTGTAATATTACCCATAATGATTTAAAAAATCCAGATTGTATTAAAAATCTAGCACAAACACTAGAATTAACCATCAAAGAATTATTCACTACATCAGAAGTATTTAAAAATAAACTAGATTACTGTAAAGCAGTTAAAGAAAGTCTAGATAATAGATTCTTTTATCAACCACCTATCTATAATCTTACTGATCTAGATCAGATTGATAAACATCTATTTATCATTGATTCACATCCTAAGCATGCTCAAAGAAGTCCAGAATGGTATCATTTTCGTTGGGAACGATTAACAGCCAGTGATTTAGGAAAAGCTGTAGGTGATAAAGGTGATAAATCTAGATTAGAATTAATTTATCAAAAATCAATGTCTTTAGAACAATATATTAAACAACGTGAATCATCCTCATTATCAGGACCAGCAATACAACACGGTATTTGTTTTGAATCAGTTGCCACTGAATTATATGAAATCAAACATAATTTAAATGTTCTAGAATATGGTTGTCTACCACATCAATATGTAGATTATTTAGCCGCATCACCAGATGGTATTTGTAAATCAAGGGAAAGTAATCCAAATTATCACGGAAGAATGTTAGAAATTAAATGTCCTTATTCACGTGTGATTACTGGAATACCTAAAACTGAATATTATATGCAAGTACAATTACAATTAGAAGTATGTGATTTAGAATATTGTGATTTCTTAGAATGTGATATTAGAATATATTCTGGAATGACACAATTTTTAAATGACTCACCAAAAGATGAAGCCTCATATAAATATACTAAATCAAATAAACCAAAAGGTGTTATTTATGAATATTATGAAAAAGGATCAAGCTCAACTAAATATAAATATTGTCCACTTAAATTATCAAATGATGAAATTAGTCAATGGATTCAAGATACTAGAGAAGAAATAATTAATGATTCTAGATATCATTCTGGTGGATGTAAATATTGGTGGTTAGAAGAATTTAATGAAACACTACTTAAAAGAGAACCAGAATATTTTGCTAATCTTAAAATTAAACTAGATGAATTCTGGAAACAAGTTGTTCATTATCGAACAAATGGTCTACTAGAATTAGAATATAAATTGGGAATTAAACAAAAACCAGCGTCATCATTAGATCTTCATTTAGTAGATAAAATAGATGATGATATGGATTATCTTAAACCAGGTGATATTGATACGATTGATTTTATTGATGTTTATGAACAGAAACCAAATAGAAATGCATATGATAATATTGATTTTATAGATATAAATAAAGAAGAAGAACCACAGATTAAATCAAAATCTAAATCTTTACTTGTTATTAAACCAGATAGTGATGAAGATGATAATAATGATGATTTATAAAATTTAAGATTAAATTATTAAAATATATATAATAATAAAATGTCATTAACCAGAATTAAAAAAGAATATTTACAATTAATGAAGGATCCGCCATCTAATTGTAGTGCAGGACCAATTGATGAAAATGATATGTATCAATGGAAAGGTTTTATTATTGGACCAGAAGATACACCATATGCAGGAGGCTGTTTTAATCTTAAAATAAATTTTTCATCTGATTATCCATATAAACCACCAAAAGTAAATTTCCTAACAAAAATTTATCATCCAAATATACAGAAAAATGGAGGTGGTATATGCTTGGATATTCTTACATCTAAATGGAGTCCAGCTTTAACTGTTTCAAAAATATTATTATCAATATGTTCTTTATTGAATGATCCAAATCCAAATGATCCATTAGAACCAGATATTGCAACACAATATACTGATTCACCTGAAGCTTTTAATAAAACTGCAAAAATGTGGACCGAAAAATATGCAAATTAATTTTATATTGGTATATTTTTTATTTTCTTTTTATTTAAATTTCTTTTAATTAATTAAAATAATAATTAATTAAAATGTCTAAAAGTGGTTTAAAAATGAAAGGTGGTAATGTAGCTGATATCGTAACTATTATATTATTTACTATTATATATATGTTAGCTTTTATAATTATCTTGTCTATAATATTAAAAATCTATTATTATTATCTAGCAAAAAAAAAAATTACAAATCCTGAAGAATCTAAAGAATATGAAAAAAAATCAGGTATAGCTACAACTATATTGTATACATCAATTGTGTTGATGTTTATATGTATATTTGTTTTGATAATACATTCGTTCATAAACTATAATATTATTACATTATTTATTAAATAAATATTAAATTTTTAATTATACATTGTTTATTATTCTTGAAATTAAAATCAAAAAATTATAAAAGATAAATAATATTTTAATCGATGGAAGATTTTACATTCTATGGTGGTGTATAAATACTTTCTTTTATTTTTTTATTGATTATTTTTCTATTGTATTGAATAAAGCAAATAAAAATTAATAATAAATAATTAAAATGTCTAAACATGATTCAAATCCAGTAACACTTACAATAATTATTATTGGAATAGTATTATTCTTTTTAGCATTCTTCGTATTTCCAGTATTAACAGCACATTATAGTGATCTAGCTAGAGAAGAAAAAAATGCCGAAAAATCTAAGGAATATAACAAAAAATCTAAAATATTTATGTGGTTAGCTCTAGGCATACCATTCGGTTTATTTGGAATTTTTGTATTATCTATGATATTTTTTTGGATTTATACAATTATATAAGGTTTAATATTTTTTATTTTCTTTTTAATTAATTAAAATGTCTAAAGGCAGTTTAAAAATGAAAGGTGGTGGTATTGATTTAGCAATGCTTGCTTTTTTAATATTAACAATTGGTGTATGGTGTATAGGTTATGCATTCATTCATTTTAATGGTATGCAAATAGGATTAATTCTTCGTTTGTTTTTATCATTAATATTTGGAGTACTGATTATCGGTCTTTTATTCTTCGGAATTATAAATGGTGGTATCGATCGTGAAATTCTCACAGGTCTTATTCTTGCGATGTTAGTTTTCGGATTATTATTTATAAGTGGTGTAATTTTATTTGTAGGTGCTCACTATTCTAACCTAGCTGAAAAAGAAAAAGATACAGATCAAAAAAAATATAAAGAATATGAGAAAAAATCAGGTATATATTTTAATACCTTTTTAATTATGATATGTTTAATGTTGTTTGGATGTACGATTGTACCACTTATTTTGGCTCTTTTGGGCTATATTAAATAACTAAATAACTAAATAATAGATAAATTATTTTAAATTTTAAGATTTTTTAATTTCTTTTTAATTAATTAAAATAATAGTTAATTAAAATGGCTAAAGGCGGTTTTAAAAAAATGAAAGGCGGTTGTATGACCGTTAATACAGTTTTAATGGTTGTTGTTGTAGTTTTTGGTGCTTTATTAGCTTACACTTGGTTAAATCCACCACAAGCAAAATTACAACCAACACCACAATCAACAAAAATGATGGAACATTTCACTGATTCTGAACCAGCACCAGCTGATTTAAAACCTAAAGAAGGTGAAGTTATTGTCGCACTCTTCTCAGCTGATTGGTGTCCTCATTGCAAGGAATACAAACCATCTTGGCAAAAACTTAAATCAGCAAATGATAACAAATCTTTAAATGGTAAAAAAGTAAGATTTGTTGATGCTGATTGTTCAAATACAGCTCATCCAGCTTCTTCAACATACAAAGTAGAAGGTTACCCAACAGTTGTTGCTATTACAACTAAAACAAACAAGCACATCGAAAGAGTTACAACTATGAAAGAAGTTGAATCAGCCATCGCTGATATGTAATACTTTTATCAATAGTGTTAGCTGAATTCTAGTAACTAGTTTATTCAGTTTGTTTTTATTTTTAGTTTTATTTTAATTGAAAAAATTGATTTAGATTAGATATAAATTAATTACTAAAATAAAAAGATGCCAAACTTTGTCTTTAATACTCTCCAACTATTTGGAAATAAAGAACATATTTATGATATTATTAAACCAACATCTAATAATAGTTTTCTACCATTAAATGAGAATTCAATTATGAATAATAATACTGAATATAAATTAGAAACACGTTTTAATTTTAATCTTGAAGAAAGTTTTAGTTTATGTTATGCAGTTCCACCACCTTTACTTCTAAATAATAGTGATTTTTATTCACCAAATATTAATTGGTTTATTGAAAATTGGGGAACTAAATGGGATGCCCGAGATTCACGGATCATTGAAGAAGATGATAATATAGAAGTATTATTTAATACAGCTTGGTCAACTCCAATTACTTGGTTTGAAACAGTTGCTAAAAAATATCCTGATGTAAAAATGATTAATTATTTTATCGAGCAAACATATGATTTGTTTGGTGTGATTGTATGTGTAAATGGTAAATGCAGTGAACATTATTTTCAAAATAAAAATGATCTTAAAGGTCTTCAACTTTTCGCGATAAATCAATATTTATCATATCTTGATATGATTGATGAAGATGAAGAAATAGATTATAAATTATATTTTATAATTAATGATAAAATTAAAAAAAAAATTCATCCTTTTCTAGGTATTAAATTAATTAAAGATAATGTTTTAACGATTGGCTATTATAATACAGATTTTGATTATCAAAAACAAGAAATTGTTCTCAATCCAACAATGAATATGCAAATGACTAGAAAGACATTATCTGATGTTCAATCATTATTAAGTAATGAATATAAAATTTATACTGAACTTGATAATAAAAATCTAACTCAGCTAATGATTGAATAATTTTTGCCTATTTTTTAATTGTTTTTGTTTTATTTAAAGATGATTCTAATTTCTTAGAGAATTTTTTAGTATCAATTTTAAAATCTTTAAATTCTTCGATTTCTTTTATTTTAAATTCTTTGATATTTAGATATTGTTTTGTTAATTGATATCCTAGATTTATAATATTCGTTTTATCTTCAGATGTCAAATTAAATATTTGATATAGTGATAGTTCTATTTCTAGTATAATTGAATTATCAAAATATTTTGTTTTTTTTTCTAATGTTTCTCTAGCAATTAAATATCCAATTATACTTTTATAAATGTCAGTTATATTTTTACATTTTTCTTTACTAATTTTTTCAATACATAAAATACCTAATGTGTTATCCATATTATGTGAATACATATCAATTGGATAATTATTATAAATACCTCCATCAGCTAGATGATAAGTTTCATTATCAATTGGTGTAAATAAAGGTGGTATTGCCATTGTTATTCTAAGTGCTTTTATAATTGTCATTTTAGGTGTTAAAATATAATTAAATAATTCTGGTTCAATAATATTATTATATATTCTAGTTGCTGTTATAGATAATTTAATCGGATTAAAATTCCATAGATCTAGAAAAGTAATTTCAAATGGATTTTTATTTGGAAAACGAACTTCTAAAAAATGAGCTATAAATTTTTCGACATTATATCCATTATCTAGACCATATTTATTTATTAAAATTAAAACAGAGTCGGAATTTATATTATGTAACCAATTTAAATCCATTTCAATAAAAATATTAATTAAATCACTAGAATGAAATTTTAAAACTATTAAAAAAGCAAATAATGCACCTATTGATGATCCTGTTATATCTTCTAAAGTATCAATAATACCATATTCTTCTAATGCTTTAATAACACCAATATAACTAAATCCTTTTGAACTACCACCACTAAAAGCTAAATTCTTGATTACTTTTTCCTTATTTGTAATTTCTTTTAATTTTTTTTGTAATAATATAATTTGTTCTTTAATACTATCTGGTTTATCATCCATTTTTTGTTATATGAAGAAAAAAATAAGATATTATAAACTCTAAAAAATAAAAAAAAAATGTAAAGTAACACTTGGCTAAGCTGAAACCACCTTAAAGGACAGACGCGTCTGTTCTGTTAGGCGGTTCTCTTCGTCAAAGACTGGCTTTTGAATCCATTCGATGTGGATGTGGTTGCCGACGCTGGCGTACAAAAGCTGACAGAGAATGTCAACAGCCTTCAGCAGGTTCGCGTAAACAATCTTGTCTTGCGGGGTGGACACGTCGAAGATGGGGTTCATCTTGTGGTCAAAACCGATGCGCTTGACATTGTTCTTTTCGAGAACACTGAGACAGATGTGAATGTAGTTCTCCACCAGGTCGAATTCGCCGTTGATCTCCTTAGTCACAAAGTCAGCCGTAGAAGCCATTGGTTGTTGTATTGTTATCTTAAAATTAAATTAACACAAATCAATTTTAAGATAAATATAATATTAAAAATACCAAAATATAATAGATTATGATACTATAGTAAACTCGATAGTATTAACACTGACTTTGGAGACTTTAACTTTAATATTATCAAACAGTTTGAAATTAGTAAAATCTCCTTTTAATTGATTTAATTCTTTATTATAGACAAGTCTTTCATTTGTCATTCTAGATATATGAACTGAATATTTATAATCTAAATCATTCACATATATAACACAACCAACTGATGTAAGACTTATTATAATAGCATCTAATTCTTGATTTAATACTACTTTATGATTATTATTAAATTCTTGGATAAAAAATTCAATCTGGTTTTGTTTAGAATCAGCTTGATTAATATTTTCTAAATATTGTGTAATGTCAATATCATATCCCTTTAAAATACAATGATTTAATAAATCAGCTGCTCTACGAATAGGTGATGTCCAATGTGTGTAATCTAACATACCAATACCATAATGTAATGCATTTGTTTCAGTATAATATGCTTTTTGTAATATATTTTTAATCATGAAATTAGTAAGTTGTGATTTATTATTTTCACATAAATTAATGATATCTTGTCTTTGTATTGTGTTTGATGTTGGTTCTAGATTACAGAATTTAAAATATTCTGATATCATTTTCATATTATTTGAATTAGGTTCTGGATTACAACGATATAAGCGATTTATTTGGTTTGACATAACTTGATTTGTTTTAAGCATCCAATATTTAATCATTTGGTGTGATCTAGTTTCATAATTTAATATTATATCTGGAATAGTCTTTTTAATAATTTGTGATGTTTCATATAATATTAAAAAATCATTATTAGATTCGAATATTTCATCAACTAGTTCATAATGATATTTGTGTTTTGATATAATTGTTGAATAGAACCATTTTTGGTATTCTAGTTCTTTAGTTTGTGTATTAAATATAAAATGTGTCGTGACTACTTTTGTTTCTTTATTTGGTAAGATTGAACAAGCATTATCTGCATATTCTCTTGGTATCATTGTCCAATTTTTATTAGAACCATAATATGTATTACCTCTATTAATAATTTTTTCGAATTCTGGACCAATACTAGGATTAATATAATGTGCAACATCACTGATATGAACATAAATATTTAATAAATGTGTATCTGGAATTGGATCAATACTAAAAGCATCATCACAATCTTGACAAGTAATTGGATCAATTGTAAAAGTGTTTAGATTTGTTTGATCTAAATGTTGATTTTCTATTTGATTATGTATTTGAATAATATTATTTTGTATTTGTGATAGATTAAATTTCTTTTCAATTAATTCATCAACATCTGGTTTTAATATTTCAATAATTGTTCCATTTATAACATTATCTAAGTCATCTGTAATTTTAAGATGTACCCAACTATTTTTAGGTACAAATAATTTATTATTTGTTTTTGAAGTATCAATTGTAATAAGTTGTGTTAATTCTGAAACATATATATAGATAATTTTTTTAAATGTATGATGTACACTACCAATAAAAGATTTACCAATTAAAGAATAATTAATAACTTTACCATAATATTTAAGATCTTGATCTTGATAATATTCTATTTCAACTATTTCATTATTAAAAGCTCGATTAAGATCTTTTTTATTGATATAAATTGATTTGTTATCTTGATTTACAAAACCATTACCAAATTCATTGACGATAAGTTTGCCGGAAGTGTGTGCGATTTGTTTAGTCATTTTAATTGTAGGGATGAGTGTGTGAATATTTATTATATTATAATAACTTTATATTTATTCATAAAATAAAGAAGAAAATAAGTAAATATTTTCTTTAATTGTAAATAAAAATGAGCAAAATGATTAATATAAATGAATTGCATCGGGAACAAACTAGAAAGGATGAAAGAAGACTTGAAATATATGAAAATATTTTAGATAAGGTACATCAAAAAATAAAATTAACAAGTAAAACCAGTGAAGACAAGTTCTGTTTCTATTCTGTTCCAACATATGTTTATGGTTTACCATTATTTGATACAAATAATTGTATTATATTTTTAACTAAAAAGTTAAGTGATAATGGGTTTGATATTAGATATACTCATCCTAATTTATTATTAATATCTTGGTATGAAAAACCTGGTAAAAAACCATTACCTTTAACTAATAATAATAATAAATTAGAAGAATTAAGAGCTAAAGCATTAGAATATCGTCCAACAACAGACTACCAACCAACAAATAATTTTATATATGACAGTAATTCATTAAATACATTACAAGAAAAAGCCAATCGATTATTATTTGATTCTAGATTTTAATTTTATACCGTCATTTTACCTACACGATAAACTGAATCAAGAATAAATATTATAAATACACCAAATATTACAAAAAGAATGATATCGTGAACATTTTCTTGTGCAGGTTCATCAAAATGGCCTAATTTTTGTAAAATTAAATCTAATTTAGCATTAAATTCTTGTAATCTAGCATCATCAACAGAAGATAATTTTTTATTCATTGCTTTATTATCTTCTTGTCTTTCTAAAGGCTGCTGTTGTTGTTGTGAAGGTTGTTGTTGTGAAGGTTGTTGTTGTGAAGGTTGTTGTTGTGGTCTAAAGACACTATTTGGATCAATAATATAATTTGTTGAATCATTAATATTATTTGGATGAAAATCTTGTGGTATATTATCTAATTGACTCATATATTCTTTAATATCTTTTGGTTTAATATTATAATCGGTTGGTCCATATTCACAATCATTATCAATTTGTAAATATTGAGCATCTAATTCATCATCCATAGCTCCTATTCCACCACTTGATACATTAATAGTTCTTTTTGGTTCATTTGATGATATATAACGTTTTTCAGGTATTCTATGTCCATATTCAGATACTTTTTTCTTATTACGTTTTTTATTAGTATCATTATTTGATTGATATGTATCACCAAAAGCTTCTGATAAACTGGCAGGCATTTCTTATTTTTATTTAATTTATTATATACTAAAGAAATAATTCTTGATTTTCTCACATTTAAAATAAATAATAAAACAAAAATAAAACAAAATAAATATGAAACTAAGTCCATTTTTTTATAATAAAAAATTTAATATATTTCTAGGATGTGTTTTTGCCATTTATGTATTATGTGCATCAAAATATATCGGTCAGAAAGATTCAATATTTTATAGTAATTTTTATAAATTAATCTTATTAATCGGAGTTCTAATAATTTATCCATATCATAAACAAGCAGGAGTTATTTTATTGATTATTGTTATGATCACACACTTTCCTATGTTTAGAGAAAAATTTGCAGACATAATGACATCATCACAAAATAAAGAATCTAATTATGATATTACAATTGAAAAAAGAAAAAAAATAGATGAAAAAATATCAAAAGAACAACCAAGATTTGATTTATTAAAAGATGAAGGTATAATAACTCCATTAGAACAATCAGTTATATCTGATATTCAAAGACAATTTGATGATCAAATAGATATGATTACGACAGATGATTTTGATAAAATAGCATCTTATACAGATGAAGGGGATCCAATTAATGCTGGATTATTACCTAAAACTATCACTAAATCTAGTATAGATTATGATCAATTAATATTAGCCGGAAAAATTATAAATTTTTAGGAATAATTATTTTTACATTAAAAATATAAAAGTAAAATTGAAATTATTTTTTAATTATCTTTAATAAAAATTTTAGAGTAATGCCTACTCCTGAAGAATATCCAATGGAATATCCACTTATTACTAATCATCAACGCAATACTATAAAATCAAATAATTTAGATATAAAAATGATGAAAAGTATGGTTAAAGAAATTATTACTATAAATGAAGAATCAATGAATCAACAAATAAAAAATGCAGAACAAAGAATTACTAAAAAATATATGAGATGGCTTATTATAATTTTTATAATATTTATAATTTTAGTAATCATTATTGTTATATTATTCTCTTTTGGATTTATTAGTGTAAATTAGAAAAGTTTACTATAAGCATAGGTTAGTTTAGTTATAAGTTGTTCTTCTGTTCCATTGTTCTTGATAAAATTAGTTAGATGTGAGTTCATTTTTTTATTAAAGTATAGTGTTGAATATAATTGAAGAATTACATCTGTATCCATAATAAAATGTTCTGGTAAATGTTTATTATTTATTTCATACCTAATATAAGTATTATATGATGATCCAATTTCTTGAATAAGGTCTCGTATTTTAACTAGTTTATTATTTTTATGATTATGAAGGTTATTGATATCTACAAAATAAAGATATAAAGTTTGCATTTCAGTCGGTAATGTTTGAATAAATTGCTGTATTTTTCTTTGGATTGTCATTTGACTAATTATATCTCGATTTTCTTCAGATAATTTGATGAATCTTTGATATTTAGCATAATCCGAAATAAATTTTCCAACCCCATATTCTTCTATGTGTGGCAATTTTGTTGTATTAATAATATGTTTAATATGAATAATCTTTTGTTTAATCATTGTAAGTTTTTTAATTTCTTTTTCAATATCTGTAATATTGTCAATATATTTAAATATGTGTGTATCGTCTTCTGTAATATTGTTATTATGTGTTGAAATTTTTATTTTATCATTACCAAATTCTTCAATATATTTTTTTACTATTTTATCAAATTCATAATTATCATTACATTTGATTATTTCAATTATATCTTTATAATCAGGTGTATTATGTATCTGATTTATTCTATCTTCTGAAGAAATAATTAAATAAGTATTATTGATAAGTAAAATGATATAAATATAATTCATTATTATTTGTTTTTCTATAATAAATTTCTAAAACATAATCAATTTTTATTTTTTATTCTACTATTTATATAAAATGAAAATCAAAAATACAAACAAAAATAATAGACGTAAATTAAATAAAAAAAGAACTTTTAAAAAAGGTGGTACCTTAATTGATAATCTTTCTAGAAATACACTTGACAAAGAATTTAGTTTTGATGCAATATGTAGAAATGCTGAATTAGAAAAAATTTTGGGTAGTGATACAGCAGGTAAATCATTATGTGAAAGAATATTACTTGAATCTATGAATAAAGTATCTGTATATAGATTGTTATACAATACCTATTTACCTGATTTCAATTCTCAAGGTATAAGTCCAGAAAAATTCAGAGAGATTTTTAATTCTAGATGTGATTCTAGAGTTAATATTAATAATTCACCTCCAATGCAAACCGCATATACTAAAGCAGAACAAGCAGAACATAATTTAAAAAATGAAATTGTTAACATAATGCTGGATAAATCAAAGATTGTTAAGGTATTAGAAGAGTTGAAGGCTAAAAATGCAGAATTAACACAAAAAGATGCAGAAATTAATACGGCACCTTTAACTGAGGATGAAGTACAAGAACAAGAAAATACAAACACCACGATAGCGATATTGGATAAATTTAATTCAAATCCGATACTAGTTAATGAAGCTAGAAAATTTTTAGAAGGATATTTAGGATCTTATTCAATACAAAATTTGGATCAATGTGAAAGAATTAAAAAAATAGTTAGATTAGTAATGATTATTTTTTCAATAATGTTAATGGTTGAAAAAAATCCAAGTCAAGAAGCTCAATTATTACCTTTATTTGAAATCATTTATGAAGGGTATTCTAATATGGTTTCAGAATATTATGCACGTTATCCACCCGCTACTGCGATTGGCGGAGGTAGAAAAATTAATAAAAAATTAAGTAAAAAAATTAATAAAAAATTAAGTAAAAAATATAAAGGTGGTAATAAAGATCCATATTTCGACAGATATTTAAGTCTACCGAGTGATACTGTTAATTCTCCAGGTGTTGAATTTATGTTAATAATAGAACAACATCCCAAAAAAAGTATTGGATTAGGTTTACTTTTTTGTATTCCGCTTGTTATATATGGTGGCTATAAGTTAGGTGGACAATGTATAAGTTTTGTTCGTAAATTAGCTAAAAAGAATAAACTTAAGAATTATTATGATATGGAAAGAATATTAACACATACACCAGGAAATATTCGGGCATTAACATATATTTTATTATATTTAATATTTGTTTTCGAGAATGTCACGAGTGATTATGATCAAGAAATTCCAATGTTTATTAGGGAACCATTATTTGATTTAAATCAAGTACCAGATAATGTATTATCTTTTGTCAAAGGACAATCAAACCCAGAACCATTAGGTCAAAATTTAAATACAATAATTGGGTTACGCAAAATTTTAACAACTCTGGATAAAGATGGTACATTATCTTTTATACCTACATCAGAAAAAATATCATCATCTGATTTATATGATAGAAGTAGTCAGAAATCTTATTATGTATCTACATTAGAATTTTTTTTAAAACACATAAATAAACTGGTTGATGATGAGACTCCTCAGTATACAAATTCTGAGAATATAACAAATTTTATTAAGATATTAAACATTTGTGTTAATAAAATATCATTATTATGTAAAATTATTAAAGAAGTTCATTTTCTATATCTAGGACAAGAAAATCTAAAAACAGATTATATTACAATTAAAGAAGAAAATGGTTCTTTTAAAGAATTATCTTTTGATACCATTATCAAGGATCATCTTATTTATAAAAATAAATATATTAAAGAAAAAATTCGGAGTCCGACGTCAATTTATGGTATTTTTCAATCCATATTAGAAAAACAAAATCAAAATCAAAATCAAAATAATGAGCCTACATATGTAAATCTTCAAACTGTAAATAATCCTTCATCTTCAACCTCAGAAAAATTATTTTTGTTAAACGCAGGATTAGGGTTTATTTTAGGAGAATTAATTAGTTAAATTTACAATTATTATAATGCTTTAATGTCAGCCACTTTAGATCTTAATATTGTAAATAAAATTAACATAAATCCAAATACAGGTACACCTGGAATTAACATAACTGCAAATACAATTGAAAATAAAGACATACCTGATCTTAACAAAGACGTTATATAACAAATTACTTTTGATAATACATTACTATTAGATATAATAGAACCCATTTTAGTGAAAGCCATCTGTGATAATTGTGATTTTACTTGATATAGTTCTTGTTGTCTTTTTTGTTGTTGTTGTTGTAATTGTTGTTGCTGTTGTTGTAATTGTTGTTGTTGTTGTTGATTAGGTGGAGCTCCTCCTTTATTACAATATGTATTATTAGTATTTATATCCGTTAAAACAAAATATAGGAATAATACAACAAACAATATAGACAATTCTATTTTATTATAAATAATAAAATCTTTAGATCTTTTATATAATGATTTAAAATATTCAATTACTTCATTTTTAAAAGAGGATGTTTCTTTTTCTTTTTCTTTTTCTTGTGACATATTTATTTATTTTAGAGAAAAAATATAACGTATAATATTTTATTGTGTTCTAAATTATATTTTTCTCATTCCTTTAAACATTTGAGATATTATTAAATACATTGCTGCAACATATATAAATATAGGAAATGCTGGAATTAATATTAAAGCAAGAATAAATATCATAACTCCCAATACGTGTTCAGTTACTTCTTTAAATCTGTGCATACCATCTTCCATTACATTAGTAGTACATCTTTGTGTTAATCTAGATATGGTACTTAATGCACTAGCAGTAATTTGTCCGATACCACCTTTCATTTTTTTACATGTAACATTTGAATTAGTATTCATTAAAGAAATAATAATAACAACTATAATTATCAAGACAATTATTTTAATATTCTGTTTAATAATTGTCTTGATTGATGTCTCATTTTTTTTTTCTTTTTCTTCCATTTAAATTTTCAAAAGAAAAAATTATATCTTTTTATAATATAAAATTTCAATATGGAAAAAATGAATAAACAATCTGAAATTGTATGTGCACTTGTTATTATTTTATTAATAGTATTAGTTCCTAGATATATTCAATTACCAAATAGTCTTGAACTATTATTTCATGATACAATTGGTCAAATATTGCTTTTACTTGTTGCCGTATTTATTGGTGCTCATAATTTATTATGTGGAGTATTATTGGTTATATTCTTTGTTTCAATTATGTTACAAACAACAGAAGGTTTTGATGTTGATAAAAAAAATAAAAAATCAACATCTATGTCAGAAGAAGAGTCAAAATCTATGTCAGAAGAAGACACACCATCTATGTCAGAAAAAGACACACCATCTATGTCAGAAGAAGAACCTATTCCTGATCCAGAAAAAGAAACACAAATTAAGACATATCAAACCGCAATTAATAGTCTTCAATCTAAAATTAATGAATTAGAAGAAACTAAATCCACATCAACAAAACCATCTGAAATGTCAGAATATAAAGAAACTAAAAAATTAAATAATAAAAAAATGAACACTACCCCTCCACCTAAACCAAAATCAACAAAGGAACCCTTTGAAGATGAAGATATTGAAGAAGGATTTTCTTGTGGATGTAATGGTGATTCAAGACAAGTTAAACAAATTAAATATGCTGAATCACAATCTCTAGATGAATCATTACAAGGATTATTTGAAACATTTGAAAATCCTAATCATGTTGTTAAAACACCTAATCCATTTGATGTAGCTGGTTGCAGATTTGATATGAAGGAATCTAACCCATTACATGAAACAGTATATGGAGCTCCAGTTGATAGTTGTCAAGCATATTCAAATGCTAATACTGGTACTGGAACTGTATTTTATCCATTAAATGCATTCTAAATTAGTCTTTTTTAATTTTTTATAATATTTTTTATCTTTTTGAAAAATAAGATATGCCAAGAAAACCAAAAGTTGTTATTAATCCAGTACAACCATTACCACAACAAATGCCATCTCAACAACCAATGACAGGTGGATTTATTGGTACACTTGAAGCTGGTATTGGTATTTTAAATAATAGTAAATATTTTGTTGCAATTATGATGTTATTTCTTAATTTAGGTTCTAGATATATATCAATGGAACTTAGTCAATTACATGAAGATTTTTTAAGTAATGCATTTATTAGAAGATTTCTAGTATTTACAGTAGTATTTGTTGCAACTAGAGATATTAAAGTTGCATTAATATCAACTGCTATATTCGTAGTTTTAGTATCTGGAATATTTAATGAAGATAGTAAATATTGTATTCTACCTATGGTTAATGATCAAAATAAAATTACTAAGAAAGAATATTATTATGCACAATCAATTGTTGAAAAATATAACAAACAACTCAAAGATAATGAAATCAAAAATAACAATAACTCTTCTAATAACAGTGATAACAATAACTCTTCTAATAACAGTGATAACAATAACTCTTCTAATAACAGTAATAATAATAATTAATTTATCAATAAAAATATTATATCTAGATATAATAAAATGGTAACAAAAAAGAAAACTTATAAAAAAATATCTAAAGAAAAATGATCAAAAAGCGGTTAATGATTTAATATTAATAAAAAAAAATGTTCCTACATATCCAAAATGTTTTTTAGATGAATATGTAAATTTAAGTAATGATAATTTTAATTATAAAAAATATTATAAACCATATGAAAGCAATCAACAAATTAGAAGTTTAGTTAATATTGCTTTTAAAAATGATTCTAATTTTCTTTCTAGATTATTAAATTTAATATTAAAGAGATATAATCCTTCATTATACAAAGAAATATTAAATATTTTAACATCTGGAAATCTAGATAATGTTATTTATTCAAATCTTAAAAAATTATATCATTCAAAAAAAAATAATTTTAAACAAGTTGCACCTAGAACGTGTAATAAAAATTTAATTATTAGTCAAATTTTATTGGATAAAATTACAAATACAAATAATATTAAAAATTATTTAGATATTGGTACTGGGAGTGGTAAATTTGCCATAACTTTTGGAAAAGCGATTGGATTAGATAGTCAACATATTTATGGTGTAGATTTAGAAAATTTTGCTGAACAAAAAGATTGGGATAGAAATAAACAAAATAATCAATTTATTTTTAAAACGATTGAAGAAAATAAGAAATATCCATTTGAAGATAATTTTTTTGATATGATTAGTTTAAAAATGGTATTACATCATATTAAAAACCCTAAATTTTTATTTGAAGAAATAAAAAGAATTCTTAAAAAAGATGGATTATTAATAATTATTGAACATGATTCTTTTACATATGCAGATTTTATGATTAATGATATTGAACATGGATTATATATGAATGTATTTAATGATGATACTCAATTAGAAGAAACTAGTAAAATAAATAATGATTTAGGATATGTTAAATATTTTAATTGGATAGAATTAGATAATTTAACAAATAAATATGGGTTTGAATATACTAGTGCTGATGTATTAAGTGAACATATAAATTTTAATGTATTACCAACAAGAACTTTTTGGGTAATTTATAAATTAACAAAATAAAAGAAAAATAAAAAGCATTTTTGATATTACTTTTTTATAAAAAGTAAGTTTTGCTAACTTTTTGATAATTAAGTTTTTCAACTTTTTGATATTACTTTTTCCTAAAAAGTAATTACATATTTACATTCTTAGGACCAGTGATATCATCTAAGAATGTATCAAGATCTGGACCATTCATTTGTCTTCTTTGATTAGGATTTGATGGTGGAGCTGACATTCTTGAATTAACATTTGGACTACCTTGTGATGTAGGATCAAACCCTTGGTTTTGGTTCATAGCACCTCCCATCATACCGGCAAATGCTGCTTCATTTGGACCTTGTTGTGCCATTGTATTTAAAAGTGTTTGTTGCATATGTTTCATCAGATCAGGATTTTGACGAAGAATATCTTGAGCACCTGGAAGAACTGATTTAAACATAGTATTAGAAAGATGGTACATTAAAGCACTACCACCTAAACTAAGTAGAAGACGAAGTTCAGGTGGCATACTACCTTTGTCTTTGTATTTTTCATATAATTCTTCGAAGATTTCATCATAATCGTGTTGTTGAGAATATACTTGATCAGACCAACCATCTAGGTAAACATCAAATGGATTAACTTTATTGTTAAGATATTCAATACCTGTTGTTACTGAAATCATCATTTGACGATACATTTTAACTGAGTTTTCCATTAAACGTTCATTATGAAGTTTGTCATATTCATATTTAATTTCTTCATATGGTGAGTTCATAGTATATGTTCTAGGTACAACTACACCTTTTTTCTTCAGACGTTCTAATTTACAAAGAAGTTCAAATTTCTTCTTTTGCATTTCTTCCACTGACATAGGTGCTTCACCACCATACATACTATTACCACCTCCATAGTTATTATTATTACCTCCATAGTTATTATTGTTGCCACCACCATATGTTTCATTAACCTGTGGTTTTGGATCAAGAATATCATCATCAAAGTTAAATCCCATTGTATTTGATGGTGGTTTAATATCAATAGGTGTTGGACTATCACCTAATTTTGTAATTGAAGGTTTATTACCAGAAATTGATTCTAAATCATCTTCTAAATAAGATTCAATATTAAAATTATTAGATTTAAGATTAGGAGTATTATTATCAATATTAGAATACATATTACTTGTAAAACTAGATTTAGGTTCTTCTAATTGTGGGAATGAAGGTGAAGCACTAGGACTGGGACTAGGGCGTCTTTTTTGTTTATCTTTATTCATAATTAAATCTAAACCAAAAGATGAATCCGCAACGTTACCACCTGGACTAGGTTGGTTTCTTTGGGGAGGATCTCTTGTAATTAAATTTGGTTTAGTAACAGGTTTTTTACCTAAATCAAAAGAAATATCTTTAATATCATCAAGCGAGTCTAAATCAATGGATTCCATTTTAATTATTATTAATTATTAATTCCTAATATTAATTTTAAGTCATTATTAGAAAGAAATTAAATTCAAAAAACGCGCACAATTATTTTTCTAAAAATTTATCTATTCCAACTACTTTCTTTTTAGGTATAGACTTCGCAAAATCAGCTAAAGAAACCGAATCTTCTATTCCATTATTTTCTTTTTTATATTTATTGTTGTTGTTGTTGTTGTTGTTGTTATTATTTCGATAATATTTCTTACCATTATGAAAATAATAAGATTTCTTATTATCATCATTTCCTTTTTTTTTTTCTTCTTCTTCTTCTTCCTTTTCCTTTTCTTCTTTTTCCTTTTCTTCTTCTTCCTTTTCTTCTTCTTCCTTTTCTACTTTTTCCTTTTCTACTTTTTCCTTTTCTACTTCTTCCTTTTCTACTTTTTTCTTTTTATTTTGTTTCATTTCTTTAAACATATTTTCAACTGATTCTTCTTCATCAGAATCAATAATAATATTATCTGTAAAAACTTTTGGTTTTTTTGTATCATCATCTACATCATCTTTTTTAGTAGTCTTTTTTTTAGGTGAAAACTTATTAATTTTAAATTCACGATCAATATAGTAACAATTTGTTAAATAAGCATCTGATAAATCATCCTTCTTTTGATGACTAAAAAAGAAATTAAACCATTTAGTATCTTTTTTAAGCATTTCTGTTGTGTATAATATCGCAAGTTTCTTATTCATTTGATATTGACCACTTAAATGTGCAACTGTTTTAGCGATTTCATCATTTTTATCATCATATGCTTCTAATTTTTTAGAAGCTGAAAAGAAATGAATATCCTTGACTTTAGTTGTAAGAATACCATTCATAATAAACCATCCATATAATAAAATTTGTATCGTCTTCATCGTTGGATTTTTAAGAACTGGTTGATTTTCAATTATAATTTCATCAACATTTAATAAAGTATCTTTTAAATTATCTAGGTGCTGGTATAATCTTTTTGATAGAGTTAAAATAGATTGACCCTTGACCAGTTCTTTTTTATCATCTTTCATTTCATATACCTCAAACTCTTCTGTTTTTTTAAGGACTTTGATATGTTGACTACAATATGTTTTGGTAATATCATTTTTTGGTGCATATAAAGCAGTTTTCTCACAACAATGTTTTTCTTTAGTACTTTTATCAATTATTTCAAATTTACAAATTGCCTTTTCTGTAATATCCAAGAATTTATTCATCTTATATTTAATAAGTCCTTGATGTTTACGACAAACACCTTTTGTACAATCATTACTAAATAAACTAGTAGCTTTACTAGTACATTTATTACCATTCACATTTGTTTCACAACATAATTTTTCAGTTTTTGGTCCCTTATCAACATCATTCATTAAGTTAACTATTCCCCAATCAATAATCTCTTTAGTTTTTTTATCAACATCAAAATCAATTAATGAATAAGCTAAATTTTTAATACCAATATCCCAGGCTAAAAATTTCATATGTAATTTGTGTTTGTATTTATATCTTTTTATATATCTTTAATTTATTTTTATACCTTATTTTTTTATCTATTTATAAAAACAAAAAATGAAATCTAAAAAACAAAATTTAACTTCTAAAAAGTCTAAGTCTAAATCTAGAAAGAATTTAAAATCTAAAAAACAAGTGGAAAAATCTATTGTAAAACCAGAAATATTATATTTATCTAAAACACCAAATAGTGAAGAAATTTTAGAAGAAATTAATAATAAAGATGTAAAAACAACAATATATAAAGCTGAATCTAAAATACCTCCGACAATTATAGAAAAACCTAATGGTAGTATGATAATGTCAATGCATCAAAAACGTAATATGGTTATTAGAAGTTATCACTAAAAGAATTCAGCAATTGATTCCGCATTTGTTGGGAATTGTTCCATTTCAATATTATAATGTCTTTCAATCGCTTTTAATTTTGAATCATCATATGGTGTATTAAAATTAATAGCAACACCTTTACGACCATAACGTCCACTACGACCAATACGATGAAGATAGTTATCTACTGATTTCGGAATATCATAATTAATTACAACAGAAATTTGTTGAACATCAATACCACGTGAAAGTAAATCTGTTGATACTAATACACGTGATTGTGCTGCAATAAATTCTTTTAATTTTTCTTCTCTTTCTAATGGAGTCATACTACCGTGAATATATGATACCGAAAAATTAGAATCACGTAATTTATTACTTAAATCTTCAACCATTTTACGAGAATTACAATAAATAATTGATTGTGATACTGATAAAACATCATATAAATCACATAAAATTTCGAATTTATATTCATTCTTTTCAATATCAATATAATATTGTTTAATACCATTAAGGGTTAGATTTTCTGGTTCAATTAAAATTCTAACTGGATTTCTCATAAATTTTTCAGTTAATTCAAAGAAATCAGGAGGCATAGTTGCACTAAATAATGCAACTTGCATTGTGTTAGGAAGATATTGGAAGATATATTTAATTTGTTCTAAAAATCCAAACTTAGCATTACCTTCTTCAACAAATTTTTCATTACTATCCTTAATCATTTCATCTGCTTCATCAATTACCATAATTTTTACCATATTTGTACGTAGTGCTTTACGTTTAATCATATCATAAATACGACCTGGAGTACCTACTACGATATGAGGACGATTTCTAAGTGCATCCATATTATTTTTAACTGGAATACCACTGATAGATAAGCAGACATTTACTTTCATATATCTACCTAAGTTAGATATTACAGATTCAACTTGAGCAGCCAGTTCACGGGTGTTTGCTAAAATAATAGCTTGTGTATCTCTAATTTTATGATCAATTACTTGAAGAGTACTAATTGAATAAGTAGCCGTTTTACCCATACCAGATTGTGCTTGACCAATTACATCACGTCCACTAATAATAGGTCCAATCCCTTTTGATTGTATCTCACTTGGTCTTTCATAACCATAGTTATAAATACCACGTGTTAATTCATCTTTTAAATTCATTTCATCAAAATTATTAAATACTTTAAATTCTTGTTCTTCACTCATTTTTGTAATTATATTATAATTAATATAAATAAAAGAGTATATTCTTATATTTATTTATTTAACAAAAATAAAAACAAAATATAAATAAATATTATTGAACAGGTGTATGTTTACCAGTTTTTTTTACTTCATAATGTTTATGAATCCAAGATTTATCTGATCTAAAAACTTTTCCATTTTTATTATTTTTATTCAATACAGTCAAATAATTTATACGACGATATACAGGTAAAGGTCCCATTACTTTTATAGCTTTTTTTAATGATTTGTGTCTTTCTTCAACTGATTGATGACCTGACACAGGTTGATAACCATATGGTTTTAATACATCTTTTTCTAACTTAACAATAGGTGTACCTTTACCTGGTTTACCAACATCTTTAATACAACTAGCACGAACTTTACTTCCTTTTACAGATACACCTGATTTTCGAGTGTATTTACTACGTTTATATCCGTTACGAACAATTTTCCCAACTGGGCATTTTAAACTTGGCATTTTACATTATAATATATAAAAAATATTATTCATTAGATATTTTTTTAGGCATTTTAATTTGTATTACAGGTAATACTTCATTATGTATAGGAATATTAATATCTTCTATTTTTTTTTTTGATTTTACTTTTGATTTTCGTATCAATGATATTTTAGTTTTTTTTAATAAAGGATTTGCATTTGGACTTTTAATTTTTTTTGTTTTTTGTTTTGCATTTATTTGTATTTGTTGTACTGTTCCAGTAATATATTTAATAACTTGATCAAATATACTCTTCATTTTACTATAATCTAATTGAAAATTATTATGAAATAAAGGTAAATATTCAGTCTCTTTATTTTCAATTGAAAATACTTTAAATTCTGGAGATGTTTTAACATTTCTTATTGAAACTAATTTAATTAATTCACGTTTTTCATCAGAATAATTATAGTCTAATAAATATTTAATCTGTTGAAGAAGATGATATTCAATAATATCATCTGAAAAGTTATTTTTAGGAACTTCTTCATAATTAGTTAATAATAATGGATTTTTTTTATCATTAATTTTATTTTTAATTATTTCAAAAGATTTACGAAATGAATCAAAATTATAATTATCTTCGACTATATAATTATCTAATTCATCTAAATTAGAAATATGTTTTTTATAAATTTTTACATATTTATTATATTCATCAATTAATTCTTTTTCTGATTTTTGTGATTTTTTAAATATATCATTGAAAGATTCATTTACTTTTTTAGGAGTATTAAAAAATATACCACCACCAATATTACTCATTTTATTATTCAAGTAGATAAAATAATCAAATTTAAAAAGAAAAAGAAAAATATATATTATGTAAGACGTGTGGCCCAGATCGGATACTTTTTAGATTTTTCTGAATTAAAACCATCTTTAAAATAAGTTTCATCTGAAAGTATTAAATTACCATTCATATGTCTATATAATAGAGACATTACTGATTGATCATGTCTATGATTTATAATATTTTCATTATACACATCTGTAAATAAAATAGGATTATCACATAAAATATTTAATACTGTTTCAAAAAAATTAACTACAAATTTATTTTTCCTCATTACAAATACAGTTGCCATTAATTGATATTTATAATTATAAATATCATCTGTAATATTATTTTTATCATATTTATTTTTAAAATATTCAAAATTACTCTTATTTGTATAATCTCTTTCATATAATCCTTCCAATTCAAATCTTAATAATCCACATTCACTTTTATTAACCATATCTATATATTCATAAAATCTTTTAGTTGATTCAGGATTTATATTTAAATCACAACCAGCATCTAAATAAAATAATATGTCATTGTCATCTAGAGTCATTAATTTATTATAAATTATAAACGGTTTCCAAATCCAATACCCACCACCACGATGACAACATAAAATTTTATTAAATATATTTCTAAAGATCGGATGTAAATCATTTTCAGTTAAATATTCAAAATCATTAAATAATTCTGATTTTTTTGCTTTATCAGTTAATACTTTACATCGATTTGCATATCGGTTAGATCCATATGTGATACCATATATTTTCATTTTGTTTTTATTATAAAATATAAAAACAGATTAACTTATATAATTTAATTGAATTAAATATTTTTAATAAAAAATGACTGATAAATTATCAGAAATTATTAATGTTATTACAAATTGGAAAAATAATGATGGTGAAAGATTATCCTGGAATGAATATTTTCTAGCTACTGCTTTTTTAATTTCAAGTCGTTCTCCTGATCAAAGACTTAAAGTTGGTTGTGTTTTAGTTAAAGATAATCATATAATTAGTGTTGGTTATAATGGTTTTTTACCTAAATTAGAACATAAAAGTCATATAGATAATGGTCACGAACAAGCTACTGTTCACGCTGAACAAAATTCTATATCTGATTGTGCTAGAAGAGGTGTCAAAACTGATAATGCAATTGCCTATATAACACATTATCCGTGTATTAATTGTTTTAAAATACTTGCATCATCTGGTATCAAACAAATATACTATCGTAGTGATTATCGTAATTATGAATTAGTATCACAATTAGCAAAGGAAGCTAATATTGATATTATACAAATAAAATAAAGATGATTAAAACATATTCTTTTTTGTTTGTTTTTTATTACGTGTGATCTTTTTTTTATTACTTTTATTTTTTTTAATATATCCACCAAATGATTTTTTTGTGGGAGGAGGTAAAATAGTATTAATATATAAATTAGCAATTTCCATTTCTTTTGATATTCTAGAATCAAATGTTCCTAGTTTAAATATTTTTTGAAATTGCTGATAATATTCTGTTTCGAACAATTTATCTTCATCAAAACTAGTTTTTAAATTACGTTGAATACTTTTAATTTCCATACCTCCTACTGTTTTTTGTTTTAAAAAATTAACTAATTCATCTTTTTCTAGAATACTTACATCAGATGCCATTACCCATCCACAATGATATAAATAATTAATTCTATTTGAAGATACAGGAAATGTATGATATTTTTTAATATAATCAACAAAAAATAAATATATATCCTTTGATCTCATTACAGCATAACATATATTAATAATTTTTTTAGGAGGTAATAATTCTGATTTTAAAAAATCAAATACTTTTTTTTCATCCGGTTTTTCAACAAAATATGCATCATCTGGATGTGAATCTCTATTAAAAACTTTTACATTTAAGTTATCATCTTTTTTGGTTATCTTAACATAAATTTCATCTTTAAACATTTTAGATTCATATGGTTTATCAAACCATTCATCTCTAATATACATATCATATGCGATTTTAAAAGGAATATTCATTATTGTATTAAATTGAATCATTGTTTCTTCTAATATAGTTTTAAATCTTCCATATTTATCATTAAATTTACTTGCCATATTTTATTTATTTATCAGAAAAAATTTGATTGACATCCTAAATAAATTAAATTGTTAACATTCTTTTTTTTTATATTTGGTAATTCTAGATATTTATTATTTTCATTTTCAGCTAATATATCAATTAATTCTGGATATTTATCTTTACTTATTAAAGTACCATCACATTCAGCCCATCCTTCTGGAATTTTTTTAGCTGTTAATGGATATTGTATAATAGTTCCAGGTAATAAAATATGTCCACGATGTTTTTTTATCGGTTTATCTACAACAATACCAAGACTTTCTAATTCACTTTCTAATGTTGTGTCAGTTATGACAACATTATCATCCCATAATAAATTTTCATCATCTGATTTTAATATATTTGTACCTAATTTAATATCATTCACAGTTAAATTACCTTGATTAGATATAATCATATTATTATTTAATATTAAAGAACCTTCACGACCAGATTGAATTTTTAAATCTTGATCAGGAAAGCCAGATAATTCTTGAATTTTAGCATAATTTACTAAAATTTCATTAAAATATTGGTTTTGTTTTGGGGTTGTTTTCTGAATACCAAATAATGACATTGTAAAAATAAAATAAGACTATATTTAATTAGTATAAAATATATTATAAAATATTATCTAATTTTATACTAAATTACATATTTAATTAAATGGAAGCAACATATAGACAAGTTGAAATTAATCAAAGAGGTGAAAGAATTGATCAATATTTAACAGGAACACCTGAAATATCATTTTTTAAACAAGTTAATCATAGATATTATCCATACGCTAAAAATACACGAGTATTAAATTTTGATACGGCTCCCAATTTTGGTGTTACATCAGTTATTAAAATAACACGTTATGGTGATTTAATTGGTGGAATAGCCTTAGAAATTGACTTACCAGAATTAAAAGGAACATCATCGATTGGTTATTGTAATAACGTTGGACACGCTTTAATTGAATGGATAGAATTAGAAATTGGTGGTAATCAAATTGTTAAATTATATGGTGAATGGTTGCATATTTATAGAGAAACTAATAATAAATATGATCAAAGAATTACACATCGTGAATTAACACAATATTATGAAAATATAACACCAAATATTTTTAAAAGTGGTAAAGTTATTATACCAATACCATTCTGGTTCACAGAAAATCCATCAATTTTTTTCCCATTATCAGCTGTTTGTAGACACGATATTATTATCAGACTTAAACTTAATCCAGTTTCTAAATTATGGATATCTGATGATGGTAAACCACCAATTGGTAATTATTCTGTTATTAATTGTAATTTATTGGTAGATTATTATATTTTAGATGAAAAACAAAAGAAAATATTTTCCCCAGTATTTAATGAAGCTGCTAATAATGATACTAATGAATCTATTGCTCTATATCCACCCAAAATTAAATATATTATACAACAAGTACAACAATTAGCTGTCACAATACCTGCTAGACAAACTATATATAAACTAGATCTAGATTCACTTAATTTTTCGATTGGTTATATTATGTGGATTTTTAGAAGAATTGATGTTAGTACCACAAATGATTGGTTTAATTTTAGTGATACATTAACTGGAATCGCAAAAGATCCAATGGTTTCTGCACAAATCTATTTTGGTGAAAAAGAAAGAACTGATAAATTATCAGCTAAAAATCTTAGATTACTTGAATCATTTAGAACATTTGGTTATGCGTCAGAAGATTTTATATATTCATATTATTTTAATCTTTATCCAAGTAATAAAATGCAAGCATCTGGAAGTCTTAATATTTCTTCATTAAAGGATGTTAATATAGTTTTTGAATTATTACCTAATTTACCAGAAATGGAAGTACAATTATATGCAGTTAATTATAATATATTTAATATTGAAAAAGGTCAAGGGTGGTTAGAATATCTTCTTTCAAATTAAAATTTATCTTATATCATTAATAAATAATGAAATTTCCGATTATTACCAGTTTATTAATTATTATATTTATTTTAATAATAGTATTAGTATGGATGTCTAATAAACAAAAATATATACAATATCAAACACCAATGCCTACAACACAGGATTCAAATTATGTTATACTTGATCCAGATTATTATTATAATAGTCCATATTTATATGACCCATACGTATATTATTATTACAATGGATGGAATTATCCTTGGTGGTGGTATGGTGGTGGAGGTTCATCATATTATTCAAATGGCGGATATCGCCATCTGGGAGGTGGTGGTCATCATTCTGGTGGAGGAGGTCATCATCCAGGAGGTGGTGGCGGAGGTCATTCAGGTGGTGGCGGAGGTAGACATTAATTGTTTTTTCTTAATATAATGTAAAATGCCACTAAAAAAAAAGATTTCTGGAGGAAGTTGTCCTTCAGGATTTATATGTTTTGATAATACAACCATTTTAGTACTTATTATTGCAATTTTAGTTGTAATTATAGGTGTACTTTATTTTAGACAACAACAACAACCAGTTGTTATTCAAGAAAAAAAAAAGGATGATCCTACAACATATGTTTTACCATCTGAAAAAATTTATGTTGTTGATGATCGTCCATCTATATTTGATTATAGATATTGGTATCCTTCTAGTTATTGGTATCCATCTAGATATGGATCTAATTATTATGACAATAGAACAACACATTATCATAATGAAAATAATAATAAACCTAGACCTAAACCTGAAAAACATAAACCTAAGCCAGAACAACCAAGACCTAAGCCAGAACAACAAATATCTACAACTGGTTTAGCATTATCTGAACCTATAATACCTGTTAAAAATGAATCTCCTTTACAATTACCTATTAGAAATGATCCAGTTATTATGAATAAAGATCCAGTTATTATGAATAAAGATCCAGTTATTATGAATAAAGATCCGGTTGTTATGAATAAAGATCCGGTTGTTATGAATAAAGAATCATTTGTTATGAATAAAGAACCAGTTGTTATGAATAAAGAACCTATTATAATGGATTCTGTAATTACTGAATCAAAATAAATATATAGGTTTTTAGTTTTTTTCTATTTAAAATATAAATAAATGGCTCGTCATAACCATAATTTAAATGTATTTTTTGTTACATTAATAATATGTGTAATATTATTATTATGTATTATAATAGGTGTTTTATTATATAAAATGTTAAAAGAAAACACCACACCACCACCTGTAAAAAAAGTTAGAATTTTACCTGATAGAGATAACAAAGTTATTTTAATAGATGGTGCATTTCATCGTGTTGATCCTGGATTATATAATAAACCATATAATTATCCAGGAGTTGTACATCGTGGTCCAAATCTTGTAGATCTAAATTCTTAATTTTATTATTATTTTCTAATACTTAAATAAATTAAAATGGCAAAAGGTAAATCTGGTAGAAAAATCAGTCAAAAAGGAGGACATTATGATAGTGGAGAGATTCATACTTGTAATAACAATACTGTTCTTTTAATTATAGTATTATTTATTTTAGCTGTAGGTGGTATGTTCTTTTATTTTAAATATTATGACAATAAACAACAAGTTATCATAGTTGAAAAACCAGCTAAAGAAGATATGGCTGTTGTTGCGAATCCAGTATCAGAAGTACAATATATTGTAGATAAAGAACAAGAAAGATTAATTAATCCACTTTTGCCTCCTGAAAGAAGTTATGTATTAACAAATGGTGCTGGTATTCCAGTATATAAAAATAGTATTAATGTTCCTACACGTGGTTTTACTGGAGCATTTCAACAAATTGGATTATTATATAAAAAAGATCCATCCGGGGAGAATAATAATGATGGTAATATTCTACCTTTATTTGGTAGACCAACAAATACTAGTCGTGATAAATGGTATTATTATACCACAAGTGACAAATTTCATTCACTTAAAATACCTCTTAAAATAAAAGGTAGATTATGTAATGATGAATGGGGATGTAATGAATTATATGATGATGATACTGTTGAAGTAGGTCCTTATAATGGTCAATTTACAGTACAAATATATGGATATGATAGTCCAAAATATTTACCTGTTTTACCATAATCTTTATATTATGTTTTTATTTTTACTGTTTATTTTTATATTTTTTTATTAAATATATATTCTACTTTATAAAGTAATAATAATAAATGTCAGTATCAAAACAAATTATTAAAAATATTGAAAAAAATAAGAGTGGATTAATTTTATTAGTAATAATACTTATAATAGTTTTAGTAATACATTATTATATCAACACAAAATCAGATAAAGAAGGATTTGCTAATCCAGAACCTACAATACCATCAAAATATTTTAATAATATCTTTTTTATAAATGATTTTCCCAAACAAAATTTAAATAAAGTATATGAAACAGTGATGGGTGATGGTAGATATATTTCATTTTGGGAAAGAAACCCGATGAATGAATATTTTCCAATTGGACAATCTTGTATTACAACTGATGAACCAGCTACAATTGCTGATTTAACTAAAAATAATGTTGAAGGTTTAACATTACTTGTTAAAGGTGGATCTTTTCCAATTGATTATGAAAAAATATGGGATAATAAAACCAATGCTGAAAAGGGAGCTTTTAGTATTTGGAAACCAATCCCTCCTAAAAATTATATTGCTTTAGGTGATATCGTAGTATCTGGATTTGATAAACCACCGGTTTCTTTAATTAAATGTTTACCAATTGCTATTCTAGAACAAACAAAAGATATTAAACAAGCTTTATGGAAAAATCCTTTACCACGAAAAACGGACTCAAAAACAGTTGAAGTATCTCCACCTGGTTCAATGTCTATCTGGGAAATCGGAGACTATAATTTTTTCTTTGGTAAAGATTCATATAATAGACCAGATAGTAGAAGTGAAAAAATTTATAAAATTTCTTCAAAAATTATTGAAAATACAGAATCAGATCCAGAAGATGCTGGTAAAATGTTAAGACTTACAATAACTCCATATTAAAAAATAAATATAATAGAAATGAAAAGATAAAAAAGAAATATTATTTATCATAATAAATTAAATGAAATCAATTGTTTTATTATTAATGGTTATTGGTATTATGATGATTACTGTTGGATATCATCAAAAATTACAAGATAATTTTAAAATCGAAAAAGTAATTGAATATAGATATATACCAAGAAGTTTATTTGAAGAACAAGTACAACCTGTTAATCTTCAACAATCATTCTATGATATGTTTAGAAAAGACAATGTATTTACTGGAAGAGTTTAATCTATATTCTCAAGTGTATCATCTTCGTGATAATCTGTTTCACCGGTTGGTTGTGTTGCTTCTTGTGTCGAACCGACATTCATCTTACGTTGCATCCACGGATCAACATCATTAAGTTTTTCTTTTGTTTCATCAATTGATACTTGAGGACCCGCTTCAAGTGGTTTGCTATCAAGATTTTTCTTAAGAGCTTCTTTCTTACGATCTTGTTTTTGTTGTTCATAGAATTCATCACGTTTAAGCTCATTAGTCTTGTATTTCTTAACAATATCATTGAGTTGATTATTCTGGAATTCTTGGTTTTCAACCTTATCCGCATTAGGATCCCAAGGAAGCCAATAACCTACTTGACCAACAAAAATATGAAATGATGGATCAATCCGTTGAAGAACCTTCGCACGAATTTGAGCTTCTTTAATGGTATTATATACACCACGGATTTTAACACCACGGATAGTTGTTTGGAAGTTATTATCTTCGTGGAATTTTTCTTCAACGGCTTCTTCATTGGCATAACGAAAATCCTTAAAATCTTCATTAAAGTCATTGAATGTTTGTTTTACACGTTCTTCTGATGCTTTAACAAAACTAGTTTGAAATTCAGTTACTTTCTCTAAATCAACTTTACCATCAACAGCACCAGCAAGAAGATCTTCAAGTTTAGAGTTCATTTCTTTTTGTAAATTTTGAAAACGTTTCTTATTGTATTCGTGAAAATAATAATCCTCTTTTCTAGCTAAAAGCTTATCGGGACTTACAAATGATAGACATACAAAATTTTGACCTGGAATTGGTTTATCAACTTCAAGAAAGTCTTCAGTGACTTCAGTATTTAATTCTTCAAAACGACCTTTAGATGACATATTTATTAATATTAATTATTATATAATATAAAAATGTTTTCTTATATGTTTTTAAACGAAATAAAAAAATATTCAAAATATTTAGATTAGTTATTTATATTATTAAGTTGTGTATATAATTCTTTTGCATATATTTTATTCAAATCATCTAAATAGCTTATATTATTTATAAATTTATTAAATAATTGATAATATCTTTCTTTTGATTGAGTATGATATAATATTAATTTAATATAATCTGAAACATTATCAGCACATAATTCTTTTTTCATACCAATATGTTCTATAATTGCTGAAGAAACTGTTGCAAATAAATATTCATTATTTAAATATGACACAAATGGTCTTCTAGAACCTATAATTTCCATACCAGTAGAATGATTATTATAAATAACTGGATCTAAATAAAGAAGATTATTTTGTAATTCATTTTTATAATTATTATTATCATAAGATTTTATTGTTATTCTATGTTTATATTTAGACAAAAGACCTAATAACCATTCATTGTTTACAATTGTATAAATTGTAAAATATATATTAGAATTACATTTCATAATTGTATTAATAATTAAAATTAATTTATTACAAAATTTACGACTAGAAGTGCAAATTAATCCAATTTTAATATTATTCTCATTATATTCTGGATTTAATGGATTAAAATTATTACAAATTGGTAACATTATATTAATTGGAATATTTAATTTTATAAAGTTAAATTCATCATCTATATTTTTATGATAAATTTTATTATATCGTTGTTGTAAAGTATTATAATAAAATTTATCATATAAAACATAATCATATACATTTTTTGTATATAAATTTTGTGCTTCTAAATAATGTATAGTTTTTTTTGCTGGATGATTTAATACAACATTTCTTCTTTTATAAAAACCATAAATAAAAATCATTAATATATGACTATTATTATTTATTATTTCAGTTAACTCATTATCTGTTTTATTTAATATAAATTCTAATTTCATATTAGTTGGATGAATATATTTTCTATATTTTTCTTCAAAATTAGATTCATCTTCTTCAATATATAAAATAACATTATTGTATTCTGATAAATAATATAAAGTTTCAATAAAATGTTTAAATGCAGGTGATTGTTTATATAATGTATATATTCCTATTGTTTTATTATCATATATTTTTGTATTATTTATCGTAAAATTATAATCTTTTAAGGCTAATTTAATATTTTTAAAAAAATAGGGACTATTATAATTAATTGTATATAATATTGTAAATAAATCTATGTCTAATGTTTCATTATTATTATCATAAATATAATGAATATTATTCATTAATTTATCAAAATTATCATTATCCAATTTAAAATTAAATTTATCTTTATTAATAAATACATTAATTAAAAATTTTAATTTTGTTTTTGGATCTAATTCATTTGAATGTTTATTAAAAATATGCATACGAATATCATAATCATTCGAATTTAATAAAAGCCAATTAATTAAATTTTTTTTGTTATATCCATTTTTATATAAATATATATAGATTTTATCACCTTCATCATAATCATTTTTATCTATTATTTTTTGACTAGCCTCTTTAAAAAGATTATCATGTATCGCATTTTTAATCGGATCTATAATATCTTTTTGTTTTTTATATGATTTTATAATTTTTTTATTTTGTTTATTTTGTTTATTTTGTTTATGTGTTAATTTTAACATTTTAATATATAAAATAAAAAATATACATATTTTTTACGGCTTATAATAAAATTGATTACATTAAAAAAACATATATGATATAAAAATGTTAAAAATATATAATCAGTATCAAGAATTTGGTGTAGAAGAATATTATAAAAAATATTCATCAAAATATTATAATCCACATCAGGATAAAATTAAAAATCTATTCATTATACACATTCAACCTATCATTAAAGATACTTATAATATCCTAGATTTAGCCTGTGGAGATGGTTTAATATCTAGATTACTACTCAATATAAATCATAGTAATGTAGAAGGTAGTGATCCATTCTTTGTAAATAAATATTGTCATTATTCATTCTCATTTGAAGATATTGCTAAAGGAAAATTACAAAAATTCTATGATCTAGTTATATGTTCATATGCATTTCATCTAATTAAAGAAGAATGGAAATATGATTTTTTAAGTAATCTAGCTATTCAAACTGATTGTTTTATAATTATTACACCAAGTAAAAAAATAAAAATTAATCATCCATTATGGACTATTACCAAAGAAACTAGAGAAGATAAAATTACAATTATTATATTATCTTCCAGGAACTAATATAATATATTTTTTAATTATATTATTTGAAGATGCTTATTATCAATAAACCAGCTGGGTTTACTATTAATCAATTTATTAATCAATATAAAAATGAAAATTCGAATCAGAAAATATGTTACGCTGGACGTTTAGATCCTATGGCTAGAGGTGAAGTTATTTTATTATTCAATGATGAATGTAAAAACATTGATAAATATAAAAAATTAGATAAAACATATCAGTTCTATATCATACCTGGATTTCAAACTAAGTCAGATGATCCTCTAGGAATTATTGAACAAATAATATATACTGATATTAATATTGATGATGTATTTAATAAAATTAAGGAAAATATAAATCTAGGTCCATTTGAACAGTCATTTCATTCATATAGTTCAAAATGTATTAATGGTGATCCACTTTGGTTATTAACGAAGAATAATGTTGAATACACTCATCCAACTCATTTAGTTAATATATATGAATGTTCAATAGATCCAGTTATTCAATTTGACTTCCTAGAATGGAAAAATAAAATCATAAAACAAATCAACTTAATTGATCATAAATGTGATTTTAATCAAGTCAATATTATTAACCAATGGAATGAGTTAGAATTAGAAAAACCATTAGGTGGAATTCCAGTTACAATTACTGTATCAAGTGGTTTTTATGTTCGTCAATTTGTTCGCGATTTAAGTAAAATGATAGACTATCCATTAATGGTTTATGATATCAATCGTGTTAAATATTCAAATATTGAATAAAAATAAATGTGATATATAATATTTTTGTATTTAATACATAGTTAATGGCCATAAAAAATAAATATTGTGTTGCTCAAAAATATAAAAAAAATGAGGAGTGAAAATATTTATTTGTAATAATATAGGTATAACATTTTTATTAATAATTCCCATTAAAAACATTTTATATACAAAATATATATTATATAAATAAATATACATTACTTTTATAATGAAAACATAGATAATACTACCAAAAAATAAATATTTCAATGCTCATAAAAAAATGAGCAAAAACACATTTATTTTTCTATTTTTTATGTTTGTATTTTTTTTTATAAATTTCTATATCATCTTCTTCATCTTCATCCAAAAATGGATATTTAGTTAATATATTTGTAGAGATTGCTTTATTAGTTTCTTCTTCTTCATCATCATTATTTTCTTGATCTTCTTCTATATCATCATTATTATTTTCTTGTTCTTCTTCTATATCATCGTCCTCATTATTTTCTTCTTTTTCGTTGTCATTTTCTTCTATTTTTTTATATAATTCAGGATGTAGAATATTTGATAAATTAGAATATTCGGATGATTTTAGAATTCCATTGACTAGTTTTTTATTTTGAGCATTATTTAATAACATATATTCATTATGATGTTTAAATATTTGTTGATCTATTATACTAACAATTTTCTTTATGTTTTCAACTGATGTTTTTCTATCCCATCCACCATTTATATTTTTTTCAAAATGCTCTCTCAAGTATTTATCACTTAGTAAAAAAGGCAATATAATATCAGTCAATTCAATCATTTTATTTTGAATATCTTTATATTGTAATGCTGCACTTACTTTAAGAAAATAAAATAATGAAGATATACAAGCATTTATTCCCCCCATTTTTAAATTATTTAATATAGTTTCAGTTTGTTTTGCAGTTAAACCATAATCTTTCTTTAAATTTTCTATGAATGTATTCATATCCAGAACATCATTAAAGTTAACATTAAGATTTTGTGTTATATTAACAGTATTATTAATTGTATTATTGTTAACTGTATTATTAACAGTTTGATTTTTTGGTTCTATTTGGGTTTGGATTTGTGTTTGTAAAAGTTTATTTTCAAGTTCTTTAACTTCTAGTTTATGATTTAAATTTTGTATTTCTAATTTATGTTCATATAATTCTAGTTTTTGTTCATATAATTCTATTTTATGTGTATAATCTTTTTTAACATATTCTATATCAATATTATCCAATTGTCTATGGCATCCTTTTTTATGTCTACTTAAACCACTTTGATGTTTAAATTCTTTTTTACAATTTATACAATTGAATGAATTTACAGGTGTTTTATATAAAATAGAATTTTTAATACCGTTAACATTATAAAAATGTTTTTTTGAGTTTAAGTGAATATTAAAATTATGATTTGTATTTGTGTAATAATCGCAAGATATACAGTAATGCATTTAAATATATTATTTATTATAATTATAATAAAATCTCTTATACTGTTTTCAGAATAAATGATAAAATAAAATTATCAAATTACGCTATATACTATATAATTTATTCGATATTACAATTTATTAATGATTGTAAATAATTATTAAATTACGCAAAATATATACGATATTTTAAATTTTTTATATACATATGTTTTATCTTTTTTTTTACAGCACGGTCTATTTTAAATGACACGATTTTATTTTTTATAAATTTTAGATTTACGATGAAATCTAGATTTCATTTTATCACTTTTCTTTTTAGTCTTTTTCAAAGAAGCATTAAAATAATTTAGATATGCCTTTTTATCTATTAAACCTATACATTTTGTTATTGCTTTCTTTATATCATCATAACTCATTGGTTCCTCTTTTCTAATATAATGCTTTAATTGATTAAAATAAGCCTCTATTGGATTTTGAGAATGGTTATATGGTAAAATATGAACATAATCATTTTTACTCTTGGTAATAAAATTCTTTACTAATTGATTTCTATGACAACTAGCATTGTCCATCAATATTAATTTACCAGTTTTATTTTTTAGAACATTATCTAAAAATTCAATCAATCTAGCATGGTCTGAACCACCTGTTTTATATAAAGTCCAATCTACTACTCCAGCAGTTGAAATAGCCATTATTAACGTATATTTTACAAATACAATATTATTAGTTGTTGTTTTACTTAATCTTTTACCTATTTCAGATCTACCTCTTATCATATGAATACCAACTGATATTGATGACTCGTCTAAAGCAATAATATCGTTTATATTATGTTTTTTTATTTTTGAATAAAAGTTTTTATATTGTTCATTGTAATTTATCGTTTTACCAAATCTAGTTATAGGTTTATGTTTAACTTGTATTTTCTTGTAAGATAAGTTTTCATATCTTATAATATGAACTAAATGAGTTTTTGATAATGTTGTATCTGTAAATTTTTTATGAAAATCAGTTAGTATTTCTAGTAATGTAATTGATGGATTTTTAGATATCAATTTCATAATATATTTAACGTGTTCTTCTTTAATTTTATAAGACCCTTCACGACGATGTTTATTTTCAACAGTTCCTTCTTTATCATATCTATCAAGCCATCTTTTCAGACTGTATTTTGAACATCTAAATATTTTACAGGTCTTTTTCAAACTTGTATGTTTAGTTTTCAAATGATATTTAACAGTAGATAATTTATAATCTGATGATTTATGTTTCATTTATAATAAAAAAACAAAAAATAAAATGTCATTCCCTTAAATGACCTTTAGACTTATTATGTAAGTTCATAGAACTTTCTGTAAAAACACCAAAATCGCATTTATCACAATAGAATCTAAATTCCTTTTTACGTTCTTCTTTAGAAGCATGGTTATTTAATTTATGTGTTAAATGATTATTTTTATTAATTGATTCATAATTACATACATCACATTTATAAATTTCTTTTTCTTTAATTGGTTTAGTTTTTCTTTTACCAGTTTTATGTTTTTCACTTTCTAAATGATATGTCATCAAATGTTTATATTTAGTTCCATAATTACATTTTTCACAAAAATGCTTTGGTTTTTGGATTGTAATAGATGTTTCAATTTCCATTTGTATAATAGTTATGACTACTATATTAATAAATTTAATATAACTTTATATAATTTTTTGAAAAATATTTAAATATTCAAAAATTAATTTAAAATTATTTATATGGTAAAATACATAAAAAATAAAATGGAGTCATTAGATGTTATAGAAGTTGAATCATTTTTATATGATATGTATATTAAACATTATAAAAGTAAATTAAAATATCAAAAATGTGGTCTAAATAATAAAAATTATGTTGTTGATTATTTAAAAATGGAAAATTTAAGTAATAATTTACCATTTGAATTAAATAAAGTTAAATTAAAAAAAAGTAATACTCACGGTGTTGGTGTATTTGCTACACAAAATATATTAAGCGGTGAATTAATAACTTTTTATCCTGGTGATATTGTTGAATATAATCCAAATGAAGATAGACATATTCCAGGTCATATAACTTGTGTAATTAAATCAAAAAGATTAGAAGAACAATTTAATAATCAATCATATTATGATTTAATGAGTAATGATTATGCATTTGATATTAATACTAAATATACAATTATAGGTAATCCACATTTTAAAGATGATCCAAATTATATGGGTCATTTTATTAATGATGGTGCTAAATCTAATTCAATATTAAAATTAAATGATATTTATTATAAAATATCTAAAATAAAAGAAAATTGTAAATTTTATAGTGTAAAAGATTTACACATAGCAATAATAGCAACAAAAAATATAAATATTGGCGAAGAGTTATTTATTCATTATGGTATTGGATATTGGGAAACATATAATAAAAATGTTAAAAATAAGTCTAGTTAATATTAATATATTTAATTTTAATTTTTTAAATTTAATTTCTTTTTTTAAGTTAAAAAGAGTATAACATTAACTCACTTAAATATTATTTAAGTAAATAAATATTATGGTAGTAAAATCTAAAAAACCAACTGTTAAACAAAAATCAGATGAAGATAACTATGATTTTATGAAAACCAATAAAGATAATATCAAAAATATTATCCAAGATCATGAAACATTAAAAATTATCAACAATCTAGCAATTAAAACAAATAAAATAGTTATACACGCTTATAATTTTATTAAATTATACTGTATTCATTTATTTGAAA
>JACCDM011749758.1_pt1 | contig 41465 bp, 28 predicted proteins | sample 7445851 | NCBI WGS metagenome assembly JACCDM01 (sample SAMN15323438, study PRJNA562643) | freshwater metagenome | isolation source: river surface water | place: USA:Blue River Watershed | collected 2017-08-16
ATGCCGTTCTCTCCTTTATCTCCCTTAATGCCATTTTCTCCTTTATCTCCTTTATCTCCCTTATCTCCCTTATCTCCCTTAATGCCGTTCTCTCCTTTATCTCCCTTAATGCCATTTTCTCCTTTATCTCCTTTGTCTCCTTTATCTCCCTTAATGCCATTTTCTCCTTTATCTCCTTTATCTCCCTTATCTCCCTTATCTCCCTTAATGCCGTTCTCTCCTTTATCTCCTTTATCCCCTTTGTCTCCATTAATTCCATTTTCTCCTTTATCTCCTTTATCTCCTTTTTCTCCCTTATCTCCTTTATCTCCTTTATCTCCTTTATCTCCTTTATCTCCTTTATCTCCTTTATCTCCTTTATCTCCCTTATCTCCTTTATCTCCTTTATCTCCTTTATCTCCTTTATCTCTTTTTTCTGAATTATCTATTTTTTGACATCCGTTACAAGGTTCGCCCTTTTCACCCTTTTCGCCCTTGTCACCCTTATCACCTTTTATACCTGGTAAACCTCTCATACCTGGAGGACCTGTAAAGCCAGTTGGTCCTTGAATTCCTTGTATTCCTTGTGGGCCAGTTGGTCCAATTGGTCCTTGTAATCCAATATCTCCTTTTTTTCCAGGTATTCCTTGAGGTCCTCCAGCTGGTCCCGTTGGTCCAATTAATCCCTGCGGACCAGTAGGTCCTTGAATTCCTCTTTCTCCTTGTTTACCTTCTGGACCAGTTGGACCCGTAGAACCAACATATATAACTTCCCCAACTGGTCCACGTTGACCTGTTGGTCCAGTTGGACCAGTTGGACCAGTTGAACCAGTATGTCCAGTAAAGCCAGTTGGGCCCATTCTTCCAGTATTTCCTTTAGGTCCAGTAGGTCCATCCCTACCATTTAATCCGGTTGGTCCAGTCTGTCCTGTAGGACCTGTAGGTCCAGTTGGACCAATAATAAACTCTTGTATATTACCATTATTTCTTTTTGTTAAATTTGATTGAATATTTAAATTATTATAATTAATTTGCTGTGTACCTAATTCTATATTTTTTGTTGTTGAAACAACTCTTTTATTCGAATAAGGAGAAAAAGACATTATATATAAATATATTATGTAAAATAATAATTCAAAAATTACTTATCACAAATAATTTTTGATTTATTAGTAGTATTCGCTACTTTATTCAATTCACAATCTATAGCAGATTCTTTAATCAATAATTCAAATTGTTCATTTAATTTTTGTTTTATATTCGACATTTCTAAAATTTTTTCATCTATTGTTTGTTTAATTGAATTATGAACTGCTAAATAAATATAAATATCTACAAATTGTTTATTTTTAGGTAAATCTTTATGACTACAAAATCTTACAGCTCTACCAATAACTTGTTCCATACGTGAAATATTCCAATATATATCAAGAATATGTACTTGTTCAACCCTATAAAAACTAACTCCCTCTTTAATTGCTGGACTTCCAAGCACAAGTTTTATTTTCTCTCCATAAAAATTTTCATCACTATTAAATATTTTTTTAAAACTATTTCTATATTGTAATGTCTCGTCTCCTGACCATACTGCATATCTTTTTTTCCCAGGTCCGTGTTGTTCATAATTTTTATATCCATGAAACTCTAATATTTTCGCAAATGTTTCTAATCCACCATACGTTTTAAATCCAGAATATATAAATGCAGTTCTTTCGCACTTTTTCAAATTTTTTAATATTTCATAAAATTTAATCGAATAATTTTTTAAATTGTTCATTTCCATATAATTATTAGTTAAACTATCTAATCCTATTTTACCTGTATTTTTATTTGGAAATGCAATATTAGAAACTATTCTTAAACCTAAAAAAAAAGTAGAAGATAAATGTGCTATATCATTAAAAAAAATATTTTTTTTTTGTGGAGAAATATTATATTTATCAGCTATTTTTTTTACTTCCATATATGTGCTTAACTGAAATTTTTCCATTTCACATTTTATATAGTGTATTCTTTTCTCTGGATATGTTTTTTCTGGAGCACCCTTATAATAAGACACAAATCCTCTAATATATTTTTTAAATTTATCTTTATTTATAACTTTCAATTCATCATCTAAAAACATCGAATAAAATTTTTTTCCAACCGGCATTAATTCAGGTAAAGGTAATAAATTCATCGTTAAAGCAAATTCAAGCGGTTTATCAAAAATAGGTGTAGCTGTCATTAAAACTATTCGACATGTTTTAGAAGATTTTTTAATAAATTCATAAATAGTTTTATAATATGTCCCTTTTTCGCTAACTGCATTTTGTATTTCATCCATAATAAGTAATGTATTTGTCAATGTTATATTATCGTTTTTAATATATTCTACAAATTTATTATATGATAAAATTAAATAATTTTTTTTAATTTTTTCAATAGTTTTATTAATAATATCTTCCGTCATTTTACCTCTATCAATATCAGAAATATATGTTGAACCAGTGCATTGACTCATTATTTCACCTAAATAATTATCTTTTAAAGAAGCAGGAACAACAACTATTATTTTATAACCATTATCGATCCATTTTTCAGCAATTTGTATTGAAGCACATGTTTTTCCAGAACCTATTCCATAATAAAGCAAAATACCCTTAATATCTGTATTTGGACTAATAAGTAAAGGAGGTAATATTTGATGAGGTTGTAATTTATATTTTTTTGGAAAACAATATGTCTCTATATTATCATCTATGTGTTTTATTTTATAATTTTTAAATTTTTTATTAATATCTAAAAATAATGATGGAGATGTTGGAGAAATTCTCGAATTTTCCATTAAGCAACACTTTATATTATACAACTATAAAATAAAAATTACCAAATTTAATCATTGATTTTAATAATTAAATTTAAACTTTCCAAAATTGAATTCCAGAAGCCATTTCTAAAGGTTTTTTAGCATAACAATAGGCATTTCCAGGATGTCCTGGAGCATTAGAACTTAACCCTTTTGGACCACAATCTTTATTTTCTTTTTGCATTATTAAGGATGGAGCATCGTTATTAGATACAAATCCATAGTGACACAATTCATGACCCTGTTCAAATGCAGTAATTAATTGTTCTTTAGTAGCAAGTTTACCATCATATTTTTCTTTACAATGTTCTTCTGCCATTTGTTTATTTTTAAATTTATATCCTATGCTTGGGTCTATAATAACACCTAATTCTTGTTTTTTCTCTTCTTCTTTCTTCTTCTCTTCTTCTTTCTTCTTCTCTTCTTCTTTCTTCTTCTCTTCTTCTTTCTTCTTCTCTTCTTCTTCTTTTTTATCTTCTTCTTTTTTATCTTCTTCTTTTTTATCTTCCTTAGAACTATTAACATAAAGATAAATACCAATCGCTATAACAACACCTACCATAAACATAACAATAAGTATAATAATACCAATCTTTAACATATTTGACCTGTTATTTGGATTTTCAAGAAATTTCATATTCATCATATCATTTAATTTAACTTGTTCCATCGTTGTATAGACCTTATATACTTATATATATTATTAAAATAATTTATTTTTCAGGCTCCTTTTTTTTTTCGGTTGTATTGCTAGCATATAAATATATTCCGATTGCTGAAAATATTCCAAGAATAATTAAAATCATAATAATAACTATGATAATAACAATAACACTATAATTTGCTGGAGGTATTTTTATATTTTGGAAATCTATATTAGGCATTCCTTGAGGCAAATTCATATTAAAAAAACTCGGATCCATATATTATATAATCTTATTAAAAATAATTTATTTTTGTATTTATAAAAATAAGTTATTCCTGTTTTTGAATATATTTTTGGTATAAAACAAAAACTGCCGCCAAACCAACCAAAACATAAACAGATCTTTCAACCATTTCATTATTTACAGTCATACCATTAACATAGTTAACAACATTAAAATCAGCCAATCCGATTAATCCCCAGTTAATTGCTCCAATCAATACTAAAATAAGTGCGATGTGTCCTAACATGTGCATTTTGAATTATATATATTGTTAAATAATATTATATATTTTAATAAATTATTTGTATGTTATTATATAAATAATTTAAATACAGATAAAATATATTATTTGATATATTATTATATTTATATATTATTAAATGACTTCTGTAGATGAAATAAATGGAGCATTAGGACGGTTAAACAATAAATTATTTTGTCAAGTAGCAACTGGACCAGTTGGGCCAATAGGTCCTACAGGTTGTATTGGTCCAACTGGAAATATTGGAAAAACAGGTCCTACGGGTTGTACTGGCCCAACTGGTCCAGTCGGGATTCAATGGAAAGGATTATGGGCAGACACTCATGTTTATAATAAAAATGATGTTGTTTATTATTATGGGTCGAGTTATATATCTCTCTATAACTTAAATATAAATAATTCTCCAAATATAAGTCCATCATTCTGGGAAATAATAGCATTAATGGGTATTCAAGGACCAACCGGATTAATCGGTCCAACTGGTCCAGGTGTTGGTAGTACCGGACATACTGGAGCAACTGGACCACAAGGAATAACTGGCCCAACAGGTCCACAAGGACACACTGGAGAACAAGGAATACAAGGTATACAAGGAATTCAAGGAATTCAAGGAATAACAGGCCCACAAGGTCCACAAGGTTTAAATGGAATTCAAGGTCCTACTGGACCACAAGGGAATATAGGACCTCAAGGCCCTCAAGGTCCACAAGGAATTCAAGGAAATCAAGGATTAATAGGACCTACTGGACATACAGGACCCATTGGACCTACAGGACATTCGATTACTGGACCTGCCGGTCCTGCTGGTATTAATGGTTCGATAGGACCAACCGGACCGACCGGAAAGACTGGTCCAAGTGGTCCAACTGGTGAAATTGGACCAACCGGACCTGCAGGTAATGATGGAAAAAATGGTCTTGATGGTCTTATCGGACCTACTGGACCACCAGGACCAACCGGACCACCCGGTTTAGAAGTTCAAAATGCAATTATAAGTAATATTCCGTCATTTTCATTAAATTCAATTATATATAGTGTTGGAAATGGAAGAGAAGTAAAATCTTCTTCGGATATTTTTGTATCAGATAATGCACATTTACTTTCATTAAATAATGATAATTCCACAATAAAAATAGGAACTTCTAACTATACAACTTTATCAAAAGAATTATTGTATGTTCCAACAATTTCTAATTCTTATTTTAAACCAAATAACAATTTAATAACTTTATTAACACAAACATCACAAAGTATTATAAGAAGCAATTACGCAATACCTTTTTCTATACAAAACCAAAATAATCCAAATTTACGTATAGAATTAGGATATGATCCAAATATAAATAGAGGAATTATAGGATGTGTTAATGTTGGAAATTCCTATAAAGATTTACAATTTTTTTATAATGGACAAAATACACCAACAAATATTTTTATGAAAGGTAATTTAGACATTGGAAATTATAATTTGAATAATGTATCGACTGTTTCTTGTTTAGGATTAAATGTTAACGGAACGTTGTTGGTAAACAGTTCTAGTAATATAACCGTGTCATTCCCCTCAATATCTGGTAAAATAGCATTAGAAAGTCAAATTATTAATTCGAATACTTCAATATTTGAAAATATTATGTATAACGGACCAATCATAACAACTAATTTTGGTTCTTTATTAGTATCATCGCAGACCATTAAAAAATTATCAATATTATGTTATATTTCCTCGGAACTTCTAATATCTGGTGGTTCTATACATATATACGATGGACCTTTTGGGATATCGAATATTGCAAGTATTATAATCCCATCAAATATAACGGGATATTATCAAGCACAATTTAATGATATTCTTTATTTACAAAATGATTATTTAACGTTTGGAATTCAAATACATAATAACGGACAAATAAAATTTTTATCTATTATAATTAAATATTAATTTACTTAAAAGAATACAAAATAATAATATTATTATATGAATCAAAAAAAAAATAAATCAGAAATAATTGTAAATATAATTAATAATTTTAAAAATGATTTAAGTAAAGAACAAAAAGAAAAAATACAATTATATGTTTCACCTTTTACATCTAATAGTATCATTCAAGGCCTATACAATATTTTCTGTTTATTTTTATCAGAAAATAAAACATCTGAAGAAATTAATTATGAATTATCTATTATTATAAAAAATATTTCTCCTCTATTATTGTGTTTAATAGAAAAATATGAAGTTCTTCGTATTATAAATTTGATAAATTTATTTTTATCCAAATATTATTCATTAAAATGTTTTTTGAAAAGTATTAATGAAGAAAATATTAAAACATGTATCGAATATGTTGTATATGATTCTGATAAAGAAAAATTTAAAACGATATGTGATAAACTACCAGATATATATGATAAACATATTGAGACTTTTGAATTTAAATTATTTAAAAATAAAGAAATTACTAAAATAATTTTTTTCCTTGATATCCTATTAAAATATATTGCACATAATGTATTTGATGATTACACACTTAATAATCTAAAACTGTTAAAAATAACATTAAATAATAATAGCGAAAATGTTAATTCTTTAGTAATTTTATTTTTGAATTATTTATTAAACAACACATCTTTATCTGAAGTACATATTGAAATGTTGAAATTATATAATAAACTAAATATAAAAGAAATTGATGAACAATTATATTTTTCATTAGAAATATTATTAGATTTTTTTCCAGAAACGTGGACTGTTTTTATGACTCAAAATAATTTTTCATTTGAAAAATATGAATCTGAAATTTTATTGTTAATAGATTTTTTAATTCTACATAAATCTTTTGTTATTAATCTATACAATTATTTGTGTGAAATGAATCCTGAAAATTTTGATAAAATTGAAAGTTCTTTAACGGAATACTATTATTCAAATAATGATGTTCAAAATATCATTGAAAATTTTTATAAAAAATATTTTAATCTTTTATTAGATTCTTATTTATAATGATGACAATTCAATATTATAAATATTTACTGTCTTTGAATTATTTAATCAAATAACATAATTTAATATATATAAAATAATAATGATAAAATAAAATAGAAATGAAAATTATTTTAATTCTTTTAATTTTTTTTGTTATGAATAATAATTCAATGGTTTTAGATAAAAATCATACAAAAACTTTAGACGATAAAAATATCGACTCAAAATTTTTTTCATGGTTACAACACATTAATAGAACCTGTTCTACGGAATGTTTATATGCAATTGCTTCTTGTATAGATAAATGTTATTGTTCAATTCCTCCTTGTCTATGTTGTTATGATTGTTATACGTGTCTCGGTCCATTATATGAAAAATGTTGTCCATGTATGCCATATTTCCCTTGTTCTATCTTATTGAGAAATATTTATTAAATATTATTTAAATTAATAAAACATATTAATTTAAATAAATGGAATACGCAATAACTGTTTTTGATAATGTTAATACTGAACAAGTTTTAAAAAATGTCAAAAAAATTATAGAATTAAAAAATGGAAATACGAATATTGGGAATAATATTGAAACATATTTAAAAAAAGTAAAAGAAATTTTAAATAAAATATCAGTACATAATTACAAAGAATTATGTAAAGATATTTGTGAGATTAAATTAATTGAAAATAATAATGAACAATTAGATAAATTATCTGATATGTTATTTGAACAAATTTTAAATGATGACAACGGAACATTTTTAAATCTTTATTGTGAAATATTAAAAGAACTAAGTTTAAAATATGAAAATTTAAAAATTTTTACACTAAAAAAAATAGGAAAATATGTATTATATAATCATTCGATTAATGTACCAAAAACTTTAATAAATGAAATTGATGTTCAAGATTATAAGATAAAAAAAAAATCTAATTATTTATGTTGTTTACAATTTATTATTACTATGTATAATTCAAATTATATTGATATTAATTCTATAGAAATGACAATCGATAATTTATTTGTAAATGTGTTAGAGAATAAGTATTCTGAATTATATATTGATTATTTGTGTTTTTTTTTTTTAGAATTATTGAAAAAATCGCCTTTCCGTAATAGAAAAGATGAAAAAATGAAAAATTGGCTTACAAAGTTTTATGTTATAATGAATCATTATAAAGATAATAATTTAACTAAAAGAATAATTTATAAAATTGAAGATTTATTCGAGTTATGTAATCAAACTATTATTGACGAAATTTTATTTTCATAAAAAAATGAAAATAAAATATCTTAAATATAAAAAATTAGTAATAATTAAAAAATGATAGCAAATTTAAATATGAATTTAAAAAAAATGTCCATTGATGAAAACACTTTACCGCATGCAATTATTTATTGTAGAGTCAGTTCGAAAAAACAACTTACAACAACAGAAAATAACGGTAATTATTCTATTGATATGCAAGAACAATTATGTTCTGCATATGCTAAACAAAAATATAAAATAATTGATGTTGTAAAAGAGGTAGCATCTGGAAAAGATATGAAGAATCAAAAAAAATTATTATCAATTGTTCGAGAAAATAAAGATATTGTAATTTTGATTTTAAATGTTTCAAGATTTTCGAGAGATTTATTTGGATATTTAAATCTTTGTAATACAATCGAAAATAATGGAATTAAAATTATTTTTGTTCAAGAAGAAATTAATACGGCTACTTCTAATGGAAAACATTTATTAAGATGTTCCATTTCAGATTCACAAAAAGAAATTGAAATTTTGAGTGAACGTATTAAGCGTTCTGTAGCCTATAGAAGAGAAAATAATATTCCAATGGGTAGAATTCCTTATGGATATAAAAGAGTTTTTAACACAGAATTAAATAAACATGAATTAAAAGACAATGAAGAAGAGATTTTAATTTCATCTATTATTTGGGTTTTATATAATAAATATGTTTATAATTTTGATAACGGTGTTGTATTATCATTATTAATTAAATATAAAAATAGTTTTACTCTCCCAAATTTTAAAGATGTTCCGTTATTAGAAGGTATTTCAAATTATTTAAATGAAAATAATATTTTGAAAAGAAAAAGAAAGTGGAGTGAAAATATGATTAGATATTTAATTAAAAATCTTGACTACGAAAAAATTATTTTATACTTAAAAGATAACGAAATTTATATTCCAGAAAATAAAATTGTAGAAGAAGAAGTAGAAGAAGAAGTAAAAGAAGAAGTAAAAGAAGAAGAAGAAGTAGAAGAAGAAGAAGTAGAAACACTTACTTCTGAAAATACAATAACAAATGATTCAACTTATATAGAGGAATCACTTGATAGTGAAGAAATTACAGACGAATCTCTGGATAGCGAAGAAATTACAGATGAATATGAAAATAACTCGGATATTCAAAAAAAGAAACGTCGTATAAATGACGAAGAAGATGAAGTAGTTGAACAAGATAAAGTTGAAGTAGTTGAAGAAGAAAAAATAATTAAAGAAAATAAAGAAGTAAAAAAAAGTAAAGATGACTTCGATATGAATATGGAAGATATATTGGATTATACATTTATTTAAATAAAATTTATTTAAATAAATAATTGAATATAATGAAAAAATCTACAGACTTTTCTATTTATATAGATAAAAAAGAATCAAAAAAATTAAATACAATTATAACACCTCCCTCGCAAGATTTTTTACAAAATCATATAAATACTATATATCCAAAAACAAATTTAAAATGGATTGATAGCTCTCTTATTTTTGCATGTCAAAAATGTTCTCGAACATTTAGTTTTTTTGTTGGAAAACATCATTGTAGAGCATGTGGATGTGTTTTTTGTTCTTCTTGTTGTTATCAGTATATTTATATACCAACTGAAATTATAGATATTCCAAAAGAAGAAAAAACATGGAATGTAGCAATAACTAATATGTATAGGGATTATGGTAATAAAGGTAAAAAATTAGTTTGTACTAATTGTTATCATAAAATTAATCATTTAATAAATTTAACTAATTTTATAAATGTTTTTAAAATATTGTTGATGGATGATTATATAACCATAAAAGATTTATTAACGATATCTAAAATTAGAAATAAAAAGTGGAGAACAGTTTCTATTTATTGGTTGTCTAAATTTCGAGATATTCAATATTTTCCAATGGACACAACTTATAAAAATTATGAAATAAAATTATTATTAAATGAAAAAAAAATATTGTTGGAACATGAAAATTGGTTTCCTATTGTTCTTAAATCCATTATATATATGTTTTCAAATTCAAAAAAAATAATAAATAAAACAGTCACCAGTTCTATCGATTTGACAAATTCACTAAATGAATTAAACGATTTATTCAAAAATTTAAATACAAAATCATATACTTGCTATGATTTAATGTGTTCAAGAAGATGTAATATAAAAAATAATTTGATAGATATTTTCGATATCATTATATACACTCTAAATAATTACAACATATCCGATTTATGGCAAAATAATGATTTATTAGAATTATTTTTAAATTTTAATATAAATAATCAAATGACTATCGAATACGTTCCTTTTCTCGTATTAATCATCAGAAAACTCATTTCAAGTAATTATTACGATGAATCTTATATACATAAATTATTAGACAAATTTAAATGCACGACAATACAAATACTATTTTCTCTATTTATTGAATGTTCCTATCTCGAAACTTTAGAAAAAAATAGTTTAATACTAAAATCAATAATTACACGATATGCAAAAAAATATTATCCAAATATATCTATTATTTTAAAAACTATAAATAGTCTAAATAATTTATTTGATAATTTTAAAATAGATTTTCCAATATTATATCCTTTTGATCCGACGTGGAAAATTATAGAAGTAGTATCATCTACAGTTATGAAAAGTTATACAAAACCACTTTTAATTTCTGTGAAAATAATGAAAGATAATATTATTCTTTATAAAAAATTTATTCTTAAAAAAGATGTCAACTTAAGAAAAGAACATATCGTTTCATCCCTCATAAAAATTATTCATTCATATCTTGTATTACAATCTCAAAGAAATCGTATTGACACATTTGAAGACATACCTACTTATTATGTTTTGATGATTAATAAAGATGTTTGTGTTGTAGAATACGTTGAAAATAGTATGACATTAAGAGAAATTAATGATAATAAATATACTTTACAGAATTATATAATAGAAAATAATTTGGATATTCCAATTAAAAAAATAAGAGAATTATTTTATAAAAGTCTTGCTATCTCAAGTTGTTTATCATATATGCTTGGTTTAGGAGATAGACATTTAGACAATATTATGATAAATAAAAAAGGATTAATATTTCATATCGATTATGGCTATATAATGGAAAATCCAGTTACTAATATATTAGGTTCTCCAATTATTAAAATTACTTCTGAGATGATAGATTTTTTAGGAGGAGAAAATAGCAGTTGCTACAAAAATTTTAAAAAATATGTTATATCTATATTTGATTTGATGAGAATATATTCGAACATTATATTAAATTATTATTGTATTTTGAGTCATGAAAACATAGTCGATTGGATTGAATTAAAAAATAAATTATCAAGTCGTTTTTTACATAATATGACCTGTAAAGATGTCGAAATCTCTATAATGACTGAAATTACAAATAGTTCCAATAGTTATATATCTAAAATAAATGACTTTATCCATTCACAAAAACAATCTTGGACAAATAATGAATAATTTTTTAATAAATTTTAAAATTATTAAAAAATGAAAAAAATATTATAAATATGTTTAATTTAATAAATTAATTAAGAAATGAAAGAAGATTTTATTTTTCAAGTTCTTGAATGGCATTCTACAAATGAAGAATTAGACGAAGTTAATACTAATCACGTTTTTAAAATTTATATATTTGGAAAAAATTCAAATGCACAATCAGTATGCGCAATAGTATCTGGGTTTGAACCATTTTTTTATGTAAAAATTCCAGATAAATGGAAAAAGACAGACGTTATATTATTTATCGATATAATAACTAAAAATATGAAGAAAAATATTAAAAAATCTTTATCAAATTGGACGATTGAAAAAAAAAAAGATTTTTATGGATTTAAAGCAGATAAAGAAGAGAAATTCATTAAGTTTTCTTTTATAAATCTTTACGGTTTTTTTTCTTTTTCAAAAATATTTGATAACGAAATAGAATTTAAAAATCGTTCCGTTAAATATCAAAAATATGAAAGTGATATTAATAGTATTCTGAAAGTTATGTATTTTCGTGATTTACAATCATGCGGATGGATTAAAATACCAGAAGGATGTTATGAATATTCCGAAAATTTAAAAACAAGGTGCGACATCGAAATTAAGACAAGTATTCAAAATCTCGAAAATTATGAAAATATGACAATCGCTAAATTCAAAGTATTAGCATTTGATTTAGAATGTTGGAGCGAATCAGGAGAATTTCCAGTAGCAACAAATCAAAATGATAAAATTATAACTATTGGCAATACTTTTAATTATTATGGTGAATATAATTGTTATAAAAAAGTAGTTTTTACTTTAGATAGTTGTAATAAAATTAAATCAATTGACGGTGTGGAAATCGAAATTAGAGCATTTGAAGACGAAAGAGATATGCTCATCGCGTGGGCACAATTTATAGTTGATGAAGACCCTGATATAATTACCGGGTATAATATTTTTGGATTTGATGAACCTTATTTAGAAAAAAGATCTAAATTATTAGAGTGTTATTCTGAATTTTCCCAATTAAGTCGTATTATTGACGAAGAATGCATATTAAAAGAAGTTAAATTATCATCGTCAGCAATTGGAGATACAGAAATGTATTTTTTTGCTATGACTGGAAGAGTTCAAATTGATTTAATGAAATATATCCAGAGAAATGAAAAATTAGATTCGTATAAATTAGATAGTGTTGTATCTCAATTTATTAGAGAAAAAGTAATAGACATTTCTAATAAAATAATTCAAACAAAAAATACAGACGGTCTAATGCCTGAATCTTTCATAAGTTTTACTCTTGATGATAAAATTTCTAAAACAAAAAAAGGAAAAAAATATAAAGTCGTAGAAGTGAAAAAAGATTCTTTTACATTAAATGAAATAGACGACGAAGTTATTGAAGCATTAAAACAAAAAAAAGGCATTTTATATTGGGCAGAAGCAAAAGACGATTTAAGTCCTAATGAAATGTTTAAATATTTTACAAAATCTTCTAAAAAAAGAAGTATAATTGCAAAATATTGTTTAAAAGATTGCGAATTATGTAATAAACTAATTACAAAATTGTCCGTAATTTCAAATAATATTGGTATGGCTAATGTTTGTAGTGTTCCATTATCATATATTTTTTATCGAGGACAAAATATTAAAAGTTTTAGTTTAATTTCTCGTGTATGTTATAAAAAAAACTATTGTGTTCCAGCATGTATCAAAGACAGTAATACAGATAATACAAGTTATGAAGGTGCTACTGTATTTGAACCAGATACTGGAATTTATTTTGTTCCTATAGGCGTGGCTGATTATTCATCTCTTTATCCGAGTTGTATCATAGAATTTAATGGTTCTCCTGAAACTTTAGTATGTGATGAAGAATATGATAATTTGCCAGATTATTCTTATTACGAAATTACATATAAAAATAATGAAGGGACAATAGAAAAATGTCGTTTTGCTAAAAAAAAAACAGATGACCCTAAAAATAATGTTGGTGTTATTCCAGAAATCTTATTATTTTTGATTAAAGAAAGAAAACGGATTAGAAAATTAGCAGAAGAAGAAAAAGATAATTTTAAACAAAAAATTTTAGATGGTTATCAGCTGGCATTAAAAATATCAAGTAATTCAATTTATGGTTTTTTTGGTGCTAATCAATTTAATTGTAAAAAAATTGCAGCATGTACAACAGCCGTTGGACGTATCCGATTAGAAACTGCAAAAATGAAAGTAGAGTCAGAAGAATTTAGAAAATTTGCATACGAAAATTTTTTTAATTTTAAAGATTTCGATAAAAAAAAAGATATTGACACTTTAAAAATTTTAGATAATATTACTCAAAATAATTTATTTCATAAAAATAAATATCTTTTTAAAGGAGAAGTTATTTATGGTGACACAGATAGTATATTTATTAATTTTAACATTTTAGATTCAAAAGAACAACATATTAATAATGAATATTCTCTAGCCGTTACAATTCGGCTTTCAATGTTAGCATGCGAATTTATAAATAAGACGGCTCCATTTCCTCAATGTATTTCATATGAAAAAACATTATGGCCTTATGTCATAGTGGCAAAAAAAAAATATTTTGGAAATTTATATGAAAAAAATATTTCGAATTATTATTTAAAATGTATGGGTATCGTTCTAAAGAGAAGAGACAATGCACCTATCGTAAAAGAAATTTTTGGTTCGGTTATAGATACTCTTATTAAACAAAAGAATATAGAGTCGATGTTAAATGTAATTAAGAAAATGATTATTGATGTTTTATCTGGAAATTACAGTTTAGATAAATTTATTATAACAAAAACATTAAAAAAAAATTATAAAAATCCAAAATCAATTGCACATAAGGTATTAGCAGATAGAATTGCAAAAAGAGAACCAGGAAATGCCCCACAAGTTAATGATCGTATCCCTTTTGTATACATAATTAACAAAAAAGCAATGAAAGAAAAAAAAATATTACAGGGTGATTTAATTGAAACTCCAACATTTATTACAGAAAATAAATTACCTATAAATTATAATTTTTATGTTACTAATCAAATTATGAATCCATTATTACAAATTTTAGAATTAGTTATGTTTAATCCAAAAACATTTTTTGACGATTTATTAGAAAAAGAAAGAATGAAACAAATAGGAATGAATACATTATTAAATCACATTAAAATAATAGATAAAAAAAATAAAGTTGAAACTATTTATAATATGTCTAAAATGATATATAAATTTAAAGATTCAGGAAATTCAAAACCTATTGATACATCACACATATTTTCTTTTTCAGAAAAACTATTAAAGGAAGAAGATATAAATGAAAACAGTGATGAAAAAGTTGAAAGTGATGAAATGCCAAATATTGTTGATAAATCTTCATTACGGATTAAAAAAGGGACAAAAATTAAAAAAACTACTATAAATAAAAATAAAGTACATAAATTTATTACTAATCCTGGAAAAATGCAGTGCTATGACTATAGCGATGATTCTGATTATGATTATTTTTAATTAATTTAATTAATTAAAAATAAATCGAATGTCTTCATTTTTGCTTATCCGAATATTGATATATGGATAAAAATCTGTAAACGAGCTGTCTATTACTATACCAGTTTGTGAATTGAGCTTATTAAAATGTTTCATTAAATTTGTGGATATTAGATATGATACTGTGTCCTTAATTAATATTGTTTCATCTTCATATGTAAAATATAATATTTGATAAATACGATAATCTTTATTTTCATATAATATTAAAATAGCTCTATAAATATTTTTTCCATATTTTTTATAATTTTTATTAGTATATTTTTTTAGAAAATATTTTTCTTTTTTATTTAAATTATTAAAAAATATATTTTTAGGAATAGTAGAATATTCTGTAATTATATTATGAATATTTTTATAGGCATTTTCTTTTGAAAAAAGAAATGTTTTACCGAAACATTCTATTTTTCTATTTATTAAAAAACTTGGAGAACAAGAAACATTATTAAACGTAAACTCAATATTAAATATATTTGTTATGTCTTGATTTAAACCTAATATTACTTGAAAATTTTTATGATTTATAGAACTAAACAAAAAAATATAATAATTAATAGAAAAATTATTATCTTTTTTTATAAAATAAATATGTTCTTTTATATTTAGAATATTTCCAATTATATTAATTAAATTAGTACTATTTTTACTAATAATGTCCATATTATAATTATTTTTAATTAAATTCTTATAAACTTTATAATATAGTTATGTTGATATTGACATATAATGTTAGTTGGAAATCAATGACTGGAGAAAAAGGATGGAGTTTATGTAATTCACGTGAAAAAAATAACGAAAAATATTATGAAATTTGTCAAAATAATGTTGTTAGTGTATTTGATAAATATGATTATGACATTATAGCATTACAAGAAGCTTTTAATTATAAAGAATTAATATTAAAATCAAAAAAATTAAAAAAGATGAAATATATTGCAAACGATAATAAATTTCAAGATTTAATTACATTTTATAATCCTAAATATAAATTAGTCGGGTATTATAATGGTGAATTTTTGAAAAATAGGCCATATACTATTTTAATATTTTCTGATTTTTGTTTTATAAATGTACATCACGGACATTATTCTTTTGATGTTTTAAAAAAAAAAATGAATGTTTTAATTAAAAATATTAATGTTAAAAAAATAATAATCGCTGGTGATTTTAATTCTCAAATAAATAATTTTGAATTATTATTTGGAAATCAAAAATTTTATTATGATAAAAAAATAATTAAAACATGTTGTTATGATAAATACGAATTTCAAGTCGATCATATTATAAGTAATTATAGCGTTCCTATATTAAAAACATTTCAAACTGGTATGGCATCAGATCATAAACCTATTATAGGAAATATTAGTTAATAATAATATTGTAAATATAATATGTGGAGTTTTATAATAGAATATTTTTTTAAATCTAAAAAAAACGAAGAAAATCAAATTATATCAGATGATAATTTAACTGATTGCGATAATTATTTTACTTCTTATACAGATATAAAAATTAGAGAACTTATTGACGATTTAAAAAAATTTCTCGATAAAAGAAATAATAGTATTGATAATAAAGACATAGCATATGTTCACGACATTGACGAATTAAATGTATTAATACAAAAATTAAAAACATTTATTAAATAATTATTTTTTAGTCCAAGAAATAATTAATTTGATTTGTTCATCAATTGTAATTTTTTTTAATTTATTTTTTTTTCTTATAAATGTGTCTAAGGGAGTTTCTAAAATTAACGGAATGTTATTATTCATCATAAATGTAGAAAAATATTGTAAGTGTGCGAGTGGTATTTTTCCATATCCAATATCAGCGTGCCTGTCGATTTTGCTACCTTTTTCATTTTTACTATCATTTAAATGTATGCATGCTATATTTTTTAATTTTATTTTTTTAATTACGTATGATAAAAATTGTTCATCTAAAGAATGTCCAAACGCCCATACATGACATGTATCTATACATATTTTTATTCTTGAATCATATTTTTTTGATAGTGTTAAATGTATTGCATATATATCTTGAATTGAACGATATATAGATGTTTCTAAAATTATGATTGATTTATTATTACTATTATCAAGAGCGAATGAAATTAATTTTATGAAAGTATTATCGTCTTCTTTTTTTGGACAAATATGGACTATTACTCCTTGAGAATTAATATTGCATGATAAATTTAATTCTCTGATTAGTTTTTTGATTGACAAATTATTTTTACAGAGATTAATATTATATTCTGAATGTATAAAAATTTTTTTATTATGTATTATTTTATTATTTGGTAGAAATATTTGTATTATATCTCCTTGACACATTTTTGTTATACATTGATATCCAATATGTGGCATGTTTATTTTTTAATAATAAATATATTGTATAAATATATAATTTATTATATGGATGATTTTGATTTCATATGTAGTTTGTTTATCCAAAAAGATTTTATAAATCTGAGACTAAAAAAAGAATCGTCCGAAGATGAATTAAAACAGATTAAAAAAGATTATGAAAAAATAAAGAACGAAGAATGGAAAGTTCTCGACTTATTGAAAAAAAAATATACAATTTCAGAAATTAATGCAATGTTAAAAAAAAAATTAGAAAATCACAAGTGTTATTTTGAAGCAGTTTTTAATAAAAATTATATTTTGCCAGATATTAATGAATCGAATATCTTTTCATTAAGTACATATAAAAATATTGTTGGGAAAAATAATGATGTTGAATATAAAAAAATGTTAAACGTATTAAACAAAGTTATATGTGATTGTACCCCTCAACATTTGGAAACAGATAATGAATGTCCAAGAATTAAATATTTACATATTGATGATGTAAAAACTGGAACAAAAATATTATTTCATAGATATCTTAGTGATTTAGAAGAACAAAATAAAAAAAAACTCAATCAAAAAGGGGGAACCTCGGCATACACCTTTAATGATATCGGAAAGGTGTATGACGCAAAAACAGCGATACCTTTCAATTCAACTATTGAAACACCTGGACATATGCTTGTCGAAGGAAATTATTTACCTCCAAAAAAGTTTTACGAAGATTTACAAGTATTACAAAAGAACTGCAAAAAAAACATAGACCTGGGAGAATATAGTGACGACGTATACCAAATAATTGCCGATAAAGTTAACGTACAGATGTTAGTATCTCCAAACAAATTACAGAATATAACTAAAGATACTATAAAAAAATTAATAAATGAAACTTATCTTTTGAGTTTATATTATGAATTTTATTTTAAAGAATATTTTCAATGTTATTATACGTCGGGTCATTATGTTCCTATCAATAAAACCCTTATAAATCCACATAAAATTTATACTGGAGAAACGCAACTTTCTGAATTAAAAGTATTCCCACTTGTTAATAGAAAAGAAAATCATCTAAAGTTTAAAACTTTAGTAAGTGGAGAAGAAATAATTGACAAGATAGAATATAAAAATAATATTATTTCATTACACAAAGATGTATATGCGGTCTATAAAAATTCCAAATCAAATTATACACAATTTAGAGATCCTCTATGGTGCAAACTACAAAAGTCTAATGATGTTTTAAAAAGATCAACTGAAGATATTTATCAATTATTTAACACTGCTTGGAAAAAAAACAAATCAACAAGACAAAATTATGAATTAGTTATTGTTGAGTATAATTCACAAAAACCAGATGGTGGAATTCTAAACCCAAACATTTCTTGTCCCATTGTAAATGGAAAAAGTACTGTGCAAGCATACACGAACAATCTTTTTGGAAGACACAAAATACAAAATGTGACGCAATATTCGTTAAAAGATCAATATGCAGCATCTTTAGCGTCTCCACCAGAAATATCTGCAATGCAATATAGGGAAATGCAAACACTACATTATATGTATCAAGACTTCGCATATATATATCCTTTCAAACAAAATTATCAAATAGATAAAGATATACCAAATAACATGTTCGTATATAGATTAATGGACACAAGTGGTACCGGACTTCAATATAATAGTGCGCAGAACTCTAATAACATACCAATAACTTTACCAACGTCACCTAAACCGTATTTACAAAAACATGGTCCACATAATAGTAATGCTACTGTTGGAATTCAGTTTTATACTAATGCAGATTTGTCAACGTCTGTACGAAACACTACCATAGTTGCTTTAGAAACTGAACAGCCAAGATATCTGTTTGTGATAGAATCACCATCCCATGAAACCATAACCTATTATGATAGCTTAGATTTTTTAGATACGTCTGTATCTGGAACAGTGGCAGGTAAGTCGGGAGATAGCACAATAGACAGTTGTAATATTATAGCACCTATACCATACGGAGACAATACTAATAGACATCATATACTTGATGTGTCCTTACTTATAAATCGCACATATTTAGATGTAATTAATTACGGCACAGGTAACAATACGGCAATACCAAACAAAACAATAGCAGATAAGTATGGTGTTTATTTACAAAAATACATTCGGGAATTAATATATGATACATTTGCTATATGTAATGTTCATTTAGAAAATATCGATTTACATACTATACACGGTGCTGCTTCAAAAAAAATCTATCAAGATGCAATGCGGGATGGATTTATGGCAGATGCTCAAAATATAGCAGATATCGTTACCTTCATTCCGCTTGCTAATAAATATAACGGAATATATTATAGGTATCATAATACTTTCCAAGCAGAAAGTATACCAATTGAAAAACAAGTAAAAGAAGCCAAATATTTTACTGATGAGATAAAAAAAAAATATACAGAAACCATAAATCTCTTAAATCAACCTGTAAGGTCTTCGAATGACAATAAAACTGCAAGTGAAAATATAATTATATACGGTGTTGATTATGAATTCAATGAACAACAAACTATAGAAGAACGTTTACATCATGCTTCATATACGAACAGGCCAATAGCTTTTAGTCCTGTGAATCCTGAACATATAAAAATAAAAAATGAACTTTTTCGATATTATCCCTATATTAATAAAAAAATAAATAAAATAGAATATTATAATCAAGATAAACAAGACGAACACGAAAAATCGATTCTCGATAAAAATAAAATTGAATACCAAAACATTAATTCGGATATAAACACCATTATTAGTACACCATATGCGAATGTTCCGGGAGTATTCAATTTCGCGCATTTCGGCGGAGTGAAATATGATTATTCATCTATGGCATCAAATCCGCTTACTACAGTTGCACAAGGTAATGCTAAACTTAAAGCTGATTTACTAGAAATACAAAAAAAAATTAATAATGACATAAGTGATTCCGGAAATGACGTGTTTCATAATTCTTTTGTTCCTAAGCTAAATTTAGATTATTTTAATATAATTTTTATAAATGTTACAAATATCCGATACGTAGATAATACGATAAAAAAATTTACTGATGATACCAATTTATTTAATTTTTACTATTATTTAATAAAAAATTTTTTTAGTAATATAAATAGTATTCTTAATAACGAACGGGAGTATCAAAAGTTGTTAACGATAAACAATGTGACGAATATATATTATTACCTTAAGGGAGCTGATAGATCAGACGTAATAATTTGGGAATCCAAACAAAGCAGTAATACAAATGATTACAATAAGGTTCACGCTACTGTTCAAAATGGGCAGGATGTAAAACATATTAAATCTATCTACGAATCAAGCTCAATATACAAGGTTCTTATAAAATATATTTATTTTTATATATATGATTATTATAGTAAATCCCTAGATGCAATAAAACGGCTTAATGATAAGTCTGCTATACTTTCTTACTGGAATAAAGATCAACCCATGATAACATCGTTTTTCATAGTTCCGGTACAATTTGAAGTTTTAGCGTTATCAACTTCTGTTAATGAAGTTAAAAATGATATTATTGACCATATTCTTAATTCTGCGTCTAACGAGATATATCCAGTATTAAGCGACACTAAAGTCGAAACAATATTAAAAGCTTATTTGATACCACAACTTGAATATGAAAAGTTGAAAAATAATTTATATCAAGGTAATACTTATTTACTTTCTGAAAATACCAAGTTTATGAATAAACTTACAGATTTAATAGAAGAAATGAAAACAAAGGTAGACGGATACAAAAAGTTTAAAGAATTCATAACTAATTCATCAATTAATTTTATACCATCCGATGATTCTTATGTATCTGATTCTGCACCTTATGGAACTATATCGTTGGGAACTTTGGCATATTATAAAAGGACATTAAAATTTATGAAAGAAAAAATGAAGTCTACCAATAATCCTATAATTGATTATCTACAAGAATATCATAAATATATGGTGGATGTTATGGACGAATTTATAGATTTTATAACAAACGAAAATGTTGTTCGATTTTATTACGATAAATTCATTAATCGTAATGGTTCCTTGCCAAATTATGAAACAATTAAAAAATCAAAAATATGTGTAATACTAAAAGATAACAATTTTAAAAACGATTATGTAATATTACTATTTAGAGCATTTAATTTTTTTTATCCAATTTTAGACCGTTTTTATAAGGCATATTCATCACCGTTCACTATTAATATTCGTATCAACGATTATAATACGGTGAAACGTACATCTACTTCTGTAGAATACAGAAATAAATTATCTCGAGATCAACACGAAAATTTTACATACATGGAAAATCCTTTAGCACCAACACAAAAAAATATTAATAGCAATATTATTAGTTATCATGATATATTTGAATATGATACAAATGTTAAAGTTTTTGCTACGAGAAGTTATAAAGTTTTTCCAGAACTAGAAAAATATTCTTATGAGGTAATACCTTTTCATAAAAAATATCAAAATAAATTATCACTTGGAATATCTGGAATAAAAAATAATGTTTCTTCTCTATTAAAGAAAGTTGAAAATTATGAAAGTTATGATGATGTTTTAGTTATTTTATATAATAAATCAAATCATAATGAATATCACATCATGACACAACAAAATTACAATTCCCTAAATATACCAGGCGGTGCTAATATTGCCACAGTAGAAGTTCCAGTACATAGGACAAGTGGTTCTCCTAAGCATCTTAACTTGATATATGAAAAGTTTGATAATAGTAATTCTATAAAAGGTTCCGTAATTGATCCTAAAATTGTTTCAGAACCAACAGTGAGAAACTATAAAATTAACTCTTTAAAGAACCAACTGAGGGATATTACTAATTTTGAAACAAATATAAAAACTCAAAATAAAAGTACACTTGATATTGAAGTTGATAATATTTTTACAACAAATGATTTTCCAGACAACGATTCCATTAACATGTATTTTAATACAAAAGATAAAATTCTCAACAAAGAAGGCGTTGTTATGACGACATATGGATATAGTGGAACTGGAAAAACTCATACGTTATTTGGCGACAATACCGATAAGGGAATAGTAACCTCTATTTTAAGTGAATTAAAACTAAAAAATTTAAACACAAATCCAGTATATTTTAGAGCATTTGAATTATACGGATTAGGCGTTTCTTATAATTTTTATTGGGAAATGGTTCAAAATATTTTAAATAAGACATATACAGGTGGTGATGTAATTCCTCCTTACCAAATAATTATTAACTACAAGATAGATTCTTCATCCAGTAATACACTCACCTTAGACACTCCTGAAAAAATAGACTCTTTAAAGGATATATACACATATATTTTAGACGTATCAAATCTTGATTTAAATACTAGTAGAACTTATTTTCAAATAAACAATATAGACGCAATTACAAAAAATTTTAATTCTTTTGTTTCTAAAGTTGATGACTTAAGAGAATCAGGCGAAAATATTGAGTTGTTCGATGACGCACTGCATCCACACACAGTAAAAGTAAAGAGAATAAAAAAAACATTAAATAATCCGGTTAGTTCGAGAGGGTATATGATATATGAATTTCAAATACCTATTGGTGATTCAACAAAAACATATGTTCCATTTATAATTATTGATTTGCCTGGAAAAGAAGAAATTATTCCGTCATATGTTGAAACAGATCATTTTATTCCAAATTATTTAATACCTGAAGAAGATAAAACAATTTTCAGAATTTTGACGTCTGATATTTTGAAAATACCAACAATAGATCCAAAATATTTACCATGTGAATATTTAATAAATGAAATGGATTTGATAGAGACGCTTTCGGCAACAGAAATTATATTTACGGAATGGATGAATGAAAAATTTTATAATAATAATACTTCCTACCCCATTTATAAATTATTATGCGGGAAAGATGGCGATAATGCAATTTCTAATGACGCGACAAACTTGGGAAAAGAGTTTTATAAAATCGTTCAAACACGCGGAAACATATATGAGAAGTTCTTAAAATTTATTCATAAACAACTTCTTTTAACAACGTTTAGGACAAAAAAAATAACAACTTTGCCTATGTGTGAATCTTTAGAAGGTTTTGATAAACAATCGGATTTTAGGAGTTATAATACGACAAGTATGAAAAATTTACTAAGTCTTCTATGTATACCTTTAATAGGCGTACTTATTAAAAGAAATTTTTTTACTTTTATTATATATGTATCTTACAAAATAATAAAGGAATATATAAGTCAGAACCTTATAAGTGTATCATCTATTGACGAAGAAGCAATTAAAGATAAACTATATACTGTATACGAAGGGTATTATATAAATGAAAATATAAATGGATTACTTAAATATATTTTGAAAAAATCTGGAAAAGATGATGTAGATATTGAAAATGCTATACCAATCCAAAAAAACAGTGTAAATTTACAAAATTTTAAATTGTACACTGAGGTTGTTATGGATGCTTCAATGTATTTATCTTCTAATATTGTTAGCAGTAGTATATCGACCGTTACAGGAACTATTCGGACACTAATCTCTGGAAAAATTAATATCGCTGAAATTGATATAAAAGAATTTCACTATAAGAAGTATGGGTTTTCAACCAACATTAATTTGAAATACAATGTCTTATCGGATCCATCTACGGACACTCCGAACGTCATTTTGAATAGTAATAACGGCAGTTTAAAAAAAACATTAGAAAAAGCTTATGTTAATGACAGAGTTTTTTGTTTCGATCAACCACTTATCCAAAATGTATTAGACCCTTTAATTGTTAAAGCAAGAAATGTTATTATTTTATACATTTTAACAAATAATTTTCCAGAAACAAAATCTTTTCCACAACTAAAATTATTAAATGATTCTATCAAATTTATAAATTTATTAAGAAAAATAGACTAAAAATTTTTTATTAAAAAAAATTTTTAATAATACTAAATTCATCTTCTTTTTTAATATTAATACCAATATCTATTTCACTCTTCAATTGTTCCAAATGACTAATAATAATAACATGATCAAATTGTTTTTTTAAATAAGTTAAAACATGGTTTATATTTCCTAAATTAACACTATCTAAACAACTCCAACCCTCATCTATTATAATAAGATTAGGAACAACAATTTCCGTAACTTCCGCTAAAGCCATCCTAATCGCTAAATTTGATATAAATTTCTCAAAACCCGAAGCAAGTTTTAAATTATAGATTAAATTATCGTTGTGAATATTTAATTCTAATTTATCAAATTCTATAGTAAATGGTACAAATGAGTTTAATATGTTGTTAACATGATTTTTGATTTTTGGAATATATTTATTTAATATCATGACGGGTAAACCATTCGGATGTATTGCTTTCAAATATTTTTTATAAACCTCGTTTAAATGTTCCTTTGCGTCCACTCTATTTTTCCAATACAATATTTCATCTATTTTTTTTTTAGTTTCCTCCATCTTTCTTATCATATTTTTACGATTCTCTTTAATTCTTTCTTTTTCTATTTTGAGTTTCTCAACTCTTTTAATTTCATCGTTTTCCTTCTCAGCTCTCATAATTTTATCTTCCATCTTATTTTTCTTTTTTTCCAATTCTTCATTGTTTTTTTCTAAAAAATTTATTTCTACCATAATCTTATCATTTTCAACACAGTTTATTTTTTCTAATAAATCTTCATAATATTTAAGATTTTCTTTTGCATTTTCTCTATTTAATTCAAAGTTTTTATATTCTTCTTCCATTTCTTTATTTTTTTTTAGAATTTCTTCTATTTCTTTCATTTTATTATTCTCATCCATTTTTTTTTCATATTCTAATTTTTTTTTTTCATAATCTTCACATACAATTATTTTTTTCATTATATGTTCTCTTTTTACATCATAATACTGTTTTAATAACCAATTAACGGCTTCCTCGTTATTTTTATTTTTATTTTTTTCTATTTCACTATGTTCTCTGTAATTATTTCCTTCATTGTTTAAAATAATATTTTCAAATAAACATTTATTATTTATACATCCATTACAATGTTCATTATGAAACATTTTTTTCGATATTTTTTTTAAAAATGCAATAATATTATTTGATAAAGAATCGAATCTGTATTTCATATTAACGTCTTCAAAAAAAATATAAGTCTTTTTAGAAATATTTATTTCTGGATATTTCTTTAATTTCTCTCTTAATTTTTCAGAGTCATAAGGAGGTTTAATTGGTTCATCAACTGTTTCATTTTTAAAATTTTTAAATTCTTTCATAGTTTTATCATCGATATATATTATTTTTTTTATCATAGTAGTTTCAATTATATTTTTTAATCTATTAATTTCTTTCAAATATTCTTCTTTTTTTGAAATATCAATATTTATTATTTTTTTATTAAGGAAATTTATTTTATCAATATTAATTTTTATTTTTTCTTCTGTTTCTTTTAATTCTTCTTTAATTTCTGCAACATTATATAGAAGATTAATTGTTTTTGGTATAATAATGCTCTGTTCTTTTTTGTACATTAAATATTCTTCTACGCATTGTTTCCAATATTTTTTTTTATATTGTTCAAAATTATATTTGATTAAATTTTCTTTTTCAGATTTTATATTTAATAATAATTCCTTATGTTTCTTTTTCGCTACTATAAAAAGTTCTTCAAAATAATCAATATTTAATATTTTATGTAGATAATTCTTTTTTTCAAGGGGAGACATTTCTAATAAATCACTTTTATCATTTTGTAAAGAAAAATATGTATTAATATAATTGTCATATATTCCAATATATTCAGAAATTTTATTTTCAGTATCATTTTTATCAATCCCACTTAAATCGATATATTCCTCATCAATAATTTCGTAAAATTTCAAAAAAGATTTAATACTATTTTTATTTTTTTCTCCAGACCTCTCAATTTTATATTTTCGTCCATTACAACTAAATAATAATTCACAACTAAAATTTGAACAATTTTTATTTAATATGTCTTTACATTGACCTCTCGAAAATTTTCCAAACATAGAAAATAATAAGATATCTATCACTGCAGATTTACCATAATGATTAGGAGCCATAATACCGATTACTTTATTTTTTTCAAACTTCTCAAAATTAATTACATTATCTTTTCCATATGAAATCATATTACTAAATTTTAATTCAATAAAATCTAATTTATTTTTTTGGTGCACCTCTTTTATTCTAATATTTTTTTTAATTTTTTTATGTAATCGTAAAATATCATCCTTCAAATCATCATTAATAAAAAACTCTGAAAGTAATAAGTCGTTTTCAGAACTATCATTTTTTTTAATTTCGACGTTTTTATTTTCGATATAAGTGACTGATTCTTGAATATTTACTTTTTGTTTAATTTCTTCTACAAGATGTTTTGAATTTTCTTCCACATAAAAACGTATTCTTGGATATTTTGGTAGATTTGATAAATCATATTTCCCCTCAACTACTTTAACCGTGCAATATCCATAATTATTTTTAATGGGAATAAATTCTGATTCCCCGCTTATAATATCCCACTTTATTAATCCATGATTATCTAATGATTCACCATAATTTTGTTGAATTAATGAACCGGCATAAGCTATTTTTTTATCTTTATCTAAATATTGAAATTTATGAACATCTCCTAATAAAACGTAATCATATCCATTAAATTGTTCTTTTGCGAATTCCCCATGTAGACGTGTTCCGACATCAGTACAAGCGTTATTAACTTGACCGTGATATAAATAAATGTTTATGGAATTTTCTTTTTTATCTTCTTTTAAGAATGGAATAAATATTTCATCAAAAACAGAAGTAACATAAAAAATGACGTTATTGCATAAATATTTCCCGGTATTTTTTAAGTAGATTATATTATTGTCATTAATATTATCTATGATGGGTGTTAATGAATCCATACGATATTTGTTAGACAAATTACAATCATGATTTCCGGGAATAATAATAATCGGCATAATATTTTTTAAATTTTTTAATAATTCGCTAACTAAAGAAATGCATTCTGGACTTAAATCTGTTTTAGAATGTAGTATATCACCAGTAATAACAATAATACTATTATCTGATTTTTGATTATTTAGATATGAATACAAATTTTTAAAAACTTGTCTATATTCTTTATGACGTTGATTGATTCGTATGTGAATGTCTGAAATATGATAAATATATCTAATATCTGTCAAATTATCAAAAATGATTTTTTCAATTTCAAAGGTTTCATCAATAATATTTTTTTCTGAATTATTCATAATAAAATTATTATTTATTAAATAATATTGTTTTAAACAATTTTAATTATGTTATAGCATAGTTATAACATAATTAAACTAATATATTTGCATATTGAAGGATTTTATATAGATTAAAATTATTTTTTCGGTGTAAATCATAGCACATATAGGATTGTTTATATTTTTTCATAGACTTGTCAAAAATTTGTCCGAGAGATTCTCTTGTTCTTTTAAGCCATTCGAGATATTCATACATACCTTTTTCATCTTTTTCTAAATAATTTGCTACGCAAAATGTTAAAGATAATTTTCTTTTGTAATAATTTTGGTCTTCATTAAAAAATTTTTTATTATTTTGGTAAATTTTATTTAATAAATTTAATAAATAATGAATTTTTTTATCTATATTATCTGTTTTGAGAGGGATATTTAATACATCAAATGTTGGATCATCTTTGTATTCTAAAATTTGTAAAGGACTATAATTATTTGTATCTATGAATACTTTATTTTTTTTTGGTATTTCTTCTTTAGTAATAAACATATTATGTATTTTTAATATAAATGGTGAGTCTTTTAATGCAATTTTATCAGAAGACATAATATTACGATACAGTTTATCGCTATCAAATAAATTATCATAGTAAATTTCTTTAATAAAATATAATTCTATGTCATGCTCATAATCTCCAATTTCTTCTACTATATGAGGATTTGAAAATGGTAAACATAATCGTTCCTCGTCTGGTTTACACGAATAAATAGTTCTTAAACTAAAATTTTTACGATATAATTGGACGTCGATATGTTTTAATATTTCTGGATTATGTGTATATAAATAATGGCAAAAAAGTAATATAAATTTTTTTTGTTCATAAATATTTTTAAAAATAATTTGATTACAAAGTAAATGGAGAGATATTTTATGTTTATTATTTATTATTTTATTGGAAGTGATAATATCTAAATATATAATGTCAAAATTTCCATTTAAAGGGTGCATATTGATATATTTAAACATTTTTGAATCTTTTATAAAATTGTTTAGATAATATTGAAATTTATTAACTAATTCTAATGAAATATCTTTTTCGAAAGTTTCATTTTTAAAATCTAAATCGAAAAATAATTTACACTTATCAGTATCACGTACAATTTCATGTAATGAAACATATTTTTTCTTATTGATAGAGTTTAATAAAATATTTTTAATTTTTTCAAAATCTTGGAAAACTCCATAATAACGACTAATAGTATCGTTAAATAATATTTCTCTTCGGATAAAGATGTTCATATTGTGTTTTTCTCCATAAGAAAACATTTTTTCTTGTGGTTTTTCATTTCCACATTTTTTAAAAAAAACTCCTCCTTTGTATATAATCTTGTGTTCCAATGAATTAATAGAATTTAATACAGAACTGTCTTTATTAATGCGTGAATTATCTGAACGTAAAGATTTATATGTTGTGGAATTTTGAGACATTAATAATTTAATAATAAAAACTATTATTAAATTATTTTTTTTCATCCAACTTTAATTTTTTCAATTTTTTATCTAATATGTTTCTTTCTTTTCTTAAGTCGACAAATTCATCAGCCATCTTAGATAATTTTTCTCCTAATTTTTTCTTTTTTTTTTCATTGTTTTCATATTTCCATTCTTGATATTCAGCTTTCATTTTTATATTTAATTTTGCTAATTTAACATCCATTTTATCTAATTTTTTTTTGTTATTTTTAAGAATTTCCGGATCTATTTTTTTTAATCCATAATATCTTATCTGATTATTATTAACACATTCCTCAGAAGTACCCCTATATTTTTTACTCGGAACCTCACCAATACCACAATACGCTTTCTTATCGCTCATCTATATATTTATTCAATATTTATTATTTAATTAATTTAATTAATTAATTAAATAAATAAAAATTTTAGTTATCACTATCTTCTGGTTCTTCTTCATCTTCCTCGATTTCTTCGACTTTAGATTCCTTTTTTCCAGATTTCTTTTTTGGTTTTTCTTCTTTAACCGCTTTTTTCTTTGGTTTTTCTTCTTCTTCATCCTCTTCTTCATCATCGCTTTTAGAAACTTTCTTACTTGGTTTCTTCTTCTTATCGACTTCTTCAGTTTTAGAAGCTTTCTTACTTGCCTTTTTTTTAGGTTTTTCATCATCTTCACCATCTTCCGAAGCATTTTTCTTTGGATTTTCATCTGAAGTTTTCCATAATTTTCCAATCATTCCAAAAAATTCATTTGGTTTTGTATCTGGATGTTCCTTTTTAAGGATTGGCATCATTTTTTTCAAAAATAATTGATATGCTGTAGGTTCTCTTGCTACTTTAGGTGTATCACTCTTTTTTTTAGTGCTTTTCTTTGATTTCTTTTCATCCTTTTCATCAGTTTCTTCATCGTCTTCACCTTTTTTTGCTTTTTTGACTGATTTTTTTGGTTTTTTATCACCATCTTCATCGTCTTTTTTATCTTTCTTAGCAGATTTCTTTGGTTTTTCTTCTTTCTTTTCACCTTCTTCTTCATCTTTTTTAGATGATTTCTTTGGCTTTTCTTCTTTTTTAGAAGAAGATTTTTTTGTTTTTTCATCGAATTCTTCACCTTCTTCAAAATCTTCAACATCATCAACAACTTTAGGTTCTTCACTTTTTTCTAAGTCTTTTTTGTTCTTTGATTCTTTTGGCATTTTTATATAATTATATGTAATAATTCTTTTTTAAGTGTCTTTATTTCCATTATATTTTTATTTCATTTTTTTTCAAACGTATTTATATATGGATAAAATTGGTATATTAGATCCAGAGGGCATTAACAATAATCCTTTAACTAATAAGAGTTATTCTGAAACATATAGAAAAGAAGCTGAATCATGGTCTAAATATCCAACATATGAAAAAAGAAATGAAATTATAAAAGACCTATTAAGTAAAGATATCGATGTCTTATTGGTTATGTCCGGAACCGGTTCTGGAAAAACTGTATTAACACCTAAATTTGCTCTTCACGCTTCTGAATATGGAAAAAAAGGAAAAATCGGTATTACTTTCCCGAAGAGAATTATAGCACGTTCTTCTGCTGAATATGCTGCAAAAACGCTTGATGTAAATTTAGGTGAAGAAGTAGGATATTTATATAAAAATGCACCAAAAAATTCATATTCGGACAAAACTAAAATGTTGTATATGACAGATGGTTCTTTATCATCTATAATTAATAAAGATCCATTATTATCTGAATATAGTTTTATAATAATAGATGAGGCGCATGAAAGAAAAACTCAAATAGATTTGTTATTATTACTTATTAAAAAAATAATTCCGCAAAGAAAGAAAAATCCATTAAAACTTGTTATTATGAGTGCTACGATAGATACTACTCTTTTCATGAACTATTTTTCGACAGACAAAATTAAAATTAAAAAATTCGAAATTAGCGGAGTCTCTAATTATCCAATCGATATTATTTATCCACCAAATATATCGATTGACTATATTAGTAGTGGTATCAAAATAATCAAAGATATACTCAAAAAACCAAAAATAGATGGAGATATATTATTTTTTATAACAAGTGGTTCTGAAGCAAAAAAAGTATGTCAACTATTAAAAGAAGATAAAATAGAAAATATATGCATTGAAGTATATTCAGACATGCCAGAAGATAAAAAAACTCAATTAACTACATCGAGTTCATTGCCAAAATTATATATTTGTACCAATGTAGCCGAATCATCTATAACATTACAAGGAATTAGTTATGTTATTGACTCCGGATTAGAACTATTTTCTAATTATGACCCTGAAAAAATGGCCAACACCCTAACAAAAAAAATGATCACTAAAGCACAGGCTACACAAAGAGCAGGAAGAGCAGGAAGAACAAAAAAAGGAACATGTTATAGATTATATAGTGAGAGTCAATATAATAAAATGGACCAATTTCCATTTCCAGATATTCAAAGGTCTGATTTAACTTCTGATTTTATTAAATTATTAAATTTTGTTGGAGGCGAATGGAAAGAATTAATAAAATTATTAAATGAATTAATAGAACCTCCTAATAATAAAATAATTGATAGTATACATTTAACATTTGTTACATTGAAAGTTATACAAGATGATAAAATAACAAAATTAGGAATAAATTTAAATGAATTTACAAATATTCCGATTGGTGTAGCAGTTAGTTTATTACTTAGTTATGATTATGGTTGTTCATATGAATTTTCGGTTTTAGTGTCATTAGCAGAATTATTTAAATATGATATTTATGGTATTTTTTATTCACAAGAAGAACGAGAAGAAAATAGAAATTTTTTAAATAAATATGGTAATAAAAAGAGTGATCATTTAACATTTTTAGATATATATAAACATATCGAGTCTTTAACAGATAAAGAAGTATTTTGTAAAAAAAACGGATTAAGAAAAATATTATTAGAAAAAACAATAAAAGACGATTCTTTAAAATTATTTTATAAAGTCAAAAATTTACAACATGAAAAAAATAATAAAGAAAAAGATTCGAATATTGAAAATAATATTTTAAAATGTTTAGCTATTGGAATGCAAATGAATATTATTAAAAAAGTAAATGGAAAATATAAAAATATTTATCCACCTATTAAATCATATCCAAAACTATCAAAAAAAACGATTGTCAAAGATTTAACGGTTGGTGTTTATAATGAATTAACTATAATGAATAATGTTCCAGAAGTACAGTGTATAACATCTATACCTATTTCTTTCTTCAAAGATATCAAAAATGACGAATTTTAATTATTTGATTAATAATTAAAATACTTTTTATAAATTAATTTCTTTTTCATAAGGTTTTTTTAATCCCAATTTTTTTGTTTCTCTATGAATAATATCACTAATTTGTTCTAATATTACTTCTCTTTTTTTACTATATTCCTTAACTTTATCCATTAATGTATTCGCATCAAAATTTTTATCTAAATGAACTGTTTTAATAATATTATTGACATTTAATGATTCTACGTATTTTGTTATTTCATCTATTTTTTCTTTAGGTAGTTCTAATTTATATTTTTGAAAAATGTGTCTTAAATCTTTTCCGTGCATTTCTAATAATTCTTCTGATATTTCTTTAATTTTTCTTAAATGCCAATCATTATCTTGATAAACATAAACTTTTTTTGATTGTTGGTTTGTTTGACGAATATTTTGTGTTTGTGGTTTATTTTTATCGAATCTTATTTTTTTTATCAAATCTAAAATCATTTGTGAAACAAAACCGTTTAAAACTTTAAATTTATCTTCTTCAGTTAAAGATTCAATATTTTTTGGGTCATTGTAATTTAATATAATTTTATCTATGTTTATACTTGAATCAGAAAAATTATTTTTATTTCCAGAAACTATAATCTGTGTTATTTTTGAATTTTTATTATTTGTTATGTTTTCTCCAATATGTGTTGAATTATCCTTTTTGTGTTTATTAATAATATTTTTTTGATGTTTCTGTGATTTTAGATGTTTTTTTAATAGTGTTCCAGTAGAATAAGTAAAATCACAATCTTCACAGTATAAATGTTTTTTATCACATTTATTTTTTTTTTCTTTGTGTCTTTCTAAATCTGTTTTCTTACCAAATGTCTTTCTACATTTATCGCACTGAAAAATCATTCCTAAATCAATCATAATATTTACCATATTATGTTTTTTTATTATTTCAATGCATGTAGAACATGTTATATAAATATCTTTATTTATAATGACAATATCTTCATATTCAGTTAATTCATCATCTATATGAAATTCCTTTATGAATTGATTACCATTAATTAATTTTTCCTTAAAATTAATATTAATATTTTTATAATTTTTATGTAAATAATTAATTATTTTATTCATTTATTTTAAAAAATTAATTATTTTTTAAAATAATTTATTAAAAAATATTTATTTTTTTTCTTATCTTTTTAGGTTAAATGCTATATCATTTTTGGTTATACGGCGCATCTTTTTAAGACGTTCAAACTTTCCTATTAGTGTAATTTAGATATCTAATTTTAGATATATATATATTTATATTTATAAAAAATAAAAAATTAAAATTTTTTGAAAAATATTTTATTTATTAATAATAATTAAAATATTGGTTTAATACTTTTTATTTTTCTCTTAGTAGATTTATTTATAATTTTAACTCTATTCCTAATATCATTGATTAATTTTTTATCGAATTGTTCATTTTGTCTCTTTATTTTTTTCAAAATACATTTTTGAAAAAACGAAGCACCATGACAATCAAATGGACCATAATCATGGAACTCTTTTCCAATGCTCCAAAAATCATTCGCTATTTTTTTTACATCTATAAAAAAATCTTCATATTTTTTATCATTTATAATATCGCTATATATTTCACGATATTCTTCTGGTAAAATACTTATAAAAAATTGAGAAGGAGGGCTAATATATATTAATTGTTCTATTGTATTAAAATAATTTTCTATTTTTATTTCATTATATTTATTTATGTTTTGGATAATTTCTTTTGAAAAAGAAAAATATTTTACTATGTCTCGAATTAAAGGAGATTTTTCATATTCATAACACCACGGATTAATATAATTTTCACTATTATAATAATAATCAAATATCCAATATAATGCTTCTAAATATTTTTCTATGATTTTCTTAATTTCTTCGTTTTTTTCAGAACTAAATACTTCATATTTTTTAACATGAAAATATTTTAAATAAAATGTATCGATATTAGAACCAGTTAATTCTAATGGCGTAGCATTCATTTTTTCAGTATACTCGTCTAACATATTTTCTAATTTATAACATTCGATTTCATAATTATTTTTTCCTTGAATTTTATTTTTATGCCAAAAATCTTGAACTGTTTTTTTAACTATTTTAGGAGATAATGAAATTTTTGGAAATTCTTTTTGATTTACAAAAAAATTAATATATAATTCATCAGTTAAATAATCTAAATTACTCATATTAAAAGTAGCAAGATTCCTTACTGTATAAATAAAATTTTTGTTATCTAAATAAGAATCGATATTTTTTTTATTTCTAATTGCCATACAAAATTCATTATATTCAATTTTAAATTTTGTTACGATTTGAAAAATATTTTCATCAGTAAAATTTTCGTATGGAAAGGCTTCTTTAATTTGGAAAAAATTAATATATTTTTGATACATTTTATTATTTACTATAAAGTCATTTTCCTCTTTTTCTAATAATACAAATATTTTATAAAGGAAAGAACTGTTTAATTTATATTTTTTATCAGTTTCAATTATACATAACGTTTCATTATCTTTAATTAAAACTTCGATATAAATGTCTAATATTTTTTTGAATTGATATTTGACACTAATACTATCTAATTTATGAATAAAATCATTACCAAATATAGAACTAATACATACTATATCTGATATTATCTGGTGCGAATTAATATTTTTTTTTATTCCTTTATTTTTTAAAATTTGTTCAATATAATAAAAAATATTTTCTCTAATTATTCCTACTCTAATTAAATCCATATTACCGCTTTGTTGATTATCTCTTAAAATATCTACATTATTTTTATTTAACAATAGAGTTAATAAAATTAAATCAGCATCCGCACCAAAAAAAATATATGATTTATTTTCTTGATTATTTTTTTTTAAATAATTAACTATTTTTTTTTCTCCTTCTCCAATTTCATACATATCTGAAACTATTATTTTTTTTAGATTAATATGTGTTTTCTTGAGGTAATTAAATAATTCTGTAGATTTGAATGCTCCGGATACTTTTTCCATAAATTCAGTTCCCGGAGATATAAGGGCTCTATTCCAAGATATCATATTTTCGTAATAGTCGTATATAAAATTATTCATCATTTGTAATTCATTTTTATATTTTGAAAAAATTTTTTTTTTAATTTCACTTAAAACGGCTCCAGCAAATCTTCTTTGTCTTTGTTCAATCATTTTTGCTTTTGAAGGAGTTCCGTCTATAGCAATAAATATTTCTTCTAATTTGTCATTTACTAAATATTTTTTTAATACATCTGAAAAATTTTTTATTACTTGTTTCAATATAATTTTGTCCATTTTTTCTTGTGTAAAATATTTTTTTGTCATATCTATAATTTCTGTTTTTGTAATTTTAGAATTTTTTACTATGCTATCATAATAATCTTCAAAAGAATATAACTCTGCTATTTGTCTTAATTTATCATAATGTAAATATTGATTTTTATAAGAACTTTCTAAAAAAGAAGCGAACACTTCATTAATCGCTGTTGTGATAGGAGGATGTGTATTATGAATAACTGCATTAAAATCTACTAAAAAATGTGTTGATATTATTTTTTTGTCTAAGTTTTCGATTATTCCGGAAGAAGTAATACTATGTTTACTTAACGTCCCAAAAAATTCTAATACTCCCATATGATTTATAATAATAATTTATATTTAAACTATATAAATAAGATTAATTTATCATTTTTTTTTATTTTAAAAATATTAATAAATATTTTTAAATTAAACAACCGCTATAATAAGTAAAAGAATCTGTTATAATTTTATTTTTCATAAGGAAATGTCTAATACTACTATCCAGAAGATAAGAATTATACGCTATCATAAAAGTATCATCCATAGAAGGTTTTTTATGAAAAGTAATTTTAAATTGTAAAGGCATATACGGAGAACATATCGTAAGATATTCAGTAATATTAAAATATTCTTTTCCATTTATAATAAAACTTAAACGATTATTTTCATCGCATGAATGTAATTTAAAACTATCGATATAATCTTCGGCTGGATTATATTCAGTTTGATAATAATAATTTCCATTGCTATCAATTTGTAAAGCAGGAATATTATTTAATAAAAATTTTTTATGAGTTTTATACATTACTCTATCAGCAGAAGTTTCAACTAATAAACGCAATGCACCAATATATTCTGTTATATTGTCGTAATGGACTAAATTTTTATTTTGAATATAATCATTAAAAATAACTGACATTATATATTAAATAAATGGTATATTCCTTATATAAAATTACTTGGATTTATTTTATCATTTATAATTATTATTATGGAAAATCTAATTAATAATTCTTATGAATTGTATCAAAATAAAAAACCTTTTAGTGAATTAATAAAATTATATTATGAAAATATTAATATTTTTTTAGATAAAAATGATAATATTATTTTTGAAAAATCTGAAGAAGAAGTTGAAGAATTAATTGAAATAATATATTACTATTATAAAAATATTGATGATTCTATTGGATTATCGTTAATACGTTTAATATTAATTTATTATATGATTCAAAAAGAAAATTATAGTGTGAAGGTTAAGGCCACCGATGAAATGGTTGTTTTAAGTCCGAATGCTGAAAACATGAAATATTATATATATGTTGCTTCAAATGAAGAAATGATAAATTTGTACATTATTTTTATAATTTTTTTTGATATTCAAACTATTGAAAAAAATTATGTATGTTTTGATTTTGAATTTACACTTAGAGAAAGTAGAGTTAATGAATTAGCGCAACAGGCCTTTGAATGTTCTGATACTCCGATAATTTTTTTATGGTTAGTAAAAATAGAAGAATTAAAAGATAAAAAAGATTATTTTTTTTCTAAAGTTTTATTAAATCCTAAAATTTCAAAAATAATGCATGGGGTGGAATCTTTAGATATGCCATTTATTCAAAATACCTTATTGAATAATGATAATAATAAAATAAATATGTTTTTAGAACAATTAATAGAAACGAGATATTTATGTGAATATTACAAAGTGTCCCATAATGAAGTAGCCAATAAATGTTCTATTTATGAAGCATTATTATATTTTGGCGTTTTAAATAAAGAACATTATGAACGATTAGAAAAAAACATTTATGATATGGGACCTCATCAAGATTTAGTATGGAATATTCATAATATGGGTAAAGCACAGTTATGGTATGCTTTTAAAGATGTATTATATTTAAAGCAATTTTATGATAAAATAATGAGATTAGTTAAAGAGCAAGGAACTATCTATGTATATAATACTTTAATTACAGATTTAATAAGATTTATTTTTTTAGAAAGAAAAGAAATAAGTGATATTTATTTAAAATGTAAAACAGAAACAGACCCATTAAATATATACATGATAAAACACAAAAATACTAATATTACAATGATTAATTTATTTAAATTAATTATGAAAGACGTTGTTATACCTACAGATAAAACACCCTATGAATTAGATAAAATTTTAATGGTTCATTTTTTTAAAACATCGTTAACAACTATACTTAAAAAAATAGTTTATTCAATTGTATCTCATAAGTATGAAATCTATAAAGATAAATTAACGAAATTTAGCGATAAAATGAGTTTAAAATTTATATTTGATTATTTAAATCAATATAAATTGAATGGGATGAAAGAATTATTCGAAAAATTTATAATGATAATAACATCGAGAATAATAAATGTTATTGAAAAATAATTAATTATTATTTTCATAATATTTTTTTTAAACTATCAATATCGTATGTTCTTCCGTTTTTCAATATACTTTGTTCATTTATACTTTTATTTTTATATTCGTAAAATATGTTTTGTTCATTCACTAATTTAAATTTAATTTTAACTAAAGAATGATCAGAAAAACTTATAATTTGTTTTTCGATATTATTAAATTTATCGATAAATTCAAAATCTGATTTTGGCATTAGACTATTATTTTTAAATATTAATTCTTTTTTACTCTTGATTATATTTTCTGGAAACAATTTAACAGCGTCAAGGCCGTTATATGGATATTGTTTTCCGATTTCAATGCCATTTTTTGGTTCATAAGATACATTTAATAAATTAATGTTTGGAGAATGAAGAATATGATCTAAGACTTCTCTTTGTTCGTCATAATTTTTTACCATTGGACTTGATACCTTATCTGTAATTATTTGATGGAAAGATGTTTTGATATTATTTTTATGTGTATAATAACGGAGATTTTTATTTTTAGTAAACTCAGAAATTTTTTCATCATTAAAATCTCCAACAATAAAAAAATTTTGATATTTATTTAACGTTTCATAAATCGTATCAATAATCATAATTCTTTTTTCGTGGTCCTGTATATTTTCTGATTCTCCTGGTAAATGTACATTACATACAACTATAATGTGATTCAATATTTGGAACACTCCGCATAAAATTTTTGGGTCACATAAAATACACTTTAGCGCATGCTTACATTTAAATTTTATTTTACATTCTTCAGCATTGCATTTAAGATATTTATTTAGATAATTATTTCTTATAGTAATATTTATATCTTCAGACCAAAATTTTTGTAAGGAGATGTTTTTTTTATAAATAATGCAAATATAACTATGACCAACATAATTATCCACATTTACACAATTAGAATATACGAGTTGGCACATCATGTCATAACCTATTTTTGGCAATTCTATTTTTGCAATACTCAAAAATATTTTAGTTGCTTCTTGAACACACACAATTATATTTGAGTTTAGATTATATAAAAAATTAAAGAAATTATTATATCTTTTCATATAATATTCTGGACTATCAAATAAGCCATATTGTTTTTGTGCATGTTCTGAACCAATATTAATTTGTATTATTAAAGGCATATTAGTTTGTGGTTCGAACTCTTTAAATATTTTAATATTTGGTTCATAATTCATATTTTTTGTCTGTGCTGGTATAACATCTCGAATATTTTGTTCTGGTAAGTTATTTCCTTTCGTAACTAATCTAAATTTTTTTAGCTGTTCTTTTTCCATTTTTCTCTATATATTAATTATTATAAAAAACTTTTTTATGAATTAAATAAACTATTTAATTTATAAGTTGAAAACATAAAATGTAAGAATCTGATAAATCAGGTTTATCTATTTTTTTTATGATAACATCATTACATAAATACCATTCATTCTCATACAAAGAATAATTTACATAATGTCCAGAATTAACTGAATTTCCAAAATGTGAAATAACTGAATATAATTCATATTTAATATTATTTATTTCAATAACATTATTTGGAATATTTATTTTTTTATTTATTTTTTTTAAATTATTATCAAATTTTTTAAATTGAATTATTAAATATATAGGTAGTGAATAAATAAATGTTTGTTTTTTAGTAATAGTATTGTTATTACATGACTTACAAAATACTTTAGACTCATCCTTTAATATTTCTGGTTTCATTAATGAAATTATACAATCATAAATTGTTTCACCTTCCATATTTAACATCAATATAAAAAAATGTTCAAATTTGCATTTAATATTCGAACATTCCAAACATTCTAAACGTGTATAAAGGTATCCTCGAAAACATCTATCGATGATAGTATATTTTTCGCATTTTTTTTTGTTGTATTTATAAAATTTATATTGTAAATAACTAGAATAACAGGAAGTTTTGAACCATTTACTTAGTGATAATTTATTGGATAAAAACTTTTCAGTATATTTATCTATTTGATAGATATTATTTTCGATAACATAATTTTCAGTTCCAAAATTAATTATTTCAAATATAACATTGAGAATATCAGCACTATCTTGTTGTATATTTATTTTTTCTCCAGGAATTTTTTTTAAATAATTGTTAAAAAAATTTCTTACAAAAGAAATTGGAACAACTGTTGTTTTTGAATTTTTTAATCCGTTGAATAATTGAAAAAGATATATTACTTCCATATTTTTTTTTGTAGAAGAATTTAAAATAAACTCTCTAAATTTAGTTGTATTATACAACATTTGAATAGATGAATTTAAATAACAAGTATTTCCAAAATTATATATTCCAACCGGCATTATTATGTAATATGAATAATTATATTATTTATTATAATTTCATTTTTTATATTAATTATAACTATAAAAATATTCAATGATTACATTTATAAGACACGCCGAAGCTCTGCATAATGTACAATACACTCAACAAACTAATACTTCTTTAACTGATAAAGGAATAAAACAAGCAAATAATTTAAGTGGAAATTATGACATTGTTATTTGTTCACCATTATTAAGAACTAGGCAAACATTAGATTTTTCTAATATAATTTATAAAGATTTAATATTTCTTTCTTCTTGTAGAGAAGTATTAAACGGTGCTCCTTGTAATTATTATAATGGAGAAGAAATAATTATAGAATCTCGTAAGAACATAATGAATCGTTTAAGTATTTTAAAAATATATTTAGAAGAAAAATCAAAAAACAATAATATATGTGTTATTTCTCATCATGATATATTATATGAATTAACTGGGCGATATTTAAAAAATTGTGAAAAAATTATTATTCCTTTTAATAAATTATTATAAAAATTGAAATTTTAATCTCCTAATTAGTCTAAATTAACTATATAAATAACATTATGAAA
>JACCDM011475129.1_pt1 | contig 41356 bp, 31 predicted proteins | sample 7445851 | NCBI WGS metagenome assembly JACCDM01 (sample SAMN15323438, study PRJNA562643) | freshwater metagenome | isolation source: river surface water | place: USA:Blue River Watershed | collected 2017-08-16
CACAAAATGAGTGTTAACGAACTAAAAACAGCCAGATAACCGCCATAGAGTGGGTGTTTGTTGATTCCAAAAATAAGATAATAATTTGAATTAAAAACTGGGAAATCTCGCAGTTTTTGAAAAAAAAGTCAACAAATGAGCAACAATCTTTTTTCTCCGGGCTGCTCTCGTGGGGCACGGTGTATACAAGGCGCTACACCCAATTCCGGATGATCCACTGCCAAGCGCCAAAGTGATCCTGTTTGAAGGGTGGTGATGTTTGATTCACAAATCGCTTGATAATGTAAATCAAAATAATGATCCTCTAAAAATGATTCAAATTCAAAGGCATTTCCAGTATATTGTTCCTGTAAGCGTTTCCTGATTTCTGGGTGTTGTATTTTCTGAATAGCATCTGTGTTGGGTAGCAATTCGCTGCAAGGCCCATAATACGTGCAAAGTAAAGTGTGGGTTGGAATAGGGGAACGATCTACGTGCCAGGAATAAACATCTGTTGGAAAAAAATAGGAATCTTTCTCGTACGCCTCGATCAGGTTCAACACAGGATCTGCACCTAAAGCTTTTAATCGCTCCATATCTGAAATGATAAGGGCTCGAGCTTGATCGGCTGCCATACTTAAATTCAACTGTTGAAGTTCGTCAATTTCAACCGTAGTAATCGCATCAGTCTGCGGTATAAGTGATACCAACGCTTCGAAATCACCCTCCAATTGGCGATTCCAACCAATGGCGTTCACCATACCTTCATAGGGTAGGTGCATGAGCGCTTCAAAAGAATCAACGAGTTTCGTGTGCATACGCACAAAAATAGTTTCTTTTTCTTAAAATAAGGGGAAATTCTATTCGTGATCCCTACTCAAAACAAGTACTGACATCAAAGGTTGATCGAGACCATCTTACATACTGACTAGGACTGTAATAATATTTCAATACTTGACCTCCACAATCAAAATCGATGTACGATTCACTGGAGTTGCCAAAACCTAAATCGATTCGTAAAGTATCGTTGGAAAAGGTATATGGATCTGTGACTGGAAGGGCAGAAGCAATGGTCACCGTGTCCCATGAACAATTGGTAGTCGATGTGCAATAAACGGTGTAACGCAAACCATTCTGAAAAATATAAGCCGTGTTCGGATAATCTTCTAAAACCCACAAGCCTTCAAGGGTATAATTTGGGGTATTGCCTGAAGTTGGGGTTTCTGTCGTTTTCTTTTCCTTTTTACAAGCAACAAGGATTAAAATCATCAACAAAGACTGAAGTAACAAGCGATTTTTCATAAGTACTTTTAATGCGAAGTAAATTAAAATGATCCTTTGGACAATTAAATTCGAAACTTTGTTTTGTATTTCCTACTTTTTACGGATAGGTGCATACGTAGTTTATCGATGAAAACAATACTTCAGGCAGCAAGTATGCAAATCATCCATAAATTCATTTTCAATTAAGGGGTTGTAATTACCTGCTTAGCAGCCTTTTTTTTCTTCTTTGTTTTGATTAAATATTGGATTTTAACGCCTCCATACTCTGTATAACTGCTAGCCAATTCTCTTGCGCCATCGCTGAAGGATCTGTAAGAATAAAAACGGTTAAACATGATGTAATAACCAAATGTCCAATCATGGATGTAACAGTCAAAACTAAGGATTGGATTGAGGAATTTTTCCTTTAATGTGTAATAGCGAACTCCTCCAGAAACCATCAGGCCTCCCTTAAAGTCATAATTTTCGGATAGATCATAGAATACGTATAATGCTAATTCACTGTTGAAACAATTCGCATTTACAACCGGCCGATGATCATTTAAATTATCTTCTTTTTTGGGTTTGATTTGATAATAAAATCCTGCACCTACTTTTGGAGCTATTCCAAACCCTAATGTTTTGGTTTTATAAAATGGAATATGTAAACCGAAATTTACAAGACTATTTACGCCATATATGGTAGTTGTTTTGTGTTTGAAATCATTTGTGTGTATAGGACTATAAGTATAATTTGTGTTATAGACGGTTTCATTTACAATCTCATCAAAATAGTGTTTGGTGTAACCAAAAGATAAATCAATAGAAAATTTAAATCGATCCACTTGTGAACATAAGATTTGTGGAAAAATTAACAGTAATAGCAACCCCTTTTTCATTCTAAAATACCTTTTTTAAATAGTCCATTATTTCCACTCACTATAAATTGAGATCCAGTTGTTTTTTTTATTTTATAAAAAATATCCTTTTGTCCAGTTCCTTGACTGGTTATAATCTCTTGCCAAGCACCATTTTTATTGGTTGCAATGGTTTCTTCACCCACAATAATAAAGTAATTATCAATTTTTTCAATAGCATAATAAGGGCGATCATGATACTGAAAAATGGCTCTAAAATTATAGGTCTTTGGATGATATATTAAATCATAGGGGTCAAGTTTGAAATTTGAAAAGTAACCTTCATCTAAAGTAGCAAAATATGTATTTTCATTCGGTTGATAATAAACATCTGAAATCATTCCGCTGTAATGTATATCTGTTAAGGTATCAAATGAATTCGTATTGATGTCATAACTCAAACAAATGTCATCCCAATAATTGAAATCATCAGTGAAAAAGGTCAATTTGCCATTGGTAACTTTGCCTTTGTTGAATTGAATGCCATAATTGTATCGATAATTCACGAAATTATAAGTCGGAAAGTTACTTTCGGAAGTAAAGATATGTTCCTTGTAATTATAAAGTCCATGAGATTCAGAAAAAATAAATTGATTTTGCCCTGATCTGCCTGCAAAATTGTAATACCATATTTGATTTCCATAAGGATCAATTGGTTTTACCTCAACCCACGATATACCTCCGTTGAAAGTTCTGAAACAACGTTTGTTTAGCACAATAACGCCATTGTTTTCATCTGTGAAACCGAAGGAAGTATAATCCTGGTCTAAATAATTTACTCCAAATACTGCGTCAGTTGGGTCAAAATCTAAAACGGTCCAATTCTTTCCACCATTTATAGTTTTAAATATTTCAAAATAGGGTGAAATTTCATACTTACCAACAGCAAATATAAGGTTGCTGTCAATAATCTCAAAGTCAATAATGTCTGCATTAGTTTTAATTGAAAAGTCGCTAAAAGTAACGACTTGCACCTTTTGGATGTCACCTAAATCTTTCTTACAAGCAAATAGAATGATGCATAACAAGAAGAATATACTTTGTTTTGTATAGCGCATGAGTGTTTCAAGGTTTAAAAATCGAAGACGAAAGTAAGAAAATAGTTTGAAAAAAAAACTGGGAAATCTCGCAGTTTTCACAAATCATCAAAGGGACTTCTAATGTGCTGTATATTCTTAATGCTGACATGGGTGTAAATTTCCGTCGTTTTACTGCTTTTATGCCCTAATAATTCCTGGATGTAGCGTAAATCTGTGCCCGATTCTAATAAATGTGTAGCATAACTGTGCCTCAACCAATGTAAAGTGACGGGTTTTTTAATGCCTGCTTTGGTAAGTGCTTGTTTCAATACATTTTCTAAACTTTTTTCAGAATAGGGTACCGGCACTGAATCACCCACACCTTGCCCTTCAAATAACCATTTTTTTGGTTTATATGCTTGGTAATAGGTGCGCAATTCTGCAATTAATGTTTGACTGATGGGAACCAATCGATCTTTTTTTCCCTTCGACTGTCGAATACATAACAATCCGCGATCCGATTGAATGTCTTTTAAGGTGAGGTGTAAAAGTTCACTCCTTCGCAAACCACAGGCGTATATTAAGCTTAACATCATGCGATGTTTGAGGTTGTAATGGGCTTTCAAAATGGATTTCACTTCTTCCTTACTCAGTACATTGGGCAATTTATGTTCCCTTCTAGGCCGTTCAATCGCTTCCACTTCAAGGTATCGCCCTTCAATAACTCGGTAAAATAATTTTAAACCATTGACCACTTGATTTTGATAACTACTCGATAACCCATTTTTTAAAATATAATCGTTGTTGAAAGATTCAATATCTTGTAGTTGAATTTCATCCATCGTTTTAGCATGGTGAAATCGAAAAAAAGTACTGACCGATTCGCTGTAAACTTTAATGGTTGATGCGCTATATCGGCGGGCACTTAAATATTTTTTAAACGATTGAAGCGCTATTTCATGGGCAGGGGTGAGGGCGGGAAGCACTATTTTTTCGGGTTTGTTTTGAACGGGGAGTTTAATTTGATAACTCGAGTAATCCAGCCAGATTTTTCCTCTGAAATGTTGAAATAGGTTATGTTTTGAAATCGACGAGATGGGAAGATACCAACATTTTTTCGTGTTGCTGTAACGAATTTGGGGAAAGGTGGATTTCAGAAAATCAATGATTTCTTGATCTTTTTCAAACTGAAAACTCCAAACCGGTAATTCGCGATGAACGACTTCCCTCAAAATGATTTTTTTCATGTGCAAGTGGTTAAACTACTATTGAAGATAAGAAAAAATATAGGGAAATGAAAAGGTTTAATTTTTTTTAAGCATTATTTCCCAAAATAGATTTTATAGCGTTTCTTGTTTTCGTCATTTAACCATAAATTGTGCCCTTCGAGATGTGAAATCCAATCTTTTTGAAAAGGGACAAAAATTTCATTTTTCGCATTGACTACACCATATTCGTGGTTCTTTTCCACAACCCATAATTTCTCTTTTGGTCGATTCCAATGTCCTAAAAAATGTATAGAATCGTACATGCAAGGGACAAGGACTTCTTCTTTAAAATTGACAACACCCCATTTTCCTTGGTGCTTCACATGAAAGATATCCCTTTCTTGCTCATAGTGTACACTGTAACGGATCTCTTCGTAATTTTTGGTAAGTACCTTCTTTCCTTTCAAATCAATGGCTTCTTTTTTGCCTTTTTCAATGATGCAGATGAGGTATTGCAGATCGTATGGAATGATATTTAACTCAAGATAGATGAAAGGCAAAACCGTGTTGAGATTGTTATCGATGACGCCATATTGATTTTCACTATTTTTTACAATGATTTTATGTTGATGGAACAAAATTTCATCCGTCATATCTGGATTAGTTTTCACTTCATAGCCTAATGATTTGAGGGCCTCTTTTTTTTCTTGAACGAATTGCCGATAATAAAAGGGAGTAAAGGTTTTGTATTGAAGGGGTAGGATGAAGGCACGACTTACGGTGTCGAAAATTCCCATTCGATCGCTTGTTTTGACTTGGATGTAATTTTTTGGACCTATAAAATTTAACGGAGACTCTTTCCAATTAGGTTTCAAGGGCTCAGCAGATTGCCTTATATTTCGTGAGTTGATCCTGAAGAAAACTCCGTCTTTCAGCACTAAAGCGGTAGACTCATTTCCAAAAGGCTCAGCGTAATCATACACTATTGGTATGATTTCCTTGAATTCCTGATTTAAAAAACCAAATTTTCCATTTTTCGATACACGAAATAGTCCCTTTTGATTGCGATGAAATTCAAAAATTGCATATTCAGGCGCTACAATTTCCTCATAGTTTTCATTTAAAAAACCATGCTGACCGTTTTTTTCAATGGGTATATACCGTTTTTTAGGTTGATCTGCAGGATTCCAAGCGTATGAAAAATGAATACGATCATAGTGGTCTAGAGGATGCATAGTTGAATCATCTATAGAAAACATCAAGGCATACGTATAACCGGCTTGATCATCTGAGGAGTCTTTAAATTGTTGAAAAAAAACAGGTTGCCTTTGAGGGGCTTCATCATGTTGCGCATAATGATCGATTTCAAAATTTGCATATTGGATAGGAACAATGACTTTATTTTGAGTACTGATGATTCCACATTTTTTATTTTTTTGCACCAGTAAAAATTGCTCTAATGGATAAATTTCATCGTATTCCAGCGGTATTATTTCATTGCCTAGGGAATCAATTAAGCCATATTTGATGGTAGTATTTTTTTCGAAAAAGCCATTTTTTTCATCATCCTTGGTTTGTTTGGTGAATTTCGTACTTACCTTATATTTACCATTAAATTGAAACCTGCTTTGTGGACTTTGATACCAAACTCCGCTGCGATAACCTTGATTACTATGGTATTTATAGAAGGAAGCAAAACCAGCGCTTTTTTGTTCAAGGGGTATTTTTTTAAAAATTTCCGTTAAGTCTTTTAACGTGTAGCCCGAATTATAAGCTTTAATGATGGTGTTATTGGTGTCCCTGAAAATATATTCATTCCCGATGGGCATAGGATGAAACATGGAATGCGGCATGGCTCTGGGTTGGGATTGTTCCAGAAAGTAAATGTATTTATCCCAATACCCAATGTGATCTACTTCAATCATTTGTACCCCATGATAAAAAGGGTAGTAAAAAGTGTCTCTATGAGCAGGCATTTTGGGTTTAAAAATGTCTTCGATTGAGATTTGCTCTTGGGTTTTAATCTGTGCCTTATCTTTGAAGATAATCGCGAAGAGGATGATGCAAATTAAAAATATGTTCTTTTTCATGATACCTAATGTTCTTTAATCAACGAATTCATAGATACATACAAGAAGATCGCAATTAAGTTCATTGGGCGAAGCCATTTATTTCATAATTTTCTGGTGAGAAATGGTGGTATGTTTTTTACGAGTGCTAGCATGAATGTATGCATCTTCAGTAATGATCATCAGATAATAGCGCTTTAATTTTCGATTTCCAAAAACAGACTTGATCCTTGGTTGGATGATTGGTTCGCGAATATCCTTGACTACATCGTGCAAATATTCCTCATGAAAAGTCCTTCTACCAATTTTAAATTGATGCCTTATGGTTCTTTTAAAACGATAGCCTTGAAGGTTTGAATCTGCAAACTCAATCTTTACTATTTTCGAAGTGATGTGCAATTTACGCTTCGGTAGGACGCCTAATTTACCTAAATTAATCAATCTGTATTTTGATAGGGTATCGCTCGAAACCAATTTAAAATCGGCACAAGGTATGCTGTTTTTATGAGGTTCCTCTACGGTGAATACAGATAATAAACTTAAATTACTTTGATTGTTTTTTAAGACGACAAAATAACTGCTTAAGGTATCTTCTTTTTTACAATAACAAGAAGTGCGCGTCATCAGCGTATCACCCGTTACTGAAAAAAGGATATAGTTTTCACCTTGAGCAAATGCAAAAGAAAAATAAATGGGCAGTAATCCGATCAATCTTAATGTAAGCTCCATGCTTTAAATTTTAAGCAATCTACAAAGTCAATAGGAAAGAAAAAAATTATTTTTTAACGTACTGGGTAAGAATCACAATAGTTTGTCCGTTTACTTTTCCTTCAATGTGCTCTGGATTATCATGTACTAAGGAGATGTTGCGAACGGCAGTACCTCGTTTGGCGGTAAATCCACCTCCTTTTACATTCAAATCTTTGATCAAAACCACACTGTCGCCTGCTTCTAGTCGTACACCATTGACATCCTTATGGAATTCTACCTCTTCTTTTTCTTCGCCTTCACCAGTTGCTTTTGCCCAAGCCAAGGTTTCATCGTCGAGGTATAACATGTCCAACAAATCTTGAGGCCAACCTTCGTGTTTTAATCGTGCTAACATACGCCAAGCCAATACTTGAACCGCTGCATGTTCGTTCCACATCGAATCGTTTAAACAACGCCAATGGTTTATATCCATCGGTTCCTGCTCGTCAATTTGGTGTTGACAGGTATCGCAAATCAAAGCACAATCTTCTATTCTACCGTTGTGTTGAAGTGGCATTACTTCATAAACACTTAAGTTTTCTGTATTTCCACATAATTCACAAGATGAATTGGAACGAGCCTGAAGATTTTTTTCGATTTGCATGGGTATTTGTATTTTTTGGCGAAGTTACTATTTTTTTTAGCATAAAAATGCAAATCATTTTACTTGTCTATTTTATCCTCTAGCAATTAGTTTTATCTTTGTCGTTCACAAATTAAAGAGAATAGGATGCAACAATGGAATGAATTTATCGAATTGATGACCGCGAATCCGTTGAATGCTTTATTCTTAATTCTTGGAATCATTCTATTGGAAGTCATTTTATCCTTCGATAACGCAGCGGTATTAGCAACGATGGTGAAAGATTTATCACCGGAAGATCAATCCAAAGCACTGCGTTATGGAATTTTAGGAGCCTATCTTTTTCGTGGGATTGCGTTGATTTTAGTCGATGTGATTTTAAATATTTGGTGGCTTAAGCCAATTGGTGGTTTATACCTGATTTGGATGGCTGCCCAACATTTTCGAAAGTCTAATGAGCCCGAACCTTCGGAAGAAATGCCGGAAGCAAAGAAAAATACCATCTATAAATACACCGTCGGATTGATAGGCGTTTTTTGGTCTACGGTGCTTGCCGTGGAATTTATGGATATTGTTTTTTCCATTGATAATATTTTTGCCGTTGTAGCCTATTCGGATAATTTAATTCTCATCTGTATTGGGGTTTTTATCGGAATATTAGCGATGCGATACGTGGCTAAATACTTTGTGGTATTGATGGAAAAATATCCTTTTCTCGAAAATTCTGCATTTATTGTCATTGGTTTGTTGGGGGTGAAGCTGTGCTTTTCCATTCTAGTGCATGTTGGAGAATCAGATTTTCAACAGGGGAAATTAGAAATTCAACGTTTTAGCGATCATCGGGTAATTGCTGTTGTGGATTTGAAAAAGGGCGATCAATCTTATGTCAAACATGGTAATTTAGTGGTGAAACCCAAAGTGAAGTTAAAACCAAAAACCACTTACGAAATTGTGTTTAATTCAGATTCGAAAAGTTTAAATGATGTGAAAGCGTATTATCTTGGAGAAGATCAAAAGTGGACATTTACCACTGGAAAAGGGGTGAAAAAGAAAAAAATGAATGCCCTTTCTCCCATTTATCCCTTAGATAATAGTATGCAAAATTCACAACAACTTACGATTAAAATAAAAGGTGAAAACCCTTTTAAATGGATTGATTCGGAAGCTTTCGATTTGTTTGTTTCCATCATCACCTTGTTGATTTTTATAGTGCCGATTGTCGCCATTCGTTTGGTGAAGAAAAAATAATGCGTACTCCATTTTAGTTTTTGAAAAACTTTTTTTTTATTTCAAAAAATAGCTTAACTTAGGTTAGTTAACCTATGATTTGATGAAAATATTCATTGTTACCACCGTTTGCCTTCTTGTTTTTGCATGCAATCAGTCCCCTGATGTCCCACCAAAAATAGTGCATGAAACACCTATAGCTAAGGCAAAGAAAAATCCACCCCCAAACAATCCTTTTCGAACAAAATCCTTGAAATTATTGATCACGAATCACTTAAATGCTTATTTCATTTACAAAGGCCAGGAATTAGGCTTAGAATATGATTTATTGAAATTATATACCCAGGATCGGAATTGGAAATTAGAATTAGAAGTGGTTCATGAAATGGATGGCATGCACGACAGTCTAATTGCTAATGGAGCCAATTTGGCCGCGGCTTCATTCGGACTTCCCATTTTCGATGATTCCAGTTTCACCATGAGTGATTACCTCTATGAAACTCAAGAAGTAGTAGTCAAACGAAAAGAAACACCATCTGTTCTTCAAGTTCAAAAAGAAGTATCGGTATGTGTGCTCAAAGATGCTCCATTCATGCAAGATTTAATAGCGCATCATCCCAAAATGGATCATCTTGATTTTACGATGGCAGCTCCGCACAAAACCAAACAAATGTTGTTAGAGGATGTGGCTAACGGTAAGTTGGATTATACCCTTTGTTCAAAAAATGAATTTGAAATCGTCAAGGTGTTTCATCCCAATTTGGTGATCGATGAGGTTCTCTTTCCTAAATTTCAGATTGGATTTATGTTTCACCCCAAAAACAAACGTTTGTTGGAAGATTTTAATAGTTGGTTAGCCGAAAATAGAGCTAAAAGTGATTTTCAATGGACCATTCATAAATATCAAAAATTGGCTACACAAGCGATGGAAACGGTAAAGTATAAGACACTGAAGGAATTTGATGATGAAATTTCAAATTTTGATCCTTTGATTAAAAAAACAGCCGTGAATATGGATTGGGATTGGCGACTTTTGTCGGCCTTGATTTTTCAAGAATCAAAATTTAATCCCAATTGTAAATCTTGGGTAGGCGCATTAGGATTGATGCAAGTGATGCCAAATACCGCAAAACAATTTGGTGTACGCTCTAAAAATGAATTGAAAAATCCTGAACGAAATCTTCATGCGGGTTCCTCCTATATTCAATGGATGGAACGCCATTATTTTAATGATCCTCAAATGAAAAAAGACGAGCGAGTTAAGTTCATCATCGCTTCGTATAACGTTGGAATTGGACATGTGACGGACGCGCAAAAATTGGCCAAGAAATACGGATTGAATCCAAATGTGTGGGATGACCATGTTGAAAAAATGATTTTAGCCAAAATGGAACCAAAATATTACAAGGATCCAGTTTGTATACACGGCTATTGCAGGGGGAAAGAAACGGCCACCTATGTTGAAAATATCATGAATTATTTCTACCATTATGCCAAATACCTCGATCAAGAGGGGTGAAATCCGGACTTTCGGTGCTGAATTTGTAGCTGCGAAGAGAAAGAATAAAAATCTTAATCTTATATTTGTAGCACAAAAAATGCACGATGAAAATTTACAACAACATATTAGAAACAATCGGGAATACACCGCTTGTCAAATTAAATAAACTCACAAAAGACGTTGAAGCCTTAGTTTTAGCGAAAGTGGAAACGACCAACCCTGGAAATTCAGTCAAAGACCGAATGGCAGTAAAAATGATTGAGGATGCTGAAAATGCAGGTCTTATTAAGCCAGGAGGAACCATTATCGAAGGAACCTCGGGAAATACGGGTATGGGATTAGCACTCGCTGCAATCATTAAAGGGTACAAATTAATTTGTGTGCTGAACGACAAACAGTCGAAAGAGAAAATGGATATTTTGCGTGCTGTAGGTGCAGAAGTAGTGGTTTGTCCTACGGCTGTTGAGCCCACAGATCCACGTTCCTACTATTCGGTATCAAGAAGATTAGCGGCTGAAACTCCCAATTCTTGGTATGTTAATCAATACGACAACCTATCGAATCGCCAAGCGCATTACGAACAAACAGGTCCTGAAATTTGGGAACAAACTGAAGGGAAAATCACCCATTTTGTGGTGGGAGTAGGAACAGGTGGAACAATTTCAGGTGTCGGAAAATTTTTAAAAGAAAAAAATCCAAACATTAAAATTTGGGGAATCGATACCTATGGTTCTGTATTCAAAAAATACAAGGAAACTGGGATTTTTGATGAAAATGAAATTTATCCATACATCACTGAAGGGATTGGAGAGGATATTCTTCCTAAAAATGTTGATTTTGATGTGATCGATTTATTCGAAAAAGTAACGGATAAGGATGCAGCTGTCTACACGCGTAAAATTGCTCGTGAAGAGGGGATTTTTGTTGGGAATTCAGCAGGTGCAGCAATCAAAGGTTTGCTTCAATTAAAAGATCAATTGACCAAAGACGATGTGGTTGTGGTATTGTTTCATGACCACGGTTCTCGTTATGTAGGAAAAATGTTTAACGATGATTGGATGCGTGAAAGAGGTTTCCTTGAAGAAGAAGTTAAAACCGCTGCTGATTTAATTGAAAAACACGGTAATCGTCCACTAGTAACGGTATTTGCAGAAGAATTAGTTTCTCATGCGATTGCTAGTATGCGTAAATATGGTATTTCTCAAATTCCTGTCATGAAGGATGGAAAATTTGTGGGAGCCATCGATGATTCACATGTGTACCAATTGTTAGTTGATAATCCTGCATTGCGTGATGTTTCTATTGCAACGGTAATGGGTGAACCTTTCCCCATCGTTAAAGAAAGTGATACCCTTGAGCAGCTTTCAAAATTGATCAATAAACAAACGCCAGCGGTATTGGTGGAGAAGAAGGACGGTCATTTCCACATTGTCACACGTTACGATATTATTGCATCGTTGTCTTAAATGCAATTTCAAGATCAAATGCATCGAACCATTCGCTTGGATGAACCTCCTAAGCGAGTGGTTTCTTTAGTACCTTCCCAAACAGAATTGTTGCATTATTTAGGATTGGAAACTGAAGTGGTCGGTATTACTAAGTTTTGTATCCATCCAGCCTCTTGGTTTCAGACTAAAAATAGGGTAGGAGGCACCAAAAACATTTCCATGGATAAGGTGAAAGCCTTAAACCCTGATTTCATAATTGGAAATAAGGAAGAAAATACCCCAGAAGATATCGAAGCTTTGTCGGCGATTGCACCCATTTACATGAGCGATGTGAATACGATCAAAGATGCCTTTCAATTCATAAAAGACATGGGGGAACTGTTTCAGTTGCAACAAAAAACAAAACCTTTGTTAGCTACCCTACAAAACGGTTTTTCAGCAGTGAACAATATAGTCAAACATCAAACGGTTGCTTATTTGATTTGGCAAGAACCCTATTTATTAGCGGGAAAAAACACCTTTATCGACGCGATGCTTTCTCATATTGGATTTACTAATTGGACTGACGAATCGCGGTATCCTGAATGGAATCAAAAAGCAAAAAAAGATCCTGATTTTATTTTTTTAAGTTCAGAGCCTTTTCCATTCCATGAAACGCATCGACATCAATTACAAACTAAATATCCAAATTCTAAAGTGGTACTGGTGGATGGAGAGCTTTTTTCTTGGTACGGATCTAGAATGTTAGCATTTCCAGATTATGTAAGGCAACTATTGAATCAATTGGGCATTCAATAGGAAACTGAAAATCGCCATTCTGACATGGGCGCCTTTTTTTACCTGAAACACAAATTGTGCATCTCCATTCGAATCAATGTTCAACTCTAATTTTTCACAACTTAATTCGAGATTTTTTAATGCTTTGAATATAGGTTGCATTTGTAGGATGGCAGCATAAAACCCACCTGCCTTAATCTTGGTAAGTGCTTTCAAATCTCCTTTAAAAGCAACCATGTTTTTTTGAATTAGAGCAGGTTGCGCTTGTCGACCAAGGTAGATGGTATATGGATCCAATTGTTGAACAAAATAGTTTTCATCTTCAACCGAAAAGGAATGGTTGTAGGGGTTGATTGGACATCCGAGTTGATGAGCAAGCGCATTCAAGATGGTATCAGCAATCACTTTTCCTTCAAAATGCATGAGCAGTTCCACTTCTGGAAAGGCTGGAATTGATGCGTTTTTGAAAAATCGGAGTCCTTCATAGTTCATTGAAAAACCACTCAAAGTTGGTGTTTTTATTCCTAAAGAGGACAGTGCCACTTGTAAACTATCGCTTAATTCTTTTGGAAGAAGGTTGGTGGAAAAATGAAATCCTTTTGGTTGAAGTTGTGAAAAATGGGGTGCTTTAAGTTTGATTTTTCCTTTCCAAATTATGGATTCTTGGTCTAATGTGAAATTTCCTTGTATGCCATTTCCTGCCAATACAATGGAATGATTGGTTGGGGAGGGGAATAATTGATGTTCAGTATCCAATTCTGGAAGGTTTCCTTTTTTGGCAAATGCTAAAGGCAATTTCGATTGAAACATGATATAGCCGAAGTCATTCTTTGTTGCAGCAAATTCAATAAAAGAGGTAGGTTTTTTCCATTCGTTGGTCTCCGAAGGATGACTGTGAAAAAGCATTCCAAATTGACCGTTTTTATTCCGGAAAAGTAACAGCTCATTTTGAAAATCAATGTGTTTAAAAAGAGGATGAGCTTCACGTGTTTTTTGTTGGTCTAACATTTCTTGAATTTGGGTTTCAAGGTCTGAAAGGTCCTCTTGAGCCATTAGTTCATCCACCAATTCTTCCATCAGTTGGGCTTGATTTACCCGCACGTACCACTGTGTGTTTTGAGGTAAATGCAAATGCAAATTGTTCTCCGCAGTCCGATGGAATTGGAAATGCATCCATTGCCAAACCAAAACTCCAATGATCAAACATAATCCGAAAAAGACCAGCTGTATTTTTTTCCAATTTTTCACCCTGTAAAGTTAAAAGATTTACATTAATTAGTACTTTTGTTTATGGTTTATTTAGTAAGATTGATTTTTAAACTTTGGGGATGGAAAATTGATCCTCATACACCAGAAGGAGTTGATAAGTGCGTTATTGTGGTCGGACCCCACACTTCCAATTGGGATTTTGTTATTGGTAGAATGGCCTTTATCATGTATGGTGTCAAAGCAAAATTTTTAATTAAAAAGGAATTGTTTTTCCCTCCATTGGGTTGGTTCTTAAAAGCAATTGGTGGAATACCAGTCGACCGAAAGAAAAAAAATAACATTGTAGATACCTCAGTTAAATACTTCGAAGAGAACGAAACGTTTTATCTTGTATTTACCCCTGAAGGAACGCGCAGTTACAACCCTAATTGGAAAAAAGGATTTTACCATGTAGCTCAAAAAGCCAATGTGCCGATTTATATCTGCTATATGGATTATGAAAAGAAAATTGGCGGATTTAAGGAAATATTCTATCCAACGGGAGATATTGATAAAGATATTGCTTATATCAAAAGTGTCATGGGACAATTTAAAGGACGATTCCCGGAGAAAGGGGTTTATTAGTTCTTTTTGACTCTTCCTGTTTTTTTATCGTATCCGTAAGGACAATGCTTGCATCCATTTTTGCAACAATAGCCTCTTTTCAGGTGGTATTTTTCCGTGAAAACAAGGTAACCTTCCGGACTCATGTAAAAATCTTCAGGGTCTAATTTATTTCTTTTGGAAAATCCTAAATTGTCGTCTTGCATATCAAATGAATTACCACCGCAAATTTAAACAATTTTGTGGGTTTGAATGACTAAAAAAGTATCTTTACGTATGTTGTCAGTAGAAAATGCCCGATTAGAAAAAATAGAACATCCGCTTTTTGATGAAAAAAATGTGCAAGTTTTTGTTCAACGGGATGACTTAATTCATCCCTTAGTAAGTGGGAATAAATGGCGTAAATTAAAGTACAATTTGCTGGCATGGAAAAACAGTAAAAAAGAAGGTGTTTTAACGTTTGGAGGTGCTTATTCCAATCATCTTTTGGCCACTGCCGCTGCTTGTCAACTGGAAAACATTCCTTGTATTGGTATGGTGCGAGGAGAGGAGTTGAATCCTCAAAGTAATGCCACCCTAGCTCAATGTAGTGCCTTGGGAATGCGATTGATTTTCATGGATCGAATGACCTATCAAATGCGCGAAGATAAGCAATTTATAGAGGAGTTAAGTTATGAATATCCAAATTATTACATCATTCCTGAAGGTGGAGCAAACTATTATGGAATGATCGGATGTCAAGAAATAGTGAAAGATTTTCCATCGGATATCCAAGCTGTTTTTGTGGCACAAGGAACCACGACCACCAGTTCGGGTATTTTGTTAGGTCTGTCTGAACAACAATCTTTATTTGTCGTTCCCGCACTAAAAGGTTTTGATGTTGCAGCAGAAATGGAGCATCGTTGGAGATATGCTGGCTTTCCTGATGAACTTTGGGAGGAAAAACAAATCCAATTGCAGATTAAAACGGTGGATCAGTTTGGTGGGTATGGCAAGTGGAATGAAGAGTTAATTCAATTTATTAAAGTTTTTTATCAACTCACGAAAATTCCATTAGATGTGGTGTATACCGGGAAGGCCATGTATGCATTGATGGAAGAAATAAAAAGGGATCGATTCAATCACCAACAAGTAGTTTTTGTGCACACGGGAGGTTTACAAGGGAATCCTGAAGAATTGAAGTATTTGTTTACGATTTAGTTCGCAAGTTGAACGAATTGGATGACTTCCTTCGCAGCTTTTACATCGTGTACCCGCAAGATAGACGCGCCTTTTTGCAGGGCAATCGTATTTAAAACACTGGTTCCATTGAGCGCCTCTTCGGGTTGAATGTTCAAGGTTTTATAGATCATCGATTTACGAGAAATACCCACGAGAAGAAGTTCATCGAAGGTCTTAAACAGCGACAAATTCTTCATGATTTCAAAATTATCTGCAATCGTTTTTGAAAAGCCAAAACCTGGATCGAGAATCAAATCATGGATGCCTTTTTTGGCTGCTTTTTCTTTAATTTCGTGAAAAAAACGCATCATTTCAGCAATTGAAAAATGCGCAGGGGAGGCATGAATTTGTTCCTTTTGATGAAAGCCATGCATGGCAATATAAGGCACTTGATGCGCAGCGACAATGGATAGCATTTCTGGGTCGGCTTGTCCGGAACTGATGTCGTTGATGATGGATGCACCTAAATTGAGGCTTTTTTCCGCTATATCACTTCTGAAAGTGTCCACAGAAACGAGTTGGTCAGGAAAATGAGCTTTGAGTAGATGCAAGGCTGGAGCAATTCTTCGCCATTCTTCTTCAGGACTTACCACTGGGGCATTTGGTCGGGTTGAATATCCTCCAATGTCGATGATATCAGCTCCTTCTTGAACCATCTTTTGAATTCGATCCAATAATTCGTTTTCTAGGGTAACGCGGCTATCCGAGTAGAAGGAATCGGGAGTGCAATTTAGGATTCCCATAACCAATGGATTAGCGATTTCAATCAATTTATCCTTGATTTTCATGGTGCTATTTCCTGAAAAATACTTATCTTCAACGCTTGAAATCTTCATAAAGAACAAATGACAACTACAAATATAGCATATTCGAAGGTAATTGAGATTTGCAAAGAAATTTATTCTAAAAAAACCAAGGATTATGGAACCGCTTGGAGAATCTTAAGAACGAGTTCCCTAACCGATCAAATTTTTATCAAAGCACAGCGAATTCGCACCATTCAGGAAACTGGAGAGAATCGTGTGGGTGAAAATATTGAAGATGAATTTGTAGCGATTGTCAATTATTGCATCATGGCCTTGATACAATGCAATGAAAAAGAATTAGCTATGATGGAATTACCAGCAGAATTAGCGATTGAGTTATACGACAAATACGCAAAACAAGCCTTCGATTTGATGGAGAAAAAAAACCACGATTATGGTGAAGCTTGGAGAGATATGCGTGTAAGTTCGCTGACGGATTTAATTCTCATGAAATTATTACGGGTAAAGCAAATTGAGGATAACCAAGGGGAAACACTCATCAGTGAAGGTATTGATGCCAATTATTTTGACATGTTGAATTATGCGGTGTTTTCATTGATTCATTTACATCAGTTATAAATTTTAGCTACTTCAGAAACGAAACGACATGGCAAAAACAAAACATATTCCAATTGGAGGAAGGTCAATGCTTATCAATACACTCTTAATTTTTTTAAATTTAACGGGTGTTGCTTTCATCGTAATGGGTGCACAAGATTATTTTGAATCTTTTTTTATTTTATTCAATTTCATTGGTTTTTCCCTTCTCATTCTAACCATTACTGGGGTGATACTTTTCAAAGGGAAGTTAATGTTTTCCTTGGTGGCTCGTTGGATTTTAGGTAGTGTATTAATCGTTTCGGGTTTGGTCAAAGCCAATGACCCAATCGGATTTTCTTACAAATTGGCAGAGTATTTTGAAGATGGTGCCCTGGCTTATCGCATCAAAACATGGTTCAATGCCCCTGAATTCAGTTTCGAGTACCTGATTGACTCCGCGTTGTCCATTGGGATTTTTCTTTGTGTTTTGGAAATCGTACTAGGTATCTTTTTGTTGATTGGTGGAAAAATCAGATGGGTTTCCAGCTTAACAGTTTTAACGTTATTGTTTTTCACTTTTCTAACGTGGCATACCGCGAATTGCGATGCACAAAAAAAATATAGAGATGTCGATACTTACCCCTTGCATTCATCGATAGCGAAGGAAAAGTTGAAACAAGCGAAGACCAATACGCAAATACGCATCGTGGCTAAAACGGCAGAAGAAATCAAGGTGCAAGAATATAAAACCCCTCAGTGCGTTTCCGATTGCGGATGTTTTGGTGATGCGTTAAAAGGTTCGGTAGGAAGGTCCTTAACACCGAATGAATCATTATGGAAGGATTTGGTGCTATTGTATCTTGCAATTTGGGTGTTTCTTGCTCAAAAAATAATTCAGCCGAATACCGTAAAACAAAATTTATACCTGAGTCTGTATTCGATGATCTTAATTGCTTTTTTCAGTTGGGTATTCAGTTGGGTGTTCTTGGTAATTTTCAGTATAATTCTTTGGTTAGGAACTCTATGGGTGCGTCGCGCAGGTGGAGTTTTGATGGGAAATTATTTCGGGAGTTTATTGTTTTCTGTGCTTTTATCAAGGGGATTTATTGCGTACGTTTTACTTTATCAGCCGGTGAAAGATTACAGTCCATACGCTGTTGGATCCCATTTAAAATGGAAAACTCTCAATGGAAAAGCAGGTGTTTATCAAAATGTTTTTGTGCTTAAAAATCTCAAAACAGGACAAGAACTAACCTATACGGAAAAGGAATATTTAGATCCTAAAAAGAAAATTTGGGAAAATCCAAATTTGAAGTTTCTGCGCATGGATCAAAAAGTCATCCGTGCGGCAAAACTTCCATCCATCACGGATCAATTCAATCCAGAAATTGCGTTATCTGCACTAGAAGATTGGGAATTGAAACTTCCTTTTATTCAAGATTTTTTACCGAAACAAGTCGAAACACAAGTGGTATTGCGCGATTTAACGGTTCAAGAAAATCAAACCATTCCCTTAAGTAATTACGATACAATTTCCTATCCACTTGCTCAGTATCAATTGCTAGATACCCTTGTGGCTGAAACGCAAAAGTTGGAAAAAATTCAAATCAGAGATTTCCTTTTTCAAGCTCCAGAAGTGATGGTGTTGGTGGCTCGCCACTTGTCAGGTCCCCAAGTAAATTGGAATGCTATGTCGCAAATCAAAGCCATTCAACACTATTGTTATCAAAACAATATCTCGTTTTTGATCATCACGAGTGCTTCAACACAAGAAATTGTTCGATTTAGAAAGAAATACGCATTAAAAGTTCCTGTGTTTATCAATGATGAAACAGAAATTAAAATCATGTCCAGGTCTAATCCAGGATTATTGATCCTTAAAAAAGGTGTAGTGAAAGGGAAGTTTTCCCATCGCGAATTACCGACAGTAGAATGGTTAAAAAAAAATAAAAGATAATCCATGAGAAAAAGAATTGTAGCTGGAAATTGGAAAATGAATTTGAATTTGCTTCAAGCAAAGCAGTTGTTGGAAGAAATCGAAAAAGGAAATTGGGGTAGTGAAGTGGAAGTTTTTCTATTTCCAAGCTTATTTCAATTGGGACATCTTCAAGGAACTAATCAAAAAATAACGCTTGGTGCACAAAATTTTTATCCAGCAGAGAAAGGAGCTTTTACTGGTGAAGTTGCTTTGGATCAATTGGCTGTGGAGGGAATACAATGGGTATTAATCGGACACAGTGAGCGTAGACAATATTTTAACGAAACTAATGCGGTGTTAAAAACAAAATTGGATTACGCCATTCACCAAGGATCTAAAGTGATTTTTTGTTGTGGTGAACCTTTGGAAATCAGAGAAAACGGTAGTCATTTCAAGTTTGTTAAAAATCAATTGGAGGAAAGTCTATTTCATTTGAATGTTGCTGAAATGAAACAAGTAGTGATTGCCTATGAACCGATTTGGGCAATTGGTACGGGTAAAACAGCAAGTACGGAACAAGCGGAAGAAATGCATGCTGAAATTCGCTCTTGGTTAACCGAAAAATACGGACATGAAACTGCAGAATCCATTTCAATTCTATATGGTGGAAGTTGTAACGATCAAAATGCGCAAGAACTTTTTGCGTGTCCTAATATTGATGGAGGATTAATTGGAGGTGCTTCCTTGAAAGCAGATTCATTTTTAACTATAATCAACGCGTAATGAATTTTTTAGAACTCGATATTACCCTTGAGCCCAAAAATCCATGGGTAGATATTCTCATTGCTCAGTTGGCTGAAATTGGTTTTGATTCATTTCAAGAAACCAAAAACGGATTACAAGCCTATGGAGATGCTGCTGTCGTTTCCGAAGAAATGGCAATTGCACAAACCCTTTTAGGCGATCAAAATCAAGCTTTTCAATGTACCCTTCAATCTAAGGTGATTCCACAACAAAATTGGAACGAACAATGGGAATCGCAATTTGAACCTGTTCATGTGGAGGATTACGTTTCAATTATCGCTCCGTTTCATGAAAAGGAAAATGTAAAACCAATGGTGGTTGAGATTATGCCTAAAATGTCCTTCGGAACTGGACATCACCAAACAACCTACATGATGACCAAAGCCTTGTTTGAATTGGATGAAGTTCCGACAGTGGCCTTGGATATGGGAACTGGAACAGGGGTGTTGGCTATCGTCTTGGAAAAATTAGGGGCTAAAGAAATTGTTGCGGTCGATATTGAAGATTGGTCTGTTGAGAATGTCATCGAAAACGCGCAAAGAAATGATTGTACTCAAATCGAAGCAATTTGTGGAGATATCGATGCTGTACCCTTAAAATCGTATGATCTGATTGTTGCCAATATCAATAAAAACATTCTATTCAAACAAATGGAGCATTACAGCCAATTACTCAAAAAAGGAGGTGTGCTATTGTTGAGTGGTTTCTTTCAATCCGATATTCCCGAACTGATCGCTAAAGCAGAAAATTTTGGTCTGATTTTAGCTAAAAAAATGGAAAAAGAAACTTGGGGAGGACTACAATTACTAAAAAAATAAACATGAAAAAAACGACACTTCTACTATTATTAATGCTTTCTAACTGGATGGGTACGTTTTTCGCTCAATCGTATCCTGAAGATCGGGAGAAATTTACAAAATATGTAAAAACCATTTTCAAAGAATCTGGGAATTATGATGCTGATTTTTTCGCCAAAGACATTCTTACACCGGCTTTGTTAGAGTCTCAGATGATTTCAGATGCCCAATTTAAACAAATGGTAGCCTTTTGTAATGTCATGGAATCAAAAAAACTGAAGGATTTCCCAAACATTTACCAATATTTATATGGAGTTTTCTTTTTGATCAAAGACAAACAGCCTAATACGGCGATTACAGATTACCATCAAGCCATCCAAACGCTAATCGATCGAAAAAATAACCGAAAATTAGACGATTTTTTATCCCTTACGAGTTCCTTTTTCGCTAAAAGGGAATTTTCGGATAAAAAGGATTTTCATTGGTATTATCGAAATGGAACCTATAGTTTTCAGAACGACAAGGATAAACCAATGATCCTTCTAAAAGGTGGGGATTTGTTCGGTGCGGTCGACAACATGAGTAAAAAATCAAAAAAGGAAAATCCATATTCAGATAGTGTAGTGGTAACCAATACAGAAGGTTCCATCGATATTTTAGGAAAAAAGTTTTACGGAAAAGGCGGTAAAATTAATTGGGAAAAGGTAAAATTGGACAAAAATACCACTTATGCCACCGTGAACGATTATTCCTTTTCATTGGGTTCAAATGAAGTGAAGTTCGATAGTGTTCTTTTGGTTAATACATATTTTCCTAAGCCTGTCCTAGGTAGAATTGTAGACAAAGCGGTGAATGATGCCTTGTCCGATGAAATTATTTATCCGCAGTTTTTTTCCCAAGAGAAAACACTTCGAATTGAAAACATTAAATCTGACGTGGATTATTTAGGTCCATTCGTTTTAAAAGGAAACAAATTAATTGGCCAAGGTAGTGCGAATGATTTGGTGCAAATTATCGTGAAGCGAAATGGATTGCGCTTTATAAAAATTCGAAGTGAATACATTTCCATTTCGGATGAAAAAATCATTGCAAATGGTGCACACGGCAGTATGTTCTTCAATACCGGTGATTCGATTTCGCATCCATCCATCAATTTTACTTACGACTTGAAAAAATCTGAAGTAACCTTGAGTAGACCTAAAATTGGTGCCGGCCAAGCCCCATTTACGGATTCCTACCATCAATTGGATGTTTACGTTTCACAAATTACATGGAATACTCAAGAAAAGGATATTTTCTTTGATTTTGAATATGGAACTTCTCAAGAACAAAAAATTGCTCGTTTTGAGTCTAAAAATTATTACGACGAGGGTGTTTTTCAAAAATTCCAAGGTTTATCAAATGTGAATATACTAAGTAAAGTCTATTCATTTTGTTATAAATACGATGAATTTGTCATGAATGAAGGTCGATTTGCAACCTCTTTGAACATGACGGTAGAACAAGCAAAAACCATCATGTTGGAGCTTGCGATGTATGGGTTTATTACCTATGACCAAGAAGCTAAAATGGTTACAGTCAATCAAAAATTGGAGAATTTTGTACTCGGTAAAGAAGGTAAAAAAGATTACGATAATATTGCCTTTATCGCTGATATGCGTCCGAAAGAATTAAAAGGATACAGTGAAGAACAAATTCGAAAAGATCTGAATCTACAAGCCATTCAACAACAGTATTTTGAAAATAATGAATACCGAAGAAATTTGAAGTATTTTGGTAAGATGGATCTTGGTTCTTTGGTTTTAGATTTGAATGCGATTGATATGGTAACCTTATCCGAAAAGCAAAATGTAGTGCTTTTCCCTGATCGCAGTGAGGTGTCTGTAAAAGAAAATAGAAATTTTGAGTTCAATGGATGGATCAATGCCGGAAAAATGGAAATCAATGCCCTTTCCGCAAATTATAACTACCGTGAGAATAAAATTAATTTATTTAAAACCGATAAATCGTTATTCCGTTTAAGTCCACTGCAAAAAGAGGACGGTACTAAAGCCATTCCGATGGTGACGCGAATTTCTTCCATCAAGGGAGAATTGTATGTCGATGATGTGAAAAACAGATCAGGTTTAAACAAAGCGATTACAGATTATCCAAAAATTGTAGTCAATAAGCCATCTATGATTTTTTACAATGATGAGCAAATCTTCAGAGGCGCCTACGATTCGACACGATTCTACTATACCATTGAACCTTTTGCAATGGATTCCTTGGATAATTTTGATCAAGAACAATTGAAATTAAAAGGAGAACTGACATCTGCAGGAATTTTCCCTGCCTTTAAAGAGGACTTAGTCATCATGCCTGATTACTCATTCGGATTTTCGAAACAAGCTCCAGCGGAAGGATACACCTTTTATGGTACCTCAGCGAAATACAAGAATAAAATCATCTTGAGTGGAAATGGTTTACAAGGAGCAGGTACGATTAATTTTGTACATTCAACATCCATCTCTAAAGGATTAAATTTCTTACCAGATTCCGCAATAGGTTATGCTCAATTCGAGAATAAACCTATTGAAACAGGGGTTCAATTCCCAGATGTAACTTCGAAAAGAACCTACATCACGTATTTACCTAAAGCGAAATTGTTAAAAGTAGCATCTACACCTGATGAGGATTTGTCCTTCTTTGATAAACAGGCAACAATGAAAGGTACTGCCATAGTTACTCCAGCTGGAATGCGAGGATTTGGTCTTCTATCATTTAAAACAGCCACTACGGTTTCACAAGATTACAACTTTAACCGTTGGGAAATCAATGCCGATACTGCTGGATTTAACTTGAAAAATGTCTATGCAACAAAAGGGGAGGACCCGTTAGCCTTTCAAGCGACGAATGTGAAAGCCAAGATATCTTTTAAAGATCGAATCGGAGAATTTAAATCCAATAAAGGAAAATCTCAAATTTATTTTCCAGTGAACCAATACTTGTGTAAAATGCAATCCTTTGATTGGAATATGGACGAAGAACAAATTCAATTGAATGATAAAAACGAGAAAGATGTAACCATCAATACCGATATTGAATTGGAAGGACCAAACTTGTTCTCGACCAATCCGACTCAAGATTCTTTGCGCTTCCGTTCACCAAAAGCCAAATACGATTTAAAGCAAAAATCTATTTTCTGTGAGCAAGTTGAGTTTATAGAAGTTGCCGATGCACGAATTTATCCCGATTCCATGAAAACCGTTATTCGTAAAGCGGCGCAATTGGATTCGTTGAAAAATGCAAAAATTGTAACCAATTTCGTGACTAAATACCATACGTTTATTCAATCGGATGTAGTGATTAATGGAAAGAAATCGTTCTCAGGTTCGGGTAAATATTTTTACCGAGATTACGATAGTGTGGCAACTTTATTGACGGTCAATCGCATTTATGTAGATAGCTCACTGCAAACCGTTTCCAAAGGAACGATCACGCAAGATATGCAGTTCAAATTAAGTAAAGAATTTGATTTCTATGGCAATTATTACATCACGGCATCGAAACCTTTTATGACTTTTGATGGTGCGACAAAAGTAAATCATAATTGTACGAAATTTGACCGTAATTGGATGGCCTTTAAAACGGAAATTGATCCGAAAAACATTCAAATTCCAGTTTCTGATAAAATGAAAGATATGGCTGGTAATTCCATTTCTGCTGGTATTTTATGGCGCGATGCTCCAAGTTTAGATAGTTTGAAAATGTATCCAACATTCTTGTCTTCGGTGATTTCTGAAAAAGATCCTGTTGTGTTGACTTCATCGGGTTATTTACAGTATAACCACCGTTTTAAAGAGTTTCAAATTGGTTCGAAAGAGAAATTACTCAATAAAACAGAACGTGGAAGTTTCTTAGCCTTAAGCGTAGAAAACTGTGCGATGTCTGGTGAGGGAATCATCAACCTTGGACTTGATACCAAAGAAGTTAAAATTGAAACGGTTGGAACCATGAATTATAGCCAAGAAAATGATCAAACCTTGTTTAATTTGACCGCTAAAATTTCGATGAAGGTGGACAAAGGAAGTTTTGAAAAAATTGCAGCAGGGATCAAAGAAACCGAAGGCTTAAAAATGGTTGACTTTACCACCACAACTCTTGAACAGGCAATGGTGGAGTGGGTGGATCGCGCTTCTGCAGATAAAATTAAATCCGATTACACCATTCAAGGGGTTATGAAAAAAGTGCCTCGATCAATGGATGAAACTTTTGTGTTAACGGGATTGAAATTAGCTTCTTTCAACAAACGTAATTTTGAAGAAAAAGGATTAATTTCCAATACGAATCAAGTTGGTTTAGTGAATATTTATGGCGAGCCGGTCATGAAATATATTCCATACAAAGCCTTCTTCCAACAGATTTACAGTGGAGGAGGCAGCGATAAATTTGGATTGTTATTCGAGATTCCAGGTGGAAAAGACTATTATTTCGATTATGCTGTTCCGAAAAAAGATGGTGAATTGAAAATCATTACCACCGACGAAAAATTGATTGACAACTTATCAACGATGAAAGACGATAAGAGAAAATCAAAAGATTTTTATTATGAAATCTCGACACAACAAGTGTATAAAAGTAAATTTAAAAGATTGTTTGAATAATGTATGAAGCAGCACTTTTTGGCATCATTGCCTATTTATTAGGATCTATTCCTACTGCAGTTTGGGTGGGAAGGTTGAAATACAACATCGATGTCCGAGAACACGGAAGTAAAAACGCAGGCGCTACGAATACCTTTCGGGTGTTAGGAAAAAAACCAGGTATCACGGTTTTACTCATCGATATTATCAAAGGATTTGTTGCCGTATCGCTTCCAACATGGTTTTCACTATTTCCAGATGAAAATCAGATCATTGATTTGCAAATCGTTAACGCTGTTTGTGCGGTTTTAGGACATGTATTTCCTATTTATGTCGGATTCAAAGGCGGAAAAGGGGTGGCTACGTCATTGGGTGTCATCATTGGCTTACACCCCTTTGCTTCGTTGATTTGCATTGGAGTTTTTCTTATCGTATTCATTCTTTCTCACTATGTTTCGTTAGGTGCCATAACAGCAGCCATCTTCTTTCCTATTCTGATTCAGTTTTTGTTTGATTCCCCATCGATTCACCTCGTCATTTTTAGTTACCTGCTTTCTGGTACAGTGATCATTGCACACCACAAGAATATTAAGCGTTTATGGAAAGGTGAGGAAAATAAAATGAACCTTTTTAATAAATAAACGTATGCATACCTAATCAACAGTTCAAGAATTTAAAAACGAAATGCGCTTACTCTTACTTTGTGTTTATTTAATGCTGTTTGCTGCTCTTTCTTCCAGAGCACAGAGTGTTGATGAACTTAAGAAAAGTGCCGATAAGTTTTTTAAAGAGCAAAACTACAAGGAGGCATCGCCCCTTTATTTACGATTGGTTTCTTTGGATCCCAAAGATGCTGAAATCAATTACAAATATGGGGTTTGTGTGGTTAGTTATTCCGCCAAAAAAACCGATGCGATTATCCATTTTCAACGCGCAGTTAAAGATCAAAACACACCCGTTGAAGCCTACTATTATTTAGGCTTGGCTTTACAATACAATTACCAATTCGGAGATGCCATTACTGCCTATGAAAATTACATCGCCAAAAGATTGAAAGAAGATCCTTTGTTAGATGCCAAGCGCCAAATCGAAATGTGTAAAAATGGTAAAAAATTGATGACGACCATTTCCGATTTAGCCGTTGAGGATCGCAAAGAAATTACAGCCGATAAATTTTTTAGGATATACGAGTTAAACGATATTGGAGGAAATTTATTGGTCACTGCAGAATTTCAATCCAAGTTGGATAAAAAGAAAAACCATACACCACTCATTCATTTTCCAGAAAACTCAAACTTCATCTATTATTCCAGTTATGGTGATGATGAAGGTACAGGAAAAGATATTTACATCCGTCGAAGGTTGCCAGATGGTTCTTGGGGTTTACCGCAATTGCTTCCAGGTGCCGTCAACACAAATTACGATGAAGACTACCCTTACATGCACCCTGACGGCAAGTATTTATATTTCTCTTCTAAAGGCCACTCTTCTATGGGTGGCTATGATGTTTTTAGGTCAAAATACAACCCTGAAACTAATAGTTTTGGTATTCCTGAAAATATGGACTTTGCCATTAGTTCCCCTGAAGACGATTTGTTCTATATGGTGGATTCCTTGAATAAAAATGCCTACTTCGCTTCCAGTAGAAATTCCGTTGATGGAAACTTAAATGTATTTAAAGTCATGGTGGAAAGAGTTCCCTTACAATTGGTGGTCATCAAAGGGAAATTTTCATCGGATATCAATCCAGAAAATAAACGCATCGATTTTTCGGTGAAAGATTACGCCAGTGGAGAATTCATTGGAAAATTCAATACGAACGATAAGGGTGTTTATATCATTACCTGTCCCAAAGGAGGGAAATATGAATTCACCATGGAAGTAGAGGGCAGTAACAAGGTCTTCAGTACCATTGTCAATTTACCTTTTTTAAAGGAATTCAGACCCTTGAAACAGAAAGCGGTACATACCACAGAGAATGATCAGGAAGTGGTGAAATTAATCGATTTATTCAATGAAGAAGTCGAGGATGCTCAGGCAATTATCGCTCAAATTGTGCGTAAAAAATCCGATTTGAATGTCAATATTCATGAAATTGATTTGGTAGAACTCAACAAGGCAAAGGAAAACAAAAGTGCGCTTAAAGAATTAGGATTAGATAATTTGATGCTGGTCGAAATTGTAGATGTACTTAATAAACAAGTTAAAACGGTAGAGGATAATTTGTTGTTGGTGAAAAATATCGATAACAACATCAATAATCAGTTGATTGAAAACGCCAACGAATACACCCAATTCGAAAAAGAAATAAAAGATAAAATTGCTAAAGCAAACGCAGCTGGAACTTCGCAGGAAAAATACACCTTGCTTCGCGAAGCAGAATTGTTGAGTAATAAGCAACAAATCATCGCTGAAAATTCAAAAAACCTGATCTCGTTGAGTGATTCCATCAAACAAGTGGTGGCCAAATCGTATCAGAACAAAAATAAAAATGAACTTAAAAATATCACGGAGCAGATTACCCAGTTATTCAATGAAAATAAAGAGGTGGAAGCCCTTGAATTGATTACAAAGCAAAAAGAAATCATTAAAAACAGCATTGCCGATAAATCCATCAATATGGTTCAAAATTTGGTGGAAGAAATTGTGAAGTTGGATGAAGAAATCGATAATTTAAAGACCAAAGAGACGCAATTTCACAACGAAATTGTCTCCCTACGCAATGAGATTTCCTTACTGGAAGAAAAATTGTCGAATGCTTCGAAAAAGGAATTGGCAAGTATTGAGTCTAAAATTGCTTCTCAAAAAGAAAATTTAAAACTCAACGAAGAAGAGGTAGCCATCCTTAAAAAACAAATTTCGGTGAAGTCTAATCAAAAATTCCAATTTGAAGAGCAGTTAGCCGTGATGCAAGATGCCATATCGAATAAATCCATTGTACAAGCGACTCGTGAAGATGCTGAAAATTCACTGAAACAATTGAATCGATCAAAAGCGAAAACGTTGAATGATTATTTAACGCAAGAGATCAGTAGTTTGGAAAGTAAGAATCCGGAATTAAAAGGAAATGTAGTTTTGAACCGTCCCAAAAGTGCTAAAAGCATTGCAGAAACCCATCAAAGCAATGAGTTAGGCATTCAAAATGATGGCAATTTATCGAGTGAGGAACGTTTATTGCGCGAAATTTCCAATGACCGTGCAGCGATTAAAGAAATAAACGAACGATTATCGGCATTAGAAAAAGAGGGGACAAGCATCGATCAGAACAAGGAAAAAAATGAATTGTTGGATTTGAAAGCAAAAATCGAACAAGCGTTGAAAAAGAAAGAAGCTCAAGTGGCTGAAAATGCTTTACAAGCAGCGAACAAAAATCTGTTTACCGAAGAAAGTGTCATCAATACTGTGGCATCCAATTATTTTAAAGATCGCGAGAATATTGAAAAATCAAAGGTGAAAGATAAGGATACTCCTTTGTTGGCATTGGAAGAAAAATTACAGTTTAGTCTTGAAACTGAGTTTTTGAAAGTCGAAAAACTGCTAATCAAAGCGCCAAACGATCAACAATTGTTGAATAAAAAAGAGGTGCTTCAAGTGGCGATGAAAAAATCGAAGGCACGAATTCAACAATTGAGTAAAGCAGATCCATTAGCGGATCAAATGAGAAAACAAATCGATCCAAATTATGCATCCCAACTGGCCGCTATCGAACAAAACACAAGCTTATCGGAGGCGGAAAAGCAGCGATTAAAAAACATTGAGGAGCAAAAATTACTAGCAAAAGTCATTGAAAAGCGCAATGCACTTGAAAAACAATTGGAAAAGGACCCAACGAATAACAAACTCAAAACGGATATCCAAACCTTGGAAGGCATGGAAAGCCAAATGGTTGAAAATAATTTAGCGGTTATTTCCGAAAACAACATCGCAGAAATGCATGAAGTGAAATCAGAAGTTAATCCCGGATTGAATTACCAACAATTGGAAAAAAACCGCGTTATTCGTAAAATCGATCCTTCTTTTGCCAATAAAATTCAAACCATTGAAAACAATCCAAATTTAAGTAACGAGGAGAAAAAAGAAAAATTAATTCAGGGATTGGAATTGATGAAAAGTCAATTGACCACGCGTGAAAATGAATTGAGTAATCAAGGGACCTTATCCTTCGAAGAAAGTGCCGAACTGTCTTCCCTTACCGAAGGAATTGGAATCTTAAATAAAGGGTTATCGCCATTAACCAAAGTGGAAAGCACTTTTGCCACGAACAAAGCGATTAAAAGTGTCGATCCAGCTTTCGCAAGTAAGATTGAGACTTTGAAAAATTATCCGAATATGGATGAAGCGACCAAGCGTACAAAAATTAATTACGGCTTGAATAAGATGAAGAAGCAATTGGAAAATAAAGAATATTTCCTCAAGCAAATCACGCATCCGACGACCTCTCAATTGGAAGAATTGAAAGAAGTTCAAGAGGGACTTTTTCTTTTGAGTGATGAGTTGGTGAATTACAACGCGACTAGCGGAACCATCGCTTCGAATGATCTCATCCAATCCATTGACCCTACTTTTGCGTCCAAAATTCAGAAAATTGGTTCTAATCCCAATTTAAGTGAAGTTGACCGAAACTTGCAAATGTCTGCTGCGCTTGTAGCTATGAAGGATGAATTGAAGAAACGCGAAATTCAATTGGAAAATTTACCCAATTTAAATGCTGCGCAAATTGAAGAATTAGCCAACATCAAAGAAGGTTTAGATATTGTCGATCGCGAGTTACAAAAGGTGAACAAAAACCAATTGACTTCTATCAATGCCCAAAATCAAGAGCTTGGAGCGACTTATGAAAGCAATGCATCCATTCAAAAAATAAATCCAAATTTTGCCCAAGAAATTCAGGCTATAACCGCCAATGTCAAATTAGCTGAAGAAGATCGTAATGCGGATTTAAACGAGGCTTACCAAAAAATGATTCAGCAATTGGAGACACGTAAATCCGATTTGTTAGAGGAAGGTGATTTAGATGTCGACCAAAAAAGAGAATTGGCAGATTTGGATTTAGCGATTCAATTGCTCCATAAAGAGATTCAAGATCTTAAAACGGGTGAACAAGACTTAGTGGCAAAGCAAGCGGATCCAACAAAGTCAAACCAACAAAACAATCCAACCAATCCAGTCAATCCAACCAATGGAAGCGAAGCAGCTAATGCCAAGGAGAAAGCGGAAAGTATTTCAAGTAATGCTGCCATAAAACGCATCGATCCAAGCTTTAATGAAACGATAGAAGCGATTGAAAATAATCCGAAATTGAGTCATCAAGAGCGCGAAAACCAAATTGAAGCGGCTTATACAGGTATGAAATCGAAGTTGGAAGCCAAAGAGAAACAGTTGAATGCGGTGCAAAACAAATCTCAAGCTCAACAGCAGGAATTGCAATCGGTTCAAAATGGTATTTCGATGTTGAATGCACTCTTACCTGACGAAAATAGTTCAACCCGTGAAAATACAACTTTGGCTCAGTCGAATGAGAGTAACGCTGCCATTCAAAAAATAGATCCAAATTTCAACCAATCTATCGCTAATATTGATCAAGATCGCAAGTTGACAGATCAAGAAAAAATAGATTTGAAAGATAAAATTTACAACAAAACGAAAACTCAATTAGAGCGCAACGAAAATACACTGAGCCGTAAGAAAAACCCAAGTGCTGCAGAACTCGAGGAGTTGACTGAAGTGAAAAAAGGAATAGAATGGATTGAACAGGAGCAAAAAGAAATGCATCAAGAGGTACTGCTTGTTGAAAATCAAAATCTGAACGCAACGAAGGAAGAAATGGTAACCCCTTCTTTTGAATCGAAGGTCGATCAAATTGACCCAGGTTATGCCGCTGCTGTAGAAAGTATCCAAAATGACGCTACCTTATCGCAGGAAGCAAAAAGTAAAAAGATGGTCGTTCGCAATGAAAAAGCCATTAAAACCATTCAAAAGTCAGCACAAAAACTAGATCAAAAGAAAACGAAAACTCCGGAAGAGGAAGCGCAAATCCAAGAATTGAATCGTATGGAAGAGTCACTGATTGCCGAAAACAGTGAGTTGAAACAATATTTAGCCGCACAACAGAAAAACAGTCAGAAAGCTTCGAATAAAGAGGTAGCTGCGATGTCTAAGAAATTGATTCCAGATTATACGAAAAAGTCCATCAGTCAACTGACCAATGAGGAAATTTTTAGGGAAATTGTGGAGATGGGGAAAGTCATATACACCGTTGAACAGGCCTTGCTTCCTTACCAAGAAAAAACTGCATTAACGAAAAAAGAAGACGAGGAAAGGTTGGTGATTCAAACGTTAATCGACGAATTGTATGCTACTAAAAAGGAATTAGAGGATGCTTATACTTCGTTAACGGAGGCGGAAATTATCGCCCAAGCCAATGCCATCATTTTAGATGAAAATGAAGATTATTTAAATGCTTATCGTTCCATTGCCAACGATCCTAATTTATCCTATGATGCGAAGAAAGAAAGGTTGGCCATCTGGAATGAAAAATGGATAGCGCGCATTGAAAATGAAGCACAAATCGCGAAAGAAATTCGGGCTCATTTAAAGGAGTTTTATGAGAAAAATCCATCAGCATCTTTAGTTCAAGATTCAACCGAACAAGCATTCGTCACCCTGGGAAGCGAAGAAAGAAATCGCATCATAAATTCCATCGACCCAAGTTATTTGACAGATGTTCAAACTATCCAAGCAAATCAAGCGATTGGTTTTTCAGAAGTTTTGAATAAGTTACAAATGGAAGATCAATTGCTTTTAAATCAAATTTATGATTTATTGGATGCCAAAAATATTGCCTTACTTTCTGATCCTAACAACGAGCGTTTAAAGGCGGACATTGAATACTTGGAGGTGCTACAAAAAGAATTGGAATATGAAATTAAAGAGCGTGAATCCGAAATTCTTGAAAATAAAGAATCTGCTACAAGTCAAGATGCATTAGCAGATTTGGTGGAAACGTTAGTGCCGAATTATCACGAAAATAAACGTGCGCTAGCGACAAATTTCTCCATGCCGGAAAAACAACGCGTGAACGAAGAAAATCGCTTAGACGGTGAATTGGTCAATGCACTTCAAGCATTACATGAGGAAATTGAACGAGACCCTACCAAAGCTGATTCGAATCCATCCCCCGATCAGTTGGAGGAAATGAAAACGAAACTTGAGCAAGCCATTCAGCAACGCAATGCGAGTTTAACCCCTTTGAACCCAATTAATCAAACTTTACCTAAAGATGAGCAGGAATGGAAAAATGAGGTCGATCCGACTTACGCTCAGCAATTGAAAGACCTTGAAAAATCAAATCTACCGAAAGGGGAGAAGTTGGATGAAACCATTCAAATTGAACGCGATTTATTGCATTTAACACAGCAAAAATTGAACGCGATCGACAAACAAGTAGCGCAAGACCCAACCAATACCAATGCTCTGCGTGCACAATCGGCTGGTCGTGCATTGATTCAAAAACAAACGCAAAGAATAGAACAACTGGAAGCAGAAAAAGATCAATTGGCTGTGGAAGACCCAATTGTCGCGAACAACAACGCGACCAATGAAAACAACAATACTCAAGGAAATAACACTGCTGCGAACAATGCGAACAATAAAGTAACCAACGAAAACAACAATACCCAAGGAAATAACACGACTGCGAATACGAATAACGCGAATAATAAAGCAACGAACGAAAACAACAATACTGCAGGAAATAACACTTCTACGAATGCAAACAATGCGAACAACAAAGCGACGAACGAAAACAATAACGCTGTAGGAAATAACACGGCTGAGAATAATACGAATAACAAAGCCACGAATGGAAACAATAATGCAGTAGGAAACAACACAACTGCGAATACAAATAATAAGAATAACAAAGCCACGAACGGAAACAACAATACTCAAGGAAACAACACGACTGCGAATACGAACAATGCGAAAAACAAAGCGACGAATACCTATTTGGATCAAATTCGAAAAGAAGAGGGGGTATCTACCAGTGAGATGTTTAATCCAAACCTAACCGAAGTAAACGATCTGAAAAAACAACAAGCGCAATTGGTTCGCTACGAACAAAAATTAGCGCAGGAAGAAAAAGAATGGTCAGGTGCGGTATTGAAAAATCCAAATGATCAACAAAGTAACCAACGATTAACTGCAGTTCAAGCGGAACAGGCAAAAGTACAGTCGACCTTAAAAACGGTAGAAAAAGAATTGCAAAACAAGCATAATTTAGCGATTTTCGAGAAGGAAACGACCTATACTTCTTTTGATGATACCGAATGGAAAACCTTGAAAGAAAAAGAAAATTTCTTGGAAGAGCAACGTAAAACTGAAAAGGACAAAGGGAAAATTGCAAGTATTGAAAAAGCCTATCAGCAAGCGAAAAATGATCGGGTGGTGCGCGAAAACCAATTGTTAACGGCTTCGGTGCAATCCAATGCCTTGAATAATAAAGCCATCAAAAGCAATTTGACCAATACTTCAAAAACGAAAAATGAGGAAGTAGATTTGCTGCTTCAGCACCAAGCACAAGAGACCAAAAAAGCGGACGAATTGACTGCTTTAGCTCCAAAAATTAAGTCGGTTGATGAAAAACATGAAGTGCTGACGCAAGCTCTAGAGGCATCTGCAGTGGCAAACGAATTGTTGACTGAGGCTCAATACGAGGCTCAAAAAGAAAAAATTGAACAAGATTATCAATTGAAGTCGTTGGACAGTAAAGCTTATTTGGAAACTAAACGCAGAAAGTACTTGGTTCAAATTGGAGCACTTGAAACTGAAATTATACAGTTGGAGGAACAGCTTAAAACGGCAAAAAAGAAAGAGCGATCTGCACTTGAAAAAGAATTGAAAGCAAAAAATCAATTGTTAGTAGGGTATACCGAACAAGCTGCGTTAGTGGATCAGAAATTAGCAAAACTCACTTGGAAGGAAACTCCACTGAAGCAAGAAGAAGCTGTCGGTTCAGTAAGTAAAAGTCAAACCACCAAAGTATTGACCAGTAAAGGATACCAATCTTATTATGAAAAGCATAAAGAATTAGCCTCCTTGCAAGCGGAACGCATCGCACAAGAGCAACAATTAAATGAAAAGAAAAATGAATTAAGAAACTTCCTAAAATCCAATAGCACAGCGGATCAACAAAAAAAATCAACCCAAGTGGATCAACTTGCGAAGGAAATTAAGAACTTAGAAGAAGAACAAGAACTATTGGCCAAAACGAATACGGACTTGGTTCTTCAAATTAACCAACAACAAGCTGAAAACATGGAGTTAACAAAAGTGTTCAATAAATTACTTCAAGAGGGTAAAAAACCATTGATTGGTGCTATGGCGGTAGCAAGTTTAAATACGATTCCGGTGACCGGGTTTGAAATCAATACCGCAAAACCAAATTACACGATTGTGAATAATGTCGCCTATCCAAAAGGGTTGGTTTATCGCGTGCAAGTAGGAGCTTTCTCCAAAGAATTACCGGAAGGTCGTTTCAGTGAGTTCGATCCTGTAACAGGTGAAAAACTACCAAATGGAATTACCCGTTATATCGCAGGTTACTTCAATTCCGCACAAAATGTATTGAAAGCTAAAAATCAAATTCGCGATTTAGGGTATACAGATGCCTTCCCTGTAGCTTATTGTGATGGAAAACGTATTTCGATGCAAGAAGCTAAACGCCTGGAGTCGCTAGGATTATGTTTACCACTTGACCGAAATGAATTGATGATTCAAGCCTCTAAAAATACATTGGAAGCCGCGGAGATTGAAGGGAATTTAATGAGTACTCATCCGAATGTATTGCCTTCGATTTCGAAAGAAGTTGCTGTTGTTGAGCTAGATGATACCCTTCGAAAAGTAAAATCGACGTACCAAGCAGCGCCGGGAGCAGCTCCTGCTGAAGCTACGGAAGATCACCTTGGTTTATTCTTCACCGTTCAAATTGGAGTATATAACGCTCCGGTTTCACACGATGTATTGTTCCATTTGAGTCCTTTAATGACCTTGAAATTACCGAACAATCAAATCCGTTACTCAACGGGAATGTTTAATTCGATTCAGGAGGCCTTACCTAAAAAACGTGAAGCAGTGGAAGCAGGTGTAAGCGATGCCTTCATTACCGCGTATTATCAAGGAAAACGAATCAGTTTGGACGAAGCAAAAATTCTTTTAGCGGAAAAAGGAAATGCCATTTTGGAAGCTAACCAAGTCAATATTTATGAAGCGGAAGAAAAAACGGTTGCTAAAACTTCGTTCAAGACCGCGCCAGAAGGAGTTGTGAAACCGGGTTCAAAGCCGGTGCAATTAATCTCTACAGCTACCTTTGAGGAATTCCCAAGAGATCAATTGAACCGATACAATGCTGCCGGACATTTCTATTACGATGAATCGGACAAGCACATCAAATCTGCCATTTATCCCGATGCAGAATACTTGCCTCAGGTGTATTACTTCCGAAGAGAAATCGACACCTTGTATTTTGATGCAGATGATCTGAAAGAAGACCGCGTGCATAAAGTGGTGTTAACGAGCACGCAATTCCCTGGTGATGTGGCTGATTGGCTTTATCGCGTTAATTGTCGCAAGGAAATTCGAAAAAACGACATGAGTTATGAAATTTGGTTTTTTGATCTTTCTGAAGAAAAAGAAGTCCAACTACGCAAACAAATTGAACAATTTGGCCTAACTTTGCAATTGGAGACCAAAAAAGAATAAAATGACAGAGGTAGAAGAATTAGTAGATGTAGCGATTTTAGATCAATTGGTGGATTTCAAAAGCTTGGTTGTTTTCAATGATCATGTCAATACCTTTGATTACGTCATTGATTCATTAATCAAAGTATGTGAGCATCAGCCACTTCAAGCAGAACAATGCACGATGATTATCCATTATAAAGGGAAATGTCAAGTAAAAAAAGGACAAACAGAAGAGATGGTAGCGATGTGCACCCAACTGTTAGATCTTGGAATTACGGCAGAAGTGCAATAAATTTTTAACAAAAAGTCTTTTTCTTTTCAAAAAGATGTGTATCTTTGCACTCGTAAACGGTAAAACGTTACAAAAATGGCTTCGTAGCTCAACTGAATAGAGCACTACATTACGGCTGTAGAGGTTTTAGGTTTGAATCCTAACGAGGTCACAAAAGAAACGAGAATGAAAGCGAAAGCGTCATTCTCGTTTTTGTTTTACTCCAAGTTCATTCAGCTATTCGCTCGTAAATCCAAGAACTTCTCCAAATTGATGTAAAAACGAAACCTTTATTCTTTGATCTAGAAAAAAATCACGCAACATAAATAGATTACGTTCAGTCCTCGTTACTTTGCAGAATAAGTTTTCTTAATTTGATTTTTGTTTTTATTGATTGTTTCTGATACTGGCCTTCGGGTCAGTATTTTTTTTTTGTTCAAAAACTTATAAACCTGTGAAATCTCGCAGGTTGGGTTACAAGAATTTATTTTACATTTGAAAAATAAAACCCTCTGCCATGGTATTCAGCAATCCAAATTGGTTTATAAGAGTACATTTTGTGAGGGGGTATAAATAAGTTATAAACAATAAAAAAAACAAAATGAAACTAATTTTCTTGTTATTTTTTATTCCTTTTACAATATATAGTCAAAAGGAAAACCAATTTTCAACTACACTAAAAGGTATTTTTATTGAACAAAACAATCAAGGGAAATTTGGAATTGTCAACTCTTTTGGGGATGTTTTGGTTCCTATTATTAATGACTATATAAATGAATTTGGGCAAGGTGGTGGCTTTATTGTTTATGAGAAAATAACCGTCGATGGACCAGATTATAGAGAAGGTGTTGTTCGATTTTATGACAAAAATATAAAAGACATATTCAACAGAACATTTACCAGAATTAATAACGCAGGTGAAAACTCTTTGATTTGTTACGACAAGAACTTATGTGGTGTTTTTAAAAAATCAGGAGAAATAATTGCCCCAATATGTTTTTCAGAAATTATCTCTTTGGATGGAAACCTATTTTGGTTTGATGTTGTTGCAAGTTTGAGAGATTCTTTATCCAATATTTTAAATACTAAAACAATATCCGAAAATATACTTCCTTTAAATGTCAATATTGCTGATCGGGATGGTTATCAACTTTTTCAAGGAGTGTTCAATCAAGATGGAGTTCTTGTGTGCAAAGGACAGTTTAGGATTGTTGAAATTATTACCTATGATGGCAATAACTCATTGTTTGCTGTTCAAAATCAAAAACAATTCTTGGAGAATGACGGAGCAACAAATTTTGCAATAATGAACGGAAAAGGAGAATTAGTATCTGATTATATTTATTCAGAAATACTCAATATTGAAGGACAAATAATTGGAGAAATTTCAACCGATACAGAATTAAGAAGAATTCCACTTAATAATCAAGGTATTCCAATAAAATAGATTTGTTTAAACATCAACTAAAAGCCACGGGCTCATCAACCTCATTCGAGAAGCCCGCGTCTCCTAGTTGAGAACCCTTACTCCAATACCTTTAACAAATATAACATTCCCACCACCTACCAACCCGATATGTGGGCGTTGTCAAGGGCTGCCTTATCCGGTACCCATGGCATCTTCCCCCACGTCAGTTATCGCAAAGATAAGAGCGACTGCCATCCCCAAAAAGAATTGATCAATTTGCTAAAAAAAACTTACAAACCTGCGAAATTCTTTTGTTTTTCTTTATAAATACTTTTAATTTTTCCATACCCCAACATAAATAGATTACGTTCAGCCCTCGTTACTTTGCAGAATGAGTTTTCTTAATTTGATTTTTTGTTTTTATTGATTGTTTCTGATACTGGCCTTCGGGTCAGTATTTTTTTTTGTTCATCATCAATTGGCATAGATTTCTTTGAATCCATAATCTTCATATTTTTCAAAAAAAGCATTATCCCCTTCATCTAAAAACAGGATATATGTATTTTCACGTTCCTTTAAAAAAAGATGTAAATCTTTTATGTTTTCATGCTCGATGATGTGTGCCGCGTTTATTCCATTTGTGTTATAATAGCCACCATCTCCGAAAATGATATTATTTCCAAGGGTTTGATAGGTTTTTACCAAACGAAAATCTTGATGAATCTTAAATTCTGGGTATTGGTACAAGAAATAGGTAAAGAAAACGTGCTCTACGTAATCGATGATTTCTTGGTAGGGAAGGGTAGATGTATAAACCGCACCATGATTTTCAAGTTCAATGAAAATGTAATAAGTGTTTTTTGAGGACATGTTCATTATTGCTATGCGTTTAGAATCAGAGAATGTTGTTTTGCAAGGTAACTAAAAATAGGAATTTTTCAGTTGAAATCAAAATCTTCTTTTCCTCCACCACAACATGTTACTTTTTTTTCTTTAGTCATTGTATAGGTGAAACCCCTTAATCAATAATACCATGAAAATTTTTGGAATCATGATTGTTTGGATGCTAAGCCTTGGGTTGCTTGGCCAAGATTTTTACACGAACCATTTTCAATCGGTGCTTGCCAAAAATAAGGTGAGGAATCACGAATTAGCTTCGATGAAAGTGGTGATCAAAAGTAAATTATCGGTTGATTTAACTAAAAAGGAAATTAGTGTTCATCATTTAGATAAAGGTATAGAGATTTTATTTCACATCAAAGAAAAGAGGGCAGCGTATGGGTATTCTGCGTTTCAATTTACAACCCTTGAAGGTCCTGAAATCTATTTGGATTTTAAGGCGAAGTTCTTTTACGTCATTTATTGGGATGATACGGAACAAGCAAAGGTGACCATGAAATTCGAACAATAAATTTATAAATGCTCTAAATAATAAGCGATGAAAAAAAGTGAACAACCCGAAGACTTACTGCGTTATTTGCAGAATAAGATGTTGCGTAAATACATGGAGATCGAATACGATCATCAAACGATTGTAAATAGTTCTTTAGCAGATTTAATGGCATGCTCCAATATTCCGTTGGAAAATCACCAAAATTCGGTGTTAAAAACTGGATTTACCTCGATAGATCAAGATCTCGGTGGATTTTTTCCTGGAGAACTGATTGCCTTGGGGGGAAGGGTTTCCATGGGGAAAACCCAATTCATGTTGCAACTCGCCCTACAAATGGCTGAAAAATATCCTGTTCAGTTTTTTAGCTTCGATCTTTCTTTACGGATGTTGACGATGCGAATTCAGGCTTATTTAACCGGAATTTCAGTAGAAAAAAGGTTACTGCATCCACTCACGAAAGAAGAAAAGCAAACCCTCTTAGATGGTCTAGAGCTAGGTCCCAAAAGAACTATTCATTTCAGTTCTTCTGAAAAATTATGTTTTGAAAAATGGGAGGAATTTTGCGTTCAGGAAATCAAAGCTAAGGGAATTAAAGTCGTTCTTATAGATGATCTGCTAGCGATGAAAATTCATCCCTATGAAAGCCAAGAACCTGAGCATTACCAAATCATTTCAAATACCCTAAAAAGAATCGCGCAAAAATACCAGATATGTATCGTTTACTCCATTCAATTACACGGACTATTGCCTTTGAGAGGAGGGGATATGCAGCCCTATCTGCACGATTTAAAGTTTTTTGATGTCTTAGAGGAGGATTTGGATAAAGTGATTTTACTTCACCAACCTGCTTATTATGGTTACCATGTCACGGAAATGGGACATTCTACAGAAAATTTAGTTGAGTTATTTTTACGAAAAAACAGACACGGACATCTTAACCATTATCATTTTATGCGCAATGCCCACGGTACGGATTTCCAGGAAATTGAAAAAATAGAGTGAGAAATACTGGAAGAAAAATAATCTCATAACATAAATAGATTACGTTCAGCCCTCTTTACTTTGCAGTATATGTTTTCATATTTCTTTTATTTGTTTTACAATTTGTTTTAGATACTGGCCTTCGGGTCAGTATTTTTTAAGATAAGTCAAAGAAAAACCATTAAACTATAGCTCTATGAAGAAAGTAATTTTAATATCAATGATCCTTTTAGGATTTAAGGCAGTAGCTCAAACGTATATTTCAGATACATTAGGATTTTATGTTCTAAATAAAGATACTGATTCCTATGACGAATATTTGTTTGCAGATGGAAAGTATTCAATTGATATCAATAAAGATTCTAATAAAATAACAATATCTGACGCTAAATTTGGAGCAATAGTTTACCCAATTGTAGAAGTTTCAATAGATTTTGAGTCTGGTATTACAATTTACTATACAGATAGTGAGGAGGTATACTTTGTTGAGGACGAAAAATTTGTGGGTAGATCATTTCAAATGGAAATGGATGGCGAGATGTATGAAGTTTTTGAAAAAATAATAAAATCTAATTAACAGGCGTCATATTTTAAAGAATATAGGTCATTGTTTGATGGTCTTTGTGCTACATCATGGTCTTTTTTTTATAGGAAAATTTCTAAAAAAAAATCATAGCTTAAGGGTGACAAGAGATCAATAAAAGTATTTGTAAAATAAATAAATAAGAAATGTTATGAAAGGGACAATTTTATTAGCAATATTAGTAGTGTTAGGGACAGCATCCGCACAAACGATTAAGAATCCGATAAAAAGGGATTTTTTAGCAGATTCTGTGGCGCAAGAGGATGGAGTTTGGTACATAACCAGTGATAGCCTTATGTACCTCGTTTATAACACAGAGGAGTCAGCTAGAGCATACCTTGATGAATTTTTCAAGGAGATGGCAATCGATAGAAAGAGACCGTACAAGGTATACCACAATGATTACCACTACAAAACATTAGATCATAGGGAGATTATATTGGACTGGATGCCGAATGGTTCAGGAGGAAATAGATTGTTTTTAACGATTAGAAAATATTAATTCTCTATTTTGTTTTACTTTATGAATATGTGTCTATATTTAAGGGTATTCATGCTACCTTGCTTTCATTTTGTATCTTTGAACTCTTCTCACTGAACACCTTTGAAAATAAAAAGGTGTGAAGTACTTATTGGTAAACAACCTTAAGCCAATACGCGGATGACGATATGGAGTTGTGATTTGCTTTCATTTTGTATCTTTGAATTATTGGTAA
>JACCDM010403596.1_pt1 | contig 41277 bp, 54 predicted proteins | sample 7445851 | NCBI WGS metagenome assembly JACCDM01 (sample SAMN15323438, study PRJNA562643) | freshwater metagenome | isolation source: river surface water | place: USA:Blue River Watershed | collected 2017-08-16
ATTTTAGGGGAATACCAAAGTAAATTTTGTAGTACTTGAGTATTACCGCACATCCATGTACATGTGAATCCGGTCCTGGGCGCCAAAATTTGTGGCGCTATGCACCAGCACGTTGTCTAACCAGTACAGGGTTCCCTGTGGCACATGACATGCATCGTCTGCACACCGCAATTCACACTGATCATTGGTTGTGACACACAGACCATAGCGTGTGATTTTTTCAAAGTCGTCGCCAAACTTTTGATCTTCGTGCGGATATATTTGTCGCCCAGGTTGAAGTTTGCTGAAATACAGTCTTACCAACTGTTTGCCTTGTTTGGCAAAATGTTCACTTAAAATTTGCATGGTGCGAGGACATTGGTCCGCCCACTGAGTAGGTGCTGTGTCAAATTTTCTATATCCTGCATGTGTCCACCAAGGTTGGTCATTAATGCTTTTGTGCCACATCAACAACACACGATCTTGTTCGCGAATTAAGCTCATACCTGATTGTTTGCTGTATTCTCCAATGTTGCTGTCAGCTAAGTTTTCGGGATCACTCCAGGGTTTGGTTTCAAGCCAAGCCTCAAGTGGCAGTGCTTCTGCTTCACGAGCAATGTCTGTAACATCAAATGTGTGAACAAATTTAATAGATTTCATAAAGGTCCTAGATAGTAGCGATGACTAGGGCAGTCGGCCAACACATTGTATTTGGCTGCTCCTGCATCGTTGTGTACATACTGACGAAACTGTGTGCCGTCAGTGATATCAACCAACAGATTAGAATACTCATTCAAAGTATCGTGCCACTGTTCTGTTGCTGAGTTTTTGGTGTGTGATATAAACCAATTTTCATTTGTGAACGCAAATGTGCCACGTGGCTTTTCACTTTGCCATATCACTCTGTAGTCAGGATAGATCAAACTGATAATGAAATTTTTGTAGTTCCAGCCACGTGGGCCTGCTGTTTTCAACAGTTCTTTGTGATTGGGGTTGGATCTAAAAAATTTCATAATAGTGTGTGCTTGCTTGATCATCAGTGGCACACAATCTGGATCCCAGTAAAACATAACATCGTCCCAGCCCAGGCCAAGTATACTGCGTTCTATAACACTGCGACTGATAATGTGATTGTCATAAAATGTAAGATACCAACCATCGTGATGCTGTTCCACAATGGGCTTATCAATGCCAAACAAGTAGGCTGTGCTGGGCAGTTCAGGAATGTTAAAAGGATTTACATTGGCACGATCAGGCATTTTGATAACTGATCCTGGGTGCAAGTTGTTGTGGAACAAAAAGTCCACAGGTCCATCTCGCCAACCATCTTGAATGGGATCTTCAATGTTCCATGTAACCCATTTCATGTCAGGGTTGAGTTCTTTGAGCTTGCTGAACAGTGTCCATGCCTGGAACTTGCCTTCGGCCCAGTGATTCTCTGCTGACGTATCTTCAATGCCTTTTACAGTTGTTTCAGCATATTTGTGAATCACCAAATCAACTTTGAGCCCTTGTCTACAAAATGCATACAGCATGTTCCAACTGTCTGCACCGCCACTGAATTCAACGGCCACAAACGCATATTTTTCACGTATGCGTCGGGCACGTTGATCATAAAGTGTTTGCAGACTTTCTGTGGGCTCTGTGGTCCAATCGTACTTTTTGAATGTGGCTTCGTTGAAGTCCCAGTGGATCCAGTGGCCCATTTTCACAGCATCAATCACAGCTTGAAGTTTGCTACTGTACTTTTTGCCTGCCACTATCCAGTGGCCAAACCGGTCTGGTGATGTTTTCATTTCATCAATGCTTGAACAAAAGGTGCATCAGGTGGCATAGCAATCTGTATGCTTACCCTGCGACCTTGTAGTTTTTCAACACCGTGAAGTATCTGTGTGTTAAACAAATACCAACGACCAATTTCAAACTGTACTTCGTCAATTACCGTCACTGTGTTCATGTCTGACACAGATGTGCGTGGATCTCGCTGTATGGGTTGACCTGGTTCTTGATACCAACGTGTGACAGCATCACTGCCGCCACGCTCAAGTGGATAGTACAATTTGATCAAGGGGTTGTAATCGGTATGGGCAGCATGCAAATCTGTGTCTGCATCGCTGAGTCTGACTCCAGACTCTGCCCATGTTGTGGTAATGTTTTCTCTAATCCATTGATCCCAGTCTGCGCCCAGTTCAAATACTTTTTGCACCCTGGTAGATTTCCGTTGCCCTTCGTGCAGAACTTTGCGATCCTTCCACTCCGGAGTGTACATGCTACGAGAAATAGCACTGTCTTCAGCAGGTGGTTGTTCTACCAACTCAAATGCACGGTCAACAAAGTGTTGCGGCACAGATGGCAATTGTGGTTGTGCTATATATGTAAACATCACTGCGCCTTTACCAAGTGCTTGAGTCTACTGATGCGAGCAAATTCTGCTTGTATCAGTTGTTCACTTTGTTTTACGTTGGCTCCTGTGTTGATTACACTGAGTGTTTTGAAATTGTCACGCACTTCGGGTGTCTTGGCTATTTCTCTGTACACTGAATTCCAAAACTCAACAAGGTGCTTGGGTGTGCCTGCTGGTGTTGAAATCATCTGCAGGTTCACAGCACGAAACTTTGGCAACACTTGATTGATAGGTGTTGCAGTTGGAAACACTTCCAAGGCATGATCCCAACCCACTGCAATGGCCTTGAGTCTGCCGCTTTGCACATGCGGATATCCTGTACTGGCACCAGCCATGAAATGCACAATGTCGCCTTGAGCAATGCTGACCAGTTGTTCGCCAGCAGTTTTAAATGCCACTTGATTGGGTCTAATGCCCAGGCTTTCATACAAGGCAGCTTGATACACACAGGCCTGTTGAGCACTGCATCCATAGTTCATTAACGGCGTTTTCTTGGCATACTCTTGTAGGTCTTTTGCACTGTTGATTGAACTGTTGCCTGCAACATAAACATATTGTGGCGTAATGGCAAACACACTAATGGGCTCAAGCAAAGCAGGATCCACATGGTTGGGATAGTTGATTGCTGGATTGATAAAGTGTGTGCTACCGTCACTGCCGAACAGTGTTTGCCCATTGGGCTCACGGCCAGCAGCTTCTTTGGCTCCAACAATGGTATTGGCTCCGGGCTTGTTTAGATATACAATATCAAGCCCTGTTAGTTTTCTAGCCTGTTCGGCCATGAAGCGTTGTATATTATCGGTGTCGCCACCGGGTGCATACGGTATCACCATGGTGATTGTTTTACCTCGAAGTTCAGCCGGCACAGTCAATGGTTGTGCTAGGCAAACAGAGGCAGACAATACAGCCAAGATACTACTTAGAAGTTTCTTAAACATAATTTTCCTTGTGTGTTTTTATAGCTCGAATCAGAACGATTCTACGGTAGGCGTTCTGTAGTATATTCTACAGTAAAGACATCTCTATGTCAAGCGTCATTGACTAGTCCGACGTCGCCCCTTGGCGGCGCTGCTAATGATATTTACTCAATTAGGGAATCTCGTTACGATTTTTTGGGTAATTATCGTAGAGTGCTGCCTTGGGAGTTGGGAAAACAAATCCGCCAGCTGGCACACTGTCTTGCGGTATCTGTGTGGCATCTTCGCTCAGTCTAGCTGCTCGTAATCTGTTAGAGTTAGTAGCTTGGCGCAATGTGCCAACTGTGCTTTGACCGCCCAGGGTTGTAAGGTCTGTGATTTGTGTCAGGAAGTCGTAGGCGCTGCCAGAAGTGGCGTTTTCTGCCAAACTTGGTAATGTTTGTATCAAAGCATAGACACTGGCTTTTTCGCCTGCCAACAACTGGAAGTAATCAACACCGGCAGCAGTTTGGTATCCACGTTCAGTGGTCAATGTCGCTGCTATTGTGTTGAATGCTGTGCTGGCTGTGGTGCAATATGCTGTGTACGATGCGTTGGCCACAATTGCGGCAATGGCTGTGTTGGCATATGGTATCAAGGCCTGCAGGGCCAAGTCTGCGGCAAAATACGGAAACGCCTTGTTGTAAGTGGCACCAGCATAGCCCACAGCTGGGATTGGTGGCACTACCACGGGACCATTCACAGCATTGGCATTTTCGGCTGCGTTTTTCATTGCTGTGTATACGCTGATTAGATCGGCTGCACCACCTGCTGTGATAATAGCCTGTAGTGCTGTGGTTGCTGTGCCAAGTGTTGTAGCAAAGTTGTTGTAATCAATTGCTGTGCCCAGTACATCATAAAAGGTTATTGTGTTGTAAGGGCCTGTGCCAGTTGCAACGCTGTTGTCATAGTAAGAAGTAACACTGGGATCAACTGCGGCGGTCTGTGCTTGCACCAAGGTCAATGTATCCATGGTAACAAGGTTTCCTAAACTTGCAGGTTGCCAATAAGAAGTATTGCTGATGTCAATGCCTGTTGGTACGTCTTGCTGTGATTGATATGTTGCTGGTACCCCGGGTGTGCCTGACACTGCGCCTGTTGGATCAGGAACAGCCACAAACGTGTTGGGAAGGTAAGGTTGATCTGGAGTCCAAGCTGGTAGCTCAGGAGGTACTGAACCATAAATGGCTTGTCCTAGGTCAGGCCAACTACTGTTGGTGATACCAGGTATGTTTTGAAAACTCACCTGTAGAGCTTTGTTTGCCACAGCATCAGCAGGAGGAATAATCTTGCCCAGTTCATCGCAACCAGTGGAAGTTGGCAAATAACTGTTGACAATAGGAGCAATGTCCGAATTTACATTGCCGTTGGGATCAAAAATAAACACAGGGCCATCAGGGCTTGGTGTTTTCAATGTGTTGTAACTTAGTGGAAATACTTTAACCGGGTCAAGTAGTTGTTCCAAGCTGGTGATGTTGGGAGTGGTTACATTTAACAAACTCAATGCTTGTGTTAAGTCATCACCGGTTATCAATGTTAGTCCATCGTAAGCATACTTTTGCAAACGATCAAATTCATTTGGTGTTAGGCCATTGGGGTTGTACAATTTGGCACGATTATCGTTGACTAGATTACGTATGTCGTCTGGTGTTAGACCCACGCTGATCAACGCACTTTGTACCGCAGGTATAGCTTGATCTCGAACTCCTGATACTGCACTGAGTTGTTGTATCAAACCAGCCGGTGTCCCATACAAGTCAAGATTTTTAGTATCAACTAGATCACCTTGATTGATAATGTCAGTACCAAATGCACTGTACACTGGACTGATGTTGGAAATGTCTGCACTGGTCAGCGCATCCATGTTACTAAATGTAGGGCCTAGATAGTTGTCTGCGTTGACATTGGTGGTGATAAAAGCATTGACAGTATTAAGGTAGCCATTGATAGCCAAAAATCCCTGTGCAAATTTTCCTGACTCACCACTGCCAAGATAGGCATTGCCGGTTTGTGTAATTAATCCGCTAAACCCTGATGGGTTAGTTACAGGGGTCAAGGTACTATAGCTTGGTGGTATACTGTTGCCCAAGGGATAGCACAAGTTGCCGCCTGAGCCACCTAGACTTTGCAAACTCAGCAAGGTGGCAGCACTGCACCAGGTGCCTGAACCAGCAGCATTTAGAGCAGCATTAAGTGGCGATATAACTGTCAGTGCATCGAATGCAGCAATGGCAGTTGTCAATGCAGAAGGCAAAGACTTAAGAGCAGTGTTGGCTAAAAAGCCACTGCCTGCACTGAGTTGTAAAGGGGTTAAGATACTTTTTGCCATTAGCCAATATTCACATCGCCACTACCACCAGACCTAGGATGACCACAAGTGTCAACATCGCCAGTTCTTATTATACTAATACCGCCAGCCTTGACAGTTCCCGAGCCGCCACTGGTTGTGGCACTGCAATGTATGGGCGGGCATCCACGTCGACCACAACAAGGGTGTGGTGTTACTGGATTGCCAGATACAATAATTGGACGCCCATTTATACGAACAGATGATATTCCGCCCTGGGCTACACCCCCGGCGCTGTTGGTATCACCTACTCGTTGAGCTGCTGCCATGTTATCCTACTAAGATTTTCTTTTCAGGTACCTTGATACCAGTGGTTGCTTCCAAGTATTTCATCTTGACGCTGTCGTCAGTTTTAGATACAAGAGAAACGCTATTGGTATTTAGCTTGATTTCTTCCCGGGGATCTGCGGTAAACAAACTGGGCACAAGTCCCATGCCCTGTGGTCCTGGGGCAATGCTCACGGGCTCTTCCAATATGATCCAATCGCCGCCGCTTATTTTGACTTTGGCAACCATTTCCTCGCCTGAGTTCATTTTGAATGTGTAAACTTGATTGTGTTCTAGTGCAATTTGTGTCATTTTAAACTTTCTGTATAACGTATTGATAATTGATCATGCCAATGCGAATATGTTTTTGAAACATGTTCACAAACGCATCAATGGACATTTTAGGATGGTCCAAGACATCCGGGGATTCGCGCCACAAGTAATCGTCGAATATCATAAATCCACCTGACTTGAGCAGTCCAAATGCCATTGTGGCATCGGCCAGCACAGCATCCGAACAATGACTGCCGTCAACGTATATTAGCTCGTATTCACGGCGATCAACAATTAGTTGTGCCAAACCATGATAGCTCATGACAGGCATGACTTCAACTGTTTGTGTTGGTAACTTTGTCAAATCTGTGTTGTGCTTGTGTATCTGTTGTATCACACGCTGTTCAGGTATCTCATCATTCTTGTATGCATTCAATGGTGTATTACCAAAGGGATCAATGCAAGTAATCACACCATCGTCTGCTAGTAAATTCTGTAGCATCCAACAGGCACTGCGGCCTTCGTGTGAGCCAATCTCTAAAATAGAGGATAGTTTTGAATCAGCATGGGATTTGATAAATTCAAAATTGACCAACCCATTGGAGAACCAATCTGATGTAAAAAACGTCTTGGTTTCAAAGTCTGGTATATTTTCTTTGAACCAGTCTATTGTGATGTCATCAAGCGAGACGTTGTCTAAGCTCATTGAAGCCCCCTACTAGTTCTTCGTCAAGAAATATCTGTGGCAAAGTGCGAGCAGTTGGTACTGCTTCTAGTAGTTGTTCTTTGGTCCATTCATGCATGATGTTTCGTTCTTCGTATTCAATGCCTTTGCTTTCTAATAGAGCCTTGGCCTGAACACAGTAAGGGCATTGATCCTTACTCCATACAATTGCTTTCATTTTTATTTTCCTTTTGGTAAGTGATATGTCTTGGCAAAAATGTCTTTCTTCACAACACCGTAATCTCCGGCGCCGTGTCGAACAATGTAATCGTTGCCTTTGGTATATTCTAAGTTGCCCCATGACGCTTCAACAACACCGTCATGGTCAGCCAGCTTGGCTATTTTAAAAATCTTCTTAGGCGTAGCTGTACCATCACCGTTGTCATCATAGTAAGCCGCAAACTTGATGGGACTCACAGGATATTGCTCGCCTTTGGGACCAGTAATAATCTTATGGCCCACGGTGTAGTTCACAAGACCTTCCAGTGTGTCTACTGTGCCGTTGTCTGTGGCAGTTTCGTAACTGACAGGGGTAGGGTGCTTGTAGGTAGTGAACCCACCGTCAAACCATTTTTCATCAATCATAGGTCTGGCAACTCGTCGTAATCTAAAGTATCGCTCATGACACCAATAACATAGTTGGTGCTTTCATTTTCCTGCAAAGCAGTTTGCTTTTTACTGGTGTCAACGTGTTTGTTGAACCAAGGAATAGGTGTACTGCGTGGATGTTCAGCAGTGTACTTGATGCCAATTTCTTTCAGTGCATTGAATGCTGTGAAGTCCACAAAGTCTTTGAGAATCTGTGCATTGAGACCAATCACTGGACCATGCTTGAACAAGTAGTCAGCCCAGGTCTTTTCTTCACGAATCACATCCATGTACATTGCATAGACTTCTGCTTCACATTCGGCTTTGGCAGCAGCAAAGCGTGGATCTTCTTTGACCACTTGATTGATGATCCAACCAGTCCAGTCTTTGTGTCCAATTTCATCTTGCAGGATCAAGCTGATGATATTACCGTTGCCGATAAAGATCTTGTTCTCTACCATGGCTAGTGAAGTAGCAAATGAAACCATGAAGCGGAATGCTTCCAGTGCATAGCTGGCATTGAGTGCTAGCCAAATAGCTTTGATATGGTAGTCTGGTTCGACATACAAGCCAGATTCTACATTACAGTTAGCAACATGTAACTTGTCATAGTAGTTGCCCACACTAGACGCCATGCCCACAATCTCTTCAGTGTCGTGAATGGTGTTGAACACATCCTTGGGCACGTTGTAGATGTTGCGAATGATGTGGCTGTAACTGCGGCTATGAATGTTGGTTTCAAAGAAGCTCCAGTTGTACATCAAGGCTTCTAGTTCAGGGATACTGCACACTGGTGTAAAAATTTGGCTTGGTCCGCGACCTTGCAAACTGTCCAATGCTGTTTGGCGCAACAGATTAGACGTAAAGATATGTTTAACAGTATCGCTGGCATCTTTGAAATCTTGTGCATCTTTGGTTAGAGAGATCTCTTCTGGTACCCAAAAGAATCCACGTGCTTCTTGTTCAAACTTAGCCAACTTGTTGTATTTGACTTCTTCAAATCGTTGCACTGTAACTGGGCCAGCAGGATCCAAAAACATCTTGCGATGCAAATAGTCCGTTTTTGTTTTTAAATTATATTGTTGTTTGCTCATGTTAATCACCTAGTGAGTATGTAATTAGTCCGTTGCGCACATTGTGTTTGACAACCAGTGTATCCTGCGGATTAACCAGAAGTACAGGGTTTTCACCTGGACCCCAATGTCCTGTATCAAGATACAGCTTGTCTGAATCTTGCTGCATGCCCATGCGCGGCACAATCAACACTGCTTTATTTTGCCAATCACTAGTCTGCACGTTTAATCTAATGTCATCAAGATTGTCCCATTGACTTACGCTATATCTAGCAACTACTGAACCAGTCTGTACTGCTCGCATATATGGAATCCAATTCCAAATTGTGTTGACTTCTCTGTCAAACTCCATGATGCCCGGCGTTAATTCTAGCACGGGTGTAGGTCTGTATGTGCAGTCGTAAGTTTCACATACTAGTTCGTTTACTGTACGCACAAATTTTGGATCAACATCCACACCTGGATTAAAAATCCTATTGGCTTCTTCGACTTGTTGTATGCCTTGTGCAAAACTATTGGGGACTTCTGCTGCCCAAATTTCTAAAAAATATTCTCCAGGCAAGAAAATAGATTTGTTGTCCCTGGGCAAACTGTTCCACAAACCTTCCCACCACAAATTTCCATCTACTATTTCGGCAAAAGTGATAGGGGTAGGTTGATAGAAATGATCATAATGTTCGTTAATTAACTCAATCCGACTTGCTAAATTCAATCGCTTGATAATTTCACACCCTAACTGGTAACGATCTTCGTCGCTTTCAAATGCTCGAATGTATTTGGCACCGTGTTTTAGTGCCAGCATACTCAATAGTCCTGTACCGAACCCAATATCCGTGCAATGCTGGTTTTTCACGTAACGACTCAACACGCGATCATAAAACTGATTGCGCATGAAGTCGTTGATCATGGCTACATTTATACCATTATGATTGTACCAGTCAATTCTTTTTAAGAAGTCCATGTGGTATTATAACACTAAGATACCAAACAATCAAGCATGCATGACTTCTAAATAGAAACAATGCAGGTTGTTTTGGAGATCATCTGGTTCCCAGTAGCAGTCTGTAATCTTCAGGCCTGCTGCTGTGACCATTTCTTGGAATGTGTCTGGGCCACAAGCATAGGCCTGTTCTTGCAATAGAATAATGCCGTCTGGTGCAAGATTCTTTTTAATCTCTCTAAAGAATGCTTCGTGTACTAACCAGTCTGGGTCTGCGCTACGGCGGTCATTGAAAAAGATCTTGTTGACAAATTTGTCATCAGTTACGTCCCAGTGTGGTGGCGAACCAATAATAAAGTCAAATTGTTTTTCCACAGGAATATCTGCAGGGTTGCGAATGTGAAACCAATCCACGTGCCCTTGATATTTTTCTGGTAGATTTTCAATTGTTTTTTCTACTGCACGTAGAGCCGGGCGATAGATGTCACTGAGTGTGAGATTGTTGCAAATGCCATTGGCCAAAAACAAAAATCCTATGTAGCCTGGGCCGCAAGCCCATTCCATGGCATTGTTAAACACACGGTTAGGATACAGTATTTGCATGACTTCCAAACAAGTCTTGCCAATGGCTTGTGAGCCACCTTCAAACTTGGGATGATTGTAAACTGTGATATCGTTGGCTGGACACAAAAAGTAATCTTCTTCAGCTGGGATCCAGTCTGTGTTGTAGTAATCAGCATTGTTGATGATTGGTCTGCGACCAAAATTGCTGAGCTTTTCTAATTTAATAGGCATGGTAACTCCGTTGATGACGAATATTTATTGAGCTGCGACTGCGTCGGGCTCATAAACTGGAACAGCCCAAAATGTAACTGTGCCAGCAGGAATGATGTGCTCGCGATGTATTGCCAACACTGTTTCAATGTTTGAGTAATTGTAGTTGGGGTCAATGGGAATCTCCCATGTTGACGAGTTGCCTAGTCCGGTCATGTTTTCATTAAACATATAATTGGGTTTTGGGGCGCCAGCAAAACTTTGCCAGTGCGGACTCCATTCCCAAGGGTTGGGCAAAATCATCATGCGCCAACCTGGTGCCATTTTTGCACGCCAGGGCCAAAACAACAATTTGATTCTGTACTTGTAAGGGGAGAAGTCACGCCCTTTTGAGTGTTCGGTAGGGTCAATCCAACCACCATCGGGTGTGCCAGGCTTATCTGCCCAGGGTGTGCCATGCAACATTTCAGGATGCAAGTTACCTGATGCAAAATGTGTTTGCCAGCCGCCTACATCAACTGGCAAGGCTATGCTGTATCCAATGTCCAACAAACCACGAAAGCCAAGACAGTGTCTCAGCGTGTGGTCTGCACCAAATCCTTCAGGAAGATATTCTCTAATGTTGCCCCGTAGATTCTTGAACCACTCAGGCAAAAAGTTATGCAGTGGTTTGGGAGGGGGACAATAAAAATCAAACCTGGGATCGGCACAGCTTTCCCAGGTTAGATAATCAGTCTCCTTGATGGACTGGTTGAATGGTGTCAATGGAATTGATCCGCTTCTGTTGAATGTTTGTTTGCCACTGTTGATGTTGCACCAACAGCTTCACTAATCAAGTCAAAGTAGCCAACGCCAACTTCACGCTGATGTTTAACTGTTGTAAAGCCACGCTCTTGTGCGGCAAACTCACGTTGTTGCATTTCGCTATAGCCGGCCATGCCACGTGCTCGGTACGCTTCGGCTAATTCAAATGTAGCCAAGTTTACACTGTGGAAGCCAGCCAATGTAATGAATTGGAACTTGTATCCTAGTTCACCCAGTTCACGCTGGAATGTTTCACATTCGTCTTCGCTCAAAAACTTACGCCAATTAAAACTAGGACTGCAATTATAAGCAAGCATTTGGTCCGGAAACTCAGCGTGGATAGCATCCGCGAATTTCTTAGCCTGTGCGATATCAGGTGTGCTAGTTTCAAACCATAAGAGATCAGCGTAAGGGGCATAAGCAAGACCTCTTCGAATGCATGCCTCAATGCCATTTTTAAATTTGTAAAAGCCTTCTTCAGTGCGTTCATTGATAATAAAGTCCTTGTCCAAGGGATCGTGGTCCGATGTAATTAATGTTGCGGCTTCTGCGTCTGTGCGAGCCATGATAACTGTGTCGACTCCAGCAACGTCTGCTGCCAGTCGTGCGGCGTTGAGTGTGCGAATCATTTGTGATGTTGGCACCAGCACCTTGCCGCCCAAGTGTCCACATTTCTTTTCCGACGCCAATTGATCTTCGTAGTGTACGCCAGCGGCACCTGCTTCGATCATAGCACTCATAAGTTCATATGCATTCAATGCGCCACCAAATCCTGCTTCGGCATCAGCAACGATAGGCAAGAAGTAATCAGTTGTTACGTTGCCTTCACTGTATTCAATTTGGTCAGCACGACGGAAAGCATTGTTAATACCTCGAACAACCTTGGGCACTGAGTCAACTGGATACAATGACTGATCTGGATAAGTTGTGTTGGCTGTGTTGTTAGCGGCTGCAACTTGCCAGCCACTTAGATAAATTGCTTTGAGTCCAGCCTTGGCATGTTGCACTGCCATTTGTCCGTTGTATGCACCCAGTGTGTTGATGTATGGTTCATTGGCCAATAGCTCACGTAGTTTGTGTGCGCCACGCTTGGCCAATGTATGTTCAATTTGTACAGAGCCCTGTAGCTTGCGAACATCTTCCGTTGTGTAATTGCGTTTTTTCATTTTGTTCCTTAAAGTTTACATGCTTCGCAGTCTTCTGCGTCATCAAAGTCAATAACTTCAAGTGGTGCAGCGACTTCGTCAACCTGTTTGCTACCTTGCTTGTTGATCAAGCTGTAGTAGAATGTTTTCAGTCCCCAGTAATGTGCTTGCATCAAGTTCTTGGCAATCAATGTTGTGGGAACTTTACGGTTTGCAAAATGCGCAGGGTTATAGAATGTGTTTGTAGAGATTGATTGATCAACATAGGCTGCTAGCACGGCCGCAGTTTTCAAATAACCATCACAATCTTGTTGTGCCCACATCAGTTGATATTTGTTTTTCAACTTGTGGTATTCAGGCACGACCTGTGTCAAGCTACCTGCTTTACTTTCTTTGACACTGATCAAACTCATGGGCATTTCGATGCCGTTGGTTGAGTTAATAACTACCGAACTAGATTCAACAGGAGCAATGGCCATCAGTGTAGCATTGCGCACACCATAAGCTCGCATCTCTGCACGTAGGCCTTCCCAGTTTAATTCAGGAGTAAAGTCCACTAGTTCGTTGACGCCCTGGGCTCTTCGTTCCCAAGGGAACACGCCGCGTCCATACCATGTCTTGTCGCTGTCCTTACAACGGCCGCGTTCTTTGGCAAGCTCAACAGTTGCTTCAGTGAGGTAATAGGCCTGGTGTTCCATCCATGACTTGACTTCGGCCAAGGCGTCTTTGTCTCCGTACTTGAGACTGCGTTTGGCATGCCAGTAAGCAAGGTTGGTGATGCCAATGCCCAAGGGCTGAATTTCGTCATTGCTTAGTTGACTTTGAATACTTAAGAAATCTTGGTAATCAAGTATATTGCACAGACTTCGCTGAAGAATACGGCAAGCACGGCGCATATCTTCTGGGTTACGGAAGGCTCCCCAGTTGATCGATCCAAGGGTGCAAAGAGCGATGCGGCCAGAATCATCATCCAGACGCTTAAAGGGTTTAGTAGGAAGAAGTATTTCACAGCAAAGGTTACTTTGATAAATGGTGTGGTACTCAGGGTCGAACGGACCTTGGTTCATCACGTTGTCAATAAACACTAGGTAGATACGGCCTGTATCCGTACGCTCTTTAAGTATGCCTCCTTTAAAGACTTCCTCGGCAGGCATAGACTTCTTGCGGAGGTCACTTCGCTTTTCATAAGCAACATATAGTTCTTCAAAAAGTTTTGTGTCCCGATAAAAGGCCTCGTATAGATCCGGCACTTCGTTAGGGTCAAAGAACGTGATCGCTTGTTTGTTTTTAAATCTACGCCAGAAAAAAGCAGAAAGCACCACCCCATAGTCCATATGGCGGACTCGGGTTTCTTCGGTTCCCTGATTGTTTTTGAGCACAATGAGATCATCGAATTGATGGTGCCAGATGGGATAAAAAACAGTGGCACTTGCATTGCGGATACCTCCTTGTGAGCATGAACGTAAATCGCCAAACCATTTCTTAAGGAACGGGATCATGCCTGTGTGCATGATCTCGCCACCACGTATGGGTGAACCTAAAGGTCGTAAACGTCCAATTTCCAAACCAATGCCGGCTCGCTTGCTGGCATATTTGGCCATCATTTCTCCACTGGCAAAAATAGAGTCGAGATCATCATCGCTACGAATAAGAACACAGGAACTAAACTGTTTGGTAGGAGTACCAAGGCCTGCAAGTACAGGAGTAGCAAGAGTAAAAAGACCATCACTGGCAGCTTGATAGTACTCTTTGATGTAACGCATGCGAGCTGAGTTAGGCTCTTCTTTGTGGAATACGGTGGCCGCTGCCACCATGTAGCGTACTTGGGGAGTTTCATATATTTCCTTGGTTGAACGATTGCGCACAAGATATTTTTCAATCAGTTGTTCAACTGCGGCGTATGAATATTGCTCATCTTTAGAATGATCAATCATGTCATTCATACGGTTCCAATCAGCTTCGTCGTACCATTCCAACAGTTCAGGAGTGTACAAGCCAACTGCTACATTTTTCTTCACAATCTCATACAAGTGTGGAGGAGTATAATCACCATACACATCTTTGCGCAACATGCTGAGTCGCTGTTTGCCTGCTACGTATTGATAATTGGTGTGCCCAACGTCAGGATTTGATTCTACGTCAATCAAATCCACTATTGCTCGCAGGGTCAAACCGTCAATTTCTTTTGTAGTGATTCCGTCATAAAAATGAACTTGTGCTTTGATCTCTACCATGCTCTGGCTAACATCCGCAATTCCTGAGCATACTTTGGCAATTTGCGTTTGCCACTTTTCCAATGCAAGTGGCTCACGAGTTCCGTCTCGTTTCAATACTGTGATTTGTTTCATTGTTACCTTAGTTGTTGTTTTATTTGTGCTTGATTCACGCTGTGACAAGCAGTAGAGTGCCCTAGGTTGATATTTACAATCGAATCAGGGTCATAATTCAGTATATATTTCTTTCCATTGACCAGGACTAAATTGTCGCTATCCGTGTCTAAAAGCACCGTATCCTGCAGGTCAGCACGGTCCAATAATGTAATAGTATATAGGATTCCTAGCCCTCTTGCAAGGCTACAATAGATGTTGTCGCTCAAGAGTTGCCAGGGATCTGGCCAATCTTCGCGATCATCCCAGTGCAAATGGTAAGCGCACCAAGGAGTTCGAAACCACCATGAGTTGATTTCTTCAAGAGCTGTTTGTTGGTCAGCAAGAGCCACACGCTGTCTTAGATTATTCCAAGACTCAAGCCTTTCGGCAAAAGTTTTAGGCCACATTGTTTTTGATGTTAAACGCCAAGTCCTAAATTAACAATACTGTAATTGATTGTGCCATCCACTGTGGTCGAAGTTGCAGTGTATGCCATTGTGACCGCTGTACCAGAGTCTGATGGAGTCAATGTGATTCCAGTAACGCCATTTTCAATATAATCATCTATGTAATTGAACCCTACTCCGCCGTTGGCACAGACCACAGTCAGTGTACCAATGCGAACATTGCTGCTACGAGCAATGGTATAGTTCATTTTAAATGCAGCTATTGTAGCATTGGTAATTGAAAATAATGTAGCAGTGGCATTGTCAGTCAACACATCGTTGACACCGCTGACCATTTGATATGTGCCAAGATCCAGGCTATTGCCAATTGTGTTTGTTTGTACATTGTCTTGATAAATTGCAATGCCTGAAACGTTTTGACTCAATGCAATAGTATCAGTGTCGTTAAGTGCAATACGTGGATACAATATGCTTTGAGCATTGTTGCGTTGGAACATGTCACCAATGCTGACGTTGTTGTTGGCATTGATGTCAATGATACTGCTGGCTGGCAATGTTGCACCGTTGAAATGGTTGCCCACGTCATAGAATGTGTTGTAAGCAGTGGCGTTCAAACTCACATCGTCGAATACTACACCTTGTGCATAGATGTTGTCAAATGTGTTTTGTACAATTCGAACACCAGTGGGACCACCCAGCACTGGACTTGCACCACCAAGCACAACACCTTGGTGTAGTGTATCAAAATTACAGTTACTGAATGTCACACCTTCGATTTGCTGTTGAGTGTTGGTGCCGTATGTGAATCCAGTGAACACACAGTTGTTCCAAGTAACATTGCGACTTACCAAACTGGCTGTGCTGGCCCAACGAACAGCAGCGATGTTAGCTGTGGCTGTTGTGAGATCTGTAGTTGTCAGTGGGCCTTCAATGCCCACATTGGTAAATGTGCATTGAGCAGCGTCTTCAACCAAAAAGCCGTCATTGCTTTGATTTGTGACAAATCTGATTCCACTGATGTCAATACTGCCTGGCGGCAATGCTCCGCCAACACCGATGTTTACACCAACTTGTTGATTGCTGTCAGCAGTACGTGCAACGTAGCTGGGCAAGGATTCCAGTGTCCAATAGGTAGCATTGTTGATGTTGGTTCCAATAGGCACAGCGGCCTGGCTACGATAGTAGTCTGAACCATCCTTGACCAACACACCTTCGGCATAGGCCACGGTGTTGGTCCAGTTTTGCACGTAGAAATAGATGATTGTGCTGTCAACGCCTTCACCATACAGTGAACAGTAAGGAGGAATATTCAGTGTGTCTGTGATGATGTATGTTCCTGCAGGGAAGAACAAACTACGACGAATTTGCGGATTCAGTTCACGGCAGTACAATTGATACAAGGCACGATTGATGTCAGCAGTGACGTCAGTGACACCGTCGCCAGTTGCGCCAAAATCTGTGATAACTGCATAGCTGTCTAAACGTGTCTGCAGGCTTTGTTGAACTGGAGTGCCCGATGTGGCGCCAGTTTGCACAGTGTAACCAGCGGCATCACCCTTGTAGGTGTATTCAGTAGCAAAACTAAGAATATCAGAAAATTCTGTTAAGACTTCAGTGTTGCCTACTACTGGTGCTCCGTCAGCTAAGGTGCCGTTACCAATAAACAATCTGCGCTGGTCAATTGCCCAGCCAAATTCTGCGCCTGCAAGCGGTTGTGGGAGATCAGTCTCTAAACCCTTGCGTTGTGTAATTCTTGATATTTGTACGATTGCCACTGTGATGTCCTTGCGATATCACATATTTAGCGTGTCAGATAATAGAGCTCCACACGTTTCATCCACTCATCGCTCCAATATGCAAACTCATCACCTTCAATTACAAATTCTAAATATTGGGGTTTATCGTAGCTTCCGTCGGGTAATAACTTGGGTTGCACAGCCATTAAAATAACGCCTTGATTGATGTCAGTGCCGTGTGTTTCATTGTGTGCGGCTGCATAGGCTGCAAGCTGAATAAAGTAGTCTGAAATATATTCTTTTTTCTTTACTTTGTTGCTTTGTTTGAAGTCCATGATAGCAGGCTTTCCCTTCCACAAACCCAAACAGTCTGTGGTGCCTGCATACAAGCCTGAATAGTACACAGGAACTTCTGTGCCCCAGAATTCATCTACATGACACAGGCCTTGTAAGATAACTTCTGCTGCCATGAACCATGACGGATGTGCATATGGGTTGCTGGGCAAGGGCTTTAAATCATCTGACAGAATAAACTGCTCAAGATAGGCGTGCATACGTGTGCCACGGTTGGCAGCTTCTGTGGTGATTTCTTGGGCACGTTTTTCGCCTACTGCTTTTTTCCAGTTTGCCAAGGCTTCTCGAGCTTCTGCAGGTTTTGTTTTGTCCAGAATAGTAGTAACCGAGGGTACTTTCTTTCCATCGGGCAAACAATAATGTCGCTTGCCTTCGATTGTTGTTCTGCTAAGGGGTGCATAATTGTATTTTTGAACTATCAAACTCTAAAACTTTCTCCGCATCCACAGCGGTCACGTTCATTGGGATTATTAAATTGAAAACCTTCATTGAGCCCTTGGCGTACATAATCAACTGTCATGCCTTGTAAGTAAACACACGACTTGGGGTCAACAAAGATTTTGCAGCCAGCACAATCAAAGCATTGATCTTCTGGCAGCGGGGTATCTACATATTCTAGCACATAAGCGAGGCCACTGCAACCAGTGGTTTTTACACCTAACCGGATGCCCTCTCCGTGCCCACGACGGGCCAGTGTTTGGGTTATTTTTCTTGCAGCCGCATCAGTTAACGAGATCATGCTTTTTGCGGTAATCTTCCACAGCGGCTTTTATTGCATCTTCAGCAAGAATAGAACAATGAATCTTGACAGGTGGCAGGGCGAGTTCTTCAGCAATCTCTGAATTTTTAAGAGCTGCGGCTTCGTCAAGCGTTCGTCCTTTAACCCACTCGGTAACAAGAGAGGATGAGGCAATCGCACTGCCGCAGCCGTATGTTTTGAACCTTGCGTCCGTGATGATGCCATCTTGCACCTTTATTTGCAGTTTCATTACATCGCCTATCTAACCACACGCTGGGGCACCGACCATGCCGGTTCCAACGTGTGCGTCTCCTTTATCAAATGATCCAACGTTACGAGGGTTCTCGTAGTGGTCTAGAACTGCATTACTGTAAGCCATTTACTTCTCCTATGATAGCTCTGACTACCGACATAGGTTGGTAGTGATCCCATTTTGCTCTATTGTCTTCGCCCTTTAAGAATTGTATATTATTTTTGCCCCCGAGTAAAGAGGCCGGTATGCCTAAATTAAATCCTTGCTCATATGGAACTATGTGATCTACTTGTAGATCGTTCTTGCCTTTTCCGAACGTTGGAACATACCCATACAGTCTCATTTCTTTCAAAGTTCGGTACGTTGCTTTTCTAACTTCTCGTTTATACAACACCAACGCATCGTTGATTTCTTTCCTAGGACGAAGATTGTTTAATTTTCCGTCTTTGTTTGGATTGTTTTCTAAAAAACGTTTTCTGGCCACTTCATTGGTTTGGCCGCGATTCCAGCCCCAGCCTTTTGAAAGGCCATCTATATTTTGTTTTGCTTTTTGCTCTTCTGTAAGTTTCAACCCTTTGTTCCAGGCTGCGTTACCCGGTCTATTGATAGGATTTTTACACGGCACAGAACAATATTCTACGAATCGTGGCTTGGTAATAAAAGAATTTCCACAATGGGAACAGCACTTAGATAAACCATACTTGCTTTTCATCAAGTATTTATCTTGGTGCTCCAGTTTGTGAGTTTGATTAGATACTGCGATCTTTGCCAGCAGCTTTTTTGGCAGCAGTGGCCACAATGTCTTGGGCTTTGTTCACTGGCATAGCAGTTGGTGTTTGTTCAGCGCCTTTGAATGTTATCACGCCTGAATTGGGATCAAATGGTTCTAGCACGTTGCTCAAAGGTGGCTGATTGGTCAAGTCCACCAACATGTCTTTGTTGATGGTAATGCCCAAATTTCTTGCTAGTTCAATAAAAGTGTTTTGGTCAATTTGCTTTTGAGCGTCAGTGTCTTCAGCACGGCCAGTCAAAAAAGACACCAAGCCCATGAGTTCTTCGGGCTGTGGTGTCGGTGCTAGCTGTGTGTCAAACTCAAATAGTCTCATTATCTCTTGGCACGACCCAAAGCAGCAGCAGGAGGTTCTGCGCCAGCTTCAGCAGCGGCTGCATCAAGTGCGGCATCAGCGCCAGCATCGTCCATTTCAGCACCGGCAGCAGCCATGTCGTCAGTAGCAGCCATGTCAGCGCCTGCGGCAGCAGCCATGTCAGCACCGGCAGCACCTGCGGCAGCAGCGCCACTTGGTACTTGACCAGTCACAACACCAAGAGCAGCGTCAAGCTGTTGCTTGGCACCTTGAATGTTTTGCAACAGGCCTGTGAGAGCGGCTGTGGCATCTTGGTTGAATTGTGCAGCTTGGTCCATGCCAACTTGGTTCTTGATTGAGTCAACAAGAGCTGGTAATTCTTTGAATTGCAATTCACTTACATCTTCCAACATGCCTTGCATTTTGTCAACCATGTCTTGAGCGGCCAACACAACCTGAGCTTGTTGAACTTCACTTTCTTTCAACACTTGGTATGCTCTGCGCAAACGGCTTTCGGCTTGCATCATTGCGGCTCCGGCCACTAATTTTTGTTCTTCAGGATTCAATGTCTGACCGCTTTGGCTCTTTTTAAGAGCAGCAGCCAACTTTGGATCTTTGGCAACTGCACCAGCCACAGCAGGCTTGCCACCAGCAACTGCGGCCTGTGGCGTTGGGGGAGTACCAGCTGCACCAGCAGTGGGCTGTTGCCCCGGTACTGGGGGTACTTGTTCTTTGAGGCGACTTGCCAGTGCCTGTTCCATCATTACCAGCTTGAGGTAATTGGGATTCTGTTCGCTTTGATGACGAGCAGGAGTGCTACGGTGTTCGCCTAGAATGCCGCGTACACGTTGCAACATTGTAAATGTTTGACGAGGTGATAAGCGGTCAAAGCTGATCTTATCGCCAAAATAACTTTCAAATACTTTGGCTATTTGTTTTGCTGGCTTAGGTGCCGCTAGTTCTTGCAGTTTCATTATTGAATCCTCTAATTTGCATGTATTTAGCCGAATTTATACATTTCTCCAATTCGGCGCTTACAGAATTAAACTGAGCCACTTTGGGTTCAATCTTTGTATTTACTGTTTCATAAAACAAAGATGTGCGCCCGCGCTCGGCCATGCCCCGTCGGCAGTGTATATCCGCTGCCAACAACTGTTTTTTGCGATCCAACACCAAAATGTTGCTGGCCATGGAAAACTGATTGTACTTATCAGCCACACACCAGCTCAGTGCTGTGCGCTTGTTGGCAAAAATATGTATGGTTCTGTCCCAGGTGCTTACTTCCACGCCTTGTGATTGTGGCACCAAATGGTATTTTCCAAAAGCTATATATCCACCTTCGTCATCACTCACAATCATGTGATCTAGATTGCGTTTGATTTCTTTCTCGGCCCATTTTTCTAGCTTTTGTTGTTTGTTCATTTTAATACGTAATGACTGATAACATACCCCAGGGCCGCTGTTAAAAATCCAATAATGCCAACACCCCAGCCAATTATCTGTGTGTTGCGTCGATCGGCCATTTTATGCACCATGGCATGTACATCCTGAATGGTAGTTTTTAACTCTGCTGTATCAATTTTGATATCATCGATACGGGATTCCAAAGCCCGATAACGTTCAGCGCAAAGCTCAACGTGTGCCTCAAGGCTCTTTTTTTCAATGTCTGTTGTGTCTACCATGATCAGATATTTACCAATTCAAACCAAATATTTTGATCAGCCCCTGATACCGACAGCGTGGGAATCAGTCCTGTGCGCTCTCTTAAATTTGTCATCATGGGCACACCTTCACAATCAGCCTTTAAACTGGCCAAAGGATCAGGATCGTCAAATCTACTAAACACTTCGGCGTTTTCGCTGACGAATTCAAATGTCCATTCGTTGTTGTTGTGTGTTGGCTGTGTGATGTCCATGGGCTGTGTTCTCAATCCAAAAATCTGCACCAGCGTTTCGTAATTGCGTTGTTGATTACGACTGCGATTCCAGTCGTCAAAGGTGTCAACCTGTTGGCCATCACGGTCACGAAAAGGCAATTCCCCAACTCGAAAATTACCTGTTACCCCAGTGCGCCCACAATCAAAAAATGTTTTACACAAAACTTTCATCATGGGTATTTAAGGCCAAAGGAAAACCCTGGAGTTTTTAATTCCAGGGTCTCTGTGGTTAAACTAAACTGATTACAGGTTAGTGAAGCTAGCTGTACCAGAAACGTTGGCAGTTGGGATACCAATGTTCAAGCCGCCTGTGGCGTTAGCTGTTTGAGCAGCAGCAACCAAAGTAGCTGTGGTGTAAGCACCGCTTGGATAGATAGCCAAGCTGATTGTACCAGCTGTAGCACCAGCTTGATAAATTGCGATTGTACCGTTTTGTTGAACAGCGGTCAAAACGTTGTTCAAGTAACCGTTAACGTTACCAGCGTTTGTCAACGCAGCGTTAGCAGTCAAAGTGAAGAAGTCAAGTTTTGGACCTTGGATCTGGACTGGACCTTGAGCAGCAACGTTAGCTGTTCCAGCGATACTACCGTTTGCAACGTCAAGTGCAAATACTGGTTGTGTTGTACCATTAACTTTTGTAAAAATAGCCATTTTTAATTTCCTTTAGGTTAGTTGGGATATTAAACCCCTGCACTTATTTACCAAAGTGACTAAATTTACGCTTGTTGAGGGTTGTTTTGCAATCTATTTTGAGCTGCAAATGCGTTGGGATCAAAGCGATTCACTGCTTTTGCATAGCCAGCAGGGGTGGCCATGACCCAGCCTTCTTGACCCGGATGCTCAGTATCAGCTTGTTGTAACAAGTGCATCTTGAGATCATGCAAAATAATAAACGCTTCAAATGCCGCTGCAATAGCTTCTGTGTTGGATGTTGGGCTACGCAGATATTCCACAATGTTGTTGAACTTGTTGGGTGTAACTTTGCTCTGCAACCAAGTGCCAAACTCAGGCAACAATGTTGCACCATTCAGCGGGGCGCCAACTTTGGTGTTGATAAAGTCCACACACAACTTGGCCAAGTCTGTGATCTTGTGGGCACGTAATTCTGCAGGGTTAAACAGTGTGTTGATGTTGTTGCCTTGAGTTTTGATCAGCTGTCGCAAGCGTTTTTCAGCGTTGGTTTCAGTTTGCAGTGCTCTAGGGCTGGCAGGCTTTTCCAGCAACAATCCTGGTACTTGGTTAAACGCCACACCGGTCAAGGGCTGTCGTGCATCTCCACGATCAGCATACATTGAATGCACAGCAACACCAATTTCACTGTTGCCAATGCGTTGCCCCAGGGCAGATTTGGCAGGTATTTTGTATTCAATTGTGTTGGGCTTGAACACATAGTTGCCAGCAATCACTGGAGGGGTTTGCATGTACAACAAATCACCTTTGACATAGCCTCTAAATCCTGCAGGCAAAGCTGCTTCCAACACAGGGAACAGTTTGGCATAGATGTTGATAAGTTCAGTTCTATCGCCCGAACGTTTGCTCTGGATATCAGCCATCATTCTTGGACTTGTGGCCAGGCCATCATAGCCCTTGGCTTCAAAGCCAGAACCGTCTGTGAGCACAAACTCGCCTGTGCTGGGCTTGCGTCCAAATATCACAGCAGGCTTGCCGTCCCATTTGGCTGTGACTGTTCGAGGATCTGCTGTGGAATGTTTGACAATTTCCAGGGCATCCTTGATGCCTTGTGTGCCACGACGAAACACAAGATCTTCCAAGTGTTCAATGCCCTTGGCTCTGCCACCTACGCCAGCTTCTTCGGCTTCTACTAGAGCAACATAACCTTGATTCACAATACGGTCACGAAGTCGTGCCAAGAAGCCAACGTCATTTTCTTTTACATTGACCTGTGGCTCTTGCAAGCCTTCACGTTTGAGATATTCACGGAAATCATTGAGCTTGGCGTCACGGTCTTTGTCGTTGGCAATGGTTTGATAGATTGTTTCAACGTTTTTCAAACTGCTACGATCATTGCCTGCGCCCAACAACCACTCGGCTGTTTGGTCAGGATCCAAGCTCAACAATTCATTTGTGGCTCTGCTGAATACACCATTAGCACCCACTTTGAGTCCCAGGCTCTTGGCGATTGAACTCATCAAAATGTTGCGGTTTGCACCTTTGTAATTTGAATCAATGCCGCCACTGTAGAAAAACTGTCCCCAATCCAAGTTAGGGAAAAACATAAAGTCTGTTTGCACAAAGCCTTGATTGGGGTCACCATTGATGGGAGTGCGGAAATGCACTTCGCCCTTTTTTGCCACCCACTCTCTGGGATCTAGACCTTGGCTGGTCACAAACTGTGTGAGCTTGGCAGCAATATCTTCTTTGCTGGCTTCGCTGGTGTCAATGGCAATGTCCAAGTCACCTGATGTGGGGTTCTTGCCTGTGCTGCCTAACCAACGACTTGGATAACCAGTTCTAGGGTCATCTTCGCCGGTCAAGTCCATGCCCAACACTGCTTCTAGCCATTGAATGGTGCCAGGCACGTCAGCTTGATTCACACGCTGTGTCAAGGGGTTGCCTTGCTTGTCTTTAAATACGTTGCCGCCTTCTAGTAGATATTTCATTTTAAACCAAACAATTCTTTTGCGCCAGGAGTCAGTACGCCGCCATTTTTAGCAAAGTATGCTTGCATGGCTTTGATTTCTGCTTGATCAAGATCCATGTCTGTTGCGGCTTGTTTTGCCGGGCCGCTGACTGGCATGCCTGCTGCGCCAGTTTTGCCGCGTTGGCCAAGTACAAATCGTGCAATGTTCTGTGCAGGCAAAATGCCATCTCTAACCATGGCTGTAAATGCTGCCATGGTGGCTTTGGTATCTGGTGTAGGACTAACTGTTGTGCGCCACACTGCTTCAGTGCCCATGTCAATGGCCTTGACTGCGTTTTCTGCTTCGGCTTTGTCTTCAGGAGTCATGCCCGCTGTGGCCGGTAAACTGGTGTAGTTGCCGCTGCTTTGTGGATACACCATTTTGTTGACCATTGCTGCCAGCTTGGCCTTGAGCCCGTTTTGACTGGTTGCATCTAGTTGAGTGACACTGGTAGCACCACCTGCACCATCAGCATCAACAGCGTCTTTGAGTTCAGCTGCAACTGTTTGTGACCAGCCTGTGCTGAGTTGTTTTGCCAAGGGCTCAATCAAAGCTGCATTTTCTTGTGAAGCAGCAAATCGTCTATCTGCTGAAGCAGTACCAGCAAAACCTGAGCTGGTGACGTCTTTTCCATAAACTGCATTGCTGGCCGCTGAAGCCACTGCTGACCCCAAAGCGCCCAGGGCACCGGTGCTGGCTTCTTTAATGGGACGTCGACGTGTTAGTTCATGAATCTGCATGGGTTCTCCTTACTGACCTAGAAAACTTACCAGCATCCTTGGTACGTATTGCATTCAGCAGTTTACGTGTGAGATTTTCAGCTTGTTCTGCTGAGTACTCAGCTTCTATTTGTTCAACTAGACGTATGGCGCTAGCAATGACATTACTAGCACGGTTTTCAATTAAGAGGCGGCGATCTCGCTCTACATACATTGAGTCTAGTTCTTCTAATATACTCCGGGTCTTTTTCTGCATTTGATCAGGGCCTTTGAACTATTTAGCGGATCGGCGGTTGCAATAAATATCTAGTATGCATTATAGCACAAGGATTATAAATGACCAGCGCCATTAACCCAAATAACATAGACGGAAACTACCCAGTTTCTGGAGTTCCCAACAATACCCAAGGTTTTCGGGACAATTTTACCAATATCAAAACCAATTTTAGCTCTGCGGCCACAGAAATCTCTGATCTGCAGAGCAAAGCTGTGTTAAAGGCTGCGCTGAGTGGTACTACACTGGACAACAACATGAATGACAACTTGTTGTATGCTGTGAAATTAAATGACGTCAGTTACACGTATTTGCCCTTGACTGCTACTTCGGGCAGCATTGACATTGACTACTCAGCAGCACCATTTCAACAAATCAACACCACTGGCAGCGTAAGCCTTTCTTTTAGCAATTGGCCAGCCTCGGGTTCAGCAGGCTCTGTGCGAGTAGCATTCAACATCACAAACGTTGCATACACAGTTACGCTGCCAGCTGCTGTGAGCCAAGGCATTGCTACCATTGCTGGGTCGTCTCCAGGCACTCCAGGAGTTTCAAATACTATTACGTTTGGCGCTATAGGCAACTATGCCTTTGAGTTTACAACCATTAACGGCGGTACTACAATTTGGATTTTTGACGACAGTCGTTCACCGGACTATTTTGCAGCCAACTTGACCATTGGTAACACTCGAGCCAGTACCAGCACAAGCACAGGTGCGTTGGTTGTTGCAGGCGGCGTTGGCATTGGGGGCAACTTAAACGTTGGTAGTAATTTTAAAACATACACCAGCACAGGCAATGTCTCTTTCCAAGTGTTGGACAGCGGTATTGTGCAGTTCAAAGCACCTGCTGCTATTGCCGCCAACTCTGCAGGTGCATTGAATATTGTGGGTTCCAGCACTGGCAACTATCAAGCAGTGACCAATGCGGGCGGCATGATCCACATTACCGGCAACGATGGTGTGGCCAGTAGAATTACCAACGATGCGTTTGGCACAGGTTCCAATCCTGTGTATGTGGGCCGCCTGGCTCGTGGCACAGTGGACAGCCCAACTGCGCCGCAGGCCAACGATGTGTTGTCTAGGTTTGTAGGGGTGGGTTACAACGGTTCTACTGGTTATGGTCCTACTTCTGGTGGCACAGCTCCTTGTGGTATTGATTTTGTAGCCACAGAAACTTACACCGGAAGCGCCCAAGGTTCTGAAATACGTTTTTACAACGCACCGCTGACCAGCAACGTTAGAACACTGAGTGCCACTGTTGCCAGCACTGGAATCACTGTGCCTGGCATTGTCAGTGCAGCCGGCAATATTGTTTCCAACGCTAACATTTTACTCACTGACGGTGGCACAATGGGCTATAACTCAGGTGCAGGTGGCACTGTAAGTCAAGGTGGAAATAAATCCACTGGTGTCACGCTGAACAAACCTTCGGGTGAGATCACGATGCAGAACACCAACTTGGCTGCTGATACTAGTGTGAGTTTTACATTTACTAACTCAACTATTGGTGCTCGTGATTTGCTGTTGCTGAACATTGTGGGCGGTGTTGCTACTCCAGGAACTTACAACTTGGATGCTAATTGTACCACGGGTTCTGCTGTGATTTCAGTTCGCAACATCACAGGCGGAACACTGGGCGAAGCCATTGTGTTGCGCTACGCTGTGATCCGTGGATCTATTACTTAATTTTGCACAGTGGCTGTTTTGACTGTAAATATCAGTCAGAGTAACCTGTAGTGAATCTACAGGTTTAATTATTATGTCATCTGCATTTCCAAAACCTTTTCAAAGTCAATTTTCACTTCGCGGCGAAACAATGACTTGTTACGGGTCTGACTTTCGAGGTATAATACAGTATAATTTTAATTCACAAGGTTACAGGTCCGACTTTGACTTTGAGCTCAGCGAGTGTGATCCATTGGCATTGTGTTTTGGAAGCAGCATTGCTACCGGTCACGGTTTACCATTTGAACAATCGTTTGGGTCTATTGTTGCAAAGCATTATGATCTAAAGTTATGGAACCTAGGTCAAGGCTGTTTTAGATCCAGCAACAAGGCCATACAAGACCAAATTGAGTTTCTTGTTCAAACAGAGCTAAACATAAATGTTTGTCTAATACAGTTTACTCACATCAACCGCTATGGCAATACCATGGACAGTTATTTAGATCACGATCAAGACAAAAATATCAAAAACTTTGAACTAATACTTCGTTCAATTTCTAACAGTTTGATGAACAAAAAATGGGCATGGTTTTTGTGTGACTACTCCCAAGCAGAGTTCACAGACTATGTGGTGAATCATCCCAATAAAATAGCAATCGATCCTGAGGTCAGTGATCATGTTTCAGTCAAAGATCATCAACATCTTGCTCCTACAACTCATGCATTGAAGATGTTATCCTTGCATCCTGGCAGTGGCTGGCACTCACAAATGGCACAATCTTTCATTGACAAACTACAATGAGCATCAACAATCATTGGCGTAATAAACAGCTCAATCATGCATTTCTAGCACAGGAAAAACTTTGTTTGGACTTTCTAAACAAACACCAACAACTGTTGTGGAGTTGGAAAGGATTACGAGGAAATTTTTTTGATTATTGCAAAAATCAGTATCAATTTTCAACACAACACCCCACCGGACTTGTGATTGTAAATTACCCCACTAGAGTCAGTCCTGGTCAGTTTGTTAGCGCAATCAATAAGTTTGTCACAGACGATATCCAAGCAGTATACATAGCTGTGAATAGATACGAGTTTGTTGCCGTCAACGATTTAAACATTGATTACAAGGAGACGTTGAGCGATACAATGGATCAAATAATTTCCTTGTTAAACAGACCATTCAAAAGGCATGCAAACTTTACCAATGTCGACGGTAGGCATTTTGTAGGCGTGCATGGCTTGGATATTTTTACCTATGAAAATTGTCAGTAACTACGATGAGATCAGCCCAGGAAAATTGCAGGAAACAAGACTGTATCTGCAAGGACGACCGTTAGTATCGCTGTGGCGCAAGGAAAAACATCAAATTTCATACAATGTACCCAGTTATGTTACACTCATTGATCAACAATTAACCGGTGACTACATTGCAATTGACTGTGGGGGCTGGTATTTTAGTAATCATCAAAGATCTTGTACTGCAATAGAACTACAACCAATTAGTAAAAAGTTATGGCACGATGTAATATATGAATACGACTATCTTACTTGGTGGCCAGATTATCTACCCCCAAACCCAGTGCTGGCATATTATTCTACGTATTTCAAATACAGCGAATTGTCGGACTTTGTAAAATTTTTAAATCTATGGGGTGCTCAGCATCCCAAACTCGTTGTTGGACTGGACCCTACGAAACTCAAGTATAACTATCTCAAGCACGACCTTGTTGAGTTAATAACAACGTCTCTTGACTACAAGTCAACTATTACAGTTTTAGAACGTTCGGACTTTCATCTATTGTTCACACTGGAGAAAAATTGAAAGGTTATATTTGGTTTAGAGAAGGTCTCAGCGGACATTTTTTAAAAGCTGTACTCTCGGGCTCTAAAGAACCTGGGAAATTCAGAATGGATCCATGGTATCCAGGGATCTATGACTCAAGACAAGATACATCCGATGATTGGCTTAAATGTGGACACAGGTTGCCAACCTATCAATCTTTTGATTTTGTATTGCAAATTTTGGTCAGACAAAAAATCTATCACGCGATTTACAATGTTTTCCATAAAAAACTTTTGATTGAGCAGATTGTACCTGAGCAGTACAAGAACTGGAGATCAAACATGCCTTTTTGGTACGACAAGGCTTTTTACAACATCCAAGATTATTTTCAAAAATTCACACAAGAAGCAAATGCATCAACACACAGTGACATAGTTGAATTTGATCAGTTACTGGATGCTGAATATCTAAACCAGTTATCTCTAAGATATTTGGGCAAGCCACTACAGGACAGATCTTATGTTGTTGTACAGGAATATGCTCAGCAGCAGCTCAACGTTGAATTGCCATATCATGGCACTGACATGGCAGAGATTCTAGATACCTTGCCAGATGACAAAATAAACAACAGTCCTTGGTTTGCTGCTTATGCAATATACAAATTCGAGTACAACAACAATCTCGCTGAGAGTCAACGGCGCTGGTCTATCGACGCAATAACCAAGCCCATAGACAAGCAGTTTCTATTAGAAATTAGTCAACAATACAATTAACCAGCTTTGATCTTACCAAGCAACTGTTTGAGTTTGGCACTTTGAACATCAGCAGTTACTTTGGGTGCATCATCTGACTGCGCTACTGGTTTATCCCAAGCTGGAGTTCCTGTGGCTCGTTCCCATTTTGGTTGTGCGCTTTCGTCACTGGTGTCAGCAGCCTTGACTTGGCTTTTGGCCTTGATTGAGTCCATGATGGAACTTTGTGGTCTGTTGTATCCAGTTCCTTCATCCCCGCCTTCATCAGTAATACGCATAGTTTCAATGTTGTACTCCAAATCAATTTTTTGACCAACGCCGGTCGAGCTTCGAGACTTCATACACTGGATTTGGTACTTGCCTCTTTCCTTCATTGCTCGGCTTGTGAAAATACCGAACACGTTATCTGCTGTGTTGATCTTGGAAATACCACCCGAGATGTGCGAGTGATCAAATTCAATTTCTTCCACAGCAGATCTGTTTAACTGCGATGCAGTTACCATTAGGATTCCTAGCTCTTTAGCTAAGTTACGGAGTTCTTCTGAAACATACTTGTCTTTGACAAACAAGTCATTGGGACTGACTTTTGCACTCACAGGCATCAGCAAGTCCAAATAGTCAATCATAACAAAGTCTACCTTCTTGCCTGTTTGAATTTGATACTCTTTCAAATACGCACGAATGTCGTTGATGTTGCTCTGCGCTGGCAAACCCTTGACTTGATAGTTACCAGATTTTTTAGCAACCATCTTGACTTTGAGTTCTGTTGTATCTATGTCTCGGCGGATGTCTTTTGTACTCATGTTGGTTAACATAGCATCAGTACGCAATGACGTAAGCTCTTCTGACAGTTCTAGTGTAATGTAAACACCGCTGAGTCCTTGTTGTAACCAGTTTAGTGCAATGTTCATCATCACAAGTGACTTACCTGAACCTGAGCCACCTGCAAAAATGTTGAGTTCGCCTCTGCTGAAGCCACCATACAACAGTCTGTCCAGTTGCGGCCAGCCTGTGCTTACTTGCCCGCCCGAGTTGAAGTATTTCTCAATGCGAGACTTAGGATCAGCAAAGTAGTCTGTGCCCATGTCTTTAGTGAGTGATATTTGTACCGCATCCTTGATAAGTTTTTCAACTGGATCATATTCGCCTTTTTCAAGTAAGTCTGCGGCTTTCAAAATAGCACGTTCTAGTTCTTGTCGTTTGGTAAATGATTCAAACTCAGTCATGAACCATTCAAAGTGTCCTTCATTTAAGTCAGGAACATGTGCCAATGTGATGTTGCATGCGGCTGCAATCTGTGTACGGTCTGGCAGTGTTTTGTATTTGTCACTGTGTTCTTTGATGAACTCAGCCGCAGGTCTCAAACTCTTGTCAAAGTTCTGCGGATTGTAGATGTTTTGAACACGCACATAGCTTTGTGCATCTTCCAACATCATCTCAAGAAATAGACGCTGTACGTCAAGCCCGTAATCTTTTAGCAAGTTGCTTCTTCCTTATTTCAATTTTGATTTTACTTGTTTCTCTGGCCTGCATAATCATCAGCAGTGTTGCTAATTTGCCATGCTCTACCACTGAGTCGTTGACATCTTTGTTGTGTTCGCCCCAGCTAGGTATACTTACCGCCCAGCCAAGCTCCATGGCACGATCTATCAATTCTAGTCCAGCTTGATCTTGATCGGGCACCACTGTGACTGGTTTACCTAGGCTGCGAATCAATCTTGCCTGTGCATCACTGACAGTGTTGTGCATCACAGCCAAACCAGATATACTCAGCGCACAGATTACACCTTCCATGACCAACACATGCTCCCACTCAGGCTTTTGCAAATCTGTGCCAAACACATATCCTGTCTGCGTGTGGTTGATGTACTTGGGTATTTTATTATCAAGGAATCTAGCAGTCCAACCCACCACTTGGTCATCGTATGTAAACGGTATTGTGATGTGTGGCCTGACCCAGTGGATACCATCATTTTGTATGGCAGTCATGCAAGGATAGTCTTGGGGTACTTTTCTTGAACGCAAATAATCCCAATGATATTTTAGTTCCGGTGTTACTACTTCTGAGAATGGTGGTAAGTCATCAAACTCTTCAAATGCAATGTTTGATAAAACATTGAAGGTTTTTTGTCTATCTTCCAGTATACCGTGTATGCTACGATGACGCATACTTTCTAGATTCAACATGTCTATGTCGGAATCAGGTACACCCATCCAACCAAGTAGTCGTCGAGCTTTGAATCCCAGTGTTCGGCCCAGCACAAAACTGGCTGTGTAACTGCAATTGAAGCAGTGATAGCTCCAACCTTGATCAGTGACTTTGAGTCCGCCTCGTTGTCTTGTGTCAGAGCTTTCACCATTGTGTGGGCAACACACCGCGTTGAAACTCAGCCAACCATTTGGGCTACGTTTTCTTTTTGCGGGCAGGTAAGCAAGGATATCAAGCATCTGTACAGTATAGCAGATTAGTTATACTAAATCAACGATACTGGACGTTTTGTATTCTTCCGTTTGTGAATATTGCAGTGGCCGAAATTGAGCCTTGGAATTGTGTTGGCAAGTAGCCAGAGCCGCCGCTGACAATGGTAACACCAGCAATTACACCAGCATCGCTGATGGTACATGTGGCTTCGGCACCAGCACCGTTGCCCAAAATTTGAATGTGCGGTGGTGCCACATAGTTGTAACCTGGATTGGTGATGGTGATTCCGGTGACCACGCCATCAGTGACCTGTACATTGCCGCTGGCACCATAACCGATTGAGTTGTTTAAGGCCAGTCTCAACAAGGGATGGAATCCGATTACATTGAAATAATCACTCACTGTTGCATTGAAGTATTCTCTTGATTCTGTGACATCAACCCAAACTGATTCGTAGTCCTGCGCTGCTTGTATTTTGGCTGTGCCAGTGTAGCCCACTAGATCAAATTTAACTGTGGTCAAGCTAGATCCATTTGTGGGCATGAAACTTGAATAGAATTCTGTTTGTTGGATGGAGTTTTGTGGTTGCGGAGTCAAAGCCCAATCAGGCCAGTTACTGGGTGCGGTGCCAACAAAGTTGTTTTTGCCGTACATATCTGGCACAGTGCATTCAGCACTGGGAATAAACTGTGGGAACACACTGTCTACAATGTTGCAATCTGCTCGCGCACCTGCGTTGTCATCAGTGAATGCTGCCTGCACATAGCTGCCTGCTGTGCGCTCAATGCTGTAGCTGCCCGGTTGTGCTGTGATCACATTGGTATCTGCTGGGGTCAAAACTACTTTGACACGGCCCAGAGTTGCACTCAAAATGTCCATGTTTTTTTCCAGCAACAAACGATCACCAGCTTGGTTTAGCAAGCGGAAACGGAATGTGCTGCCCGTGATGTTTACAGGCTTTTGATCTTGATTGATAAATTCAAACAGTAAGACGTTGTCCACGCCCTTGTTGACAGTTAGTTGTTTTGCATACACTGGGTCATACCTCATAGTAAAGTATCCGCCGCTGGTGTCTATCAAAAGTACACGGATGATTTGTTGATATAAGTACGCAGTGGTTGAATACATAGGAATCCTCGAACAGTATTTATGGGCAATAATATATTTGAAAAACTGACGGAAAAATACCCGTTTATAACACTTTGCGTCTACGCCAACCAAGAATATGTGGGAGTTGTGCAGAACAGGGACGATATAGTTACCACTATCTACGACTTTGGTAGTGTACAGGGCCAAGAAGATAAACTAGAATTCTTAGAGCTAGCCAGCACTTGGTGGTGGGAAAGCAATCGTAGCATACCCATAAACATATTCCTGCGCAGAGACTGGGAAAAATTCCGCCCCACGTTGCGAACATTTGTCAACAAAGATTTGGAAATCTTACACGGTCCTGCTTGCAGTTTGTTAGACATTGCTCGCAAGAAAAGCAAACGAAAATCAATTACCCTGGTCAGGCGTGTTGATTAAATTCATGTGCAATGCCACCAAAGCCGCGTAACTGATTGCGTGGCTTTTCTTAAATGTGTAGCCCTGACTGTCATCACCATCCCAAACTGACGCAAACACTTCTGCCCAAGGGCGTGTTTGCAAATGTGCTTTGCCCGGACGAATAATTGATATAAAAGCAGCCATCCTGGGTATCGAATCTGGCTTCATTACCTTTAGTAAATCTGTGTAGTTTCCCACATGCACCAGCTGACTGGCCCAAGATCTATCTTGCCACAGTCTCTCCCAAGGTGGGGTAGTTGACAGCATTGATTCATAGTGTGCAGGGTCACGGATCAACTGATACACACTCATGTTCAAAAAGTCTAGTTTAAAGTAGCCGCGGTGTTCAGCAGTTTCATAATCAATTGCCGCACAGCCTTTGATGACATCTTGCGGAATGTCTGTGACATACACACCTGAGATATGTTTTTTATCGTTGCTTTGTCGTGCAGGAACATGCTGAATCAATTTCAGCACTGCTTCTCTATCAGCAAAGTCCAAATCGATATCTGCGCTCATTCAGTATCTACCAATGCTGCCACAATTTGAACTTGTTCTTCAGCTTTTTTAAGTGCGTCAAGTGCATCTGCTACTGCGGGACTTTTGGCTGCAAGTTCTCGGAGCCGTGATTCTTCTGCCATCTTAGTCTGCGCCCATTGTACCACTGCTTGAACATGTGGTGCGAGGTCAATGGTAGGATACGATGGGCTCATTATCAACCAACTCGAACCATCATACACTTCTATATTCTGACTACTGCCATTGTAGCGCATTTGTCCTATTAAGTTATTGCCCGATGAACTAACGCTATTATAAAACGAGGGCCATGATGAATAACTGCTATTAACAGTGATTCCTGCGCCTGGGGTTATGTTCTTGATCATGTTACCATCCTGCTTTTGTTAGTATTTCCTGTGCATACGCACGATCCTTGACGTTGTCGCTGAACTTGCGTTGCCATACGTCACTGTTGATATAACTCCAAATCATACTGAGCTGATTTGGTGTTAGTGTACTCAAAAACTTTTGCCCCGACTCGCAATTGTAAATCACCCAAGGACTGATTCTGCCTGTTGTTATTGCATAGCATATTGCATTGGTATTGCCATATCGCAAACAATCATGTGCTGGATGCGATGTTTTCTCATTCCAATCAATGCTGTATTCAATTGCTCTAGCCAGTGCATCATCCACAGCTTCCACTGTGAGATAATACAACAGATATTCTGTGTACACCCTGTCGCTACACCAAGTATCAATCTTCTTGTGTTGCTTCAGTAACCATTCAACAAACCTTGCTGGTTGTATCGCTTTGGTATCAACACAATAGCGTCCAAACTTTGCAAATGCTTTGTAATATGCACTGTCCACAAAGTCATCAAACGTTTTGACTTTGCCAGCACCTTGCGCTATTTGATAAAAACGCACAAAGGCCTGAAAGCCCATGCGAATACCTGGTTCATTCTGACTGGCATGTCGGCGCTTCTTCTCACACATGTGAGCTTCAATACTGGTTTCTTTGACAAATACTTTTTTACAGTAGTTGCATTGGTGAGTCATGTTAGTATTTTATGCTCTTGAATGTAATTTGTCAAGTAGTCATTTAGATATCGATGATTTCCCGGAGCGATATGACGAAACTGCATTGGAGGTTCTCGATCTGGTTCGTACTTCATAACCTTTGCGCCTTGCTGTTGTTGCCAAGGTATTGCCAACCAAGTCAGGGCATGAACAAATCTGGGATCCGAACGCAGTAATTGAAATTTTGGATTGTTGACTAGGTCAGGAATAAAATTATCTGCCTGATTGTAAATTACCGCATCATGCCCTCTGCTGCGCAAATTGTACAACATGCTCAATAGTCTATACATTAGATCTTCAAGTTGGTCTTCATGTGCCAAAGTTGTTGCTTTGAATTGAAGATTTTTAAATGTTTCTGTGTCTTTTGTAGACCAGTTGAACAACACTTCGTCATCGGGGGACTGTGCCTGTGGATTGAGCCAACGACCTTCAACATCGTGTGGCTTGTGTAATATAGGCAATTCCCAACGACTCATAAATGTCAGGCCTATGACATAAAGCGTGGGGACATTTGCAATATAACTGTGTTTCAACGTGCTGCGAATAATTCTAGAGTTGGCGCATCCACTGACTGCCAATTTATGTGCCTTGGGAATTTTTAATTTATGTGCAAGATTGAGATGTCCAAGACCTTGACAGTATGCATCCATGTAACTGCACCCGTTGACCACCAACTGTTCAATCATTTTTTCTTATCTTGCCCCGCTGCTCGGAACCAAGCATCAATGTCCTTTTGAGTTGTAATTTGTGCCATGACGTCAATCTCATCATCTTTGTATGTGGGATATATTTCCATCAAGGCTTTGCGTTTGGCACTGAGTCCTGCTTCTTTTTTCTTGGGCGCAATCCAATTGTGCTTAAACACACCTGCTCCTGGACTGACAGTTGTGGCCATGAGCCATTGCAGTTTAGGATGCTTACTAACAGAGAAAAAGTGTTTGTTGAGATTTTCGTTACAATTTTGTAGATAGTATTGTTCTAACAAATCCCCTTTGGGATGGTGTTTGACGTCTACCGCCGAACCCCAACGCAACATCAAAAATGTTGAAAACTTTTTACGCTCTTCGGGCGAGAGTTCATCATAGAACTTTCTGTTTTTGAGATCAAATTGTTTCATCTCATTGGCAATACTGAGCTTATCCAATTTGCAATACCTCTCTGTAGATTTGGTGTTTTATAGGCATGCTGTCAAACCATTTTTCATTTCTGTAGTTGTCTTGTATCAATTGCTGTGCTAGAAATTGATGCCAGTGTGCTTTATTATACTGTTGATTGCGAAGTGCGTCAATAGCACCACGTATGTTGATGTGCTCAGAAAATCTGCATTGCTCTAGCATTTCAATCAAGGGTGACCTAAAATGCATGGGAATTGATCCTAAGCCAATTACACTGTCCACATTGGCCAGAACAGGTTCAAATGCATGCGGTGCTGCCAGCCAGTCAAAGTATTCTAACAAACTGGGCAAGAACCAAATGTTGATTGCACTGATGACTGTGGCCACACGCACACTGATATTGGGTTGCGTCAACACCCACTTTAGGTTGCTTTCGATTGCAGTCCAATCACTACCGCTTCGTACAATTTCAGCGTAAGCGCCCACAGCGTCAATACTGGCATGAACATTGATGCGTTGAAAGTAGGGCCACAAGTCTTGCACACGTTTGTTTTTGTAACCCAGCACACTCATGTTGGTACTGTACATCAGTCCTGGATTACTGTTTTGTGCAATTAGCTTTTCCAACACTTGATAGTGTTGTGGATTCAACAAAGGTTCGCCACCAGCAAAGTATACTTCTTGACATTGACTTAGATCCATGTCATCAATGGGAGTGGCTTCGTGTAGTACAATTTCCTTTTGTCCTGCTTCGCTGGCCCAAGATGTACTAAAGCCTGGACCACAACTACGGCACTTCATGTTGCAGAGATTGTTGTTGCGGAAATCTAAAAATTGTATTTGATGTGTTTGACAGTCTGTTTCAAATCTAGCAAACATATCTCGCCAGCCACTGCGATCAGGAGCGCAACTATTTTTGCATTCTTTTGGTACTTCACCACGCAAAAATGCACCACCAACTGTGTCTGTCATTTGTTGTTGACTGTCAAAGCCACCGCCGCCCCAGGCACAGCAAGGTGAATACTTGCCGCCAGGCATATAGCTTACACTAACCCAAGGTGCTTTGCAATACACGTCACTCATGTTGCTTCTTTAAATTGTACATTACAAATAACTGATCCAACATCTCTCGCATGGCTGGATCCGTCTCGCACATTCGAACAACTTCGTTGAGTTCACTCAACATGCGTTTGTTAGCACCATTGAGATCATAATCTTTGCCAGATTCATAACCAACCACTTGCCGTTCAGTTTTGCCAAACTCTCGAGCATACACGATGCCGTCGGCACGTTCGTAAATGTAAGTAGCGCCTGGTGTAAGTGTGCCCATTAGTGATTCCTTGCGCCTTGAAAAACACAGTTGAAAAGCATGTTGCTGTCGCCGTCGTTGATCACACGATGGAAAGCACCGTCAGGAATAAGCACAACACTGCCAGGTCCCACGTTGAATGGTTCAGTATCTTCGTTGCCAACAATCATCTTGCCAAACCCTTGCACAAACACATAGACTTCTTCTTGCCCTGGATGCCTGTGTCCACGAGTTTGTTTTCCACGATACAGTCTTGTGCTACTGACCACAAGATTAGTCAAAGTTTTATTGTCTTTGACAATGTATGTGTCGTCATCTTTGACAGTGTCGCCACCTATGTCTGTGTTGTTAAAATGAAGTTCCATGTTACCAAGCCTTGTTGTAGTCCACTATTTCGCAGTTACGACTGATGTCTTTGACAAAGTACACACAGTCGGGTTCAGGGTCATCGTTAAGCGGCACGGCCAACATCTGTCCATTCTTGAGCTTGGGTGCGTACCAGTTTACTTCATGATATACGTCTAGTATTTCAATGTCAGGGAAACTGGGTCTGTAGCTTGACAGCGGATTGAACTGAAATACTCTAAAGCCTCTATCATTGATGCTGGTCAAGGGCAACACTTCTAGGTCGCCAATGTCAGGCTCACCTATCAATATTTGCCAATCCATGGGCATCTTGATTGTAGTTTCACCTATACGCAAAACCAGTGCAGGGCTGTTAAACGATTCAAGAAATATCAGCGGAATAAAATGATAGTCTGGATCTGCTGGGTTACTATTGTCAAGAATAGCAAAACGCATGTCATCTACTTCTTCAGGAAGATGATCAAGGTCATAGAAGTTATTGTCTAAAGTTAGAATTCTCATATGTTGTTCAGTATACAGATTTTATTTTACTTTGTCAAGTCTTTTTAGTATGACGCCGCAGTCCAAGGTTTGATGAACTACTTCCCAGCCACAGGCCAGCAAATACACCACAGCAGGGCCGCATTTACCAATCCAGCAATCGTTATAGCAATAGGTGTCATCAAATGCTACCACTGCTCTTGGTGCCAAACAAGGATATATCAGCAACAGTTGTTTCAAGTGTTCTGTCTGGCACTGTTGATTGGACATTACAACGCCACGGTCAGCATATTCGGCCATTTGCATTTTGATTGCTGGCCGTACATCGTCGATGTCCCAGATGTAATCAAAGTTATCCAAATACAGCGCATCAACATCAGTCCAGTTAAATGCAAAGTCGTCTGCCCAATCAGAGCCTGACTGCACTATAAATTCTGTATTGGGTAACTTTGCTTCCCAGTGACTTTTTGCCTTACTGCTTATGTCTACTGTGATAAGTTTTTTATTGTGTTCTGCTGCCAAGGCGTCTAGCCATTGAGTGCTGCCTTCGCCGCGATCTGAACCTATTTCAACCAACACACCATTGGCGCTAGGCTCTAAGTATGTGCCAATGTGTTGATATACTCTTCCCATTAGGCTACCTTCATCCAGTCTAGCTTTTCTTGTGAGAAAGGATAGTTGGCTTCCTTATAAAACTGCTTGCGTTTGGTCAAGTGTCGTTTTGCAAATTTGCAGGTTGATGTGAGGTCCCAAATTTGCACATGATCTTTGTCTTCTGCTTTTCTGATGCCTCGACCAATGCTCTGGATGACTCTAACAAAACTCTTGCCAGGCTCAACCAGCACAAGATTAAAAATTCTCGGAATGTTAATTCCAACCGCAGCCACACCGTATGTGGCCACAATGATTTTATCAGTGGCTTCTGCAACTTCATCATATTCATCCTGTCTGTCTTTTGCTTTGGTAGCACCTGACACAAACACAGCACGTTCGCCTAGTCTGGCCACAAGTTGTCTACCACATTCAGTTCTATCAACCAACACTAGAGTGTTGCCTGTAGCATTGACTTTTTCAATCAGTGACGCCATGGTATCTAGTCTACCCGACTCTTCCAGCAAGTATTTGAGCTCGCTTTGATAATCTTTGTATTCAACATGATCAATCAACTGCACAATATTTACATGGCAGTTTGCCAGCACACCTTGTTGCTGTAGTTCATTTGCTGACAGTTTACTCACCACTGGACCAAGGCTTACTAACAGTGCTTGGCTTTCAAACTTTTCTTTGGGCACAGTACCTGTCAGTCCCCAACGAATTGGAATATGTGCCATTACACCTGTGAGCAGGGTTTTAAGTGCGTCTGCTTTGGCCATGTGTACTTCGTCCACCATGACGCATACAACATCTTCCAAGAAGTCTTGGATGGTAAAGTCGGCAGTGCCTGCTTTGGTTTCTTTTAGCAAGTTGTTTAGACTTTGCCATGTGCAGATAGTGTGTGTTTTGTTGTAGTCTTTTCTGTCGCCAAAGTACACGCCAACGTCTAGTCCTAGATTAACATAGTCTTTTTCTGTTTGTGTTACCAAACTCTTGTTGGGCACAATAACAATGCTTCGTCCATACTTTTGCACGTTCCAACTCAAGGATGCAGTCATAATTGTTTTACCCGCACCTGTGGCAACTTCCTGAATGCATTGAGGATTCTCTAAGAAGTTGTTGATAATTTCAACTTGATAGTCACGCAACCCAATTGGTTGCCCTTCCATGGGATGACCCTTGGGCCATGTAGTTGCAGAAAATGTATCTTCCAGCATGGTATCAAATTGAAATTGATTGCTGTAGGTACGTTGATCATCTAAATCAATATCATAGTTGAACTTTTCCAGGATGGGAATAATCTCTGGCAGCAAGTTTGTGTAAGTGCTACCACCAAGTTGGAAATAACTTACAGTGCCATCCCAGCGTCCTAATCGAACTGCGGGCAAATGACGAGCGTATGGTAATTCATACTTGAACGCTTTCACTAGGGCTTTGCGAGCGTCTAGATCTAGACCTTCAATCTTGATGTTGACTTCATCTTTGATGACTATAGTTGCTTGTTTCATTCTAATATAACTTCATGCACCCACTGTCGGCGTGCTATTTGGAATAGTAATTCTTCTCTGTTGCCAGCATAGACCAATTCAGCAACAGGAAAGCGCAAGGGTTGCGCCTTTATATTATACACACTTGTGATGTTGTGTGCAACAAAAAAATCTCTATGTTGGTCAATATAGTTTTGCACTGACCCATAAATTTCACTTAGGTCACGATTGTAAAAGGACACATTGAAGTCGGCGCTGTAGTGACTGAATGGACGAAATGCATCATCACCTATGTACTTATCGTTGTCGTGTGCTAGATCTTCTACTGTTTTACCTATTTCGCAGTAATTGAGATACACTGTGCCAAATTTAATACGCCAATCTCCGTACCGACCCTGTAGCTCTGGGTCTAATGTATGCGTCTTGGGCATGCCGTACCAAGTGCAAACAAATCTCGGGTTGGCACCTGCCGCAACTGACTCGCATCGATGCACTGCAAGGTTAAGTTCGGCGAGTGCCTTTTTTACTGGTTCTGGAGCCTGTTGCCAATATGGAGTGTTTTGCTGATCTAACAATCCGTGATAGCGTTCAAATATACTGTGCAAGTAATTAAGACAGTCTTGTGTGTATTCAAATGGACGATGTATAATTGGCTCATGTGCGTTTATTGTGGCAATGCATTGTTGGATGTCTGCAATAGCACGGTCACGCTCTTGTGCTGGAGTGCCAAAACCATAAAATCTATTGGGGTGGTCTAACTGCCACGAGGTTCGAGCCAACATGCGTTCTACCCAGAGCTCAGCAACGGGGCTAGAACGTATTTGAAATTTCAATGTGAGGTCTCCGTCTTGACCCAGACGGATAAGCATGTGTTGGGGCATGGTACTAGTATATACTTACCGCAACAAAAAGTCAAAAAAACAGGCACCGAAGTGCCTGTGTAAAACCTGGGCCGGAGCCAACCGTTGTTGCCCAGGGGAAAGGAAAACTGTTTATCGGAAGGGTCTTATTGACATTGCCCTTACGCACACTGCGGGGTAATCTTATGCTCCGTAATATTCTAGGCTCTTTACTGTAAAGCCTGCTTCACGTGCTTCGTCTGCTTCGTAAGGTGTGTCCACATTGTACAGATACAAATCACCATCCCAAATTTCAAACATATCAATCTCCAAAGACCAAAATTAAGAATGCTAGAAATACTGCAAGACCGGGGTGCCCTACAAAGATTAACAGTATGACACCCCACCAAGCCATGTTATGCTGACTTCATGCAAGTTGTTTCTGCAAGACGCTTCCAGTTCATCACTGACATCTTGCGCAAGTCTGCAATCTTGAGTGCCATACGCAATGACATTTCACGCAGGCGAGTCTTGTTCTCGTCC
>JACCDM010664098.1_pt1 | contig 41110 bp, 29 predicted proteins | sample 7445851 | NCBI WGS metagenome assembly JACCDM01 (sample SAMN15323438, study PRJNA562643) | freshwater metagenome | isolation source: river surface water | place: USA:Blue River Watershed | collected 2017-08-16
CCATCAAGTTTTTCTTTGCTTTCTAATTCAATTGTTGAACCTTCCAACTTAGCATCCATTAAGGGCGAACCAGGATTGGTTTGAGACTTTAATGCTTCAGCTTGTTCTTTTGGCATATCTTCTGCCTTACCTGTGCCTCCCATCATTGATGGTCGAATCATCCAACCATTTGTACCATCAAAAGCTGTGACCATTTTATTTCCCATTACCTCCACCTCTGCTTTTACGGCTTTTCCTGTTAAGATACTTGTGGTAGTAGAAACATCCATTCCTTGAATAGAAAATTTACTTTTCGTCACCAAAGATTTTAAATTTTTCCATTTTTCTGCACCACCCATGGCAGCTTCATGTTTTTGAAAAATCTCTTCTGAGGTTTGTGCCATAACATTCACTAAACTACTTAGTACTAAACTGAATGTTAAAAAGATTGTCGTTTTTTTCATAAAAATTGTTTTTAACTTCTAAATCTACAATGATTTGACAACTTTCAAGTTGTGATTTTGCAAGTTTTTATTTAATACTTTTCATTGCAATTCCCCATCCGATAAATACCATAATACCAGCAACTAAAAAAGCTGCACCAGGAAATTGAATTGGTGCCTCTGTACTTGTAAAGAAGGCAAAAAGATTGGAAGCAAATAATGGACCAATGATGGTAGTAATCGATTGCATACTTGTTAATCCACCTTGTAATTCTCCTTGTTCATTGGCTCCTACTTGCTGAGTAATTAAACTTTGTAAAGAAGGTCCAGCGATGCCGCCTAGTCCAAAAGGTATCATAAATGCATACATCATCCATGATTGAGTGGCATAAGCAAATAATATAAAACCTATACCATAAAGTAATAAGCCTATATTTACTGAGTTTTTTTCACCTAGTTTGGGAGTTATAATTCGACTGAGTCCACCCTGAACTATAGCTACAATTAAACCGACAAAAGCTAAAGAATAACCAACCTCCGCAGGTGTCCAGTTGAATACTTTCATGGTAAAATATGACCAAGTGCTAGGATGAGCTTGACCTGCTAATTGTAAACAGAAAAATGAGCCGACTAATCCTGCAATAAGAGGAAATTTAGTTAAGTTTTTTAAAGAACCCCATGGATTAGCTCTTCTCCAACTAAACTCTCTTCTATTTTCTTCTTTTAAGGATTCTGGTAAAACAAAATAACCATATAATGCATTTACGAAAGTTAAGACTGCCGCAGCATAAAATGGAAAACGAATTCCATAATGTCCTAACATGCCACCAATAGCAGGACCCACAATAAATCCTAAACCAAAGGCAGCTCCCACCATTCCAAAGTTCTTAGCTCGATCTTCTGGCTTTGAAATATCAGCAATATAGGCCTGAGCCGTTGTAAAACTTGCCCCTGTGATTCCGGCAAATAAACGACCCAAAAACAACCAAAAAATACTTGGAGCATTAGCCAATACTAAATAATCAACTGAAAACCCAAATAAAGAGGCTAGGATTACTGGTCTTCGACCAAATTTATCAGAAAGTCCGCCTAAAATGGGAGAAAACAAAAATTGCATCACTGCATAACTTGCCATCAACAATCCTGAATACCTTGAGGCATTACTTAAATCACCACCAGTAAAGCTTCGAATCAATGTGGGCATCACTGGAACAATTATTCCTATCCCCAAGACATCAATTAAAATTGTAATAAAAATAAAGCCTATAGCGGCGTTTTTTGTTTGTTTAAACATACTTTTAATATATTGAATCTAAGAAACTATGAATTTATGAATCTAAGAATAGGAAGAATCGAAGAATAGGAAGAATGGAAAGTATATTTTATAAAACTTCCGTTCATTAGATTCTTTCTGTTCTTCCGATTCTTAAACACATAGTTTCTTAAATACATAGTTTCATCGATTCATAGATTCTCAGTTTCCTAATTTATACCCTTCACTTTCAATAAAATCTCTACTTGTAGTTCCACATTGTAAAGGAGTTTTATCAGGAGAAGGAACTCCATCTAATTCAACTACTGCCCAACCTGAAAAATTAATTTTATCTAAGTTTTTGAAAACCTCCTGTAAATTAACTTTTCCCTGTCCTAACTCAACAAATTTGTAAGATTTAGGTTGATCCTCTTTTCCTTTAATAGGTGCTTCGACATCTTTAATATGGAGCGTATGTATTAATTTCTTGTATTTTAAAACAGCCTTTGCCGGATCACCCCCTCCTTGAAAATAATGGGCTACATCCAATTCTAATAATACTTTATTTGAATCGATAGCTGACGTAATTACATCTACTTCTTCAGGAGTTTCTCCCCATTGATGCATATGATTATGATAAGTAGATTGAATGCCAATGGCCTTTGTTTTCGCACCAATTTCATTCATTACTTCAGCAAGTTGAACTAACTCTTCTTTGGTTGGAATTTGATCTTTTTTTCGCAAACTATTGGTTAATTGAATGGCTGAACCACCTAATTGCTTAACAAATTCTGCATGTCTTACATGTTGAGCAATGGAAGCTTCCACTTTTTCTGGTGCAATTTCAACATTTCCACTTGAAAACATAACTAATTGTAAACCTGCTTTATCTAAGGCAGCTTTTAATTCTTGAGGGTTATCCTTATATAATGGAAACGTATTTGCTCTTAATTGAATACCTTTAAATCCTAAAGAAGCAATTTCTTGAATGGCTTGTAAATCTTTTCCTCCCCAAGTGATAGATGAGTAGCCAAATTTAATAGTACTCTTGCCTAATGAAGGCAATAGGGCAAGCCCTGCAAGTCCTGCAGAACTTTGAATAAATTTTCTTCTGTTCATTGTTAATAGGTTTTTAAAAAATCTGCAAGCGCACTTAATTGATCAGTTCCAATATAATCAACTCCTAAAGATAAAAGAGTTTGGTAGGCTATCAAAGTATCTGGAGTAGCCCATAATCTTATTTTCTTTCCACCCTTGTGAACTTCACTTACAAATGCTTGTAATTTTTCTTTCATTTCAGGTTTCATCACACTTTTCCCATCCCAGAAACCAAATTTCATAAACGACTCTGATACCAAATAAATTCGGTCTTGTGCAAAAGCAGGCACTGCTTCATCTTTCCTACCGTCAAAAGTGATCCAATTTGGAAAAAGGACATAATCTTTAGGTACAGGTCTATTTCCGGAAACGACAATTTTGATGTTTTTTTCTTGAATCAATTTTGATAAAGGCCTCAAGGCCTTTACTAAAAGTGGCATGGTAGAATCGGCATTGGTTTTTAAATCAATCAAAAACATATGGAAATTCCCTTGTTTATTGGCTAACAAATTCTTTTCAATTGGATCTAGATATAATGACTTCAAGGTTCTATTTGAAGAAGTGTGACCGATTTCATGAGCAACCAATAATTCCCCATTTATGGCAAATACATCCGCTTCAATGGAACCAAATCCTAACTCAAAAGCTTCAAAAAATGGCCTTGCATGCTCATAGTCGTTGTGAGCATGTGCTTTCATTAAACTATTTTGGGCATTCAATTGAATGCCCAAAATCATCAATAAACAAATTAAAAATTGTTTCATCATTATTTTTTCAAATAATCACCTGATAAAATTTTTGTAGATGAATCGGTTGCTCGGTTATACAAATAAGCATAAGCTGTTTTTGTTTCTCCATTTATTTGTACGATCACTTCAGTACGAACGAATAAACTATCATCAGCATTTTCAGGATCAAATTCCTCGTATTCATCTAAAACATTTAACAATTTAATGGTATTGGATAATAAATACAACTCTCCAACTACTTGATCTTTCGCATCTGAAGAAGGAACGATTCCTGGATACTCCGCAACCTGGTACATTTTACCTTGGAAGGTAGCCATTCCAACATAATCAGAGTTACGTGCAATGAGTCGATGTAAATCGTTTCCACAATCTCTTCTCAAGGTTCCATAAACAAATAAGTATTCCTCTTTATTTGGTTCAGGTAATTTTGCCTCTTCTAAAGTTAAAACCAAATCTTCTTGCTCAACTACTGTACCTTCGTTTAACACCACATTTCCTATAATACCTTCGAATGGAGCCGAAACAATGGATTCCATCTTCATGGCTTCAATCACATATAAAGGTGCATTTTTCTTTACTTCATCTCCTGGCTTCACTAAAATACGACTCAATCTTCCTTGTAATGGTGCCCCGATATCGCCTTTTTTGCTAGCCTTAGTATGTTGTGGTCTTTCAATCTTAATGGTTTTATCTAAAACCTTGATTCGACGTGCTTGACCATTTAATTCAAAAGTCACATTGCGTAAACCTGATTCATCTGGCTCAGACATGTACAGGTATTTGACAATTATCGTTTTACCTGGTTCAATAGTAATCATGATTTCCTCATCTTGCTTCAATCCGTAGAAAAATGCCGGAGTTGGAACAGAACTTAAATCACCATACAATTGTTGGTTTTTGTAATAATCTTCGTACACTTTTGGATACATTTTGTACGATAGATAATCATAAAATCCATCTTCAGCTTCTGGGAATTTTGCTTTAAAAGCAGCAAAATCAACATCAAAATCAATTGGTTTCAATGAATTATTTGGTCGACCTTCTAGTGGAGTTTCGCCTTTCAATACAATTTCTTGTAATTGTTTCGGGAAGCCTTGGTAAGGTTGTCCGAGCCCTCCTTTAAAGAAATCTTTTACCGATTCCGGGAAGGATAAAGAAGATCCTTTGGCATACACATCTTCAGCCGATAGGCTGTTGGCCGTCATAAAGATGGCCATATCTCCGACTACTTTAGATGATGGAGTTACCTTGACTATATCTCCAAATAATTTATTCGCCTCTGAATAATTATCTTTTAACAATTCAAATTTATCACCAACGCCTAAAGCAATCGCTTGTCCACGAAGATTGGTATATTGTCCGCCTGGAATCTCATTATCATATACCTCAGCAGTACCTGCTTTTAATTCGGATTCAAAAGGGAAATACCAGTTTCTTACGGCTTCCCAATAATTTGAATGTGCATTTAAATGCTCTAAATCAATATCGCAAGCTCCTTGTTGACCTTTCATCATGGCCACTAAAGAGTTTAAATTTGGCTGAGATGTCAAACCCGACATAGCTGCCAAGGCTCCATCTACTACATCCACTCCTGCTTCAATTGCCTTCAAATAAGTGGCAGATTGAATAGATGCAGTGTCATGCGTATGAAGATGAATCGGAATATCAATAGATTTTTTTAATTCTGTTACTAATTTTTCAGCCTGGAAAGGTCTCAATAATCCTGCCATATCTTTAATGGCTAACATATGAGCACCTTCATCTTCCAACTGCTTAGCAAGATCTAGGTAATACTGTAAATTGTATTTTTCATTGGTAAATACATCTCCAGTATAACAAATTGCTGCTTCCGCGATCGAATTGGTACGTTCTCTTACTGCTTTAATAGATACTTTCATGGCATCTACCCAGTTTAAGGAATCAAAAATTCGGAACACATCAATACCTGCTTCTGCTGATTTTTCAACAAACTTTTCAATTAAATTGTCTGGATATGCTGAATAACCAACTGCATTTGATCCTCTAAACAACATTTGAAGTAACATATTTGGCATGGCTTCTCTGAAGTCACGCAAACGCTTCCAAGGAGACTCGTTCAAGAATCGCATAGCAACATCAAATGTGGCTCCACCCCATACTTCCATTGAGAAAAGTTGAGGGAAAGATTTAGCAAAGTCAGATGCTACAGCCAGCATATCTTGTGAACGAACACGCGTTGCTAAAAGTGATTGATGTCCATCTCTAAACGTGGTATCCGTAAACAACACATTTTTTTGATCACGAATTTGTTTGGCCAATTTTTCTGGACCTAGCTCCTCCAATAATTGCTTATATCCCTTTGGAAATTCAGTAATCAATTCTGTAGAAGGAATAATTGGATGTCTAAATGCTGTCGCAGGCTTTACTTTTACATCAGGATTTCCATTCACGATTACTTCCCCTAAATATCGTAAAGCTTTGGTTGAACGATCACGTGTTGGAGTAAATTTGAATAGTTCTTGATGTGTATCTATAAACTGCACAGTACATTTTCCATCTTGGAAAATTGGGTGCTGAATTACATTTCTTAAAAAAGGAATATTGGTTTTAACTCCACGAATACGAAACTCTGTTAAAGCACGATTCAAACGTTCAGCAGCTCCTCTCAAGGTTCTACCTTTAGCAGAAACCTTCACGAGCATGGAGTCGAAATATGGAGAGATTTTAACACCCGGATAAGAAGAACCTTCATCTAAACGAATTCCAAAACCTGCCGCATTTCGATAAGCAATAATGGTTCCAAAATCTGGCTTAAATCCATTAGCTGGATCCTCAGTGGTAATACGACACTGAATAGCATATCCCTTTAATGGAATTTCTTCTTGTGAAAGTATAAAAATACCAGGGTCAGATAATTTATAGTTTTGAGCAATTAAAATTTGAGTACGAACAATGTCAATTCCCGTTACTTCTTCTGTAATGGTATGTTCTACCTGAATACGTGGATTTACCTCAATAAAGAATATATTCTCATCTCGATCGACTAAAAACTCAACCGTACCTGCATTATAATAATTGACCGCCTTACCAATGGCAAGGGCATATTTGTATAATTTCTGCTTTGTTTCTTCCTTTAATCCAAAAGAGGGCGCAACTTCAACTACTTTTTGAAAACGACGCTGAACGGAACAATCGCGCTCATAAAGGTGTACAAGGTTTCCATGTTGGTCTCCTAATAATTGAACCTCAATATGCTTTGGTTGATCGATGAATTTTTCGATAAAAATCGTTTCATCACCAAATGCATTTTTTGCCTCATTCTTTGCCTCAGTATATGATTTCTCTAAATCTTCTTCAGCTCTTACTACACGCATTCCACGTCCACCTCCACCTGCCGCGGCTTTAACCATCACCGGAAAACCAATTCGACGGGCTTCAGATAACGCGGTATCATACAAACTCAAATCGCCTTTGGAATCTTCAATCATAGGGACTTGAGCTTTGTGGGCAGCTTCTTTAGCCGCAACTTTATCGCCCAAGGCATTCATTGCCTCTGGAGATGGTCCGACAAACACGATACCTTCTTCTCTACATCTTCTAGCCAAGTTTACATTTTCCGACAAAAATCCATAACCCGGATGTACCGCTTCAATATTTTTAGCTTTACAAAGTGCAATTAGCCCTTCTACATCCAAATATGGTTTTAAAGGTTCGTCATCTTTACCAATTTGATATGCTTCATCCGCCTTATAACGGTGCAATGAATAACGATCTTCAAAAGTATAAACCGCAATTGTGCGAATTCCTAATTCTGATGCAGCTCGCATGATACGAATTGCAATTTCACCACGGTTAGCAACTAAAAGGCTAGAAATTTTCTTAATGTGTGACTTTGGCATTTTACTTCATTTTGTGCAGTATAACAAAAATGTAAAATAAATGGGAGAAATACTTATTTTTTCCCCTTTATATTCAAAACTTATTGAAAAAATCTAACATTTGTCGGGTTACACACAATTTTTATTTTAGTAACTTGCACATTCTTTAAAAACGAATGTTTATAACATGAATAAGCCTGCAATTGGTATCACGCTGGGAGATTACAATGGGATTGGTCCGGAGGTAATTTTGAAAGCATTGAATCATAATATTTTATTACAATGGTGTACGCCTGTAGTCTATGGATCACTCAAAGTGTTGAATTTTTACAAAAAAAAATACGACATGCGTGATTTTCATTTTCAGGTAATTTCTGATCCTGATAAAATCAAAGATGAACACGCTCATGTGATCAATTGTTGGGATGATCAAGCTACGCAAGTTGAACCCGGAAAAGAAACCAAAGAGGCAGGTGCAGCTGCATTTGCTTGTTTGGAAAGAGCTTGTAAGGATTTAGATGCAGGTAAAATTGCTGCTTTGGTAACAGCTCCAATCAACAAAAACAATATTCAATCTGAAAACTTTAAGTTTCCAGGACATACAGAATACTTGACAGAAAAATTCGAAGCCAAAGAAAGTCTCATGATGATGGTGTCAGAAAACTTCCGTATTGGTGTGGCAACTGGCCATATTCCTGTTCAGGAAGTAAGCAAACATTTGAATGCTGCACTATTGAAATCGAAAATTGAATTGTTTTTAAAATCTTTAAAAGAAGATTTTGCCATTAATAAACCTAAATTAGCCATTTTAGGATTAAATCCACATGCTGGCGAATCGGGATTATTGGGTAAAGAAGAATTAGAAATCATTCAGCCTGTCATTGATGAATTTAGAAATCAAGGACAATTAATTTTTGGACCATATCCAGCAGATGGATTCTTTGGAAAAGCTCATTTTAAGGATTTTGATGGAGTTTTAGGCATGTATCATGACCAAGGACTTATCCCTTTTAAATACATTGCTTTTGATAGTGGCGTAAATTTCACAGCAGGATTACCCGTAATCCGCACATCGCCAGACCATGGCACAGCTTATGATATTGCTGGAAAAAATGAAGCAGATCTAGGCTCTTTTTTACATGCCTTTTATTTAGCTTTAGATTTAGTAAAAAATAGAATGAATGCCTAATGAAAAAGGTGTTGATTGTTGATGATGTTCATGAATGTTTATTTCCAATTTTACAGCAATTGGATATGGAAATCAGCTATCAACCAGAAGCTACTTTAGCATCTATTCAACCTATATTGCCTAAAATTCAAGGATTAGTCATACGTTCGAAGTTCAAAATCGACCAAACTTTTTTTGCTAACGCAAAAAAATTAAAATTCATTGCCAGAGCAGGTGCAGGTTTAGATTTAATTGATTTAGAAGCAGCTAAAAAACATAATGTAACCGTATTTGCAGCCAATGAAGGCAATAAAGATGCTGTGGCTGAACATGTGATAGGTCAACTTTTGATGTTAAGTGCACATTTAAAAAAAGCTGACCAGGAAGTTAGGGAAGGCATTTGGAATAGGGAAGGAAATAGAGGTTGGGAATTAGAAGGTAAGACGATTGGAATTATAGGTTATGGAAATATGGGCAAAGCTGTTGCTAAGCGACTTCAAGCCTTTGGAATGCATATTTTAGCTTACGATAAATACCAACCTTCTACTGATTTTCCTGCAAGAATGAGCGAAATATTTGAACAAGCTGATATTGTAAGTTTGCATGTACCCCTTACCACTGAAACAAAGAACTTGATAAATCCTGATTTTTTGAACCAATTCAAAAAATCAATTGTTTTAATCAATAGTGCTCGTGGCGAAATCCTTTCCTTCGAAACCATGTTATATGGATTGAGAAAAGGCATCTTACAAGGACTCATTGCGGATGTATTGCCTAATGAAAAATTACATACTTGGACAGCACAGGATTCTGCCTTATTTGAACAAATCAAAGCCTTTTCGAATACCGTGTTTAGTCCACATATAGCAGGTTGGACGAATGAAAGTTATCAAAAAATAAGTGAGGTTTTAGCCTCTAAAATTTCCGATTTTATATTGAATGAATTATCCGAGTAATCTATCTGAAAAATTAGGATTTGACCAAGTTCAAAACCAAATAAAATCCTATTGCATCAGCAATTTAGGAGAAGAATTTGCCGAAAAAATGAAATTTTCAAGCAAATTCCATTTGGTTAAGCAATGGGTAGATCAGGTAGATGAAATGAAATCTTTGATGGCAAATCATGGTGGTGAATGGCCGCAAACCGACTATTTTGACTTGCGACCGTGGCTGGCCCCTCTTGCTTTGGAAGGAAATTATTTGGGTGCTGAAGCTTGGAGAGATTGGCAACGTGCACTTGATGTATTATATCAATGTATTCGTTTTTTTGAGCATATTTCTGCTGAAGAATATCCTGAATTACATAAATTAACTCACTCCTATCTTCAAAAAAATGAAGACATGGACTTGAATTATCGAAGCCTTATTCCTATTATTCAAGCATTGGATCAAGTTTTTGATATTAACGGACAAATTAAAGAAAATGCCTCGGCTGAATTAGGTGAAATCCGAAGAAAAAAATTAGCTGAAGAGCAAGGATTAAGAAAAAAATTAGATCAAATGCTTTCTCAGGCACAGAAAGAAGGATGGGTAAGCAAAGATTTTTCCTTGAGTTTACGAAATGGCCGAATGGTTATTCCGATTGCTGCGGAACATAAACGTAAAATTCGTGGATTTGTGCACGATGAATCAGACACAGGAAAAACGGTTTTTTTAGAACCAGCAGATGCTTTAGCAGCCAATAATGAAATCAAATCGTTGGAATCAGCTGAAAGAAGAGAAATTCAAGCCATTTTAGCAAAACTTTCTGAACGAGTAAGACCCTTGGTACCATTGTTAAGTCAATGGATGCAATGGTTAGGATTAATAGATTTTGTTCGTGCAAAAGCACTTTGGGCAGAAGAGCATAAATCTATTTTACCCAAATTATCGGAAGGACAAGCCTTTGATTGGAAAAATGCCAGACATCCATTATTAGAAAATTCCTTAAAGAAAATTGGCAAAAAAATCCATCCGCTAAATATTTCTTTAAGTGATGAACTTCGCATTATGGTCGTTTCGGGTCCAAATGCTGGAGGGAAATCAGTTACATTAAGTACTATAGGATTATTACAATATTTATTTCAATCGGGGTGTTTGGTGCCTGTTGAGGAAAATTCTTCCATTGGATTTTATCAACAGATCTTTTTGGATATGGGTGATGAGCAAAATTTGGAAAACGAACTGAGTACCTATAGTTCTCACTTGTCCAATATGCGACATTTCTTACAATACGCCAATGCAAAAACGCTTTTGTTGGTTGATGAATTTGGAACAGGAACGGAGCCAGGGCTAGGCGGAGCCATCGCAGAATCGATATTAGAGAAATTAGCTGAAAAAGGTTCTTTTGGAGCCATAAATACGCATTATGGCAACTTAAAAAGCTTAGCAAGTTCTCAAAAAGGACTTTTTAACGCTGCCATGAAATACGATACGGTTCATTTGGAACCCCTGTATGAATTGGAAATGGGTCAACCAGGAAGTTCATTTGCCTTTGAAATTGCTCATAAAATAGGATTGCCAGATAAAATCATTCAATCAGCAAAGAGCAAATTGAATAAAAAACAAGTTGATTTTGATAAATTATTACTAGAAACTTCTACTGAAAAACAAATTTGGGAAAGTAAAAATATTGCTTTAGAGGAGCAAAATAAGCAATCAAAAATCATTAAAGAACAGTACGAAAACTTAAAGCAGCATTTAAAAGAAGAGCAAAAAAACATGCTCAATGCTGCCAAAGCTGAGGCTAAACGACTCATAAAAGAAGCCAATCAAAAGATTGAGCAAACAATTCGAGAAATTAAAGAAAAGGAAGCAGAGAAAGAAAGTACGAAACAAGTAAGGAAGGAATTGGCGGAGTATGTGGAGAAGGAGTTGAAAGTGGAAAGTGGAGAGTTGAAAGTTGAAAGTGGAGAGTTGAAAGTTGAAAGTGGAAAGTGGAAAGTGGAAAGTGAAATGAGGAAAGTGGAAGGTGGAAAAGGAAAAGTGGAAAGTGGAGAGTTGAAAGTGGGTGATTGGGTGCTGATAGATAACGGTGCGCATGAGTCAACTTTAGCACAAATTTTGGAACTTAAAGTAAAAGATGCGGTTGTTGCCTTAGGAGGCATAAAGAGTACTGTAAAACGCAATCGATTAAGCAAGGTTAAGGCACCAAAGCAGGAAAAAAAGAAATATGCTGCTAGCACTGGACTTGATTTAACCTCCAAAATGGCACATTTTTCACAGACTTTGGATTTAAGAGGTAAAAGAGGAGAAGAAGTCTATGGAATCTTAGACCATTATTTAAACGATGCACTTTTAACTGGTGCGATAGAAATAAAGATTTTACATGGCAAAGGAGATGGCATCTTACGGAATCTTGTCCGTGAACAACTCCGCCGCTACCCACAAGTTCGTAAATTTGAAGACGAACATGCAGACCGCGGCGGCGCTGGTATTACGGTTGTGAATTTTTAAACCACTACATTCACAATTCTCTTTGGCACCACAATTACTTTTTTAGGAGTTGCACCTGCCAAATTCTTTTGAACTTGCTCATTGGCCAATACAGCCTCCTCAATAACTATTGGAGTAGCATCAGCAGGGAAAGATAAGGTTAATTTCACTTTACCATTGAAAGATATTGGATAATTAAATGAATCCTCTACTAAAAATGAAGCATTAAATGCTGGGAAACTTACATACGATAAAGTTCCTACCTCCTCTCCTAATACGGTCCATAATTCCTCAGCAATGTGTGGAGCATAAGGCGACAATAAAATCACTAAGTTCTTAAGAATAGCCTTTTTACTACATTTCAATTGTGTTAAATCATTCACACAGATCATTAATGTAGAAACAACCGTATTGAAAGAGAACCGATCTAAGTCGTCTTGCACTTTACGAATCGCTGTGTGCAACACTTTTAGCTCCTCAGGCTTAGGGGCATCATCCGTTAATTTGCATTGTTGTGTTATATCATCAAAGAACAATCGCCATACTTTTTTCAAGAAGTTATGAGAACCCGAAATACTATTGGTATTCCATGGTTTAAATTGCTCCAATGGTCCTAAGAACATTTCATATACACGCAAAGTATCTGCTCCGTATTTCGCAATTAAATCATCTGGATTAACCACATTGAATTTAGATTTCGACATCTTTTCTACCTCCCATCCACATACATATTTTCCGTCTTCTAAAATGAATACGGCATCTGCTGGTACATCATTACGACTCGACTTAAAAGTCTCAACATCTAAAATATCATTCTCAACAATATTCACATCAACGTGTAGCGCAGCTACATCGTATTGGTCTTTTAATCCATGTGAAACAAAAGTCACCTTTTCAGAATCTTTCACACGATAAACAAAATTTGAACGACCTTGAATCATACCTTGATTGATCAATTTCTTGGCAAATTCTTCTTCTTTCACATAGCCCAAATCTTTCAAGAATTTATTCCAGAAACGAGAATACAATAAGTGTCCTGTTGCGTGCTCAGACCCACCAATGTATAAATCGACATCTTGCCAATAATCGATCGACTCTTTGCTTGCAAAGAAATCATTATTTTGAGCATCCATGTAACGGTACCAGTACCAAGAAGATCCTGCCCAACCCGGCATGGTCGACCATTCATAATCGTATTGACCTTTGTATTTCCACGAATCAGCTGCTCTTCCTAAAGGTGGTTCGCCAGTTTCCGTTGGTAAATACTTATCAATTTTAGGTAGCTCTAAGGGCAATTCACTTTCTTCAATCAAGTAAGGTAATAATTTTCCTGAAGCACTTGGTTTGAAATAGACCGGTACGGGTTCTCCCCAATAACGTTGGCGAGAAAAAACTGCATTTCTCATGCGATATTGCACTTTTCCTTTTCCAATCCCTTTTTCTTCTAACCAGGCAATCAATTTTTGTGTTGCCTCTTTATAAGTTAGACCATCAATCATTCCAGAATTGATGTACTTTCCTTCCTTGGTATTATCCGCCTGCTTTTCGATATCCTTTTGGGCATCTAAAATCGGGATAATAGGCAAATTGAAATGTGTTGCAAAGTTCCAGTCGCGTTGATCTCCACTTGGTACACCCATGACAGCACCTGTTCCATAACCAGCCAATACGTAATCTGCCAAATAAATTGGAACTTTTTCCCCATTGAATGGATTGATTACAAATGAACCTGTGAATACACCTGACACTTGTTTCACTTCCGACATACGATCTAATTCAGATCTCGATTTTGCCCAATTAATATACTCTTCAACAGCGTTTTTTTGTGCAGCTGTTGTTAAGTCCAACGCCCACTCATGTTCTGGTGCAAGTACCATAAAAGATACCCCATAAATGGTATCCACACGAGTAGTAAATACTTTGATCTTTTTATCTTGTAAATTGGCAACTGGTTCAAAGATATCGAAATCCACCTCAGCTCCTACCGATTTACCAATCCAATTTCTTTGTTGTTCTTTTAAGGAATCTACCCAATCAACTTCTTCTAATCCACGTAATAAACGATCTGCATAAGCGGTGATTCGCATCGACCATTGTCGCATTTTCTTTTGCTCTACAGGAAATCCTCCACGTTCAGAAACTCCATCTTTTACCTCATCATTGGCCAAAACTGTACCTAATGCCGGACACCAGTTTACCACTGAATCATCTAAGAAAGCCAAACGGAAATTTAATAAATACTCATACTGCTCATCTGCTGATAATGCATTCCATTCTGATGCAGCAATGCGTTTCACCTCATCATCACAAACGGCTTTCAAGCCGTGACTCCCTTTTTCCTTTAATATAGCAACCAAAGAATCTATCGATTCTGCCTTGTCGGATTCTTGATTATACCAAGAATTAAACAATTGCATAAATATCCACTGAGTCCATTTATAATAAGAAGGCTCAGAAGTACGTACTTCTCTAGACCAATCGAATGAAAAACCAATGTTTTTCAATTGCTCAATATATCGAGTAATGTTTTGTTCGGTAGTAATCGCTGGATGTTGACCCGTTTGAATGGCATATTGCTCGGCAGGTAAACCGAAAGAATCAAATCCCATTGGGTGTAAGACCTCATACCCTCTCAAGCGCTTGTAACGCGCCATGATATCAGAGGCAATGTAACCCAGTGGATGGCCGACATGCAGGCCTGCTCCTGAAGGATAAGGAAACATATCTAACACATAATATTTAGGCTTATTCGGATTATAAGCCGCCTTAAAGGTTTGCTTTTCTTCCCAAAAGCCTTGCCACTGTTTTTCAATCTCACGAAAACGATACTCTGTACGCATAGTATAAACTCAATTTTTAAAAAGGAATGCAAATTACGCTTTTTTATTGAAAAAATATTTACTCTACTATATTGGTAGATTTAATATATTTTTATACTTTTGTAAAAAAATCAAAAGAGTGAGTTCAGAATCCAGCAAATCGAATAATCAATTTCCGCATCTATTTCAAGCGATCAAAATCATTTGGAATCGTCAAAGAAGCATTACCGAGGTAATTATTCACATCAGTAATGCATTGGCATTGATGATCGTAGGACATTTAGTGTTTACTTACTTCACTCCTGAAAAAATATCAGGTTTGTGGACAGAGTTAACCCCAGATGTATTGTATTATGTGTTGGGTGGATTTATTGCACAAATGATTGACGGGGCTTTGGGAATGGCCTATGGAGTAACGGCAACAACCTTTTTACTATCTGTTGGCATCACTCCTGCTGCAGCATCTGCCTCTGTACATGCTTCAGAGGTTTTTACTTCCGGCGTATCTGGATATATGCACTTAAAATTTGGCAATGTAAATTCTAAATTATTCAAGACCTTAGTTATTCCAGGCATTATTGGTGCCATCCTAGGTGCCTATTTACTTTCCAGCTTGGAAGAATATGCTGGGTACATCAAACCAATTGTTTCCATTTACACCTTAATTTTAGGGGGAATCATTATTAAAAAAGCTTTAGTGAAGCGAATTCAAAAGAAACCAACCAAACGATTAGGTATCTTGGCTTTATTTGGAGCATATTTAGACTCAATTGGCGGTGGAGGCTGGGGACCTATTGTATCTTCCACTTTAATTGCCTCAGGTAGACACCCAAAATACACCATTGGTTCCGTCAACTTAACCGAGTTTTTTGTGTCCCTCGCAAGTTCTATTACCTTTTTTACGGTTATTGGATTAGGTTATTGGCAAGTAATTGTGGGACTTATTTTAGGTGGAGTTATCGCAGCACCTATTGCTGCAAAACTAGCCAACAAGATTCCTGTAAAATCCATGATGATTTTAGTAGGATTAGTGGTGATCATCGTTTCGATTCGCCAGATTGTATTGGGTGCGCCGAAGTTCTTTTAAGTAAGAAGGAAGAAGGAAGAAGGAAGAAGGAAGAAGTAAGAAGGAAGAAGTAAGAAGGAAGAAGTAAGAAGTATTAGGGAATAATAATTTTTTCACTTGAAACCTTCCCAATTTCTGTCAATAATTGTACGAAATAGACTCCTTTAAAATGATCGTTTAATACAATTTTAATGGATACATTTTTAGGAAAATCAACTTGTTGATACATTATTTCTCCTTGTAAATTGAGTATTTTGATAGTCCCTTTATCTGTACTTCGAATAAAAAACTCACCTGCTGAAGGATTAGGCCACAAATGAAAAAGCTTATTCTTAGAGTCAAAAATAGCCGACTCACTTGTGTTCTGAAAGAGCATCACTCCTCCTCCAGATGTACCCAACATTAAATCATTTTTTCCGTCTTCATTCAATTCGACTGTTTGTAAAAGCACATTTTTTCCAAATCGATTGCTTAGCCCTGGATCTGTAGTTACTCGTTTCCAACGATTATTTTCATTCAAAGCTTTTCGAATATTACCATCTTTATCCACTCCCAATAAAGTTAATTGTCCAGTTCCCAATTCATCAATCAATACAAATGATTGCAAAATGAGTCCCAAATTTGGCAAATCACCCCAATTGGCAATATTGACTTTCAATTGATAACTTTCTCCAACTTTTTGCCATTCGACTAAATCGACTTGACCCGATCGATGCAAAATCAAACTTTCTAATTTTCCATCCAAATCTGTATCCATCCAAAGCAATTGATCTCCTGGCAACAAATCTCCTTGTATTACTTTTTGCCAAAGATTTTGATTTGGGTTTAAAACATGTAATTGTGGTCCGAAAACAGATTGACTAAGGGCCAATAAATCATTAATCCCATCTTGATTAAAATCTCCTACCGAAAGTTTGATTTCATTTCCAGGTGTTAAACTAGAGAAATTGGCAAAATCGGTTGATGTCAATACGAAACCTGTTGTATTTCTTTCATATTGCCAAACTTGTCCCATTGCATTTCCAATGAGCAAATCCAAATCTCCATCAGCATCTGAATCAAACCAAACAGGAGAAGCATTTTCCCCAACATCAATTGCCGTGCTTTGCAAAAAATCATTTTGTTTGAAATCAAAAGTGCCTATATTTTGCTTCAAAAAAGACAATGATTGTTTAAAATCAACTTGATAATTCAAATTATCTGATGAATTGGGAGTAACTAATGCATCTAATTGTTCATCAAAATCGACATCAGCAAAAGATGTTGCAGCAAAGGGCAAGGCAACAGGTTGCTTGCCTGGAAATTGATAATTGACAAAAGAAAAATAGGGTTCTGATTTTGTTCCAGAATTAGGAATATGAATTAGATTTTCACAACCAACATGACCCATTAAAATATCATAATGACCATTCACTGAAAATGCTGCAAGTGCATTTCCTGAATGCATCGTTTGATTTGGACTATTTTTAGGTGTTAAACTAAACACTCCTGGTATAGAACAACCTTGATTCAAATAAATAGAAGAACAATCCTTATAAACGATATTTCCCCAACAACCTGATTTTTTTTCAAATCGAAGTCCTTTCGTTTTCAACACATTAATTGAAGTATTTTCATGTAGTTCAATAACGTGTCCTGCCGATTCAAAGGCCAAAATATCAACATCCCCATCGTCATCAATATCTTTTATAACGGGTATATCTGTACTGGCCACATACAAATTAATTTCTCCAGAAAAGCCTTCTTCTTTTAAAGGATTTGCAACTTGTTCAAATGCAATTTGAGAACCTTTAGAAACATTTCGCAAAACTTTTATTCCTGCAGAAGTGCTTGTAAATACATCTTTTTTACCATCTCCATCATAATCTTCAACCAACAACCAATCAGTAATAATGGGTAAAGACTTTTCTATTGCATAATCATAAATCCATTGTTTATTTTCTTGTCGAAAGACGATCGACCGCTGTGCGACGCGGTCGAAAACCCACAAATCTTCCAAACCATCAAAATTCAGATCAATCGAATTAACCTGAGCATTATTAAACGAACCCGACCAAGGGTTCGCTAAAATTCCGGAGGAATTTTTTACTTGTATTCCTGAAAAAATCTTCCAATTACTTGTTTGACCAAAAAAAACTTGGCTAAAAAGGATAAAACAAAGGAAGTGTAAAAATTTCATTCGATATTTGTGGCAAGCTAAGCAACAAAGATAAATGAAGATTCAACATTCTGAACTTTTAGAAAAATTTTTATCCTCTACTGGGGTTTCTACGGATACACGCAAAATTCAACCAGGAAATTTATTTTTTTCATTAAAAGGTCCAAATTTTAATGCCAATTCTTTAGCAAAAGAGGCATTAGAAAAGGGTGCTAGTTTTGCCATTATAGATGATGTGGATTATGATTTAGGAGAGAAAACTTTATTGGTTAAAGATGGACTTCAAGCCTTACAGGATTTGGCAAGGGACTATCGAAAAACGCTAATAATACCGGTAATCGGACTAACGGGATCAAACGGAAAAACAACTACCAAGGAATTGATTTTTTCTGTTTTATCTCAAAAATATCATTGCTTTGCTACTTCAGGCAATTTAAACAATCATATTGGAGTCCCTTTAAGCATACTGTCCATCAAGCCAACGCATGAAATTGCGGTTATTGAAATGGGAGCCAATAAAATTGGAGATATCAAAGAATTGGTGGAGATTGCTTTACCCACACACGGACTCATCACCAATATCGGAAAAGCTCATTTAGAAGGATTTGGTGGAATTGAAGGCGTAAAAAAAGGAAAAGGCGAGTTATTTGATTATTTATCTGCGACGGATGGAATAGTATTTATTCCGAAAGATTCTAATGGTGTAAGAGAGGTTTTTCTGAGTAGAAATTTCAAGCATTTTATTGAAAGCAACACAGCCATTCCAACCGAGTTGGTAGAAGCTAAACCTACCGTGGTTTACAGAGCAAATAACAAACAAATTAAAACCCATTTGCCAGGAATTTATAATTTTGAAAATATTCAAATGGCCTTGGCCGTTGGCCATGCTTTTGGTCTAAGTGATGAGCAATGTCATGAGGGAGTTTCTTCCTATGCCCCCACTAATCATCGAAGTCAATTTTTAAAAATTGGCACTAACCAAGTTTTAATGGATGCCTATAATGCCAATCCATCTTCCATGAGTGCCGCAATTGCACATTTCAATGAAGTGGAACAATCTCCAAAAATTGTCATTTTAGGAGATATGTTTGAATTGGGAGATTCCTCGAAAGAAGAGCACGAGGCCATTGGAAAACTATTAGCATCTTGCAAAATTGACTCCATTTTATTAGTAGGCACACATTTTCAACATGCATTAGTACATTTACCAAAAGCCTATTATTTCCCAGACAAATTTGGTTTACATACTTGGTTACAAGATCATCCCATTCACAATAGCTTCATTTTGGTAAAGGGTTCTAGGGGGATTGCTTTGGAGAGTGTACTTCCTTTTTTAAGTACTAAGTAAGAAATAATAAGTAAGAAGTAAGAAAATCAAAACTTCTTCCTTCTTACTTTTTACTTAATACTTATTTATGTATTTTTGCACTTTATTAAGAAAACCAACAAAATAAAAATGGCAAATTCGACAGGAACATATGTTCCATTCAAAGTGAAAGACATCAGTTTGGCCGAGTGGGGTCGTAAAGAAATTCAATTAGCTGAGGCTGAAATGCCAGGTTTGATGGCTCTTCGTGCGGAATTCGGAAAATCTCAACCTTTAAAAGGAGCGAGAATTGCTGGGTGTTTGCACATGACGATTCAAACAGCTGTATTAATTGAAACATTGACAGCATTGGGTGCTGATGTTACTTGGTCGTCTTGTAATATTTTCTCTACACAAGATCACGCTGCTGCAGCAATCGCTGCTGCGGGTATTCCAGTGTATGCTTGGAAAGGAATGAATGAGGAAGAATTTAATTGGTGTATTGAACAAACTTTATTCTTTGGAGAAGAAAAGCAACCTTTAAATATGATTTTAGACGATGGTGGCGATTTAACCAACATGGTATTTGATGAATACCCTGAGTTAATCGGAGGCATCAAAGGTTTATCCGAAGAAACCACTACAGGTGTTCACCGTTTATACGAAAGAATGAAAAACGGAACCTTGCATTTACCAGCAATTAACGTAAACGACTCGGTTACGAAATCGAAATTTGATAATAAGTACGGCTGTAAAGAGTCTTTAGTAGATGCGATTCGTCGTGCTACCGACTTAATGTTAGCAGGTAAAGTAGCGGTAGTTGCAGGATATGGTGATGTAGGAAAAGGTTCTGCAGAATCGTTACGTGGTGCTGGATGTCGTGTATTGGTAACTGAAATCGACCCAATTTGCGCTTTACAAGCAGCAATGGATGGCTATGAGGTTGTTCCAATGGACGAAGCAGCTTCTCGTGCAAACATCTTTGTAACCGCTACTGGTAATATTGGAATCATCAAAGATCGTCATTTCAAAGCAATGAAAGACAAAGCTGTTGTTTGTAACATTGGTCACTTCGACAATGAAATCGACATGGCTTGGTTGAATGGCAATTACGGAAATACAAAAGAGCAAATCAAACCACAAGTAGATATGTACAATGTAGATGGTAAAAACATCATTGTATTAGCAGAAGGACGGTTGGTGAATTTAGGTTGTGCAATGGGTCACCCATCTTTTGTGATGTCGAATTCATTCTGTAACCAGACATTAGCACAAATTGAATTATGGAACAATTCAGCAAATTACAAGAATGAAGTTTACATCCTTCCTAAACATTTAGATGAGAAAGTAGCCTTCTTACACTTAGCTCATATCGGTGCTAAGTTAGAGAAATTAGACAAAGATCAAGCGGATTATATCGGCGTGAAGGTTGAAGGACCTTTCAAGCCGGAGCATTATCGTTATTAAGAATCTATGAATTTTAGAATCTATGAAACTAAGAATCTATGAATTTTAGAATCTATGAAACTAAGAATCTATGAATTTTAGAATCTATGAATTTTAGAATCTATGAATTTTAGAATCTATGAATTTTAGAATCTATGAAACTAAGAATCGGAAGAACGGAAGTTAAAAAATAATTAAAGCCTTGGAGAAATCTGAGGCTTTTTTTGTTATAATTTTATTATTTATATTCATCTAAACTTATAATTATTATCTTAGATTCTTAGATACTTAGATTCTAAAATTCATAGATTCTAAAATTCTAAAATTCTTAGATTCTTAGATTCATATTCACAATATACATGAACAAGCGCTTTCCCTCATCCCTATTCCTTATTACTTACTTCTTACTTCTTACTTCTTACTTATCATTTGCCCAAACCTTCACCCATTCCGACAGTCTGCGTGGCTCTTTACGTCCAGAGCGAACAAGTTTTGATGTAAAACATTATAATTTATCAGTAAAAGTAGATATCCCAAACCAGGCAATAAAAGGATCGAATGAAATTAGTTTTTTGGTAGTAGAGGCAACCAAACGTATTCAACTTGATTTATTTGCCAATATAGAAATTGACCAAATTTCTGATGCGGGTCAAGCGTTGAAGTATACAAGAGATGGAAATGCCATTTTTATTGAATTTCCGAAGGTTTTGAATAAAGGATTAACGAAGAAGATTTTGATTGCCTATCACGGAAAACCGCGTGCCGCGGTTCGTCCGCCATGGGATGGCGGATTTTCTTGGACAAAAGACCCAGAAGGAAATCCGTGGGTAACTGTATCTTGCGAAGGGCTTGGTGCCTCAGTTTGGTGGCCTTGTAAAGATCATCCTGCTGATGAGCCTGAATCGGCAGATATTCATGTAGAAGTACCTTCTGAATTAATGGCAGTTTCTAATGGGAATTTAGTCTCAAAAATTAAAAAAGGAAACAATACCCAATGGAATTGGCATGTGAGTTATCCGATTAACACTTATAATATTTCCTTAAATATTGCCAAATATGCTCATTGGTCAGAACAGTTGACGCAATTAAATGGGAAGGTATTGAATCTAGATTATTATGTTTTGGAAAAAAATCTTGAAAAAGCAAAGGCCCATTTTCAACAAAGCAGAGAAATGCTTTTAATTTTTGAAAAATACTTCGGCCCTTATCCTTTTCCAAAAGATGGTTATTGTTTAGTGGAAACCGATTATTGGGGCATGGAGCATCAATCGGCTGTAGCTTATGGAAACCACTATAAAAACAACCCATTTGGCTTTGATTTCATCATCATACACGAGTCGGCACATGAATGGTTTGGCAATTCTATCTCCTGTTCAGATCACGCCGATTTATGGATTCATGAAGCAACTGGAACATACGCAGAAGCCGTTTATTTGGAAGAAAAAATGGGCAGAGAAACAATGCAAAAGTATATTAATGGCCAAAAAGAACGAATTAAAGGCAAATATCCAATTGTAGGTCCTTATCAAGTAAACTACCAAAGTCCAGATTCCGACATGTACTTCAAAGGAACTTGGATGTTTCAAACTTTACGTACCATAGTTAATAATGATGACTTATGGTTTAAAACTTGGAAAAGCTTTTGTTTAGACTTCTACCATCGTAACACAAATACAGAAGAAGTAGTCAATTACTTTGCAAGTAAACTAGGAGGTAATATCAAAAACATTTTCAATTATTACCTTTTTCAGACGGAATTCCCGACGTTACAAATCAAGCAATCTAATGGTATGCTTGCATACAAGTGGAAAAATGTAAAAAATGATGTAGGATTACCAATTGATTTGAATCTTCAAAAGAAGATAAAGCAAAGAATTTATCCAAGTTCTGAATGGCAAGAATTAAAAATTGAATCGGATTTTCAAGTGGATACAGATCATTTTTTAGTCAATGTAGAAAAGCTAAATTAATACAGGAATATTGGCAAAAAAGCCGTATTTTTGCAAAAATTTTAATCAAATAAAATGAAATTCGGAGTAATTGTTTTTCCAGGTTCCAATTGTGATGATGATACAGTTGGTGTAATTGAATCATTAGGTCACCAAGCTGTCAAATTATGGCATAAGCAAACCAGTTTAGAAAACTGTGATTTCATCATAGTTCCTGGTGGGTTTTCTTATGGCGACTACCTACGTTCTGGAGCAATCGCTCGCTTCTCACCTATCATGGACAATGTCATAAAACATGCTAATGATGGTGGATATTTAATGGGTATTTGCAATGGTTTTCAAATTTTAGTGGAGGCGCATTTATTACCTGGAGTTCTATTGAGAAACAATTCTCAAAAATTCATTTCGAAAAATATTTATTTAAAAACTGCTACCAATAACAGTTTATTAACACAGTCGTTAGACAGCCGTAAAGCATATAAAGTACCAATTGCACACGCAGAGGGTCGTTATTTTGCAGATGCTAAAACGATTCAAACATTGAAAGACAATGATCAAATCTTGTTCTATTACTGCGATGCATCAGGCAATGTAACTGAATCGGCTAACCCAAATGGCAGTTTAGAAAACATAGCTGGTATTTGTAATGCTCAAAGAAATGTATTTGGCATGATGCCACATCCAGAAAGAGCAGCAGATGCCGCTTTAAGCAACATTGATGGATTGGAAATTTTACAATCAATCGTAATGAAGTAAGAAGTAAGAAGTAAGAAAAAAATAAAAAACATAAAACTTATATTCATAGATTCTAAGTTTCATAGATTCATAAAAATAATTACCATGCAAGCAAAAACAGGCGATAAAGTATCGGTTCATTATACAGGAAAACATACAACAGGAGAGATTTTTGATTCATCTGTAGGAAGGACTCCTTTAGAATTTCAATTGGGATCCGGGATGGTCATCAAAGGATTTGACGACGGTATTACAGGAATGCAAATTGGAGAGAAAAAAACAATTCATATCCCTGCAGCTGAAGCCTATGGTGAACATTCTCCTGAAAATACAGTAACAATCGACCGCGCACAAATTCCAGCTAATATCGAATTAGAAATAGGAATGAATTTAAATATGCACCAAGATGGTGGTCATGTTATTGAAGTTATGGTGATCGATTTAACTGACACACATGTTACTTTAGATGCCAATCATCCTTTAGCAGGCAAAGATTTAATATTTGAACTTGAATTAGTTTCAATTAACTAAACCTATGAAAATCAACTGGCAAAAATGCCTTCCGCATGTGGGATCACTTGCGGTGCTTTTATTGATTGCATTTATTTATTGCAGTCCTGTTTTATCTGGCAAGGTATTGTCGCAACACGACATTCAGCAGGCACAATCGGCTGCTCAGGAATTAAACAAATATAAAAGTGAATCGGGTATTGATGCTTGGTGGACTAATTCAATGTTTGGAGGAATGCCAGCTTTTCAAATAGCTGGTTCTTATCCTTACAGCATTTCAAGTATCTTAGGTGGTTTTATTTCCGGAATTTTACCCAATCCAGTAAATTTAATATTCCTACAAATGTTGGGAATGTATGTTTTACTAATTAGTTTTAGAGCTCGTTCGATCATCAGTTTATTGGGTGCTATTACCTATGCTTTGGCTACATACAACATGGTAATTATTCCAGCTGGACACACTTCAAAAGTACTTGCCTTAGCCTATGCTCCAATGTTGTTAGCAGGAGTACACATGGCATGGAGCAATTCAAAAAAATGGCTTGGGTTGGCACTAATTGCCCTTTCAATGAGTTTAGAATTATACGCCAATCATATTCAAATAACGTATTATTCTTTTTTCATCATTGGAGCATACAAAATTTACACGCTCGTTCAGGCCTTTAAAACCAAACAATTTGGTGAATGGCTAAAAACAGGTTTGATGATTGCGATTGCCATGGGACTTGCACTTGGAACACAAACGATGCGTTTATGGAATAATTACGATTACGCGAAAGAAACGATTCGGGGTAAATCTGAATTGAAAGCGAAAGCATCTCAAGGATCTGGATTAGATAAAGGATACGCATTTGATTGGTCGTATGGAATTGGCGAAACAGGAACCTTATTGATTCCTAACTTTTACGGTGGAGCTTCGCAAGGAAATTTAGGTGGAGAAAAATCTGAAACATATAAAGTAATGACTGATGCCGGCATTCCAGCTGAATCGGCATTACCTTTTGTAGAAAAAGGACCAACCTATTGGGGAGAACAGTCATATACGGCTGGACCAGCCTATGCGGGAGCAATTGTAATCTTTTTATTTTTGTTTGCTGCGCTTTATTTAAAATCAAATGAAAAATATTGGTTAATTGCCAGCACCCTATTTTTCATCACAATGGCGTGGGGTAAAAACTTTTTCTTCAATACTATTTTATTTGATTACTTTCCCCTTTTCAATAAATTTAGAGCTATCACTATGGTCCTAAATTTAGTGCAATTGTTATTAGTCTTAACAGCAATGTTAGGCGTAAAGCAATTGATCGAAGAAAAACCAAGTTTCCAAGAAATCAAGAAAAAGCTTTTTATATCTGCAGGACTTACAGGAGCAATTTGCTTCTTATTAGCTGTTATTCCTACTTTATTTTTGGATTTCAGAGGAGTTCAAGATGGTGCTAAATTATTAGATGATGCAAACATCAATAATTCGATTTGGAATGCCATTCGATTAGATCGCATAAGCCTGTTTCAAGCAGATGCATTAAGAAGTGGAATATTAATCATATTGGCAGCAAGTTTAATTGCCTGGTCAACTTTAAAAAATTCAAACAAAAATATTGTATTTGGATTATTGATAATAATCTCCCTTTTTGATGTCTTTTCGGTATCGAAAAGATATTTTACGAATGATGCATTTGTGTCAAAATTCACCTTGGAAGAAGAACGTCAACCAAGTCCTGCAGATCAACAAATATTAGAAGACAAATCGCAATTTAGAGTGTTAAATTCGACTACCTCATTCATGAATGATGCGAGTACTTCTTATTACCATCATTCGATTGGAGGTTATCACGGAGCTAAATTGAGGAGGTACCAAGAATTAATTGAAAAGTACTTTTCAGGTTCTCCTGCTCAGATGACTGTCTTAAATTTACTAAACACAAAATATGTAATTGGATCTGACTCAATAGGAAGACCCATCGCACAAACGAATCCAGCTATTTTAGGCAATGCCTGGTTTGTAAACCAAGTAGAAGTTAAAAACAATGCAGATGAGGCGTTAAATGGAATTGAAACTTTAAATCCAAAGACCACTGCCATTTTAGAGGCATCTGACTTTACAGTAAAATCTGGTCCATTAGCCCTTGGAACTATTCAATTAACTGAATATAAACCAAATCATCTGACCTACAAAAGCTCTAATCTTGGAAATGGATTTGCCGTATTTTCAGAAATATACTACAGAGGAAATAAAGATTGGAACGCTTATATTGATGGCAAATTTACACCACATTTCAAAACGGATTATATCTTAAGAGGTATGCTTATTCCAGCAGGAAACCATACCATAGAATTCAAATTTGAGCCACAATCCGTACGTGTCGGAAAAACCATCGATGGAATTGCATCAGTTGGATTACTTATTTTCATCTTAGCCATGCTGGGATTACAATTTAAAAAAGAGAAGCAATAACATGATTTATTCCATGACTGGCTTTGGAAAAGCCACAAAAGAAACTGCAGATTTTATCATTCGAATTGAGCTTAAAACACTAAATTCAAAATTTACGGATATCTTTTGTCGCCTACCAAAAAGCATCTCTTCGAAAGAAATTGAAATCAGAAATTTTCTTACGCAACAACTGGAAAGAGGTAAAATTGAATTAAATATTCATATTCAGAAAAACCCAAATCAAGAAGTTGTTAATGCCAGCCTTTTTCATTCTCCAACCATTACCGCTTATTTTAATGAATTAAAAAATATTGCCAATCAAGCAAAGGTTGACTCACTGAATGAAACTCAATTATTTCTACAAACTTTAAATTTACCAAATGCATTATTATCAGATTCAGTAAATGAAAACGACCAAGAATTTGAAAAGTTAAGCACTGCAGTTATGGAAGCTCTTAAAGAAGCTACAAATGAGTGTAAAGCATTTAGATTGCGTGAAGGTAAAGTAGTTGAAGAAAAGTTTAAAGAGTACATTGCAAACATCTCCAATGGCCTAGATGCAATTGTAGAACAGGATAAATTACGCATTCCAAATCTTCGAGAAAAATTACGTAAATCAATTTCAGAAATTAAAACTTCTGATGAATTTGACAAAAACAGATTCGAACAAGAAGTGATTTATTATATTGAAAAATTAGATATTTCTGAAGAAAAAGTTCGTTTAAGAACACATTTAACCTATTTCCATGACGTCTTAAAAGAAGGGAATGGAAAAAAACTCAATTTCTTATCTCAAGAAATTGGTCGTGAAATCAACACTATTGGCTCCAAAGCAAACGACTCTGTCATTCAACGCTTAGTAGTAAACATGAAAGACGAGTTGGAAAAAATCAAAGAGCAAACAGCGAATGTACTCTAATTAATTTGAAAGTTGAAAGTGGAAAGTTGAAAGTGGAAAAACTTGCAAAAACTCAGTATGATTAAGATAAAAAACTAATAACTTTATTTTTAATATTATCTACAATTAACAATTAACAATTAACAATTAACAATTAACAATTAACAATTAACTTTCCACTTTCCACTTTCAACTTTCAACTTTCAACTTTCAACTTTAACCATGATCGCGATTGGAATTATTATTTTAGCCATTTTAGCTATTATTTTCTCAGGATTAGTAACTGTACAACAAGGTAATGTTGCAGTCATTTCCATGTTTGGTAAATATCAACGCATTTTACACCCTGGATTAAATTTTAAAATTCCATTTCTAGAGCAGGTCTTTAAAGTAATTTCTGTTCAAAACAGGTCCATTGAATTGGAATTTCAAGCAATTACACAAGATCAAGCCAATGTATATTTCAAATCCATGCTTTTGTATAGTGTAATTAACCATGAAGAGGAAACCATTAAAAACGTTGCTTATAAATTCATAGATCAGCAAAGTTTAATGCAGACCATTGTTCGAACTGTAGAAGGATCTATTCGTTCTTTTGTGGCTACTAAAAAACAAAGTGAGATCTTAAGTTTACGCAAGGAAATAGTAGAATATGTAAAAGACCAAATCGACCAGGTGATGGAAGAATGGGGCTATCATTTACAAGATTTGCAAATAAACGACATTACCTTTGATGAAGCAATCTTGAAATCGATGAGTCAAGTAGTTGCTTCCAACAACTTAAAAGCTGCTGCAGAAAATGAGGGTCAAGCTTTATTAATCACCAAAACTAAAGCAGCAGAAGCCGAAGGAAATGCAATTAAAATTGCAGCCAATGCAGAAAGAGAAGCCGCTCAATTACGTGGACAAGGGGTTGCACTATTCCGTCAGGAGGTTGCTAAAGGTATGACAGACGCTGCAAGAGAAATGCAACAAGCCAATTTAGATACTTCTGTCATTTTATTCTCCATGTGGACAGAGGCAATTAAACAATTCGGAGAACAGTCGAATGGCAATGTCATATTTTTGGATGGTTCAGCAGATAATATGCAAAAAACCATGCAACAAATGATGAGTATCAATCAACTGGATTCTATGAAAAAAGTAAAAACAAAATAGCTGATACACCTAAAACCAATCCAATCAACTGATTTTTGGCTAAATTTTCTTTAAAAATCAAATAAGCGACTAAGGCTGTGCCACCGATTACACCAATGTTATAAATTGGCAAAAGAATGGCTCCATTATTGCCGGCTTGGTCTAAGGCCTTCAATAAGAAATAAAAAGAAAAGAAATTTGGAATTCCCAAAGGGATAGCGGCTAATACAGATCGAAAATCGATCTGTATTTTTTTTGTTGATAATTGAATCAATAATACAATAATTCCTGCTGCAATCGATCCAATTAAAGCCAATAACATGAAAGGCACAGTACCACCTAATAGTGGTGCCGTTTCTTTGTTTAAATAATTAAAGGTCGAATTGGTAATGCCATAACATAAAAACACACCTAATAAGACAAATGGAGCTTTAAACTGAGAACTCACAGATCCTACTTTTGGACTAAATAAATAAATGGCCGCAAAAGCTAAAAAAATCCCAACATAAGATTGCCAAGAAGCCGTTTGAAATCCACCTAAAAAGGTCAAACTAAATAAGACTGGAATCACAAGAGACATATTGCTTGCTAAGGATGTAACAGCCATACCATTTTTTTGTGTCGAACTACCAGAAAAAAGGAATGTAATCACAAAACCCACACCCAATAACAAAGAAGGCCATTCATTCCTGATTTCCAATTGTTGAATGGTCGAAAAAGCACTCGGTTGAACAGCTAATCCTGATAAAAAACAAATCGGGTAGTTCAATAAAATAGCAACAGAAGTATTCACCTTCCAGTTAGCATGTAAACGGAAATTTACTAATAATAAGATTGAGAAAATGATGGATAGGAGAAGCATGATATTTCAGTTGAAAGTTGAAAGTTGAGAGTGGAAAGTTTTTTTTCAACTCTCAACTTTCAACTTAATTTTAATTTTCACAAAGTTCTTTCAAAATCCCCACCCATTCTTTCGAGTTATTAAAGCTTTCAACTAATTGCCAATGATTCCCGCCGTTTTCTTCAAATAATTCTTTGTACTCCTCACCTACCTCTATGGTAGTTTCCAAGCAATCTGCGACAAAAGCAGGAGAAAAAGCTAGAATGTTTTTCTTGCCCTCTTTGGTTAATTTTTTAATGGTTTCATCTGTATAGGGTTGTAACCATGGATCTCTCCCCAATCTACTTTGAAAGGCTGTTGTAAACTCTCCTTCTTTCAATCCCATTTTTTTAGCAATTAAACGAGATGTTTCAAAACATTGAGCACGATAGCAGGCATGATTTTTTTCTGTTATTTGTTGACAACAAGTACCAAAAGCACAGGTGCTTTTGCTTAAATCTCCTTTGCGAATGTGTCGCTCAGGTACCCCATGATAAGAGAAAATATAATGATCAAAGGTATGATCTTTTTGATATTTCGATGCCTTTGAAGCAAAATACTTTGCAAATTCTGGATGATTATAAAAATAATTAATCACCTTCATTTCTGGCATGATTTGCCAAGATTTCATGATTTCCATCACTCGCTCATATACTGAACCTGTGGTAGCTGAAGCATATTGGGGAAACAATGGAATGACGATTAATTTCGTCAAATTCATGTATTCAAACTCTTTTAGGACTGATTGCAATGAAGGGTTCTGATAACGCATTGCCAACCGAACTGCATATTGATCACCTAAAACCTCTTGTAAGTCCCTAGCATTGTCTTCTCCATAAAATTTCAGAGGAGATCCCCTATGCTCCCATAATTGCTGATATACCTTAGCAGATTTAGGTGAACGAAATGGAGCAATAATTCCATTTACCAAAATGGTACGAAAAAGATATGGAATATCGATTACTCGACCGTCCATTAAGAATTCGCGAAGGTATCTTCTAACAGAAGAAGTATCAGGGGCATCAGGTGTGCCTAAATTAACTAATAATACACCAATCATAAGCAAAAAATGAAGCACAAAGATGCTTCATTTTTTTTATAAATTCCAACCTTCAGGTGTAATCTTTGTTCGAGTAGGTGATTCAAAGCATGGTACACGCTCCTGACAACCCACCGCTCCTGGCGGACAGGTATAAACATCACCTATCATTGGTGAAATTGAAGCACTTTCTCCTTGCGGTACTGTTTTGATACGATTGATAAAAAAGATCTTTTTAGCAACAGAATAAACATTGAAAACTCCTAATATTCTTTCAGCTGGATTTGTTTTAGATTTGATATTTAAACTAAATTTCGTTTCTGCAGGCACATCAAACATTGATCCATTTGATTGAACAGAACTGATGATCGATTGATTATACGTAAACACCGATTTAGTAATCGCTCTTTGCTCTAAACGGAAATAATAATCTGAATACCCATCAAATGGAACTCGAGCCACTTGTTTACCTACGATACGTTGTCCGTTTGTAAGAACATCTGAAAAAACATTTATATCATTGTTCCAAGAAACATCCCAACAATTACCATCACATTGAAAATTCCAAATTTGGTTATTAGGCACTCTTGGTACATTACATTCATTTTTTGTAAAGTTCCATAAACCACCTCCTGTACAAGTAGCACAAATCTGGATTTTTTCATAATGCTTCCAATTCCATTGGTAAAAATCTCCTTCACGTTCATTGTCCTTGAAATCTAAATAAATAGTCCAACCAACCCGTTTAGGATCTCCCTTGGTATATTGATCATATAATTCAAATTGAGAATTTACATTTTCTAAGGCTGGAACTGGATTCATCGTTTCCATATTACTTACATATTCTGTTCCTAATAAGGTTTTAATATATAATTGATAGGTTGAACCTACCTTACCCAAAAAACCTGCTGGCGGTAAATAAGTTCCTGTCACAGTACCTTCTTTAAAAATCGTTTGAACACCTTTTTCATCCGTTACATAAACAGTAGCTTTTGTAACAGGTAACATCAAAACCGACTGTAATTTATTTGCTGAATTAGTTATTCTAATTTTAGATGTTCCAATTTCATTCGTAATATCACCTTCAATCGTTATAAATGATGTAGAATCTTTTTGGACAAAATCAGTCACAGGGAATACACAAGCTGCTACAATAAAACTTAAGATTCCGGTTGTTATAAATATGTTAAATAGTCTCTTAAGCATCTTATAAAAATTTAAAATTGTAAGTTAATGAAACAAATGGAGAGGCAAATACACTTAATTCATACGGCTGAACTCCAAATCTAGTGGACTTAAAGAATAAAGAATATGGATTTTGTCGTCCATATAAATTATACACGGTAAAGACCCAACTTCCTTCCCAACGAACATGCTTCATGGATGGATTATTGATGGTCCAAGAAAAATCTAAACGGTGATAATCTCTGATGCGATCATTATTTCTTTCTGTAAAGACAGGATATCTTTTTCCTCCGATTTCATACAAACCAGATGGAGATGAAAAAGGTCTACCTGTATTGTAAGAAAAAGTAAAAGAGAAACTATGATGCGGCGTAGGCGTCATATTAATCATCGCATTAAAGGTATGTGGCTTATCATAGTTAGTAGGGAACCAATTTCCTCCATTAATGGCCTGCACTTCTGGAAAATCGCCAATCATTTGAGAAAATGCTCTCGCATAAGTATAACTAATCCAACCAGTCATTTCACCTTTTTTCTTTTGTAACATCAATTCAACTCCATACGCTTTTCCTTTTCCTGTAATCAATTGTGTTTCAATGTTAGGATTCAATTGCAAATTTGCTCCTGATACAAAGTCAATTGTATTTTGTACATCTCGATAATACGTTTCTAAACTTGTTTCATACACATTTTCGTTAAATGTTTTAAACAAGCCTAATGAAATAAAATCAGATTTTTGCGGCTTAATATACTCATTTGCTGTTTTCCAACGTGAAGTAGGTAATGGAGTGGTGTTATTCGACAACAATTGGAAAAATTGTTGCATTCGATTGTAACCAAACTTCATTGTAGCATCCTTGCCAATCGAATATTTCATTGTTAAACGAGGCTCAAAACCTCCATAAGAGGCCATTACCTCCCCAGAACCATATTTTGTTTTACTAACTATCGTATTGAGCGATGGCATTTGATTCGGAGCATATTGATTGACCGTTCCCTCTCCAATTTGCCAATAATGAGCGTATCTAATACCGGCTTGTAAGGTAAACTTTTCACTCATTTTCCATTCTTCATCCGCATAAATACCGGCTTCCATGGAATGTTCGTCAGGTAAAAAGACTTTTGATACTCGAGATACAACACCATCATTTAAAGTTCCAGGCTTTATATCGTAACGAGTTAAGGAAGCCCCAAAATTTAATTTATGCGTTTCATTCGGCATGTAATCAAAACTTGCATGCAAGTTTTTATAATTAATTGAACTTGTTAAGTTAATCGTATTTACGGTGTCTGGCGCATAAGTTTTAGTATCGTATAATGTAGTACTTCCACTTAACATCATACTTAATTTCGGAGAAAAATAATGATTCCAATGAATAGCCAAATTTTGGTGTCCATAATCAAAATTGGTACGCTTAGCCACCACATTTTCTAAACTAAATAGTGAGTCTACTCGATAGTAATCGTAACTAAAATAATTACTAAAAGAAATCGTATTTTTATTATTAGGACGATAATAAATCTTCGTTGCTAAATCCATAAAATTTGCACGAACATTTTTCAAATTTGCAGGTGCAACCATTTTAAACAAGAAATCATTAAATGATGCTCTTGCTGCAACTAATACTGATAATTTCTCCTTAATTACTGGGATTTCAGCCATCACACGGTTAGAGACCAATCCAATTCCGCCTTGCATTTTAAAATGATCTGTATTTGGTTCAATCATTTTAATATCTAATACAGAAGCTGATCTACCTCCAAAACGAGCTGGCACACCTCCTTTATACAACTCTAAATCACGTATTGCATCTGAAGCAAACACCGAAAATAAACCAAACATGTGAGTTGGATTAAAAATCGGAGTATCATCAATAAAGATTAAATTTTGATCTACATTGGAACCACGAATATTCAAACCATTTGAACCTTCACCAACGGAAGATACTCCCGGCAAGGTTTGTAAAGAACGTATTACATCAACCTCTCCCATCATCGTTGGCAATTTTTTAATTCCTTTTAAACTTAAAATGGTAACCCCTAAGGAAGGTGTTTGAATATCTTTTTTAGTTGAAGAGGATGAAACAATTACTTCTTCTAATTGTTTTGTCACATCATTTAATTCCACATTCAATTGCTCATCTTTTTTCAATTGAATACGTGTACGATAAGGATTATAACCCACATAGGAAATTTTGATTACATATTCACCATACGGTAAATGAACCTTATAATTCCCAAGGCTATCTGTTTTAGTTCCGGATTTTTTAAAATCTAATGCGATAACGGCCCCCTTTAATGGCTCACCCGTTTGAGCATCAATCACTTTACCGTAAATAGCTGGCAAAGTAGTTGTTTGAGCAAAAATTTGAGAAAATCCCCAGAAAAATAAAATAAATGAGAAAAAGACCTTTGTAAAATTTATGGTCATAGGCTTAGATTAGTTTACAAACAATATAAGCTTCAAAAATACAAAAAATTCTACAGATTATACCTTAAGGAGAACCCAAATGCTAGAAATTGCGACGAAAAGCAGGGCAATAGGGGTCAAAACCTTCCAACATAGGTACATCAGCTGGTCAACCCGAAGTCGTGGCAAGGTCCAACGCACCCACATTTGAACAGCAATTAATACATATGATTTGATCATCAACCAGAAAAATCCTAGTAGATATCCAGAAATCTCTCCCGGGACACCATTTGTCCATGTTGCTAATTGAACACTTCCTATGTTTGGTAATGGTGAGTACCAACCTCCAAAAAAAAGAATCACTCCCAAAATTGAAACTAAGAGCATCATGCCGTATTCCGACAAAAACAAAAGTGCCCAACGCATTCCGGAATACTCCGTATGAAATCCTCCCACCAATTCAGATTCTGCTTCTGGAATATCAAATGGTGCTCGATTGGCTTCTGCCAAACTTGCAATAAAAAACACAATGAATAATCCGAAAAACAAAGGCATTCGAACGATATTCCAAGTTAATATACCACCAATTTGTCCAACTTCAAGACCAAATGATTTAATCCCAAATAAATAATTTTCTGAGTCGGAAAATATTCCTTGTTGTACAACAATTTCTTGCAAATTTAAACTTGAAGAAAAGATCACAACGCTTAAAATGCATAAACCCAAAGGTATTTCATAAGAAATCAATTGAGCCGCTGAGCGAATGGCACCAAGCAAGGAATACTTATTATTAGAGGTCCAACCTGCTAAAATAATTCCAATACTGTCTAGCGAAACTATTGCCATTAACAACATCACACCCAAATCTGTTGAACTTCCTTGCAACCATTCACCTGAGCTTAAGGGAATAACAGAAAATGCCCCAAATACAGAAATGAAAATAATCCAGGGAGCCAATAAAAATAATCGTTTCTGCGCCAAAGCAGGAACGATATCTTCTTTTTGAAAAAGCTTTAATAAATCGGCAAATACTTGCAATAAACCCCACTTTCCAACTTCCATCGGACCCAAACGATCTTGAAAAAATGCTGACAATTTACGCTCTACATACACTCCTATCACCACATTTGTAGCGAGAATGACAAGGCATAAAATCAACGAAATCCACATTCTATAAAGAATTCAATGCGTTTAAAAAATCGGCTTTTAAATCTTCAATATCTTCTAATCCTACTGCAATTCGTACCAAACCCTCAGTAATACCAACCGCTGCACGATCTTCCGGACTAATCTTAGAATGCGTAGTAGAGGCAGGGTGGGTTAATATTGTACGGGTATCTCCCAAATTGGGCGAAATAGAAACAATTTTCAATGCTTTGCTAAATGCCAACACTTTTTCAAATCCACCTTTGATATCTAAAGTTAATATTCCTCCACCATATTTCATCTGCTTTTTAGCCAAATCATATTGTGGATGACTTGGTAAAAATGGATATTTAACTGCGTGTAATTTAGGATGATTTTCTAAAGTTTGTGCCAAAGTCAAAGCATTCTCCGAATGCTTTTGCATACGCAATTCTAAAAGTTCTAAACTTTTAGACATCACCCAAGCATTAAATGGAGATAATGATGGACCTGTATGTCTAGCAAAAAAACGAATCTCTTGAATGTATTCTTTCTTACCACAAATAACTCCACCTAAAACTCTTCCCTGACCATCAATATATTTAGTGGCAGAATGAATCACTAAATCAGCTCCTAATTCAATAGGATTTTGTAAAATAGGTGTCGCAAAACAATTATCTACTGCTAATATAATGTTTTTACCTTCCTTAACTTTTGCTAAAGCAGCTAAATCGATTAATTCTAAGCCAGGGTTACTTGGACTCTCGCAAAAGAAAAATTTCGTATTGGGTTGAATAGCTTTTTCCCATGCTGAAATATCAGCACCTTCAACAAATGTGCAATCTATTCCCCATTTAGCCGTAATTTTCGTCAAAATCTGAATCGCTGAACCAAACAATGCACTTGAAGCAACCACATGGTCACCCGTTTTTAACAAGCCAGCCATGGAAGCAAAAATAGCCGCCATACCGGTAGAAAAAGCCAAACCATCTTCTGCTTTTTCAAACATACACATCTTCTCTACAAATTCATCCACGTTTGGATTCATGTATCTAGAGTAAATATTTCCTTGTTGCTCATCAGCAAAAATAGCACGCCCCTGCTCAACGTCTTCAAAGGTAAAACTAGATGTTAAATACAAGGGAACAGCATGCTCACGATTTTGTGATCTTTCCGCTTGAATTCGAATAGCTTTGGTTTGTCTTTTCATGCACTTTTTCAATTATCCTACAAAACTAATAGATATTGTTTAGAATTTGCCCAATAAATCAGTAAATAGTTTATGGAAATTGCTTTATATATTTGTTATAAACTTAAAAAAAATATGAAAAAACTAATCCTCTCCGTTTTAGTGATTGGAATGGCTCTTCCTTTCCAAGGTATCTCTCAAAAATGGACCAATTTATTTGATGGAAAGACTTTAAATGGCTGGAAACAATTAGGTGGAAAAGCAAAATACGAAGTTCGCGATGGAGCAATTGTTGGTACTACTGTTGAAAAAACGCCCAATTCATTTTTAGCATCTGAAAAGGATTATGGTGATTTCATTTTGGAATTAGAATTAAAAGTGGATAGCAAAATGAACTCAGGAGTTCAATTTCGCTCTAATTCTAAACCAGATTATTTAAATGGTACCGTTCATGGGTACCAATGTGAAATAGATCCGTCTGCAAGAGGATGGTCAGGTGGCATCTATGATGAATCGAGAAGAGGTTGGTTGTATACCAATGAAATTCATCCAGAAGCAAAAAAAGCATTCAAAAAAGATGAATGGAACAAATACCGCATTGAAGCAATCGGCAATATCATTCGTACTTGGATCAATGGTCAACCAGTAGCTTATTTAGTAGATGATATGACTGCAACGGGATTCATCGCTTTACAAGTACATGCTATTTATGCTGACATGAAACCTGGCATGGAAGTAATGTGGAAAAACATTCGCATTCAAACTGGAAAAGATATTAAAGCTACTCCTGTAGATGGAAGTACTCCAGTTGAAAACTACACCCAAAACACGCTTTCTCCAGGTGAAGAAGCATTAGGATTTAAATTATTATTTAACGGAAAAGATTTAAACAATTGGAGATCTGCTTTCAAAGAAACCGCTCCTCCAAGTGTTTGGACTGTTGAAAATGGTGTATTGCACGTAAATTCATCAGGTGGAGCCGAATCAACAAATGGTGGAGATATCTTATCTAGAGATACATTCAAAGCATTTGAATTGGAGTTTGATTTTAAATTAACTGAAGGCGCAAATTCAGGTGTTAAATATTTCGTAAACGAAACATATCAATCGGGTAAATCTGCCATTGGTTTAGAATACCAGGTATTAGATGATGAAAAACATCCAGATGCAAAATTAGGTACTGAAGGAAATAGAACCATGGCGAGTTTATATGATTTAATTCCATCCATTAAAATTGAAAAACGTTTTCAAAAGAAAATTGGAGAATGGAATAAAGGTAGAATCATTGTTTATCCAAACAATCACATTGAACATTGGTTAAATGGATTCAAAGTTTTGGAATATGAAAGAGGTGGACCAGCATATCGCGTATTGGTTGCTCATTCAAAACATAAAGTTTGGCCAGGATTTGGAATGATGGAAAGAGGACCAATCTTATTGCAAGAACACGGAGATTCCGTATATTACCAAAATATTAAAATTAGAGAAATCAAATAGCTCAATTTAAACCTTTTTAACCCATGAAAAGAAGAGAATTTATTGAAAAAACAAGTTTAGCATCTTTAGGCACATTCGCTTTTAGTCCTAAATCTTATAGTAAAATTTTAGGGGCAAATGACCGTGTTCGAGTAGCATGCGTTGGTTTCTCCGACCGTCACAGAGCTTCTCACGTTCCTCCTTTCAAAGCATTAGCAAAAGGAATGAACTTTGAAATGGTTGCACTTTCAGACCTTTGGAATCGTAGAAGAGAAGAAGGTAAAGCTTATTTAGAAAAAGAATTGGGTGGCAACATTACAACTTATCGTAACAATGATGAATTGTATGCAGCTAAGGGAATAGATGCAGTATTTATTTCAACCGCCGATTTCCAACATGCTTTACATACGATTGAAGCTGTAAAAGCAGGTTGTGATACCTACACGGAAAAACCATTGGCTGAAACCATGGAAGATGCTCGTGCCGTATTGAAAGCTGTAAAAGATTCAGGTAAAATTGTACAAATTGGTTCTCAAAGAAGATCTGGCGCAAATTATTGGGCAGCTGATGAATTTATCAAGTCAGGAAAATTTGGCGACATCAAAATGGTTGAATTATTATGGAATGTGAATCAACCAGGAAGATGGAGAAGACCTGCTTTATGTAAAGATTTAAAAGAATCAGATATCGATTGGAAACGCTTCTTAATGAATCGACCTGCTGATACCTTTGATCCAAGAAAATACTTAGAATATCGTTTATTCTGGCCTTATTCTTCGGGTATTCCAGGACAATGGATGTCGCATCAAATTGATACAGTTCACTGGTTCTCAGGTTTATCACATCCACGTTCGGCAGTTGCCAATGGAGGTATTTACCAATGGAACGATGGCCGTAAAAATGCAGATACATTAACGGTTGTATTTGATTACGGTCCGGCAAATGACATGAACAAAGGCTTCCAAGTACAATTCACATCTCGTTTCTCAAACGGAGCTGGTGGTACTAAAGAAATTTATTACTCAAATGGTGGTGAATTGAATTTGGATACTAACATGATTTCTCCAAATGGCGGCTTGTCAGAAAGAGAGGCAAAGGCCATGGGAATGCAAGCCAATTTATTGCCAAGTATGAAAATTGAAGGAGCTTCACAAGTAGCAACTGATGCAAATACTGGAGGAGATGAATTAACTTTCAATCATATTAAAAACTGGATGGAATGTGTGCGTTCACGCAAAACACCAAATGCTCCTATTGAGGCTGGATACCAACATTCAATTGCTACCATTATGTCGAATGCCGCTTACCGCACAGGTCAACGCGTTACCTTTAACGAAAAAACACAAGAGGTGATGGCGGGTGATAAGGTGTTTAAGTACTAGATGAGTGGAGAGTGGAGAGTGGAGAGTGGAGAGTGGAGAGTGGAGAGTTGAATTTTAAATTAATTTTTAAACTTTCAACTTTTCAATTTCCACTTTTTTATTTAATCTCCCCCTTTTTTTATAATATTGTAGATAAAATAAGTAGAGAATCTTATGTCAAAAATTTCAACAGATAGCAAAAAAGATTTATACACACATATGGGCATAATAGTTGCCTTAGCATTTGTGTTCTTTTTTGGCTTTTTCTTTGTGTATTTACCATGGAGTACCCACCATGGCGAAACCATTAAAGTACCTAATTTAAAAGGTATGAACATGGAACAAATGGAAGATCTGTTAGATGAAAATAATTTGACCTACGAAATTTCAGATTGTACTTATACTGCAGATAAACCTCCACTTACCATACTTTCGCAGTATCCTTTACCTAATGCTTTAGTTAAATCAGGACGTAAGGTTTATATCACAATTAATTCAGAAACTCCACCAATGATTAAAATGCCAGGTATTATCGGATTATCGGTAAGAAGTGCTGAGCAACAATTGGTGATTGCCGGTTTAAAAAAAGGATTAGTACATGAGATTAACGATCCTCGTGTTAAAGAAGTTATCGAAATACAAGTTAATGGCAAAAAAATTGAACCCGGAGCCTCAATTCCAAAAGGCACCATGGTCGATTTATTTATTGGAAATGGAACTGCTGACGTTGAAATTGAAATGCCTGATTTAACTGGAAAGCCATTAGATGAGGTAAATATCATTTTGGCTGGAATGAACTTAAAAGTCGGGAAAGTAACCTATGAAGCCACCGATCAAGTTTCAGAAGGTGCAGTCTTTAAACAAGTTTGTGCAACCTGTACTGGAACAAGTATTAAGCCAGGAGACTTAATCGACTTGTGGATTGCAGGATCTGGGGAGCAGTAGTAATTGTTAATTAAGCAATTTTTTATTTTTTTGACCAAATTTTTGACCTAATATTTACCCCTTAAAGTTGTAATGAATTAATTAACAATTTACAACTCACAATTATAGCATGGAAGATATCACAGTAAAAGAATTAAAAGAGCGCATGGCTGCTAACGAAGCCTTAAACATAATTGACGTTCGTGAAGAGCATGAATTTGATGAATTCAATATTGGGGCTACCCTGATCCCATTAGGAGAGCTACCTGATCGATTGGATGAAATTGAAGACTTGAAAGATGCCGAATTAATTGTCCATTGTCGCTCGGGTGCTCGGTCGGGTCGCGCAAAAGATTTCCTAGAAATGCAAGGATTTACGAAAGTAAGAAACTTGTTGGGTGGGATGATTGAGTGGCAGAATTCTTAAGTGATCGAGTGATCGAGTGATTGAGTAATCCAGTGATCCAGTGATCCAGTGATCCAGTGATGTAGTGATCTAGTTTATGCAAGCTTTACAATTTAAAAAAAATCTTCCTGAGCTTTCCATCTTAGACATAAGAACTGAGAGAGAGTGGGAAGATTTTAACGTTGGTGGAATTCATATACCCCTAGATTTCTTATTAGAACGAATAATTGAGTTAGATTCGTCTAAAAATTATATTGTCATTTGTTATAATGGAACACAAAGTAACATTGCTTGTCGATTATTGAATGCAAAAGGATTCCAAACAGAAAATCTTGAAGGCGGACTTGAAGCCTATTTAAGCTTATCATACTGAATCACTCGATCACTACATCACTAGATCACTGGATCACTAAAAACTCATACCCCCCCTGATGCCTAAACCAAGTTAATTGTTTTTTGGCATAGTGACGACTATTTCGCTTCAACAATCGAATCATTTCAGCTTCATCGTATTCGCCACGAAGATAGCCATAGACTTCTTTGTAGCCTAAGGTTTTAAGGGCATAGAGTTCCTGAACTTGTTCAAATTGTTTAGCCTCCTCGACAAGGCCTTTTTTTAGCATTTCATCCATACGATCATCGATGCGTTTGTACAAGATTTCTCTCGGACGATCCAGACAAATGAGCTGCATCTCAA
>JACCDM010108092.1_pt1 | contig 40807 bp, 34 predicted proteins | sample 7445851 | NCBI WGS metagenome assembly JACCDM01 (sample SAMN15323438, study PRJNA562643) | freshwater metagenome | isolation source: river surface water | place: USA:Blue River Watershed | collected 2017-08-16
CAACAATGGGTGGCTTCATTATTTTGCTTTCCTTGATCATTCCAACTATTTTATTCGCCAAAATTACGAATGTATATATTATCCTTTTATTGATTTCAGCAATTTGGTTAGGAGCAGTTGGTTTTGCAGATGATTATATCAAAGTATTTAAGAAAAATAAGGATGGACTTTCTGGGAGACTTAAAATTGTTGGACAAATAGGTTTAGGGATTATTGTTGGATCTACTTTATATTTTAATGATTATGTGAAAGTTCGTTTTTTCAATGCAGATCAAACATTTCATGATTCCAAATCATTATTAACCACAGTACCATTCCTGAAAAACAATCAATTTGATTACAATATGTTGCTTCCAGATTTTATACCGGATCAATATGTGTGGGTTGTCTATATTTTAGTTGTTATTTTCATTATTACAGCAGTTTCCAATGGAGCAAATATCACAGATGGACTAGACGGATTAGCCGCTGGAACATCGGTTATCATTGGCTTAACCCTGGCTGTTCTTGCTTATGTTTCTGGAAATAAAGTTATTTCTCAATATTTGAATGTGATGTTTATCCCTTATTCAGGAGAGCTGACTATCTTTTGTGCAGCCTTTGTTGGTGCCTGTATCGGATTTTTATGGTATAATACCTACCCTGCCCAAGTTTTTATGGGAGATACGGGAAGTTTAATGTTAGGGGGTGTGATTGCTACATTAGCTATTGTAATACGTAAAGAAATGTTGATACCTGTTTTATGCGGTATATTTTTAATAGAAAATTTATCAGTCATTATTCAGGTTGCTTATTTTAAATATACAAAAAAGAAGTATGGTGAAGGAAGGCGAATCTTTTTAATGTCACCCTTACATCATCATTTCCAAAAGAAAAATTACCATGAAGCAAAAATCGTAACACGGTTTTTCATCGTTGGAATTATTTTAGCCGTTTTATCTTTAGTAACCCTTAAATTGCGTTAATCGCACCTTATTTTGAGTACAATTCGCCTACATACAAGAGCCACAGCTTTTCAAGAAATTATTCCATTACCTGCTTCAAAATCAGAAAGCAATAGAGCATTGATTATAAATGCTTTAGCTGGTGGTACAATTGAGAATCTTTCCAATCTAGCAGAAGCCCGCGATACGCAAACAATGATTCGTTTATTGTCTGACTCGGGAACTGTTGCAGATGTATTAGATGCAGGCACAACAATGCGTTTTTTAACGGCCTTTTATGCAATAACAGGACAACAAAAGAAAATGACAGGGACTCCGCGCATGTGTGAGCGCCCAATTGGAATTTTGGTTGAGGCCCTGAAAGAATTAGGTGCTAAAATAGATTATTTAGGAATAGAAGGGTATCCACCCATGCAGTTAAATGGCTTTGAATATTCTGGAAAGTCAAGTATACAAATTAGAGGTGATGTAAGTTCTCAATTTATTTCAGCCATTATCATGGTAGCTCCACTTTTACCAGAGGGCTTGACTATACAGATAACGGGAGCATTGGGTTCAAAACCTTATATTGAAATGACTCTTGCCCAAATGAAACATTTTGGAATTGAGGCTATCACAGATTGGACAAAAGGAACGATTCATATTCCTGCTCAGACGTACCAAATACAACCGTTCGCTGTTGAGTCGGATTGGTCAGGTGCTAGTTATTGGTATTCTTTGGTTGCACTTTCACCATATCCAGAAAGTCAATTAGAATTATTAGGATTAAAAGAGAACTCATTACAAGGTGATTCTGCAATTAAAGATATCATGCTTCCTTTAGGAGTAAAAAGTACCTATACAGGAAGAGGATATTTATTGACAAAAGTAGCACCTGAAAAAGAATTAGCTTGGGATTTTACGGATTGTCCAGACTTAGCACAGACTATTTGCGTTGTTGCAGCTGTGAATAAAATACATTTGACACTTACAGGTTTGGAGTCACTTAAAGTAAAAGAAACAGACCGAGTGTTAGCCCTTCAAAACGAATTGAAGAAATTACAAGCTACGCTAACGGAGGTTGAAAAAAATCACAAATATGAAGTAATTAGTGATTTTAAAGTTGGTAAAATTCCAAGTTTTGAAACCTATGACGATCACCGAATGGCTATGGCATTTGCTCCAGTAGGAGTTGTTCAAGAAATCATTATAAAAGAACCAGAAGTCGTAGGAAAATCGTATCCAAGTTTTTGGAAACATATTTCACAAGTGCTTCAAACAAGTTAAGCTATCGCTTTCAAACGATTAATTGCCCACTCATAACCTTTAAAGAATAATAGACCAAAAATCAATTGGCTATATAAGGTATTTGGGAAAAAAGGCAAAGCATTTACATAACAAGCCGATAAGCCAACTAGATCTTTTGTATAAACAATCTCAGTACTAAAAGCCCAAACCAATAGATTTGAAACAATAAAAAATCCAACGCTACTCAAGGCATTGATTAGAATTAATTGACGTGTGTTTACTTTTTTCGAAGAATACCAAGCCCCTAAAAGGGTGATAGCAGCAAATAGACCAAATTGGGAAGGACTTAGTCCCCAAGAAAACCCTTTGAAGTAAGTTGCATAAAAAATATTATTTAACAACAAATTGGAGATCCAAAGAGTTAATAGACTAAATAAAATTGCTAACTTTTTATCTTTTACATAATATCCAGCAAACAATGCCATTGCACCCATTGGAGAAAAATTTGCCCAAGCTGGTCCAGCCAAAATTATAAATCGACTTGCTATCGCTAAAACTAAAAAAATCAGTAGGATGTATGTACGTTTGGTCATGATATTTTCAATATAATTTCCAAAGGTAAAACAAAAGCAGTAATTTTGCCCATTCATTGGCAAGATATTCTATGGCATTACCTAAAATTGGTTTATTGGGAGGGGGACAATTAGGCAGAATGTTACTTCAAGCTGCAATTGATTTAGACTTTGAAATTGATTGTTTAGATCCTGATCCGCAAGCTTCTTGTCATACCTTAGCAAACCAATTTGTGTATGGTTCTTTTAAGGATTTCGATACCGTATACCAATTTGGACAAAACAAAGATTTGGTGACGATTGAAATCGAGCATGTCAATATTGAAGCACTCGAAAAGCTTGAAAAAGAAGGTGTAAAAGTATATCCACAACCAAATTTGTTGCGAATGATCCAAGATAAACGACTTCAAAAGTCGTTTTTTAAGGAATTTGGATTCCCAACAGCTGAATTCAGATTAACAGAAAATCAGGCAGATTTAGCACAAAACATTGATTTTTTCCCTGCCTTCCACAAATTAGGTAAAGGAGGATATGATGGCAAGGGCGTGCAATTGATTGCACACAAAGATGATATCGAAAAGGGATTTGACGCCCCAGGCTTATTAGAAAAAGCGATTGATTTTGAAAAAGAATTAGCCGTAATTGTAGCTAGGAATCCAGATGGAGAAATAAAATCGTTTCCAACAGTGGAAATGGTATTTCATCCAGTCCAAAATTTAGTTGAATTTTTAGTTTCTCCAGCAGAAATCTCAAGTGAAATAGAGGCAAAAGCTCAAAAAATTGCCTGTGATTTAATTGCTAAAATGGAATTAGTTGGGGTCTTAGCCGTGGAGATGTTCTTAACAAAAGATGGCGATGTTCTGATTAACGAAATAGCTCCTCGTCCACATAATTCTGGACATCAAACTATCCGTGGAAATGCTACTTCACAATATGAACAACATTTGAGAGCAATTGCCAATTTACCCTTAGGTGACACCACAGGAGAAGTTTTTTCAGGAATGCTTAACTTATTAGGAGCAGAGGGATTTGAGGGAGAAGCAGTTTATGAAGGCTTAGAAGCATGCCTGCAAATTCCAGGAGTTTATCCATTTTTATATGGAAAAAAAATCACAAAACCTTTTAGAAAAATGGGACACATTACCATTTTAGGATATAGTAGAGCAGAAATTATAGAGAAAGCAAATAACGTTAAACAACTCATCCGAGTGATTAGCAAATAAAATTATGATAGGAATTATAATGGGCAGCAGTTCAGACCTTTCGGTAATGCAAGATGCCATTGATGTTTGTAAAGAGTTTGGTGTAGCCTATGAGGTAGATATTGTTTCTGCTCATCGCACACCGGTTAAAATGCTCAAATACGCTCAAGAAGCAAAATCAAGAGGCGTTCAAGTGATTATCGCAGGAGCAGGTGGGGCAGCACATTTGCCTGGCATGGTTGCTTCAGCGACCATTTTACCAGTCATTGGTGTTCCGGTTAAAAGCTCAAATTCAATCGATGGATGGGATTCGGTTTTATCTATTCTTCAAATGCCAAATGGAGTACCAGTTGCAACTGTGGCACTGAATGCTTCAAAAAATGCAGGATTGTTGGCTATCCAAATGTTGGCAATTAGCGACCAACAATTAGCCCAAAAATATGAAAGCTACAAGGAATCGTTGATTGAGAAAGTTGCTGAAATGAGTGAAAAAACTAAAAAAAGTATTTAATACATGAAAAATCCGTTGAACTTTATTAAAGATTCTGGATCCTATAAATTACCAGCTGTTACATTATTGGTCTTAATTGCTACCATTGTTGCTTTATTATTTGTTGGCTATGAAAACTTCTTGGGACCTAGTTCTAAAGAGTTAGAAAAAGCTGAAAAATTAGTAGAACAAGAAGATGAAGATAATGCAACTGGCAATGAGGTCATTGGAACTTCAACGGTTGAAAATACTACTGAGGAGGCTGCTGAAGAAAAAGCAAAAAAAGACTCAATTGCCTTAGAGGAACAAAAGAAAGAAGCTGAAGCTGAAGTCGCACCGGAGGAAGAGCTTAGTGTTGAGGGAAAAGATTATGCTTATACCGTACAAAAAGGAGAAACATTTATGGGAATAGCCAATCGATTTGGCTTAAAATACGATCAGTTAAAAGCGTTAAATCCAGATTTAAAACCGGAAGGTATAAAAGTTGGTGTGACGAAGGTCAAAGTAAAGGTAAAAGCTATTCACATCGTTGGAAAAGGCGATATTTTACGTGTAGTTGCTGAAAAATACAAAGTATCCAAACAGTCGATCATGACTGTAAACCATAAAACTGAAGATTTAACCACTAGAGGGGAAGAACTAGTTATTCCATTAAAATAACATGTCTCCTATTTTTTATCTGTTATTACTATTTGCGCAGGTGAAGGATCTTCATTTCCCTAAACAAGCTGTATTTAATCAAATTCAAATAGGTATTATTGATAGTACAGAAACTATCAGATTGACCACATTTGATAGCTTAAATACACCCAAAAGTAATTCCAATTTATTTTCAATTTACGCCAATAGGCAATTTGGGAATCAGAAAAGATTACATGAATACTGGGATTTTTATTTAGATTCCACACATACTCAGTTTAAACAATTAAGTGATTCTTTGTTGAAAGAATTTCCTCATCGCCCCTACCGGATGCGATATCTTTCAGAATATCGTAGCCTCGAAAAACAAGAACAATTATTAAAATCAGGAAAGTCAAAATTACCCCTCTCCTTACACAATTTTGGTTTTGCTCTTGATGTTGGCATTTATAGAGGCAGAAAATATTTAAGAAGAGGCCCTATCTATTCTAAAATGGGGGAAAAAGCGAAAGAATTGGGTCTGTTTTGGGGTGGAGATTTCAAAGGATTCCCAGATCCAGGACATATACAATACTTTTCAAATACTGCCCAATATATTCAAACGTTTCCCTGGATAGGATACGAATTTTTACGTTTTAAACCAGTGTTTGAATCGAATTATCAATCGGCCATTGAGAATGGCCGAGAAATATTTGTACAAGATACTAAACAGGTAATTGATATTTTAAACGAAAAATTTCCTGAAATAAAACAGATCAGCGAAAACGCAATAGCATTACCAACACATCAGGAGTTAAGAAATTGGATTGCAAATCAATCCATAAATCCACAATTTGTCATCATTTATCACCCAAAAGAAAAATGGGTATATATTCAAAAAGGAAAACAAGGATATTGCTGGCAAGTAAATTAATATTACCCCAAATTTAATCGTTTATAAATACCTTTTTCCTTAGCCATTAATTCCTGATGAGATCCTGATTCTACAATATTACCTTTTTGAACAACCAATATCTGATCAGCATTTTGAATAGTAGACAATCGATGGGCAATCACTAATACCGTCCGATTTTTCATTAAATTGGTTAAGGCAGCTTGCACCAATTGTTCCGACTCGTTATCCAAGGCACTTGTTGCTTCATCTAATATCAATACTGCAGGATTTTGAAGAACAGCACGGGCAATAGAAAGTCGTTGACGCTGCCCACCTGAAAGCTTCCCTCCTCGGTCTCCAATCATTGTTTGATAACCATCTTTGCTCTGCATGATAAAATCATGTGCATTCGCAATCCGAGCAGCTTCCTCTACTTGTTCTTTAGTTGCACCAGATCCAAATGAAATATTATTTAAAATCGTATCGTTAAAGAGAACCGATTCCTGGGTCACAATACCCATAAGAGCACGTAATTCAGAAATAGGGATATGTCTAATATTGATTCCATCTAACAAAATTTCACCACTTGTTGGGTCATAAAATCGAGGTAATAAATCTGCGATAGTAGATTTTCCACCGCCAGAGGCTCCAACTAATGCGATGGTTTTGCCTTTTGGAATTTCGAATGAAATTCCATCTAATACAGTTCTTCCCTCAGTATATTCAAAAGAAACATTTTGAAAGGAAAATGATTGATGAAATCCATCAATAGATTGAACAGGTTCAATTGTTTTTATTTCAACGGGTGTATCTAAAATACTTAAAATACGGTCTGCAGAAGCAACTCCACGCTGAATTCCAGAAAATGCATCGGCTATGGATTTTGCCGGTCGCATTACTTGAGAAAATGTAGCAATAAAGGCGATAAATGTAGATGCACTTAAATATTGATCTCCGCTGATAACTAAATAACCACCATACAACAGAATACCAGTTACAACCGTCACTCCCAGTGTTTCAGAAACTGGTGAGGTTAATTCCTGTCGATTTCTCATCGAAATGAAGGATTTACGATATAATTCATTTTGTGAAATGAACTTTTCATCCATTGTTTTTTCAGCTCTAAACCCTTTAACCACTCTCATGGATGCAAAAACCTCATCTAATAAGCTAATAAGCCCGCCCAAATAACTTTGAACATTAGCAGAAGATTTTCGAAGATTTCGGGTGATTAAGGCAATAAACCCACCGGAAAATGGCAAAATAATTAAGGAGAATAAAGTTAGCCTCCACGACATACTCGCCAGGAAGACAAAGAACATAATTAACGAAAAAACCTCTTTAAAGACGGCAGTGAAAGCTCTTCCAATTGAATTTTCTACCTCCTGTACGTCCGTGGTTAATCGCGACATTAAATCGCCTTTTCTTTGTTCACTAAAATATCCTAAATCAAGTCGAAGGGCTTTAGCAAAGACAGCCTCTCGTAATGAAGCAATGGTATCTGCTCCTACCGCAACGAGAATTCGTTGCGATAAATATTTGAAAAAATTAGATAAAACTACCGAAATCAAAATGGCAATACATGCATATTGCAATGCTCCCATTCGACCATATTCTTGCAACGTTGCATAAAAATAATGGTTGAAGAGAAAAGTAAAATAATCAGCACTTACCTCAAATTCGGGTAATTGTTGAAATTGCGCAATTAGTTTAGGAGAAGTTTGATTAAATAAAACATTTAAGAGTGGAATCAATAAGGTAAAATTCATGATTCCAAACAAACTAGCAAACAAAGAACTACCAAAATAGGGTAGCACATATTTGCGAACCGACTGAGCGTAACCAATAAGTCGAAGGTAGGTTTTCAATGAAATATTCAAAAATTAGGTTAAATTACGATTAATTTGGCAATTTTCACCAAATATGCAAAGTGAATCGCAGGTAATTTTGAATTCCCCAAGTATCAGTATTGTAATGGCAACATACAATGGTGAACGCTATCTTACTCAACAAATTGAAAGTCATTTAGCCCAAAATTATCCAAATTTAGAATTTATATATGTAGATGATGCATCAACAGATGCTACATGGGAAATCCTTCAATCATTTCAAAAAAATGATTCACGCATCAAAATTTTCCAAAACGAGACTAATCTAGGCTTTATAAAAACCTTTGAAAAAGGAATACAATTAGCTACAAGTGATCTTATTGGGCTATCCGACCAAGATGATGTTTGGATGGCAGATAAAATCACACAATTGTTTGAGTCAATTGGTTCATTTTCTTTAGTCTATTCTGACTCTGAATTAATCGATGAAAATGAGAAATTGATAGGAAGGAAAATGTCCGACATAAAAAAACAAATAGCTTATTCGAGTCCACTCATGTACACATTTGGTGCATGGGCACCCGGACACGGCATGCTGTTTAACCGAAATATCATTCCAACTAATTTTAAATTCCCAACCTATGTAACACATGATTACTGTCTAGGTTTTTTGGCTACTTGCCAAGGAGGAATTCAATATATTCCTAAATCACTTGTCCATTATCGACAACATACAAACAACGTTATTGGGGCAAACACCAAGTCTAATAAATCGAAAAAAAATAAGGCGCAAAAAAGACTTGCCATTCAACAACGAATTTCATTTCTCGCTCAAAATTGTCCAGAAGAGCTTACCAAAGAAAAATCAATTTTTAAGCAATTAGAAGAATGTTTTTTGAAAAATGATCTCTTATCTAAAGTCAAAAGAGTAATTCTCGTATTTCAATTTCGAGAAATGATGCTAGCATACAAAAACAAATCTGCAGTTGCTTTGTTTTTTTATCCTTTCAAACTCTTATTTAACATCTATTGAAGATTCATCCATTTGATTCGAAAGCGATAGTACCAATTTTTCAAATGAACAGATAAGGGTATAGTTCGTTTTGTTAAATACCCATCAAAATGTTCACCACGTCGTAAATAATACTTAGACAAGGTACTATTACTCATTTTCCATTTTTTGATGAATTGAAAATATCCCTTATTTTGTTTCACTCGTTTGACAGATATAGATCCAAAATGGTACACTCGACTAGCAGACAGGCCTTTGAAGTAACGAACACCTATTTGCCATAATTTCATAGAAAAATCAGGATCAGAATACATCCCTGGTGAAAATTCAATAGAGTATCCACCCACTTGGTCCCATAAATCTTTATGAACTACACAAGGTGGCCAAGTAGAGCCATGCCAATCGTGAAAAGGTAAATCAGCAAATTCATTTAACAATTTCTCTTCTTGGAAGGTATCTAAACTAGTTCCATAATTTTTCTCAATAGAACAATTACTCTGAGCCCTTGGCTCAATCATGGTAGAAGAAAGATAAAAATTATGATCTGGCAAGCTCTCTATTTCCTTTTTTAGTACCTCGTCCCAAGCAGGGAGGGCATACATATCATCATTGATATAAAGCAAATAGGAGGCATTTGCTAATTTTCGCAAGGCATTCATTGCAAAACAAACTCCTGCATTTTCTTCGCTTACCGTATAAGAAATATCTTTTTGAGATTTTAACCAAGCGGCTGTCCCATCCTTACCTTCATTCACATGAACCAATATTTCGTAATTCGTTTTAGAATGTTTCCGAATACTTTCAATACATTTTTGAAGGTATGGCAAATTATTCCAACTTGGAATCAAAATCGAAAAATAGGCCTCTTGTGGCGGTAATTCGGCTTCAAAAAAAGAGATATCAGGGATTTTCATTTCAAGAGATGATAATTTTTATATTCTCCTACTCTCCATCCAAAAACATCCTCTATCCATTGAAGCAATTTCCTTCTTAGAGTCATTTTTGCTCTTATGGCTTTTGCATCTATTTGCAATGGCCAATTTTGGGCCTCAATTCGATTCTGCATAACCGCAGGATGTGTACCAGAAAAAGGCAAAAGTCGATCCGCATTACTGTAATCAAATTCAAAACCTTCTGGCATATGCTGTTCCATCCAGTTTGGTTCTCTGTAATATTGACTAAAATTTCGAACTTTGTTATTAATTCCTTTAGGTGGTTTAACCCATCCATAGTGTAAAATAGAAGCGGGTATCAATTTGACATTCAGCTTTCTTCCATCTAATCGAAATCCTTGAGCATCTCTATAGGAATGTACTCCGATATGAGGTCTCACAATTCGAATTTCCCTCCGATACCATCTGCGAGAAACTGCCACATAATCGTAAGATCCGTAAAAATGTGTATAATGAAACAGCAGTCCTTCTACACGTTTATCGTGAAGATTTCTCTGCATTTCTGCTTGAATGACTGGTAAATCGTTTTCATGCACGCATTCATCACCCTGAATATAAAATGCCCAATCTGAATCAGGCGAAATGCCGGCCAATGCCTTATCTGTTTCCAAAGCAAAGGTTTTTCCGCCTTCCCTTTGTGAGTCATCCCAAATGGTAGGAATAATTTTAATTTTTGGTGACTGAATGGATTGAATTAATTGCAAGGTATCATCTTCTGAATTTCCCAAGGCAACGATAAATTCATCACAAATTGGAAGAATGGAGGTGATCGCCTCAATAATTGAATAATCGTTTTTTACAGCATTACGAATAAAAGTAAAACCTGAAACTTTCATGTTAAAACTTTACTTGAATGCCATGATATTTTTCTTGCTCCACATAATCCTTTCTTAAAGGGTGACCTTCCCAATCTTCTGGTAATAAAATTCTTCTTAAATCCGGATGTCCAGCAAATTGAACACCCACCAAGTCGAATATTTCTCTTTCATGCCAATCAGCTGTCTTCCATACCGATGTAAGGGAATCAATTGTTGGCAATTGATTACTTTCCAATAAGCGTGGCAAAACCACTTTCAGATGAAGCGTTTGATTAAAAGGAATAGAATATAATGTATATATCATATCAATGGTCCCTATCTCAACACCATTATCAATAGCAGTGATACATGATAATTGATCAAAATAGGTATCGGGTGACTTCCAAAGGAAATCTGCAATTTTCAACAGGTCTTCAGCAGCAATAAGGAGTTGTCCGTTGTTTTCCACTAAAGTCGAACTCAAACCCATTCGGGTTTGAATTAATTCTTGAAAAAAGCTAATCGATTTCATGATTCCTTGGCTAAAGCTTCTATAATTCGTTTAGGTGCTTGAAGAGTTTCCCCTTGGATTTTCTCCTGTAATTTAAGGATTCCTCCGATTAATGCTTCTGGTCGTGGTGGACAACCTGGCACATACACATCAACTGGAATAATACGATCAACGCCCTTCACTACATGGTATCCATGCTCCCAATAAGGGCCTCCACAATTGGAACAAGAACCCATTGAGATCACATATCTAGGTTCAGGCATTTGTTCATATAATCGACGTATACGATCAGCCATTTTAAAGGTAACAGTACCAGCAACAATCATCACGTCCGACTGTCGAGGCGAAGGCCTTGGAAATACCCCAAAACGATCTAAATCGTATCCAGAGGCAAAAGTTTGCATCATTTCGATCGCACAGCAGGCAAGCCCAAAGCTCATTGGCCAAAGGGAACTTGCACGGGCCCAGTTTAACAAATCCTCAACAGTTGTTAAAACAGGACCTTCTGTATTAAACGATTGATCTAATAAACTTTTCATCAGCGAATAAGCGTTAATTCTCCTAAAACTTCTGGATAATCAGGATGTGGGATAATGGAATAAACGTATGTTCCTGTGGATAAAAACTTGCCTCCACTTAAATCAATCCCATTAAATTTATGTAGCCTATACCCATCCTTCGACTCAAATACTTTATTTCCCCAGCGATCAAAAACCTTAACCAAAGGCAATGAGCTGTTAAATTTTTCAATATTAATAATTTCCCAAAAATCATTTACGCTATCACTATTACCCGTTATGGCATTGCGCGGATGAATTGCCGGTAATAACAAAACAGATACTTGAATAGTTTGACTTGCACTTGGACAACTCGCACGTAAATTGATCTCCATTTGTGAGCCAAAGTTTACAAGGTCAAATTGAGGTTTATTATTTAGGATTTTAATAATCTGTGGATCAGAAGATGTCCAAGTAACCGTATTCGCTGTCGCAACACTATCTTCCTTAACGGTTATAGGAATATAAATTGTTTTGGTTGATCCCGAATTACTGCTGATGGGATCTAAACCAAGGTATACTAATTTGGAAGGAACTGAAATCCCACACTGCGCAACAGATGAATTAGAACAAATTGTCCAAACAAAAACAATTCCTATAAAATTTAACCAAGAAACTTTTATTTTTTTGATAAAATTCATTTTTCCAAGATTTGGAATAAATCCATTTGGTAAATATACCTAAATTCACAAAAATATTTAGAATAATCCATGACTCATTTTTTCGAACAAAACTTATCGCTGCTCAAAGGGGTAACGCCCCAAAGGCTAAGTTTGTTGCAAAGTGAGTTACAATTATTCACATTTGGAGATTTGATTCAGTATTATCCCTTTCGATATGAGGACCGGACGAGATTTTATAAGATTCGGGAAATTCAGGAAGGAATAGAACATGCGCAATTTATAGGACGCATACGGTACAAAGAAAAAATTGGTTCTGGACACAAGCAACGCGTAGTTGCAGAAGTAACAGATGAAACCGGCTCCATGGAAATTGTTTGGTTCCAAGGAATTCAATGGTTAGAAAAATCCTTGAAAATTGGAGTAGATTATATTTTTTACGGGAAACCGAATTTTTTCAATGGGCAATTGCAAATGACTCATCCAGAAATGGAGGTCTTTAAAAGCATTGAACAAACGGAAAAGGCCTATCAACCGATTTATTCGCTCACTGAAAAGCTTCGAAAAAAGTTTATTGACAGTAAGGTAATCGCTGGTTTACAAAAAAACCTTTTAGCAATTGCCTTTCCTTATATCAGAGAAACCTTATCGCCTCAAATTACACAGAAATATAAATTAATTTCTAAGCAGGAAGCTTTATATCAAATACATTTACCTGCCTCTGAAGCATGGCTTCATCAAGCCAAAAGACGCTTAAAATTTGAGGAATTATTCTACAATCAGTTACGTTTGGTCAAACAAAACCTTGTTCGAAAAAATTCTTGGCCAGGACAAATTTTTGCTTCTTCAGAACTTTTAAAAACGTTTTATCATGAGCACCTTCCATTTGAATTAACCGAAGCACAAAAAAAAGTAATTCGTGAGATTTTCCAGGATATGAAATCTGGACAGCAGATGAATCGACTTTTACAAGGTGATGTGGGATCTGGAAAAACAATTGTTGCTTTTATCTGCATGCTCTTAGCAATTGACAATCAAGCTCAGGCATGCATTATTGCCCCTACTGAAATATTAGCAGACCAGCACTTTCAAGGTTTATCCAAATTTGCGGAGAAGATGGGAATTCGAATGGCGAAGTTGACTGGTTCTACCAAAAAGAAAGACCGCGTGGGCTTATTTGAAGATCTAGCCAATGGATCCATACATATTTTAGTTGGAACACATGCAATTCTAGAAGATCCCGTAATCTTCAAAAATTTAGGTTTAACGATTATTGATGAACAACATCGCTTTGGCGTCGCGCAGCGCGCCAAATTGTGGGATAAAAACAAAGTAATCCATCCACACGTATTGGTCATGACCGCCACTCCTATTCCAAGGACCTTGGCCATGACACTTTATGGTGATTTGGACATTTCTGTCATTGATCAAATGCCAGTTGGTAGAAAACCGATTCAAACCATTCATCGATATGATTCTCATCGCTTGCAGGTATTTGGATTTATGCAAAATGAAATCAACAAAGGTCGACAAGTTTATGTAGTATATCCATTGATTGAAGAGTCCGAAAAGATGGACTTAAAGGATCTTATGGATGGATTTGAAAGTATTTCTAGGGCATTTCCCGATGCACATCTGAGTATATTGCATGGCAAAATGAAGTCAGCAGACAAAGACTATGAAATGGCGCGATTTGTGAAGCAAGAAACGCAAATCATGGTAGCTACCACGGTCATTGAAGTAGGTGTTAATGTACCAAATGCTTCAGTAATGGTTATTGAAAATGCGGAACGTTTTGGCTTATCGCAATTGCATCAATTAAGGGGTCGAGTAGGAAGGGGTGCAGATCAAAGTTATTGCATTCTTATGACCAACTATAATTTGAGTGCCGACACTCGCAAGCGAGTAGAGACGATGGTGCGAACGACTAATGGATTTGAAATTGCTGAAGTAGATTTGGAATTAAGGGGTCCTGGAGACATTTCGGGCACTCGACAATCAGGTGCGATTGATTTAATGATAGCAGACATTTCAAAAGATGCAGAAATATTAAAAGTTGCCCGAGAAACGGCTATTGAAATTTTAACAGAAGATCCTGATTTAGCAAAAGAAGAACATCAGGTAATTAGACAACAAATTGCTTTACAAAGAAAAGATCAGACCAACTGGGCAAGAATCAGTTAAAATTTAGTTCCAACTCGGATCTTCAGGATAGGTTGAAAGCACACGGTAATCTCCCCCTTTATCAAAAAGCACTTTTCTCCACAAATTTTCATAGTTGGTGTCAAACACATAGGTTTCGTTTCCTTGACACAAATGCCAAGAGGTAGACGAGAGTTCCCTTTCCAATTGACCAGCATCCCAGCCAGAATACCCTATAAAAAATTTAATGTCGCTAAAGCTTATTTCATGATTCACAATTGCCTCAATTGCTTTATCGAAATCACCAGCCCAAAATAAATTCTCTCCTAATTCTACCCCGCCAGGGATTAAATCTGGTCGACGATGAACAAACTGCATGATACTTGGGTCTACTGGTCCACCTGAAAACAGAGGAATTTCTTCTAGAGATTGTCCATCAAGCATCGAATCTAACACTGTATCATGTTTTTGGTTGAGTACTAAACCAAAGGAATGGGAATTGGAATGTTCGCACAAAAGAATCACTTTTCGATGAAAAGAAGGATCACCTAAATAAGGCTCCGCAACCAATAATGTTCCTGGTTTTAATTCATCTGAATGATACAAAGACATATATTTTGTAAATTTGGAACGAATTTAACGAATATGTCTAATCAAGCGTATATCTCTTTGGGGGGAAATGTAGGAAATACTCAAGAAATTTTTCAGCAAGCCCTGAAAAAGATAGAAGAGTGTATTGGTGAAATTGTCAAGGGATCATCTATTTACCAGACTGCAGCTTGGGGAAATACTCAACAAAACGACTTCCTTAATCAAGTGATTGAAATCGAAACTGACCAAAGTCCGATACAATTATTAGATAGTTTATTAACTATTGAAATAAATTTTGGGAGAGAAAGAAAAACGGCTTGGGGACCAAGGACTTTAGACTTGGATATCCTTTATTTTAATCAAGAAATAATAAAAACAGTTGATTTGACAGTTCCGCATCCGCGAATAAAAGACCGAAAGTTTGTCTTAATTCCGCTAAATGAAATTGCATCGAACTGGAAAGATCCACAACACAATCAATCAATTAATGAATTACTTAACTCTTGCTTAGATGAGTTAGAAGTGAATAAACTTAACTGAAAAGAACTTTTTCGACTACTTTCGGAAAATCTCTATGTTCTAAAACTTGTCCTTTTTTGGCAACATCTTCAGGCGTATCAGATGGTAAAACTTCAAAAGAGCTTTGAAAAATAATATTCCCTTCGTCGTAATGTTCATTTACATAATGAATGGTAATACCTGTTTCTTTTTCGTGTTGTGCAACAACGGCTTCATGGACAAAGTGTCCGTACATACCTTTTCCACCAAATTTAGGCAACAATGCTGGATGCAAATTGATAATTTTATTTGGGAAGGCTTCTACGAAGGTTTTTGGAATGAGCCATAAAAACCCAGCGAGTACGACTAAATCTGGTGCATCAGCAAGCATTTCTTTTAAAATTTGACCAGATTTGTATTCTTCACGGGTAAAAACCCGACAAGGAATTTGCAAACGGTCTGCTCGAGCAATGACCCCAGCATCTGGATTGTTGCAATAAATTCGACTGATTTGTACAGTTTGTTTGTCTTTAAAATAGTCGGCAATTTTTTCAGCATTGGAACCTGACCCTGAAGCAAAAATGATAATCTTTTTCAAATCTGTTAAATTTTATACAAATTTAGGCTGAAATATTGAACCTTTCTTTATTTCACATAGTTTTGTTTATTCAAATCCGATAATAATGAAAATAGGGATTATTTGTTATCCAACCTATGGGGGAAGTGGCGTAGTTGCCACAGAGTTAGGGAAAGCCTTAGCTGCTGTAGGACATGAGGTACATTTCATCACCTACACGCAACCTCCAAGGCTTGATTTTTTCTCAGAGAACATCTTTTACCACGAAGTAAGTGTTGCGTCTTATCCATTATTTGAATATTTACCTTACGAATCGGCACTTGCAAGTAAAATGGTAGATGTCACATTGAATGAGAAATTGGATTTAATTCATGTGCATTATGCGATTCCCCATGCATCTGCAGCATATTTAGCCAAGCAAATTTTAAAATACAAAGGAGTTCATATTCCTGTCATCACAACTTTACACGGAACCGATATTACCTTAGTTGGTAAAGATCCTTCTTTTGAACCAGTGGTTACCTTTTCGATTAATGAATCAGACGGTGTAACTGCGGTTTCTGAAAGTTTGAAGCAGGACACCTATGATGAGTTTGAAATTTTAAGTAATATAGAAGTCATTCCCAATTTTATCGATTTAAATCGATTCAAAAGACAAGAAAAGGTGCATTTTAAGCATGCTATTTGTCCAAATGGAGAAAAGCTTTTGATGCATACTTCAAATTTTAGAGCGGTAAAAAGAATTCAAGATATTGTTCAGGTTTTTGCGAAAGTTCATAAAGTGATTCCATCGAAGTTATTATTAGTAGGTGATGGTCCGGAACGTACAGGAATAGAACATTTGTGTAGAGATTTAGGTGTCGCTCAAGATGTTCGTTTTTTAGGGAAACTGGATATTATCGAGGAAGCACTTTCGCTTGCGGATCTCTTTTATTTAACCTCCGAAAAGGAAAGTTTCGGCTTAGCGGCTTTAGAGGCAATGGCCTGTGAAGTACCCGTTATCTCATCCAATGCGGGCGGAATTCCAGAAGTAAATTTACATGGAGTAACCGGATATGTAAGTGAGATTGGTGATATTGAAGATATGGCAGCCAATAGTATCAAGATTTTAGAGAATTCAGAACTACACGCACAGATGAAGCAAAATGCTCTTTATAGAGCAAAGGAATTTGATCTAAAGGTAATATTACCAAAATACGAGGCCTATTATCAAAAGGTCTTAGGACAAAGTTGGAGGTTTCCGAATCAAGTGAATTAGTGATCGAGTGATAGAGTGATAGAGTGATAGAGTGATCTAGTAACTTTGTACACTACTAAATCACTCGATCACTGGATCACTAAGTCACTAAATTGTCGGTGTATTCAATTCTGCCAAAGAAGCATCAATTTGTTCTTGAGTCACTTCAAAATCGACTAATTTACCAGCAAGATACTGCTCGTATGATCCTAAGTCGAAGTTTCCGTGTCCACAAAGGTTAAACAAGATCGTCTTAGAAACGCCTTCTTTTTGTGCTTGCTTTACTTGGCGAATCACTTCAGCAATACCATGAGTTGCTTCTGGGGCTGGGATGATACCTTCCGTTTTTGAAAATAAAATACCCGCTTCAAAACATTCGTTTTGGTTTATTGCATCAGCTTCTATTAAATCGTCTTTTAATAATTGACTAATGATTGCTCCAGCACCATGGTAGCGTAAACCACCTGCATGAATTGGCGAAGGCACAAAGTTGTGTCCTAATGTATACATTGGAATCAAAGGAGTCATACCTACGGTATCACCAAAATCGTATCTAAATACCCCTCTAGTTAATTTTGGACAAGATGTTGGTTCTACAGCAATAGCGCGAGTTTTTGGCCCACCTGTCAAATTATTTTGTAAGAAAGGAAAAGTTATACCCGCAAAGTTTGATCCACCACCGAAAGGTGCCACAATGATATCAGGATAATCACCCGCTTTTTCTAATTGCTTTTTAGCTTCTAAACCGATAATTGTTTGGTGCATTAATACGTGGTTCAATACAGAACCTAATGCATATTTGGTATCCTCGTTCATGGCAGCTACTTCTACCGCCTCAGAAATAGCGATACCTAAGCTACCTGGCGAATTTGGATCTTGTGCAAGGATTTGTCGACCCGCATTTGTTAAAGTAGTTGGAGAAGCATGTACTTTTGACCCCCAAGTATTCATCATGATTTTACGATACGGCTTGCCATCGTAACTCACTTTAACCATGTAAACCTCGCAATCAATATTAAATAAGGAACAAGCGAAACTCAATGCTGAGCCCCACTGTCCAGCTCCCGTTTCAGTTGAAATTTTCTTTACACCTTCTTTGGCATTGTAATATGCCTGAGGTATCGCGGTGTTTGGCTTGTGTGAGCCCGCAGGACTCGTACCCTCGTATTTGTAATAGATTTTACAATTTGTACCCAAGGCCTTTTCCAAACCCAACGCACGATACATTGGCGTTGGACGCCAAATAGAGTATAAATTTCTTACCTCATCTGGAATCTCAACCCAACGATCTTGAGTCACTTCTTGTTTAATCAATTCCATTGGAAACAAAGGAGCTAAAGCTTCAGGGCCAATAGGTTGTTGAGTACCAGGATGTAAAGGAGGTAAAGGTTTGTTTGGCATATCTGCCACGATGTTATACCAATGTGTTGGAATTTCGGATTCGTCTAATAAAATTTTTCTAGATGCCATAGGTTTAAAGGATTATAAATCGATTAAATGTTAAAATACTTCAAAAATTGATTTGTAAAATACAAAAAATATTTAAAATCACAGAAGTTTTTCAAATTTATCGATTTCACTAACAACGATGGCATAAACTCGATTTCCATTTACATTAATCCAATATAACTGTTTAGCATACTCAACTTTTACTCCCTCAGATTTATTGGCATAATACACAAGTTGAGTTTCACCTTCCACTACTTTTTGTTTTTCTAGGATCACCGGCTTTTCGGTGCCTCCAAATTGCACCTCTACTTTTTTCTTATCATCTGAAAAAATCACAAATGCTACCTTAGGTTGATTACCAGCGTTAGTGGGGTTTACTTCTTCAAATCGAATTCCCTCCTCCCATACTCGAATACATCGATTTTTTACTATTGAAAACTGATATCCCGCTGAGCCTTTACAACCGTTTGCATCTACATCTGCTCCAGCTTTAAGTTGTTTAACTAATGTATCTTTTGTTTTTAAGTCGCTCGATTTATTTGAGGTACAAGCGCTAGCAAGCAACACACTTACTAAAAGTGGAGTTAGGAAATTTTTCATACTGCAAGGTAATAAAAAATACAAGGAGGCTGAGGTCGAACGAAGTGAGAAAACTCGCAGGCACAAAAAAAAGACAAGCCTTTCGACTTGTCTTTGTAGTAGCGGGGGCCAGACTCGAACTGACGACCTTTGGGTTATGAGCCCAACGAGCTACCAACTGCTCCACCCCGCGATATAAATTGGAATGCAAAGATGCAGGATTTATTCGAAAAAATCAAGTATCTTTGTAAAAATTATCTTTTTCCTTTTTGGAATCCCTCATCAATAAATGGCAAACCCTTATAAATCAGGCTTCATCAGTATCATTGGCAAACCTAATGTAGGTAAAAGCACGCTCATGAACGCTTTGGTAGGTGAACGACTTTCAATCGTAAGCTCAAAGGCGCAAACGACCCGTCACCGAATTTTAGGGATGTTAAATGGTGAACACGAAGGTACTCCTTACCAAATTGTCTATTCAGATACACCGGGAGTCCTTTTGCCAAAATACGAACTGCACAAATCCATGATGCAATTCGTTAAAAGTTCTCTAGAAGACGCAGATGTGGTGTTATATGTGACCGATGTGTTTGAAGATTACGAAGACTTGGAGTTTTTAACCAATTGGAAAGACCATACTGCTACCCCAATCATCGTTTTATTGAATAAAATCGATTTGGTGACGCCTGAAAAATTACAAGAAAAAGTGGCTTATTGGGAATCTATTTTCCCAGGAAAACCCATTTTACCCATATCAGCACAAGAAAAAGTACATTTAGATCAAATATTTAATCATTTGATTGGCTTACTTCCTGTGCACCCTCCCTTTTTCGATCCAGAGGAACTAACAGATAAACCTGAACGTTTCTTTGCTGCAGAGATGATTCGCGAGAAAATCTTTTTAAACTATAAAAAAGAGATTCCTTATGCTTGTGAAGTAGCCATTACTGGTTTTAAAGAACAACCCGACATCATTCGCATCTCTGCGGAAATTTATGTTGAAAGGGTTTCCCAAAGAGCTATCATCATTGGTCACAAGGGAGAAAGCATCAAAAAAGTTGGTATTCAGGCTCGAGAAGACCTGGAAAAGTTTTTTGGTAAAAAAGTATTTTTAGAGCAATTTGTCAAAGTGGAACCAGATTGGAGAGCTAAATCAGATAAATTGCGTTCATTCGGGTACATACTCGATTAATTAAGTAGCATGTCAAATATAGTAGCAATTGTAGGAAGACCCAATGTGGGTAAATCAACTTTGTTCAATCGTTTAATTGAACAGAAAAAAGCAATCATGGATAACCTTTCTGGGGTGACACGTGATCGCCATTATGGCTACGGCCAATGGTGTGGAAAATATTTCACCGTAATTGATACTGGAGGATATGTACATGGATCAGAAGATATGTTTGAAGGAGCCATCCGTGAACAGGTTGAGTTAGCCATGGAAGAAGCGGCCGTTTTATTATTTGTAGTGGATTGCACTACCGGATTAACCGATTTAGACAAAGATTTCGCACAGGTATTGCGTAAATCTAAAAAACCAGTTCTATTACTAGCCAATAAGGCCGATACAAACGAAAAGGCCATGAATGCCGTAGAATTCTACGAGTTAGGACTTGGAGAACCTTATCCAATTGCTGCTGAAAGTGGTTCGGGGACAGGCGACATGTTGGATGCAATGATTTCGAACTTCAAAGATGAAGGAATTGAAAATCCAGAAGCGGGTGTACCTCGTGTAGCTATTTTAGGAAGACCCAATGCAGGTAAATCTTCTTTCTTGAACGCCCTATTAGGCAAGGAACGCTCTATTGTAACCGATTTAGCGGGAACTACGCGTGATGCCATCCAAAATAGATATACACTTTACGGAAAAGATTTCATCATTACAGACACCGCAGGTATCCGTAGAAAAGCAAAAATCGACGATAACATCGAATATTACTCTGTTCTTCGCTCAATCAAAGCCTTAGAAGAATCCGATGTAGTAATTATTTTAGTGGATGCCACTACCATTGACCCTCTTACAGGCTTAGAAGCTCAAGATATGAACATCATTTCTATGGCAGATAAAGCAAAAAAAGGAATTGTATTGATGGTAAACAAGTGGGACTTGGTTGCTAAAGATACTCAAACTTCAATAAAACTTGAAAAGGCTATTCGAGATCGAATTGCCCCAATTAATTACATGCCGATCATCTTTAGCTCAGTACTTGAAAAGAAAAGGATCTTCCAAGTCGTTGAAAAAATGCTCGAAGTGTATGAAAATAGAAGTCAAAAAATCTCAACTTCTAAGTTGAACGATGTGATGCTTGGCGTAATTGAAGCTTATCCACCACCAGCTTGGAAAGGAAAATTCATCAAGATTAAATATTGCACTCAGGTATCAACACCTTATCCAACATTTATTTTCTTCTGTAACCTTCCTCAGTACATCAAAGAAAGCTACGAACGCTACTTAGAAAATCAATTAAGAAAAAATTTCCAATTAGATGGCACACCGATTAGTGTGTTTTTTAGGAAGAAATAAAATTAGTTGAGAGTGGAAAGTGGGAAGTGGAAAATTAAAAACTACCTTTCAACTCTCAACTTTCAACTCTCAACTTTCCACTTTCAACCCTCACAACCTCCTTTCCAATCCCCACAATCCATTTTTTAAAAATAACGATATTGTGAAGGGGAGTTTTGTCAAAGTATTCCCAAGTTTTTGTTTTGGCTAAATAAAAAGCCGTGCCCGCTGGGCCAGTTGCCCACCAAGAATTCTTTACAGGTAAAACTTTTTCTACGTAAAACTCTGGTTGATTGGCTAACAATTGAATTTGTTTTGAATTTCCTTTTAACATTGGGATAGGCGCCTCCGCAATTTTAGTATAATCGCCACCAGCAACCAAACATTCATTTTTTGCACAAGCCATGGTGAAAAATCCGCGATTTGGACCTGCCTCTACTTCATCATTTACAATCTCCCATTCAGTACATTTTAAATCCTTAGAACGCCAAACCCTTGCCTTTTCAGCGCCTCCGGTTACCAGATACAGTTGTCCTTTGTGAATTTGCATAGATGAACCACTTGCAGCAAAAAATGCTTCTTTGGGCAACATAGATGGCACTTTATTGAATTTGATTTGCTTGAATTCTAAATTTAAATCAAACTCAAATAATGTTAATTGTTGCTGTATTGGATCTGACAACAAAAACCCTTTATTGGTTGTTTCATCGTACAAAATGGCATCAAAGAAATATCCAGGTTCTGTGATTTCAAAAACCTTTAACCAGCTTTTACCTAAATCATTGCTATAAAAAACAATAGCTGCTCCTTGTTCTGAGGGTCCGGCACTCATTGCAAGTATTTGCTGATTTGGTAAAATAGCCACATCCCGAAAATCCAATTTCTCGGCACCAGGTACTTTAATAACTTCAACATTTTCTAGGTTTTGATAAAAATGCAAAATAGTTCCTTTAGTTCCTCCTGCCCATAAATGATCCCCAGAGGCTTTTAAAGCTCGAAAACTAGCATTTGTCTCCAACTTGATTTTTTGCCATTGGGCAAAAATCAAATTCGAAAAAGTTAAAGCAAAAAACAGTAATACTCCTTTCATCTTAAAAAAAGAAACCGCTTACTTCAAATACAATTGGAGATCCATAAGGCGATTTCGTAAAAAAATTGTTGGTGTAGTTTACATCATACATGATGCTTAAATTAAATCCAATTTTAGAACCCAATCCAATTCCTAATAATACAGGATTAGAGTACGTATAGGTTGAATTATCAGATAAATTATGGAAATTTTCCGCTTTAGCGACTAAAAATCCTTGGCCAACTAAGTCCTTAAGAAATGGCAATTGGTGACGAATAAATATATTTTCGCCCATTAAACTAGTGATCGATTTCGTCCCATAAAAAGGATCTTTGTAGGAAAAATATTGATAACTTGCTCCAATTCCAATGATTGCATTTTTACTTATTTCATAACCTGCCATTGGAGATATTCCTATACTTGTGTAGGTTCCAAAAGATAATCCTGGAATTCCTCCACCAAAATGTATGCGTTCTTTGAACGTCAAATCACTAAATTCTTTCTCTTTGTCCAAATCTTCTTGGGCCCCTTCTTCTTTAATAACAACTGAATCTTGTGCAACTGCGTGGTTAGTAATTCCTGCTAAAAGCAGAAAAAATAGTACGTATAATTTTTTCATTGGAATCATTTTTAAAATTCTTAACGATTTTTTTTGTGGTTTATGATTTGTCCTACAAATAAACAAAATTAAAGGATTATTTTTGTTATATGATTGACCCAAAAACGCATATCATTATCAAGGGTGCACGAGTGCATAATTTAAAAAACCTTGATGTAGCAATTCCGAGAAATAAAATGGTGGTTATAACTGGCCTTTCAGGCTCAGGGAAATCATCTTTGGCTTTTGATACACTTTTTGCTGAGGGTCAACGTATGTATGTGGAAAGTTTAAATTCGTATGCCCGACAATTTTTAGGGCGTATGGAAAAACCGGCAGTAGACTATATCAAAGGAGTTTCTCCGGCAATTGCCATTGAACAAAAAGTGAGCACCAAAAATCCACGCTCCACTGTAGGTACTACAACTGAAATTTACGATTACCTCAAATTACTTTTTGCCCGTATTGGAAAAACTTTTTCTCCGGTTTCAGGCAAAGAAGTTAAAAAAGATAGTGTTTCGGACGTGGTAGATTTTGTGAATCATCACGAAGGAAAAAGAGTGTTGATTCTTGCCCCATTAGTACTTCAAGACAACCGTACGCATGAAGAAGAATGTAATTTATTAATTCAAAAAGGATATACTCGTTTAAAGTTTTTGGACGAAGTGTTTGCTTTAGAAGATCTCGTTTCTGATTCAGAAACGCTTAAGAAAGTTTCCCAAAAACCACAAGAAGTCTATATTCTAATAGACCGTTTAGTTTCAAAACCTTCAGAAGAAGAGACTCAATTCCGTTTGGGAGATTCCATTCAAACCGCATTTTTTGAAGGACACGGTTCTTGTTTAATAGAAATTGTTGATGTAGAAAAAAGAACATTTTCAGACAAATTTGAATTGGATGGCATACTATTTGAAGAGCCTAGTTTAAATTTATTTTCTTTCAATAATCCATACGGTGCTTGTAAAAATTGCGAAGGTTATGGAAAAGTCTTAGGATTAGACAAAAATTTAGTAATTCCAGATCATGATTTGTCTGTCTTTGAAGGAGCCATTGCACCTTGGCGTTCTGAACGCATGAGCGAGTGGCTAAATCCCTTAATTAGAAATGGGATTCATTTTGATTTTCCGATTCATCGGGCTTATAAAGACTTGACTCAAAAAGAAAAAGATTTATTGTGGAAAGGAAATAAATATTTCGCTGGATTAAATCAATTTTTTGACCATCTCGAAAAAGAAACCTATAAAATTCAATATCGAGTTTTACTTTCTAGGTATAGAGGAAAAACCGATTGTCCAGAATGCAAAGGATCGCGTTTACGTGGAGATGCAGCCTATGTGAAAATTGGTGACAAATCCATCACCGATTTGGTTTTAATGCCCATTACTAAAGTGAAAGATTTTTTCAAAAACCTTTCTCTTAATACACATGACCAACAATTAGCAAAACGTATTTTGATTGAAATCAATAATCGTTTGGATTATATGGACAAGGTTGGATTGGGATATTTAACACTCAATCGTTTAAGTTCAACCCTTTCAGGAGGCGAGTTTCAGCGCATCAAATTAGCTACATCACTCGGAAGTGCACTTGTTGGATCCATGTATATTTTAGACGAACCAAGTATTGGATTACATCCTAGAGATACCCAGCGTTTGGTTTCCGTATTGCAGTTACTTAAGAAAATGGGCAATACGGTTATCATTGTAGAACATGAAGAAGAAGTGATGCGCGCGGCTGATCAAATCATAGATATTGGTCCAGAAGCCGGAAGACATGGAGGAAATTTAATATTTCAAGGCAGTTTAGAAGATGCCTTAACTGAAAAAAATATTGAATCGCATACGATTAATTTCCTTACAGGAAAAGATGAAGTTGAAATACCATTGATTCGAAGAAAATCACTTGCGCATTTAGAAATCAAAAGTGCTGCTGAAAATAATTTAAAGAATTTAGATGTTAAAATCCCTTTGGGAATTTTAACTGTGGTAACAGGTGTGAGTGGTTCTGGAAAATCCACTTTGATCCGTAAAATTTTATATCCTGCGATGCTTCGACACCTTCAATTAGGAACTGAAGAAACAGGTAGATTTAAGGAATTAACGGGTAGCTTGAACAAGATTCAACATGTTGAAATGGTGGATCAACAGCCAATTGGCAAATCAAGCCGATCGAATCCGATTACCTATATCAAGGCATACGATGCCATTCGTGCTTTATTTGCAGATCAAGCAATTTCTAAAAACAGAGGCTACAAACCTGCTCATTTTTCTTTTAATGTGGAAGGAGGTAGATGTGAGACATGTCAAGGTGAAGGAGAAATCACAATTGAAATGCAGTTCATGGCAGATATTCGCCTAACCTGCGAATCTTGTCAGGGTCATCGTTTTAAGCAGGAAATTTTAGATGTAAAATTCCACGAAAAACATATTGCAAATATTCTTGATATGACCGTTGAAGAGGGACTTGAATTTTTTAGAGAATTTCAACCTCGAATAGCCGAAAAAATAGATCCATTGATGCAGGTTGGATTGGGATATATCAAACTTGGACAATCATCTAATTCATTATCTGGTGGCGAGGCTCAACGTGTTAAATTAGCCAGTTTCTTAGGAAAAGGAAATGCCAATAAAGGTAAAACGCTCTTTATTTTTGATGAACCGACCACCGGATTGCATTTTCATGACATCAAAAAATTATTGAAGGCATTAAATGATTTGGTGGAGCAAGGCGACACAGTGGTGATTATTGAACACAACATGGAGGTCATCAAATGTGCAGACCACATTATAGACTTAGGGCCAGAAGGAGGCGAAAACGGAGGAAATTTATGTTTTGAAGGAAGTCCAGAAGAAATGATCACTTTAAAAAATAATCCAACGGCACATTATTTAAAAGAAAAAATCAAGCGATAATTCATACATTTGTTCATGCTTACTCAGTCGACCGAAAATCCTTTAGATCTTATTTTAGCGCAAATCACGCAAGGATTTTCCTTCATTCTACCTGAAATCATTATTTCAGCTTGGATTTTAATAAGCATTTTTGCCGAACTTTTTTTACATCATCGTTCTGTAAAATTCGCATCCTCTTGGCGTTATTTTATCAACCAAATTGGACTTGTATTGGCTTTGGTGTTGGCGTTTCAGCGAATGTATTTACGATTGGAAGGGTTTGTTTGTTTTAATTTATTTGCCATTAATCCAACAAGTAGCATACTTAACACCGTCATTTTGTTCATGGGACTCTTGTTGATGCTGCTCAACCAAACGCAGCATAAAATCATCAAACATGAAGAAAAGATCGGTTTTCTGAGTGTTTTGGCCGGTGCGATGCTCACAAGTATTTCCTATCATTGGTTAAGCATCTATGTAAGTTTAGAATTAATGTCCTTAGGAACTTACATTTTAGTAGGAGTTAGAAAAGATGCTGAAGGTGCGAGGGCAAGTTTACCTTATGTATTATTTGGCATTGCCACCTCAGCCATTTTCCTTTATGGAATTTCTTTGGTTTATGGAATGAGTGGTACATTAAGTTTACAAGGAGAAAACATTGTTCGCGCATTGAATTCTCAGAATCCCTGGCTAGTGGGTACTTCTTTGGCATTGATTAGCTCTGGAATATTATTTAAAATGGCTTGGGCGCCCTTACATCCTTGGAACCCTGATGCCATGGAAACGCTGCCCGCCTCTTGGATGTCGTGGATAAGTATCGCTCCCAAAATTGCAGTGGCAGGATTGGGAATGCGTATTGTTCATCTTTTCCCAACCCTGTCCATTGATGTAATTGCTATTTTAGCCATTGTTACTTTATTAGTTGGCAACTTTGGTGCCTTATTACAAACCAACACCAAACGCTTATTGGCTTATTCAAGTATCGCACATGGAGGATTCATGGCCATGGTTTGGTTATTTCCTTACCAAGATGGAAGTCAAGCCTTAGTTTTTTATTCGGTCCTTTATAGTTTGAGTGTATTATTAGTTTTTTACTTAACGGATAACGGTGAAAGCGAAATTAAAACAAATGATTTAGGCCAATTTGCTGGACTCGGAAAATCAATGCCGCTTTATGGTATCAGTTTGCTTTTAGGATTTATAGCTTTAACGGGACTACCACCATTAGGAACCTTCTGGGCGAAATTAAATTACTTTGGATTATTGTGGAATAGTTACCAAATTTCTCAAAGCAAAGCCATATTGGCTTTGTTTGTGGTGGCCATCCTAACAACTGCGACTTCCTTGTTTTTCTATCTGAAAATACCCTATCAATTATATTTTAAAAAGAGTGAATTGCAAGAAATTTCACCCATTTCAGTTCATAAAAATTATTGGGTGGTAGCAATCATAGGACTTGTACTTTTCTTTGCATTCTTTTTTCCAGATTTCTTCCGAGCTTGATTAAAATTCTTTAATTTTGTAGAAGGAATTTACGAATATACCCCAAATTATGTCAGATTCGATTAAGCACGAATGTGGTATTGCACTCATTCGATTGCGAAAGCCCTATCAGTATTATCTAGACAAATACAAAACCCCTACGTATGGACTTGGGAAATTGTATTTGATGATGGAAAAGCAAGTCAATCGAGGACAAGATGGCGCAGGGGTCGCTAACATTAAAATCAACGTAAATCCAGGAAGTAGATACATTTCAAGATACCGCTCAGTCGAGCCACAAGCAGTAGCCGATATTTTCGGAAAAATCAATAAAAAATTCAGAAAAGCCTTAAAAAACGCAAAAGAAATTAAGCGTGAAACAGGAATTGATCATTCGCAAGATGCGGATTGGTGGCAAGAGAATGTAGCTTTTACAGGAGAAGTTTTATTGGGACACTTGCGTTACGGAACGCATGGTCAGAATGAAATAGAAAACTGTCACCCAATGCTTCGCCAAAACAATTGGAGAAGTAGAAATTTGGTGATGGCGGGTAATTTCAACATGACCAATGTAGATGAATTATTTGACAAGTTGGTTTCTTTAGGTCAGCACCCAAAGGAAAAAGTGGACACAGTAACTGTGATGGAGAAAATTGGACACTTTTTAGATGAAGAAAACCAAAAACATTTTGTACAAAACAAAGATTTGTACAACAATGTGGAGATGTCGGAAGTACTTGCCGAAAAGATTGATTTAGTGAATGTTTTAGAACGTTCATGTAAAGATTTTGATGGTGGATATGCGATGGTAGGTATGACAGGTTACGGAGCTGCTTTTGTGGCAAGAGACCCAGCTGGAATTCGTCCTGCTTATTATTATCAAGATGAAGAAGTGGTGGTAGTTGCTTCTGAAAAGCAAGCCATTAAGACAAGTTTCAACTGTGATTACGATCAAATAAAAGAAATTACTCCTGGTCATGCCTTGTTTATAGATCGTAAGGCCAATGTAAAAGAAGAGCCATTTATCGACCGTTTAGAGCAAAAATCTTGTTCGTTCGAGCGTATATATTTTTCAAGAGGGTCCGATCCAGATATTTATCATGAGCGAAAAGAATTAGGAAGATTAGTGATTCCTCAAATTCTCTCAGAAGTAAACAACGATTTAAAAAATACCGTTTTTTCATACATTCCAAATACAGCCGAAACTGCCTTTTTAGGCATGATTGATGGTTTAGAAGATCATTTGGCTAAGCAACGTAAGAAGGCCATTATGGAAGGGGTGTTATTTGAGGAAGATTTGGAAGAAATGTTGACTTTCAGACCACGTGTTGAAAAATTAATCGCAAAAGACGTAAAGGTTAGAACTTTCATTACAAGTGATGCGCAACGTGATGATATGGTTGCCCATGTATATGACACTACATATGAAGTAATTAATAAAAATGTAGACTCTGTTGTTTTAATAGATGATTCCATTGTTCGTGGAACTACCTTAGAAAAGAGTATCTTAAGTTTATTGGACAAATTATCCCCTAAAAAGATAGTTATCGTTTCCTCTGCTCCACAAATTCGTTATCCAGACTGTTACGGAATTGACATGTCGAAAATGAAGGAATTTGTTGCTTTCCGTGCAGCATTGGCATTGTTGAAAGAAAGAGGTTTAGAACATATATTAGATGAAGTTAATTTACGCTGTTTGAATGCTATTGAGAATGGTACAGCAGATTTAGAAAACTTCGTAAAGGCGATTTATGCGCCGTTTACAGACGAAGAAATTTCACATAAAATTGCTGAAATTGTTCGACCAAGGAATTTGAAAGCAGAGCTTTCAATTGTTTATCAAACGGTAGATAATTTACACAAAGCTTGTCCAAATCATTTAGGTGACTGGTACTTTACAGGTGATTTCCCTACCCCAGGTGGCAATAAAGTGGTGAATAAATCTTTTGTAAATTTCATGAAAGGCATTGAAGTAAGAGCTTATTAATATACAATTAGTACAGCTCCCGATTTCGTTTCTTTTCCTTTTGGAAAATCAAGCGATTCATAATCAATGATCCAGGCATAGGTGTCTTGTGGAACTAATATTCCACGATAGGTACCATCCCACCCAAAATTCTTTATATCAAAATTTGCGTTTATGTTAAAGGTGGCAGGGTCAAAATCCTGTTGAAAGATCAATTGTCCCCAACGATTAAACACCTTAAAAGAATGTATCTTTGATCGCGTTTTTGTGTAATTTCTCGACGGTGCACTCCCTGGAATACTTGTTGGTTTAGCTATAAAATCCTTTTCAGGCCAATTCCACATTGGATAAAACTTTGTTGGTGTACCATCAGCAGCAACCTTTGGATTGAAGACTGTAGGTGCGATGATCAGCGCCTGACAAAGGTCATCAACATCATATGTTCTTTCTAAACGACATTGATAATCATCAGTCACAACTACTTTATAATGACCATTTTGATCAACTCTAATATTGTTTTGGTTCCATGGAGAAGGTGAAAAAATATTACCAGATGACAAAACGGTCCAATCAAAAGATAAATTTATTGAATTGGGAAATATGGAAAGCCTTACTAAAGGCGATGGATTATCCATACATATATTCCAATTATCTCTTGGTGGCAAATCATTTTCTGTGTAAAATTTAATATTTGTAGATGCACGGTCACTACATCCAGTAAGTGGGTCTCTAATTTCTAATGAATAATTTCCAGCTCCAGAAGGGAAAGGAACAGATAAAATAGGATTAATTGTATGATTACTCCAATTATATGTAATTGGATATCCTCCTGGCACAATCAAATCTTTTGGAGGTACTGTTGGCATTGGAGAAGTAGTGGAAGTAACCAAGGAAGGAATTACATTATAATTTGAAAAAACACAACTTGTACTATTTCCAAAATTTGCGGAACTGATTACATCAATTTGATTTTTTAATTTAAATGGTCTTAAAACATGCAAATCAAATCCAACTGGTTCATAAAAATAATATTTCCCTGGCGACATACAATTATTCCTCACCTTCACTTCTATGATATAATAGCCATCAGGGAATGGTGAAGTATTGGCATCAAAATCAAAATAAATTTGATTAATATTAGAATTTACTCCAGAAGATTTATTTATAGTTTTCACTAATGTGGTTACAACAGGATTTACTATTTTTTGCCTTGTAGTTGGATCTTGAATTATACCTAATGACCTACCAAGTGGACCTAATGCAGAATATATATTGTATATAACTTCAGTATTTTTATTGTTTTCACAAAGATCCTTTCCTGCTGAAAATTGATAATCAATTCCATCGCAAGATACATCTATTTGAGGTGAATCGTTGGATGGAGGATTTGGAACTAATTTGGGTAAACCTAAACCCAATGTTCCTGAAACAACAGTAAAACCATTTTCGTTAACTCCAGCTAAAGTAGCAGATGCCAAATCGATTATTCGAGTATTTGGCAAATCGATAGTAAAAAAGGTTGAGCTACCAGCCCTTGTTATAAAAAGTTTAGAATTGTTCACAGGATCAAACATGATTTCACCAAGTTTCCCAAATGTAGAAATTGGAAACACATTTGATGAGCTCACAATTGAATTTGTTAAGTCAAATTGATGCACTTCCGATCTACCCGTTGAAGGAAAATAAACTGAAGCATATAAAAGATCACCATTGGGTGAAAATTCAATACCATTTATTTCTCCACCTGAAATTGCTAATTGATTTAATACACTAACAGGATTCTGAGTAAGATCAATAATTTTTATTCTATTAGGAGAAATTGAAATTGCAAGTTTATCTCCTAGCCTATTTAATTTTATTGTACCAAAATTATTAACAGCTGAAGGTATATTTACTCCTAAATTTACTATATCAGCATCTGAAACACCAAGACTGTCAATATTATAAACATATAAATTTTCTTGTTTTTCATCTAAATTAAAAATTGTGTAATTATACCCACCTCGATATAATACTTCGATTTTTCCAGCAGATGAAGCATTTTGGATTAAAATGTCTTTTTGAATAAATCCACCCAAACCTCCATTTTTTGAAACATCAAAAATATGGTAATAAAATTTATTTGAATTACCGTCGCGTTTGGTTGAAAACATGTAATAAACGGAATTACAACCCTTACATTTATCTTTTGGAATTATGGTCACTCCTTGGGGAAAATTCTTATCCCCTTTTGTCACCATTTCTATCAATCTTCCTGAAAAATCATATAAAACTTCACCATTAAAAGTTAAACCTCCTAAATTTAAATTTGCCCCATCATGTTTAGGAATTGAAATAACAGAGGAATTATTAGGTACAGATATACCTGAAATAATTTCAGATGTTGGATTACCATTTTCATCAAATAAAACACGCGAATTATTTCCAACATCCCACCTTGGACAAGATTCACAGCTTGAACCAGTTGAAGCTGTTGTAGGCAAATCTACTTTGGCATCACCACAATATTTAACAACAGTTTTTGCCTCATAATAACACCCTGTTGCTACTTCAAAAACTTTTGCAGAATAACAGCCTTCCTTATCCACAGAAATAGAAGAACTAGTCTCTCCATTTGGATACCATGTGATCCGATAATTTGGATTAAGATAAAATGAATTTACTCTTAATTGTTTAGAAGAAACCGCACACATTTCTACTAAAGTATCTTTAATGTCATCATTGATCAAAAACCCAACACCATTTCCTGAGACACTAGGAACACCCCCAATTTTTATAGTTTTTGCGGGCAAAGTCTTTGAAGGAAAACCTGGTTCTTCTATTACTAATTCCGCTTGATAACTACCCTTGCTCGAGAAGATATAAGTAACTGAGGACTTATCTACCTGTGTAGGTAAACTTCTTCCGTCTATTTTCCATTTAAATCGCGTACCTAATGCAAAAACAGTTGGTGAATTTACTTCCAACACAGTTTGGATTTTGTTCTGCCGAGTATTTAAATCAATATTACATGAATCTAAACAATTATTTCGGTATTCAATTGTTTGTCCACATACTACTTCCACAGCTGCTAAAATAAACATCAATAAGAAGCCAATTTTTTTCATTTTTCTACTGTAAGCACCGTTTCATAAACGACACAAATTAACATAAATTATTGATTTTTAGAAAATATGCCGTAAATTGCTAGGCTTTGCCTAAAAAATGAGAAAGGTTCTCTACATATTGACCTGCATTTTTACTTTAGCTCTGTGTCGCACTTCGACCTTTGCCCAAGATCCGCAATTGTCCCAATTTTATGCTGCCCCACTTTTAATTTCTCCAGCATTCGCGGGAATCAACAATACCTCAAAAATTAACTTTATTCACCGAAATCAATGGCCAAATTTATTGGCCAATTATCAGTATTCTGCCATTACGGCTGAATTAGCCTTGCCCATACAAAATGCAGGCGTTGGACTTATAATGAGCAATGATGTTCAATTTTCAAATCTGAGAACTACCACATTTGCTGCACAATATGCTTACCACCTTGTCACTTCTGAAGATCAACATATATCTTTTGGTTTACAGGCTGGATATGTAAATAAAGGACTAGACCTTTCTAATTTAATTTGGGAAAGTCAATTACAAGATATCCTTACGGGCAGAGGGATAGGTGCTGCAATAAGTGACCCAATTATATCTCAATTGATCCCAAACAAACAATATATCGATTTAGGAACGGGATTTTTGGTCAATTCAAGAAACACTTGGTTTGGATTAAATGTGGATCACATAAACCAACCCGATAAGTCATTATTTAATGGATCTTCCAATATTTTACCAATGAAATTTACGGCTATACTTGGCACAAAAATCCAATTAGGCAATAAATTTTATGATGGCACAATTGAAAACATGAAAAAGGAAAAGAGTTTTTCTCCAGCCATTCATTTTAAAAAACAAGGACCGTATACTCAACTTGATATTGGAGCATATGTTACCTATGAACCCTTAATTGCTGGAATTTGGTATCGTGGTATTCCTGTTTTCAAAAATACTCCGGGCAACCTCCTTACCAGAGAATCTCTTGTATTCCTTTTAGGGTATCGAAAAGATAATTTCTCTTTTGGCTATTCGTATGATGCGACCATTTCTAGCCTTGGAATCTCCAGCGGAGGAGCACATGAAATATCCTTAGCCTATAATTTTGAATTCTTTGGAGATGCTGGTAAAGCCCTCAAAAGAAGACTTTATAAAAGGGGAATGGCTTGTCCGAAATTCTAAACACGCTCAGCTGTGCTGAGTGTGGAATAACCGTTGAACATTTTGTTCAATTAAAAATAAAATATGATTGAGCTATTACTTTTTCTGGGTACTTTTTTCAGCATGGAGGCTGTAGCGTGGTTTACTCACAAGTATATCATGCATGGACTCATGTGGAATTGGCATCAATCGCATCATGTACATCATAAAAATCTGTTTGAGAAAAACGATTTGTTTTCTGTTGTTTTTGGCACTATTTCCACTTTAACCATCATCATTGGCATCGAAGTACCTGAGTTCTGGTACTTATTATGGATCGGTTTAGGCATTTCTTTATACGGCATTTTTTATTTCATATTCCATGATATCATTGTTCACAGGAGAATCAAAATAAAATTTAAAAGCAAAAACGCCTACCTAAATCGCATCACCAAAGCACACTACATTCACCACGAAGTCCACACCAAAGACGGCGCAAGAGAATTTGGGTTTTTGTATACGAGGAGGAAATAGCCCTTCGACAGGCGCAGGGACCGCACTTTCAACTTTCAACCTCTTCCCTCATCCCTTACGCATCATCCCTAAAAAATCTAACCCTTTTCCCCTCACAACTAACAACTAAATCGTATCTTTGTAGCTATGATTGACAAGAATTACGCCCCGCAAGAAATTGAACAAAAGTGGTATCAGTTTTGGTTAGAAAACAAGCTTTTTGCTTCAAAGCCAAATCCTGAGAAAGAACCTTACAGCATCGTTATTCCTCCGCCCAATGTAACAGGTGTGTTACACATGGGACATATGCTAAATAATACCATCCAGGATGTGTTAATTAGAAAAGCACGTATGGAAGGCAAAGAAGCATGCTGGGTGCCCGGCACCGACCATGCATCGATTGCCACAGAGGCAAAAGTGGTTGCTATGTTGAAAGAAAAAGGAATCGAGAAAAAAGATATTTCTCGTGAAGAATTTTTATCACATGCTTTTGAATGGAAAGAAAAATACGGGGGTATCATTCTTGAACAATTAAAAAAATTAGGTGCTTCTTGTGATTGGGATCGTACACGTTTCACGATGGAACCGAAATTATACGAGGCTGTAATTGACACTTTTGTTCGTTTATATAACAAAGGACTCATTTACCGAGGTGTACGTATGGTTAACTGGGATCCACAAGGAAAAACAGCTTTGTCAGACGAGGAGGTAATTTATAAAGATGTACAGGCAAAATTATTCCATATTCAATATCCTTTATCGGATGGTTCGGGGTATGTGACCATTGCGACTACACGTCCAGAAACCATCATGGCCGATTCGGCAATCTGCGTTAATCCGGCTGATGAAAGATATTTGCATTTGCATGGCAAAAAAGTAAAAATACCTTTAATTGATAGAGAAATTACGATTATTCCTGATGAATATGTAACCCTAGATTTTGGTACAGGCTGTTTAAAAGTAACACCTGCACACGATCTTAACGACTACGAATTAGGATTAAAACATAAATTACCTGTTATCGATATTTTAAACGATGACGGAACCTTGAACGAAAAAGCCCAAATCTATGTGGGTATGGATCGTTTTGAGGCAAGAAAACGAATTGTAAAAGAATTAAATGAAAAAGGATACTTAGTTCATACGGAAGAATACAAGTCGACCGTGGGAACTTCAGAAAGAACGGGTGCGGTCATTGAACCAAAACTCTCCTTACAATGGTTCTTAAAAATGGAAGATTTAGCAAAACCTGCATTGGAGAATGTCATGAACGACAACATCCAATTGGTACCTGCTAAATTCAAAAACACCTACCGAGTGTGGATGGAAAATGTGAGAGATTGGTGTATTTCTAGACAATTGTGGTGGGGCCAACAAATACCTGCCTTCTATTTACAGGATGGAACAGTAATTGTTGCCAAAACGAAAAAAGAAGCATTAGTTATTGCTCGAGATACATACCAATTATTTGCCTTGGTAGAAGAAGATCTAACGCAAGATCCAGATGTGTTGGATACTTGGTTTTCTTCTTGGTTGTGGCCGATATCGGTATTTGATGGGATCGAAAATCCAAATAACGAGGATATTTCCTACTACTATCCGACCAATGATTTGGTGACAGGGCCCGATATTTTATTCTTCTGGGTGGCTCGTATGATCATGGCTGGTTATGAATGGAGAGGCGAATTACCTTTCAAAAATGTATATTTAACAGGTATTGTTCGTGATAAACAAGGACGTAAAATGTCCAAGTCACTTGGAAACAGTCCTGATCCATTGGATCTGATTGAAAAATTTGGTGCAGATGGAGTTCGTTCTGGATTATTGTTTTCGGCACCAGCAGGAAACGATTTGTTGTTTGACGATAAATTATGTGAACAAGGGCGTAACTTCTCTAATAAAATTTGGAATGCCTTCCGTTTGGTAAAAGGATTACAAGTAGAAGAAGGCGAAAACTTACCTGAACATACCTTGGCAATCGAGTGGTTTCAGTCGAAGTTAAATCAAACGGTGAATGAAATCCAAGATCATTTCAGCAAATTTAGAATTTCAGATGCACTTTTATCGATTTATAATCTTATTTGGGACGATTTCTGTGGGAAATATTTAGAAATAATTAAACCAGCTTATCAAAGTCCGATAAATTCAGAGACTTTAGATGCCACGTTATCTATTTTCGACCAATTAATGTGTTTATTGCATCCGTACATGCCATTTATTACAGAAGAAATTTGGCAACATATGGAGGAAAGAAAAGCCGGTGAAAGTATTTGTCGAGCTGAATTTCCAAAAGGAGGAAGTATCAATCAAGACTTATTGAATCAGTTTGATCAATTATTTGAAATCATTACAAAGGTTCGTGAAATTAGAAATAGCAAACAATTGTCGCCAAAATTAGCATTACCATTATGTATTAAAACGAGCCATTCGGACGTTTATGATTCGGTACAGCCAATTATGTCGAAATTGGCCAATTTGGAAAGTGTTTCTTTTACAAATGAAGCGATAGCAGATGCTCAAACCTTTGTTATCAAAGCTGATCAATTTTTTGTCCCATTGTCTTTAGATGAAAATCCTGAAGAAGTTAAAGCGGAAGCGGAAAAAGAATTGGCATATTTAGAAGGTTTCAAAAAATCGGTTGAGGCAAAATTGGCAAATGAGCGATTTGTTCAAAATGCAAAGGCAGATTTGGTAGAGCGCGAAAGACAAAAATTGCAGGATGCAGAGAATAAAATTCAATCATTAAAAGAAGTTTTAGCAAAGCTTTCCTAATGCATTATAAAAAATACTTATGGGTTTTTGGTTTAGTTTTTTTGATCATTCTGGGCAGTTGTTCAGAAAAAAAATTAACTATTTTCACTGAACCAAAGACAGTCAAGCTTGAAATTAATGCTTTAGAAGAGGCATTTGCTAAGGCAAAAAATGTACAATCGATCGATTCCATTTTATTGGCTAACCCAGATGTTTTAGAAATTTATTTTAAAACAAAAAAAAGCCAAAGCGCCGCTTTGGCAAATTCTTTGTTCCAAATTTATCAAAACAAAGAGTTTCAACAGTTTTATCAACAATCTAGAAGTTCAGAATTCTTTGGTGCTAATCGCTGGAAAAAACAATTAGAAAAGTCCTTTCAGCAATTGGCTGAGATGTATCCAAATTGGAAAGCACCTAAAATAAAGACTATTTTTACCGGTTTTGGTGGAGCAGGGCAATTCCCGTCTCAGCATCTTGTGGTAACTGATTCGCTGATTGTAGTTGGCTTAGATTATTTCATGGGTAAAAAAGGAATGTTTTTACCTCCTGAGGTTTTTGATTATCAAATGAAGCGATTAGAACCTAATGGGTTGGTTGGTCAAATTCTGTTATTATATGGGGATGTTTTCAATAAACACCAAGGAACGAATAGAACTTTATTGAATGACATGATTTGGTACGGTAAAAATTATTATTTCGCTAAGCAATTAGCGCCAGAAGTACCAGATTCAACTTTATTTGGATATTCAGCTGATGAAATTGCAGGAGCCCAAAAATTCCAAAATTTAATTTGGGAACATTTTATTGCGAATGCATTGTTTTACAAAAAAGATGAATTTCTAAAAACTAAATATGTTGGAGAAAGACCTAAAACACCAGAAATTGGACCTGCGTGTCCAGGTGCAATTGGTAGATGGCTTGGGTATATCATCGTTAAAGAATATGGCGTAAAATATCCAGATAAATCATTATCTGAAATCATGCAAATTACAGATGCTGATTTACTATTAAGAGATTCAGGTTATCGAGGAAAAGGAAATTCGGAGGAATAATATGGCAAAAAGACATGAAAGTTTTGGGGCAGGAGTTGACTCAAAAGACAAAGTAAAAATTAGCAAAGAGGGTATTTTAAAAGCACTTAAAATATTCCGTTTTGTATTACCCTACAAGTGGACATTTATTTCTGGAATTATCTTTTTGGTACTATCCAATTTAACAACTTTAAGCTTTCCCCTATTGATCGGTGAAATGACTAAGGTAATTGAAGGCAAATCGAATTACGATATCAATACCGTTACCGTTTTTTTCATTAGTATTTTGGTGGTACAAGCAGTTCTATCATTCTTTAGAATTTACACATTTACCAGAGTAAGTGAATGGGCGATGCGTGATATGCGACAATCCTTATATGGCAAAATCATTAGCTTACCAATTTTTCATTTTGAAAAACGTCGAGTAGGAGAAATGATGAGTAGAATTACCTCTGATATCACCCAATTACAAGATGTACTATCCATTACTATTGCTGAGTTTTTCAGACAAATATTTACTCTAATTGGGGGTATTGCTTTGATCACCTATTTATCTTGGAAATTAACATTATTTATGTTGTGTACATTTCCAATATTGGTGTTAGCTGCAATTGTTTTTGGTAAATACATTCGAAAAATATCAAAAAAATCACAGGATGAATTAGCCAATACGAACATTATCGTAGAGGAAACCTTTCAATCAATTACTGCAGTAAAGGCATTCACTAATGAGCGTTGGGAGATCAAACGTTATACGGATTCGTTACAAAAAGTAGTGCAGCAAGCACTGTTAGCAGCAACTTTTAGAGGTGGCTTTGTCAGCTTTATTATTTTCGCTTTGTTTGGTGGCATAGTAGCAGTAGTTTGGTTTGGTGCAAGATTAGTTGCTAATGGTGATATTATTTTGGCAGATTTATTAACCTTTATATTTTATACAGCTTTTATTGGCGGTTCTGTAGGTGGATTGGGAGACATTTATGCACAATTACAAAAAACCATTGGTGCTTCGGATCGAATTCTGGAAATTTTAGGAGATCCTTCAGAAATAGATGTAACAAAAACGGAGGAAGTTAATTCGCCAAAATTTGGACAAATAGATATACAAGATGTTCATTTTACTTATCCAAGTAGAAAGGAAATTGAAATATTAAAAGGAATTAATTTCACAATTCAGCCAGGCCAAAAAGTTGCAATTGTTGGACCATCGGGAACAGGGAAGTCGACATTAGCGCAGCTAATGATGCGATTCTATGAACCACAAAGCGGAGAAATCCTTTTGGAAGGAAAAAATATCAATCAAATCGATATTGAAGCTTGGAGAAAGATGGTTGCATTAGTTCCTCAGGAAGTATTATTATTTGGGGGAAGTATTCGAGACAACATCGCTTATGGCAAGCCGGGGGCGAGTCAAGAAGAAATTGAAAAGGCTGCTGAATTGGCTTATGCAAAAGAATTTATAGAAGCATTTCCAGAAAAGTGGGACACCTTAGTGGGAGAAAGGGGCGTAAAATTATCGGGAGGACAAAGACAGCGAATTGCTATTGCGAGGGCCATTTTAAAAGATCCGAAATTTTTATTATTAGATGAGGCGACCAGTGCGTTGGATACAGAATCGGAGAAATGGGTACAAAGTGCATTAGAAGAATTGATGAAGAACAGAACTTCATTAATCATTGCTCATCGTTTATCTACGATTCGAAATGCTGATTTAATTATTGTGATGAAAGAAGGAAAGATTGTAGAAAGTGGTAGTCATGAAAATTTGATGGAGAAAAAATCAGGAGTTTACCAAAAAATGGTAAAATTGCAAAGTAATCATATTAACGAGTAACTTGTCGAACATCAAGGAAAAATTAGAGCAATTTCAATTACGCAATACACCTTGTAGAGAGGGAGTTTTAAAGGTATTGCAATCAAAGAGTTTTGCTCAAAGTCAAGGTGATATAGAAAGTAACTTAGCAAGTCAATTCGACAGAGTCACCATTTATCGAACCTTAAAGAGCTTTTTAAGTTCAGGCATTATTCATAAAGTATTAGATGATGTCGGTGGCGTCAAATATGCGCTCTGCAAAGAATTATGTCATCATTCTGACGGATCAAATCATCAGCACGATCATGTGCATTTCAAGTGTACCCAATGCGGTCAAACGACCTGTTTAGAGGAGGTTTACATCCCTAAAATCATATTACCATTGGGGTATAGTAGGCAAGAAAGTAATTTGTTGATTCAAGGAGTTTGTAGGGAGTGTGGAAACTAGGAATCTATGAATCTAAGTATCAAGAAATTTTAGAATTTAAAGAATCGAAAGACCGAAAGAAGGCTTCCAAATTTCTTCGCCGATTCTTCCCATTCTTAGATTCATAGATTCCTATAAACAAAAAAAGCCAACCCTTTAGGGATTGGCTTAAATAATAACTTGGAGCTTACTTACTTTCCCGGGTTTGATCCCAGTATCATCAGCGGTGCGGGGCTTAA
>JACCDM010197222.1_pt1 | contig 40802 bp, 36 predicted proteins | sample 7445851 | NCBI WGS metagenome assembly JACCDM01 (sample SAMN15323438, study PRJNA562643) | freshwater metagenome | isolation source: river surface water | place: USA:Blue River Watershed | collected 2017-08-16
AGCGGCTGACCAACCTTGCAGTTGTCACGGTAGATAGCTAGAGCCTTGAGGCCTAGCTTCCAACCCTGGAAGTATACATCTGCGATTTCGTCCTTGGTTGCGGTCTCAGGCATGTTTACAGTCTTTGAGATCGCGCCCGAAAGGAACGGCTGCACTGCGGCCATCATTCGCACGTGACCCATTGGCTCGATTGCACGAATACCAACGGCGGTGTCGAAGATTGCGTAGTGCTCTGGCTTTAGACCAGGAGCGTCGACTACGTGGCCGTGCTGGCTGATGTGATCAACGATCGCTTCAACGGTCTCTTGCGAGTAGCCGAGGCGGTGCAGTGCGAATGGAATCGTCTGGTTGACGATCTGCATCGAACCACCGGTTGATAGCTTCTTGTACTTCACTAGCGAGAAGTCAGGCTCGATACCAGTGGTGTCACAGTCCATCATGAAGCCGATGGTTCCGGTTGGAGCAAGCAGCGAAATCTGCGAGTTTCTCCAACCGTTGCGTGCACCAATCTCGGTGTTCAAGCGCCACTGCTCGGTGGCTGCCTCTAGAACGCCGGCGTCAATGTCGCTGATTGCGCGAAGTTCGGCGTTAGCCGCCTCGTGCTTAGCCATTACTCGGTCGTGACCGGCCTTGTTCTTCGGGTATCCGGCGTAGGTTCCGACCACTGCGGCAAGTTCTGCTGAACGACGGTAGGTTGCTGCCGACATGAGCGAGGTGATCGATGCGGCTAGCGCAAAGCCTTCCTTGCTGTCGTAGGGAACACCGATTGCCATTAGCAGGGCACCGAGGTTTGCGTAACCGATGCCGAGCTGACGGAAGTTACGAGTGGTTTCACCAATGGCTTCGGTTGGGAAGTCTGCGAACGAGATCGAGATGTCCATCGCGGTGATGATCAGCTCAGATGCCTTGGTGAACTTGTCGCTGTCGAACGAGCCATCTGGGTTCAGGAACTTCAGAAGGTTCAGCGAAGCGAGGTTACACGACGAGTTGTCTAGGTGCATGTACTCCGAGCAAGGGTTCGAAGCGGTGATGCGACCTGACTCAGGAGTGGTGTGCCAGTCGTTGATGATGTCGTCGTACTGAATACCTGGGTCTGCACACTCCCAAGCGGCAAGAGCAATCTTGTCGAATAGTTCACGAGCGTCTACTTCTTCGATAACTTCACCTGTGGTACGTGCACGCAGGCCGAACTTGGTTCCGTTCTCGACGGCCTCCATAAATTCGCGGTTGACGCGAACCGAGTTGTTGGCATTCTGGTACTGCACCGAGTTGATGTCTTTGCCACCAAGCTCCATGTCGAAACCTGCGTCACGAAGAACGCGGATTTTCTTCTCTTCGCTTGCCTTGGTCTCGATGAATTCTTCGATGTCTGGGTGGTCAACATCTAGAACGACCATCTTGGCTGCACGACGAGTCGCACCACCAGACTTGATCGTTCCTGCAGATGCGTCAGCACCGCGCATGAACGAGACTGGGCCCGATGCCGAGCCACCGCTCGACTTGAGCAGCTCCTTCGACGAGCGGATGCGCGAGAGGTTTAGACCTGCACCCGAACCACCCTTGAAGATCATTCCCTCTTCGCGGTACCAGTTCAGGATCGAGTCCATCGAGTCATCGACCGAAAGGATGAAACATGCAGAAACCTGCTGTGGGCTCTTGGTTCCGACGTTGAACCAAACTGGCGAGTTGAACGAGAAGACCTGGTTCAGCAGCATGTAGGTCAACTCGTGCTCGAAGATAGTGGCGTCTTCTTCGGTAGCGAAGTATCCGTGGTCACGGCCGGCCTGGGTGTAGGTGAGCACAACCCGGTCAATCAGCTGACGAAGGCTGAACTCGCGCTCTGGAGTGCCCACAGCACCGCGGAAGTACTTGGTGGTGACGATCGTCGAGGCGTTGATGCTCCAGAATTCTGGGAACTCGGCTCCACGCTGCTCGAAGATAACTTCGCCGTTTTTCCAGTTGGTCTGCACTACGTCGCGGTACTCCCAGTTGACCTGGTCGTATGGGTGGATACCTTCGGTGGTGTAGATGCGCTCAATGGTGAGGCCCGCACCGGTACCGGCATTGCTGCCTGCATATGCTGAGGTGTCAGTCACTTTGTTGCCTTTCTTTTTGCTGCCGTTGATGTTTTGTTTGCTTCTTCACCGAACTAGCGTTCGGTAAGTCTGTTCTGCCCGCTCGAGTCGATTGATTCGAGATTTTCGCTGTTCTCACGGCTTGCCCTGAGCACATTGATTGCCGCTTCGAAATCAGCCAGGGACTCCCACCCCTGATAGACACTGGCGAATCGCATAAACGCGACTTCGTCTAGCTCTCGTAGCGGTTCGAGAATGGCTAATCCAATCTCATTTGCCTCAATCTGTGACGATCCTGTTGCTCGCACGGTTTCTTCTACCTTTTGTGCCAGGAGAGCTAGATCAGCTTCACTGACCGGCCTGCCTTGGCATGCCTTGCGAACACCGTTCACGATTTTGTGTCGGCTGAATGCTTCGATAACGCCACTTCGCTTTAAGACCGTGAGGCTTGCCGTTTCGGTAGTGCTGAAACGCATTCCACACTCAGGGCACTGCCTGCGGCGGCGGATAGAAGCCCCATCCTCAGAGGTTCTCGAATCCATGACTCGCGAATCGGCGTGACGACAGAACGGACAGTGCATGTCGAATACCTCCTCGTGTTAGATGCCAAAGAAAGTTATCCACAGTTATCCACAAGGGACACTATATGTAGACGCTTTTCGTTGTTGGGTCACTATATCTTGTGGTCTAGAGGGCTCGAAATCAAATTCATTTGGATGTCGGCGTGTCGTGAGGAAATTGGCTTATCTGTGCGGTTTTAAGCACAAAACAGGGTCACCGAAAGATAACGAATCGGAAAACAATTCGAAATTCGGTGTCGAAAACTACTCGAAACGCGCTTGTATGGCCTCGCCGTGGGCTGGTAGTCGCTCAGACTGAGAAAACGTGCTCACGAAAGTAGCTACAGCGCGTAGGCCACTTTCGTCATAATCAATAAGTTGTTGAGGCCGCAAGAAGGTGTGAACACCCAAACCTGCGCCAAACTTGGCTTGCTCGCCAGTGGGTAGCACATGGTTCGAACCTGCTAGGTAGTCACCCAGGCTAACCGGTGAGTACTTGCCAAGAAATATTGCTCCGGCGTTCGACACCTGCCCAGCGTGTGCCGCCGGATCAACGGTGTGAAGCTCGAGGTGCTCGGTTGCGTAGCAGTTGGCAAACTTGAGCGCAGCGTCCAGATCATCAACCAAAACCAGCGCAGACTGAATGCCCGCGAGAGCCGATTCGACGCGCGCTTGGTTGGCCGTTGAATTAGCAATCGCTTCGATACTGGCTGCAACATTTTGCAGCAGGTCTGAACTGTCAGTTACCAAAACGCAGGCGGCCGCTTCGTCATGCTCGGCCTGACTCACCAGGTCATAGGCGATGAGTCGTGCATCTGCGTGCTGATCGGCAACAATCAAAATCTCGGTGGTGCCGGCCTCGCTGTCGATGCCGATGGTTCCGCGAAGTGCGCGTTTTGCAGCCGCTACAAAAATGTTGCCGGGGCCGGTAACCATCGCAACTCTTGCCATGCCGATTTGCGGAACACCGTAGGCGAATGCTGCGACAGCAGCAGGGCCACCAATGTTGTAAACCTCAGACACCCCAAGCAGAGCCGCCGTAGCCATAACTACAGGATGCGGGCGCCCTCCGAACTGCGATTGAGGAGGTGTCGCGATCGCTAGGCGGCTTACACCGGCCACTTGAGCAGGCACAACGTTCATGATCACACTGCTCGGGTAGACGGCCTTGCCGCCAGGAACGTAGAGCCCCACCGAATCGACCGGTTGCCAACGTTGGTGAACCAAAGCGCCCGGCGCAAGCTCTACCGACACGGCTCGCGGTAACGTTGCCTGGCTCACAGCCCTTACGCGGCTAATGCTTTCTTCGATTGCTAGGCGCAACGCTGGTTCGAGACGAGCTAGACATGATTGCAATTCATCAGCTGAAACCAGCAGGGGTCTTGGATCGACCCCGTCAAACTTGAGCGCCGTTTCAACAATTGCTTGCTCGCCGCGGCTTCTAACATCATCGAGCAAAGGGTTGATTTGCGACAACGCGGTCGAGATATCTAGCGAGGCACGCGGCACCGAGGAATTCACCAGATCATTGGTTAGTGTCTGCCCGCGTAGGTCTATTACTCGAATCAAGGGGTCGCTCTCTCTTTGGCGTAATTCTATTCGTTGGTTCGATTACCCTTGAACTTGCAAACTATGAACGAACTTATTCAGCACCCGAACCCCGTCGAAGCGCTCAAGGCCACTTTTAGGCTGCACGCATCGGGTGTTGGCGTGCTTACCTTTTCAGGGCAATCTGGTGAACCGGTCGGATTTACCGCCACCTCGGTAACCTCACTCGGCGCAACTCCCCCACTGGTGTCTTTCAACGTTGCACGTGGATCGTCGTCGTGGCCAAGTCTAGAGAAGGCCGAGTTTGTTGCTCTGCACACTCTCGGAGTCGAAAACTTGCCCCTTGCCAACAAGATGGCCGCCGAACACACCAAACGATTTGCTTCAGACGATTGGTCGTTCGGACGCTTCGGGCTGCCGATTTTTCATGGCGTAACATCAGTGCTGATTCTCAAAGTACGACAAATCGTAGAGGTCGAATCAAACGCCGTAGTCATCTGCGACGTCATCGAGGGTTTCGTCGGCGCCGAACAAGCCCCTCTGCTCTACCACCAGCGAAGCTACGTCACGGTCGACAAACTCGACTGAGTCGTCTTCGGGCGCGACATCCACTTCTTCTTGTGTGGCCAGTTGACTCAAAGCCCCGAGCCCGAAAAGCCCCTTGATTTCAGCTGCAAAATCGCCTGACCATCGCGCTCGCCGACTTAGCTCAAAGTGCCTTCCGCCGTCTGAGCTGTGCATGTTCACTACAACCGGGCTATAACCGGCGTGGGTTGCCAAGATTTTGTCGAGCCGCTCAATGTTTTCTCGGGTCGCTTGTTTTTCTTGAATATTCAGATTAATGGCTCGGTTGTCGCCTTCGGCGTTTCCCTCAATTTGGGTAATGTCGAAAACTCGAATCGACCTAGCCTCGTCGCGGGTGGTGACTGCACCACGAATTGCAACCACCTGGTCTGCCTCGAGCACACGCCCATATTCATCGAACGACTTGCCCGCCAACATGAATTGAAGTTCGGCCTCGAAATCTTCAATTGCCACCATGGCGTAAGGTTTTCCAGACTTGCGGCCAATCTTAGTTACTGAAGATGTCACGAGACCTGCCAAAGTTACGATTTCTCCATCTTTGATGGACTCGCTTGCCAAGAAGTTTGCAATCGACAGGTCGGCGAAAGAAGCGAGTTGACGCTCGCGGCCAGAAAGTGGATGATCACTGACGTACAGACCGAGCATCTGCTTTTCGAGAGCGAGTTTGTCGCGTTTTTCGAACTCTTCTAAGTCGGGAATTGTCACCTGAGTTGGGTCGTCATCAAACATTGCACCGAATAGATCAACCTGCCCGCTCGCCTCGTTCTTCTTCACAGACGAAATCGAATCAACCGCGGTCTCGTGAATGGCGATTAGTGAGCGGCGAGTGTGCCCCAACGAGTCAAAGGCTCCGGCCTTGATGAGCGATTCAATGGTTCGTTTCGAGCAAACGGTGGCTGGCACTTTTTTCAAGAAGTCGTTGAATGAGGTGAAGGCACCCTTTTCGCGTCTAGCCGAAACGATTCCATCAACCACGTTTGCGCCAACGTTCTTGACCGCACTGAGGCCGAAGCGAATATCGCTGCCAACGGCCGAAAAGTTTCCGAAAGACTGGTTGACATCTGGCGAAAGAACTCGGATGCCCTGCTTTCGGCACTCGCTTAGGTAGATACCCAGCTTGTCTTTTGAATCGCCCACCGAGGTGAGTAAGGCGGCCATGTATTCGGCTGGAAAGTTGGCTTTGAGGTAGGCCGTCCAGTAGCTGATGACCCCGTAACAAGCGCTGTGCGCCTTGTTGAAGGCATAACCCGCAAAAGGTAGGAGTGTCTCCCAGAGTCTGTTTACAGCATCCATGCCATAGCCATTGGCCTGCATACCGGCACTGAACGAGGCAAATAGCTTTTTCAGCTCGGCTTCGTCTTTCTTACCCATGGCCTTGCGCAAAATATCTGCTTCGGCAAGTGAGTAGCCGGCGACCTTTTGAGCCGCAGCCATGACCTGCTCCTGATAGATGATCAGACCGTAGGTGGGGTCGAGAACCTCAGCCAGTGGCTCTTTCAGTGTCGGGTGAATCGGTTCATTCGCCTGTTTGCCGTTTTTACGAAGCGCGTAGTTGGTGTGAGAGTTTTCACCCATCGGTCCTGGGCGATATAGAGCGATGGCAGCAGAGATGTGCTCGAACTCACTCGGGCGAAGAAGCCTCAAAAGAGTTCGCATGTTGTCACCATCGAGCTGAAAAACACCGAGTGTGTCACCGGCTGAAAGCAACTGATAGGCCTTCTCGTCGGCGTCGAGGTCTAGTTCTTCGAGCACCGGAGGCGTCTTACCGTTGTTGCGAATGTTTTCGAGCGCATCGTCGATGACAGTCAGGTTTCGCAGACCCAAGAAGTCCATCTTCAGAAGGCCAAGTTTTTCGAGAGGCGGTTGGTCGAACTGGGTGACGATGCCGTCTTCGCCCTCGCGAGTCATAATTGGGATCACATCGAAAAGTGGTTCTGCCGAAATGATGACACCGGCGGCATGCACGCCGGTAGAGCGCTTGAGTCCCTCTAACCCCTTAGCCACTTCGTAGGCGCGGGCAGCCTCGGCGTCTTCAGCAACCAGTTTTCTAAACTCGGCAGCCTCGCCGTATCGCTCGGCCGACTCGTTCTCAATGTCTTCGAGTGAGATGTCTTTACCAAGCACCATTGCGGGCAGTGCCTTGGTGAGGCGATCGCCAACTGCGTATGGGTAATCGAGGATGCGCGCGGCGTCTTTCAGGCCAGCCTTGGCTTTGATCGAACCGAACGTCACAATTTGGGCGACTCGGTCTTCACCGTATTTTTGGTTTACGTAGCGAATTACTTCGCCTCGGCGACGGTCGTCGAAGTCGACGTCGATGTCGGGCATAGAGATTCGGTCTGGGTTGAGAAAGCGCTCAAAAATCAATCCGTGTTGAATCGGGTCAAGTTCGGTGATGCCGAGCGCATAGGCCACGATGGCTCCGCCGGCCGAACCTCGCCCGGGCCCAACTCGAATGCCCTGGCGTCTAGCCCAGTTGATAAAGTCGGCGACTACTAGAAAGTAGCCCGAGTAACCCATCTTGTGAATAACGCCGATCTCATAGCGAGCCTGGGTCAGTCGATCTTCAGGAACCTTGCCACCGAAACGACGATCAAGGCCGGCGAAGACCTCTTTCTCGAACCAGGAATCTTCATTTTCACCAGCCGGCACATCGAAGCGCGGCATCAATTCTTTCTCGCGCTGTTCGAATTCAACATTGCAACGCTCGGCAATTGCAAGGGTGTTGTCGCAGGCCTCGGGGTAATCCTTGAACAACGCTCGCATTTCGGCCGCAGATTTTAGGTAGTAGCCCGATCCGTCGAACTTAAATCGGTTTGGATCGTTCAACGATGCGTTTACCTGAATGCAGAGCAGAGCGCTGTGTGCTTCAGAATCACCAGGGTGAATGTAGTGCAAGTCGTTTGTCGCCAACAGGGGCATCTTCAAATCTTTTGCGATACGTAGCAGGTCATTGTGGGTGCGACGTTCAATTTCTATGCCATGATCCATGATCTCAGCGAAGTAATTGTCGCGACCGAAGATGTCTTGGTAGACACCTGCCGCCGCCAATGCAGCTTCATAGCCCTTTGTTCTGAGTAGGGTGTGAATCTCACCCGACGCACATCCGGTGGTAGCGATAATGCCCTTGGCATATTTGGAGAGAATCTCACGGTCCATGCGTGGTTTGTAGTACACGCCGTCGAGATAAGACTGCGACGACAACCTGAATAGGTTGTACATACCCTCGGTGGTTTCAGCGAGAAGGGTTGCGTGCGTGTAGGCACCACCACCCGACACGTCGTCGCTGTCGCCGCCGTTGCCCCAGCGAATTCGGTTTCGTTCGGTTCTTGAGGTATCACCCGGGGCCAGATAGGCCTCAATGCCGATGATCGGCTTTACTCCCGCTTTTTTAGCAGATTGGTAGAAATCGTAAGCACCGAAGAGGTTTCCGTGGTCGGTGATAGCGATCGCTGGCATACCGGCCGCCGCCGCTGCCTTCACCAAGGGTTGAACCCTTGCCGCGCCATCGAGCATCGAATACTCGGTGTGCACGTGCAAGTGCACAAAAGAGTCGTCAGACGCCATTAGATTCCCTGAAAATTAGAGTGGTAGGGCACTAAGAATACCCCGACAAAAGACAAGGCTCGAGCAGATTTGCCCGAGCCTCATCTAAAAAAGACTTCTAGTCGTGGTCGTGACCGGTGTGGTCTTCAGCCGCGGCGTCATCGGTCTTTAGAAAGTCTTCTAGGTCGACCTTCTTACCCTTGGTGTCTACGACGGTTGCTCCCTCTAGAACAACTGCCAGAGCCTTTCGGCGCGCGACCTCTGCCACGAACATAGGAATCTGACCGTTCTGGTCAACCACCTTGATGAACTCGTTGATGTCCATGCCATACTGCTGGGCTGCTTGGATCAAATACTGGATCAGCTCTTGCTCGCTAACCTTCAGCTCTTCGGCCTCGGCGATTGCATCAAGAAGCATCTGCACCTTGAATGAGCGAGCGCTCTGCTCGGTAACCTCGGCGCGGTGTGACTTGTCTTCGAGACGACCCTCGCCCTCTAGGTGACGGTTTACATCTGCTTCGATGAGTTCATCTGAAACAGGAATGTCTACCAGTTCGAGAAGGGCATCAGTTGCCTTGTCGCGGGCCTGAATGCCCTGGGTGTAACCCTTGGAGCGAGCAATCTGGGCTTCGAGGTCGGCCTTGAGTTCTTTGACGGTGTCGAATTCGCTGTAAAGCTTGGCAAATTCATCATCAAGCTTTGGAAGCTCGCGCTCTTTCACCGCATTGAGGGTAACCGCAACCTGAGCATCAGCACCGGCTTTGTCTCCGCCAACCAGCTTTGAAACAAAGGTGGTCGATTCGCCCGCGGTCAGGGTGTCGAGTGCCTCGTCAATGCCGTCTAGCAGGTTACCTGAACCAATTTCGTAAGAAATGTTCTCTGCCGTGTCAATGACCTGGCCGTCGATCTCGGCACTCAGGTTGATGCTCGTGAAGTCACCCTTCTTAGCAGGGCGGTCTACGGTCTTCAAAGTGCCGAAACGGGCGCGAAGCGCGTCAACCTCTTCGTCAACCTCTGCTACCGAAACCTTGATTTCATCAACTGTGATCTTTAGGCCCTGGTACTTCGGAAGCTTGATCTCAGGACGAGCCTCAACTTCGATTTCGACCACTAGGTCACCGCTGAAGTCGACATCGCTAGGTGCCTCTTTGACATCTGCGCTTGGCTGGCTCAATGGGCGAATCTTGTGCTCTTCGATTGACTGACGGTAAAGCACGTCGAGTGCGTCATTAATGGCGTGAGCGAGAATCGCGCCGCGGCCGACACGCTTTTCAAGAAGGGCTGGAGGAACCTTACCCTTGCGGAAACCCGGGATCGAGACATCCTCGCCGATGTGCTCATAGGCGTGGTCGATGCTTGGACGCAAGTCTTCTGGCGAAGCAACGATGTTGATCTTTACTCTGGTCGGCTTAATGCGCTCGATTGTTGACTTCACAGATTCATCTCCAATGGGTGACCCATAATGGGCCTTTTTGATGGGGCCTTCGGCCATTACTGGTCGGGGTGACAGGACTCGAACCTGCGATATCCTGCTCCCAAAGCAGGCGCGCTAGCCACTACGCTACACCCCGGTGTTGTTACCGGATTTTTTTTGTTCAAACCAGAACAACCTAAGTGAGTCTACCCCATAGAATGTTCTTGTTGCGACGATTTCTGATTGAAATTCGCAAATCCTTGCGGATGTAGCTCAATGGTAGAGCCTCAGTCTTCCAAACTGATGGTGCGGGTTCGATTCCCGTCATCCGCTCCAATGCAAAAAGACCCCGATTCGCTCGGGGTCTTTACTATTTCTGGCAGCCTGGGCACCAATACAGCTTTCGAGTTGCCATCAATTCGAGTGCGATCTTGGTGTTGCAGCGCTCGCAAGGCTGCCCCTCGCGCTTATAGAGCCAGTTTCGATCAGACTTAGACGGGTTCTTATTGAACAGGTCGTCTTTGGTGATCATGAAACCTGTTTTCACGCCGATTCGAAGAAGCTTTACTGCGTCATCCCAAATTTCTTGCAACTGGTTGGTGCGCATGGAATTTCCTAAGCGGTGAGGGCTGACGCCCGCCCTAAACAGCAGCTCGGCGCGGTAGACGTTGCCGATTCCTGCGATTACATCCTGGTTCATCAGCAATAAGCCGATTGGCGACCTGGATGCTCGCACTCGCTCGATAAATCGAGCAGCCTCACGATTTGCAGGGTTCGGATTCAGTGGGTCGGGCCCTAATCGAGCAAGAAGTTTCTTTAGGTCATCCTTGCTAATGATTTCGCAGGCAGTTGGCCCGCGCAGGTCGGCCGCAAACTCTTCGACAGCGAAGCGCGCTCGCACCTGGCCGGTGACAGGCGCATCGGCACTTCGATGGAATTGCCATTTTCCGTAGATGCCGAGGTGGATTCGCAGGGTCGCTCCCCCGTCGAATTCGAGAAACATTTGCTTGCCTACGGCCCGCGACCTCTTCAGAACACGACCAGAGAGCAAATTCGCGTCTGCGCTAAATCGACCTTGAGGTGAAGTAACCGTTACTGGCTTACCCACGAATTCGCTTGCAAAAGTGTTAGCGATGCGATGAACGGTATGACCCTCGGGCAATGGGTGCCCCTATTCGACGATGTCGCCGGTTTGTTCGTAAGTGGCAATCTTGCCGATGCGACGTGAGTGCCGTTCGTCATTTGAAAATGGTTCAGCGATGAAAGCTCGAATCAATTCGAGAACCTCTTCGCGGCTGTGCTGTCGCGCACCTACCGCAACCACGTTGGCATCATTGTGAGAACGTGCAAGTTTTGCAGTGTCTAGATTCCACACCAAGGCGGCGCGAATTCCGGTTACCTTATTAGCCGCGATTTGTTCACCATTACCTGAACCGCCGAGCACGATTCCGAGCGCAGCCACACCAGCCTGTTGATCACGAATGACCGCTAACGCTGCCTGAATGCAAAAACTTGGGTAATCATCAAGCGGATCGTAGCTAGCAGGACCATGATCAAAAACCTCGTGCCCATCGGCGCGAAGACTCTCAATGAGAAAGTGGCTGAGTTCAAGGCCTGCGTGGTCGGTAGCTATGTGAATGCGCAATTACTTCTTCTTTCTTTTCGAACCAGACGTCGCTGAAGTGTTGATGACTCGATAAGCGCTGCTATTTTTCTTATCTTTTTCGCGTTGTATAAAGACCAGATAGGTAAGTGCCCCGCCGATCAGATTTGCTATCAAGGCCACAATCAGCCCTCGGATGTTCTGCTCTGTTACCGCTGCAATCTTCGGGTCGCTCAACTGCTCTTGCGGCGGTATCACGAGAAATGAAATAGCGAATGTCATCACCAAAGAGACGGCAAGATTCGCAACGGCCCGAAACCAATGCAATCGGTCTCGAACCAGTAGGCCCACTAAGGCCCAGCCGGTGAAAACAGGAAACATAAAGAGGAAGGCGATGTTAGAAGCACCAGCAATTACGTCGGTCGCGATGCTTCGGTCGATTGCGAGCCAGGCGATGACCACCAGAAATGCCAACGCGAAAGATGCACTGGCCTCAACCAGAGGGCTCGATTTGAAGCGCATTTTGCGGGCTCCTTTTGCATGGGATTCTTGCTATTAGGCTAGAGCAAGATTGGAACCAATAGACACAGGAGTCGAAGTGCCCGGAGAAAACCTAACTCAAGTAGAAGCCTCAGAACGTTCGAAAATCGTTCGCGTTCACTCTTATGAGGTCGATCTTGATCTCACGACTTCTGACGAAACTTTTGCATCGAAAACCACGGTGAAGTTTGCCGCCGCCGCCGGAGCTTCCACTTTCATTGATGCCATCACGGCCAAGGTTCGATCGGTCAACCTGAATGGCGAAGAACTGGATGTTGCGGCTGTCTCAGACGGTGTGCGAATCGCCCTGCCGAACCTTCGCGACGAGAACGTTCTCGTAGTTGATGCCGACGCATACTTCATGCACACCGGCGAAGGCCTGCACCGATTCGTTGACCCGGTAGATGGTGAGGTTTATGTCTATACCCAGTTTGAGGTTCCAGACAGCCGCCGCATGTTCGCTGTTTTCGAGCAGCCTGACCTTAAGGCCACTTTTGAGTTTCGTGTTACCGCACCGGCCCACTGGCAAGTAGTTTCAAATCAGCCAACCCCTGCGGCCGTGCCTGCCGGTGAGTCGAAGGCAACCTGGAACTTCTCGCCTACTCCGCGAATTTCGTCATACATCACGGCTCTGATTGCCGGGCCATATGTTTCTCGCCACAGTGAACTGACCTCTTCTGACGGTCGAGTGATTCCACTCGGCGTCTTTTGTCGAGCATCACTCGAGCAGTATCTCGAGGCCGACTACATGTTCGAAAAGACCCGAGAGGGATTCGAGTTCTTCGAGAAGACATTTGACTACCCATACCCCTTCGAGAAGTACGACCAGCTCTTCGTGCCTGACTTCAACGCGGGAGCGATGGAGAACGCCGGGGCCGTTACCTTCACTGAGACATACGTGTTTAGAGGTGCAGTCGCCGAAGCTCTCAAAGAGCGCCGCGTTGTGACGATTCTGCACGAACTAGCTCACATGTGGTTCGGCGACCTGGTGACCATGACCTGGTGGAACGACCTCTGGCTAAACGAGTCGTTCGCCGAATACACCTCACACCTAGCTGTTGCCGAAGCAACCGAATGGACCGACGCCTGGACAACCTTCGCCTTCAGCGAAAAGGCCTGGGCGTACACCCAAGACCAACTGCCGAGCACTCACCCGATTGTGGCCGAAATTCGTGATCTTGACGACGTGCAGGTTAACTTCGACGGCATTACCTATGCAAAGGGTGCGGCCGTACTTCGCCAACTTGGAGCAACCGTGGGTCGAGAAGCCTTTGTGAAGGGCGTCTCAACCTATTTCAAGAAGTTTGAGTTTCAGAACGCAACGCTAGCCGACCTTTTGACCGAGCTTGAAGTAACCAGCGGGCGCGACCTAAACAAGTGGAGCAAGCTATGGCTCGAAACTGCGGGCGTGAACACACTGCGCACCAAGGTTGAATCGGCTGATGGCATGATTACTTCTTTTGCAATTGAACAAACTGCGCCAGCGAAGTACCCAACCATTCGCCCCCACAGAATGGCGGTTGGCTTCTACAACATGGTTGGGAGTGAACTAGTTTGCACCCACTCAGTCGAGCTCGACGTTGATGGCGTTCTTACTGAAGTACCTGAGCTGGTTGGCCTCGAACGTCCAAGCTTGATTCTTCTAAACGACGGTGACCTTACCTACGCCAAGGTGAGACTCGACCAGGAGTCTTGGAACTTCGCCCTCGAGAACCTAGCCAGGTTGAGCGACCCGCTTGCTCGAGCCCAAGTCTGGGGTTCAGCCTGGGACGCAACCCGTGACGGTGAGGCACCGGCATCTGACTTCATCAAGTTGGTGCTCGGCAACCTAGGCGCAGAAACTCAGGGCACGATGCTGCTCACGTTGCTAAGACAACTGATGACCACGACAAAGCTATACACCTCTGCGACCAACCGCCATGAGGCCATCGGGCACGTGGCGCAATCGCTTCTCGAGATGGCGAAAAATGCCAAGCCAGGTAGCGACAACCAGCTGCTCTTCACACGTTTCGCAACCTACTTTGCCGAAACCGATAAGTCGGCCGACATCATCGAGGGCTTGTTCAACGGCAGCTTGGTTTTCGAGGGTCTCGAACTAGATCAAGACATGCGCTGGGACCTAATCAACGGCCTGGTCATGTCAGGTCGCCTGGGTGAAGCCGCAATCGCCGAAGAACTCGAAAAAGACAACACGGCTAATGGCGCCAAGCAGGCAATCATGGCACGCACATCGATTCCTACGGCAGAGGCAAAAGCGGCCGGCTGGGTCGACATTCTGACCAACAGCGAACTATCGAACACTGACATCAACTTCGGATGCATGGGATTGGTTCGTGCACACGACACAAGCTTGCTCGAGCCACTGGTTGACTCCTACTTCGATGCAGTGCTCGATGTATGGAACAACCGCACCTTCAAAATCGCCGAATACATTCTGCGCGGTGCCTACCCGATTTACCTGGCAAACGAAGACCTTGCAAAGCGCACTCGTGAGTTCGTTTCGAAGCCTGAGGTGAAGCAGATTCCAGCACTCGAGCGTATCTTGCTAGAGAACTTGGATGCGCTTGACCGCGCACTGCATGCACAAACTAAAGACAACTAGGAGCCAACTTGAGCGGCAACTTCTTTGACTGGCTAGCTTCGGTCTGGGTCGATTATCGACCCGTCTTCAACGTTGCGTTCGTGCTGGTCGGCGCTCTGATTCTGAGAGCAATTCTGCTCAGCTCGGTAAAACGGGTCGTAGCAAGCGTCGTTTCAGGTGTTGGACCAAAATCCAAAATCGCCGATAACGAGTCACCACTCGCGAAAGCTCGAATCGTTCAACGCGCCCGCACCATTGGCTCGGTTTTGAGCAACTTCATTACCTGGGGCATCAGCATCGTTGCTGTAATCATGAGTTTGGGTGAACTCGGCGTTGCAGTTGGCGGGCTAATCGCCGGCGCCGGAATCATCGGCGCAGCACTCGGTTTCGGAGCACAAAGCCTGGTCAAAGATCTAATCAGCGGCTTGTTTTTGGTTTTCGAAGACCAACTTGGAGTTGGAGACTCGGTAGACGTAGGCGAGGTTCGCGGCGTGGTCGAGTTAGTCGGCCTCAGGGTTACCCAGGTTCGCGACCTTGAGGGCACCCTTTGGTATGTTCGCAACGGAGAGATCCAGCGCGTAGGAAACAAATCACAGGGATGGTCGCGCGTCGTTCTCGACATAGCCCTCGATTCATCTGCCGACCTGACCAAGGCCCGCAAGGTCATGACAGACACCGCGCTGGCGCTTTCGAAAAACAGCGCACATGCCAAGGCACTGCTCGGTGACCCCGAGGTATGGGGAGTTCAAACGTTCAATGGTGACCAGATAGTCGTTCGTCTAGTTCAACAGGTGGAACCGAAAGCTCAAGACGACGTAGCGCAAGAGCTTCGCGCGGCGCTGGTGGATGCCTTTTCTGAGGCCAAGATCACTCTTGCCTCGAGCACACAGTCTGTATTCGTGAAGCTTAGTAAATAGGCATGTCGCACGAATTCGAAGATAAAGATCGCGTCGAGACGATTCGCATCACAATGCCTTCTGGCGAGCGAGCAGGCGGAAACTTTTTCGAGCAGGTTGGCGGAACCGAAACATTCGCGAAACTCGCCCGCGTGTTTTACGAGGGCGTAGCGACAGATGAGATTCTTCGACCTATGTATCCAGAAGAAGACCTCGGCCCGGCTGAAGATCGACTGCGAATGTTTCTTGAACAATATTGGGGCGGTCCAAGCACCTACCAAGAACTTCGCGGACACCCACGCCTGCGCATGAGACACCAGCCCTTCAAAATCAATCCACTGGCACGCGAGCGTTGGCTATTTCACATGGAAGCAGCGGTTGACTCTCTTGAACTACCGCCGATGAAGCGAGCCGAGCTTTGGGCTTATCTTGATCGCGCAGCCACCGCCATGCTCAATACTTTCGACGACTAAACAGACACCTTCACGTCAAGGGCTAGCTCGTAGTGCTTGCGACTCTTGCGATCACGTGACCGTGTAGCGAACTGAGTCGAACCCAGTTATCGACTTCATAAATCGCGACGTCTTCTTTCTCAGTGAGAAATCCGAGCCCCGCTGCCACGAATGCCGCGCCAGTGGGAACCTTTGAACCGAGCTCAATCGCTCTACCCCAAATCTCACCGCGAATACGAGCCGCTATGGGCCCTCCGACAGATTCGGGAAGGGTTTGAGCCACTTCGGCAATTCCGGCTTTAGCAACATCGGTCAGAACAGTCTCATTGATGGTGTCGAATTGCACCCAGCCCGCGCGAGGTGGAGTGATGCCGGCCCAAGCGGCGCGTTCATTGGCCGGAAGACTGATTTTCGATTCCTTGGGATGCCACAAATCGCTTTCAAGAACTCTCGCAAGTCGATCGAGAACTGCGGTGATTGGAACCAGAGCCTCGACTTCGGTTTCGTTTGCAAGTTCGCAGGTGCGCAAACCGATGACCGTAGGCCCAGAATCCATTAGGCTTCCGGCAAAGATTGGGGCAACGTAGGCAGCCAGAACGCGGCCATAAGCCCTTAGTCGAACGAGCCCCTGGGCATCCATGCGCTTGGCTCTAAGCAGAAACGCCTGCAAATCAACCGCGGTCTCGCGATCGGCGAGCAAAAATTCATTTTTCATAGTCGCTATCTAAACTAGCCTGTGTGCAGCACGAGAGTGAAATGAGGGCACCGATGTCACCAGAGATTCCCATTCCCAGCGACCCATTGGCTGAACTTCTCACTACCCTCAATCTCTCGGATGCCTCGGGGGCTCGCACTCGCGAAGACATCTTTATCGGCCCTTCACAATGGATGCCGCACGGCCGGGTTTATGGCGGGCAGGTGCTTGCGCAAAGTTTGGTGGCGGCAACACGAACAGTCGAACCGAACCGCAAGGCACACTCTCTGCACGGTTACTTCTTAAGGGCAGGCGACATTGCTCTACCAATCACTTTCTCAGTCGATAGGCTGCGTGACGGAAGGTCGTTCAGTACTAGGCGCGTGCAGGCTTATCAAAACGGAGAGCCCATCTTCTCGATGATCGCATCGTTTCAAGACGAAGACCCAGGGCTTGATCACTTTGAGCCCATGCCTGTGGGTTTGACCCAGCCCGAAGACCTTCCGAGCGCCGCCGAACTAATGGGTGACAATCCACACCCGGTGGCTCAATACTGGTCGAAAGCAAGGCCGTTTGACCTTCGACATGTCGAAAGCCCGATTTACTTCAATGTTGAAGGCGAGAAAGTTGCCAAGCAGGCGGTCTGGCTAAAGGCTCTGGGCAAGCTTGCCGACGACCCAAACCTGCATAAAGCTGCGCTTGCGTATCTGAGCGATTACACGATCTTGGAGTCGATCTATCGCAGACACGGTATCGCGTGGGCGCACCCGGGTCTGAAGTCGGCCAGTCTTGACCACGCTATGTGGTTTCACAGACCCGCCCGCGTTGACGAGTGGCTGCTGTACGTTCAGAACTCCCCCAGCGCTCAAGGTGGGCGCGGGTTGGCTCTGGGCCATTTGTACACACGCGAAGGTCAACTCGTGGCAACCGTGGCCCAAGAGGGTATGGTTCGTGTGCCTGAATTTGCTAACTAGTCGCGAGTAAGTCTGCGGTAGGTCGAGCGGTGAGGCTTGGCCGCCTCAGCGCCCAAACGTTCAATCTTGTTCTCTTCGTAAGACTCGAAGTTACCCTCGAACCAGTACCACTGATCAGGGTTGTCATCGCTACCCTCGTAGGCGAGGATGTGTGTCGCTACTCGATCGAGGAACCAACGATCGTGAGTGATTACGACGGCACACCCGGGGAACTCGAGTAGTGCGTTCTCGAGGCTAGAGAGAGTCTCAACGTCTAGGTCGTTTGTTGGCTCGTCAAGCAACAGCAGGTTACCGCCCTGTTTCAGAGTGAGCGCTAGGTTTAGTCGATTTCGCTCACCACCTGAAAGCACACCGGCTGGCTTTTGCTGGTCTGGACCTTTGAAACCGAACGCGGCCACGTAAGCACGCGAAGGCATTTCAACCTGCCCAACCTGCATGTAGTCGAGGCCATCTGAGACGACCTCCCAGAGAGTCTTATTCGGGTCGATGCCGGCACGACTCTGGTCGACGTAGGAGATTTTCACCGTCTCACCGATCTTTAGTTCGCCACCATCTAGCGGTTCGAGACCCACGATGGTTTTGAACAGGGTCGACTTACCTACACCGTTTGGACCAATGACGCCAACGATTCCGTTACGAGGTAGCGAGAAAGATAGACCATTGATGAGCGAGCGCCCCTCGAAACCTTTTTGAAGATTCTTGGCTTCAAGAACAACGTTTCCGAGTCGAGGACCAGCAGGTATTTGAATTTCTTCAAAGTCCAACTTTCTAGTCTTATCGGCCTCGGCAGCCATCTCTTCGTACTTGGCCAAACGAGCTTTCGACTTGGTCTGTCTAGCTTTTGGACTCGAGCGAACCCAATCAAGCTCATCGCTCAAGCGCTTGGCAAGTTTGGCGTCTTTCTTGCCCTGAACCTCTAAACGCTCGCGCTTCTTCTCAAGATAGGTCGAGTAGTTGCCTTCGTATGGGTAAGCGCGACCGCGGTCGAGCTCAAGAATCCATTCGGCGACATTGTCGAGAAAGTATCGGTCGTGAGTTACGGCCAGAACCGCGCCAGGATACTTGGCGAGGTGTTGTTCGAGCCAGAGAACAGATTCAGCATCTAAGTGGTTTGTCGGTTCGTCGAGTAGCAGCAGATCTGGCTTTTCTAGAAGCAATTTGCAAAGGGCAACGCGTCGTCGCTCACCACCCGATAGATGTGTAACCATGGTGTCGCCAGGAGGGCAGCGCAGAGCATCCATTGCTTGTTCTAACTGACTGTCGAGATCCCAGGCGTCTAAGTGGTCGATTTCTTCTTGGAGCTGCCCCATCTCGGCAAGCAGGGTGTCGAAATCGGCGTCGGGGCTAGCCATCTCTTCTGAAATTTGGTTGAAACGGTCGAGTTTTGCCTTGATGCCCGCGACAGCGAGCTCGACATTGCCGAGCACCGTCTTGGTTTCGTCGAGCGGCGGCTCTTGCATCAACATGCCAACCGTGAAACCAGGGCTCAGTCGAGCCTCACCATTGGTGGTCTGGTCTAGCCCAGCCATGATCTTTAGAACTGACGACTTACCAGCGCCATTCGGACCAACGACACCAATCTTGGCGCCTGGATAGAAAGCTAGGGTTACGTCATCGAGGATGACCTTGTCACCGTGCGCCTTGCGCGCTTTGATCATCTGATAAATAAATTCGGCCATGCCAAGAACTCTCTAGGTGGGGTTGGAGCGCGGCCTCGTTTGGAATACCCGAGAGACCAGTCGGCTCTAAGTTTAGCCGAGCGTCTGACTGATTTCTCGGGCAACCACGGCGAACTACTTCTTGCCGGCTGGTGCAGCGAGCTCAGGTTCTGGTTCAAACTCGTCGCCTGCGTCGTGATTGGCTTCAGCAACCAAAACTGTGCGGGTGAAGACGCTCGTGCCCCAAAAAAGGTCGTGGCCAACATGCTCAGCCTCAACCTCAACCGAAGTTCCGGCACGTTCGCCGTTGTCCCAGTCGCGAATCTTGAGGCGACCACTAACCAAAATGCGTTCACCCTTCTGAACAGAAGTAGACAGGTTGATTGCTAACTGCCTGAAACCCGTCACAGTGAACCAGTTAGTTTCACCATCGATCCACTTGTTCTGCTCGCGATCGAAACGTCGCGCAGACGAAGCCAATCGAAACGAGGTGATCGGGAGGCCGTCTTGAGTGATCAGGTGCCTCGGAGTTGTGGCCACAAGGCCAGAAATGGTGACAAATTCGGTCACGTCATACCTTTCGTTAGCGAGCGCTCAACAACTCGTAACGAAGATTCTTCTGCCTGTAGCGGCTGCGATGTTCAGTCACATTGAAGATGTGAATAACTCTCGTGTGCCGAGATTTGGATTACTGCCCTACTTCAAGTAGGCAGAGAATGCGGCTCTCGCCTTGCCCATCTTCGGCGCCACCACCGCGTTGCAGTAGCCCTGGTTTGGGTTTTTTGCGAAGAAGTCCTGGTGGTAATCCTCCCCCATCCAGAAAGTCTCGGCCGGCACGATTTCGGTCACAAGCTCGCCATCCCAGACGGCTTTGGAACGCTCGAGAGCGGCTTCAAAGAGTTGCTTCTGCGCAGCATCCGTGTAAAACATCGAAGACCGGTATTGGGTACCGATGTCGTTCCCCTGACGGTTTAGTTGTCGTGGGTCGTGAATGGTGAAGAAAATGTCGAGCACCACATCGGCAGGAATCACGGCCTCATCGAAGATAACGCGAGCCACCTCGGCGTGGCCAGTGGAACCCGAGCACACAGCCTCGTAGCCCGGATTCTCGACGTGGCCGCCCATGTAGCCAACCTCAACATCGATGATTCCTTTGAACTGCATGTAGGAGCTATCGAGACACCAAAAGCAGCCGCCACCTAATACGAAACTTGTCATGCCTTCTAGCCTAGGCTTTTGTGGGATTAGACCAAATCACCGAAGGATTCTGGCAAAGTGAAACCCCGCAACCCAACACTCGGCGCCATTTACGCGCTGACCGGGGCGTTTCTGTTCGGCCTCAACGCCAGCACCTCTAAAGTCATCATTTCGAGCGGCATTAGCGCCGAGCAGGTGGTGCTGTTTCGTTCTGCGGCCACGGCGGCCCTGGCAGGAATCGTTTTGGCTCTGACCTATCGCGCCGGGTTTCGTGTAAAGCTGCGCGAACTGCCGATTCTCTTAGCATTCGGCATCGTGGGCGTAGGTCTAATGCAGTGGGCCTATTCGCAAGCCGTTGCTGGGTTGCAGGTTGGCATCGCGCTCTTGATCGAATACACCGCGATCATCTGGGTTCCGCTGGTGTCACTCGTGCTCTTTCGTGAAAAGGTCAAACCGCGAATCTGGGTGGCCGTGGCTCTCGTGCTCGGCGGTCTAACTATCGTCGCCGACACCTTTGGCGGATCAGTCAAACTTGAACCCTCGGGAATCATGTTCGCCGCGCTGGCCGCTGCCTTTCTCACCTTTTATTTCATTGTCGGCAAAAGGGTTCAGCAAAATCGAGACACGATGTCGGCACTGTTTTACAGCATGCTGATTTCAACTCTTTTTTGGCTAGTGGCTTCACCCTGGTGGCAGTCACCGATAAACTTAAACAAGGCCATAGATATGAGCGGCAATCTGTCTGGCTTCGAGTTACCAACGTGGATGCTGTTGCTTTGGCTCGGCCTGTTCGGCTCGTTTGCGCCAATGTGGTTGTCATATCGCGCACTGCATCATCTGAGCGCCACCGGGGTTGGCATTGCCTCGACTTCCGAGACAGTGTTCGCTTTCGGCTTCGGGCTGATCTGGCTGGGTGAATCTTTTTCGAGAACACAGCTGGCCGGCGGAGCGTTGGTTATCGCAGGAATAGTATTGGCCCAGCTAAAGGCTCGCAGTTAGGAAATCATGGCAACAGTAGAAATCACCGAAAGCATTTTTGAGCAGACGGTTACAACGCCTGGCATCACAATCATCGACTTTTGGGCCGAATGGTGCGGCCCCTGCCGCCAGTTTGCGCCGATTTTCGAAGAGGCATCAACTCGCCACCCCGACATCGTGTTTGGCAAGGTAGACACCGAGGCTGAGCGTGAACTTGCCAGCGGTGCGCAAATTTCTTCGATACCTACTCTGATGGCTTTTAGAGACGGAGTGCTTCTGTTCAATCAGGCCGGGGCTCTACCCGGTGAAAGCCTCGAGCAACTAATTGCCGCCCTTCGTGCGGTTGACATGGATGCGGTGCGCGCCGACATAGCTAAACAAAAGTCTGAGAATCCAGACCAGTCGAACTAGCTTTTCGGAACCAGGGCTGCGCCAATCGGGATTTCTCGGATCCACGCTGAGTCTGGAACATCAAAGCGTTTATAAATGCCGGCTAGCTTTGCTAGGAACGTGGTCGAACCGCCACCATCGACGGTTACCGCGTCGGTTGCGCCTAGACCCTTGAGCACATCGCCAAGTTGGTGAATAGTCGACCCGCCTTGACGAAAGCCCCAGTCATTCATGTTCACACCACTGCTGGTGGTGGCTAACCAGATTTTTCCGGTGGCGTTGTTCCAGGCAATCGCGGTTCTTGGCCTGATCTGTTCGCTACGGTCATCGCAAACTTCGATGTTAGTACCGAGGTCTAGAACCTTGTTACCCCGGCCAGAAGCCGAAGTCAGCTTCTTTGCGCTCAGCGACTTGTACTCGTTCTCGACCGTAACCGTCGACCAGGTAATCGCGTCGCGATACAAAGCTTCGCCGTCAGACCCTAGTTGCAAAACCATGCCACCGGTCGGAACCACCACGGCGCTTCCACCCCAATATTTCTTGATGACACGACTCGTCGAATCGAGCACGAGAGTAAAACTGCCCGGAGTCGTTTGTCTCGATTTCGTGTAGTGACCTTCGTAGAGAGTCACGCCGGCACCGGTTGTCTCACTGTTCACTGCGCGAATCGTTAGAGCTTTGGTCTTCGACTTGACCTTGCCATAGGCCCAAACTCGGTCTGCAACCATCTCGGTCACAAGTGCGGGTGCTGCTGGGAGCTTGAAAGTCACTCGTTGTCCAAGGGTCAGTTTTTTGATTCTCGCAGCTGGAGTTCCCTTAGCGATGATTAGGATTCCTGCCTTAGGTTTGACCGTCGCGCCGGTCGGATAGAGCTTTGAAACCACATTGTTAACCAGCATCACCGCTGCCGAGTTCTCAGGAAGATTGGTCACAGCAGAGACCGGAGTGTAAGCAGCGGCAGCCGATGAGCCGGCAAGAGTTGGCTGGTTCACGCCAGAAACGTTGAATGAGAGCGTGCCGCTTTTGAAATTGGCCACACCAGAGTATGGGTTTTTTGCGTCGAACGGTGACGTGCTGATACCAACCACGTTGGTTGGTTCACGCGGTGCATAAATAAGCTTTCCATCAACGATCATGGCCGAATATGGCAGCCTGTTTCCCTCGTTGTAGTAGTCGGTATTGACGTAAGCGATGGCCTTTACGACGTCGGCCAAATCCGACTGCCGACTGTATTCGCCAACCTTTGCCGTCGAGACTTTGAAGTCAACTTTCGAGAGTGAGCCCGCAGCGATTGTGAACTTTGAGTTATAAGGAGAGTTGTTCGCAACACCGGGTTCGAACGTCGACTGTGTCAACACAACGCCATTCACCAAATTTTGAGTCGAGGTGGCTGCGTCACGAAGATTGGGTGCCTGCAGACAATTTTGCGTGGCTGCTACAGATGGCTGAGCTACAGCCGCCGAAAACACTAGTGCGCTCGCTCCCAGAGCGGCAATAAGTCGACTTCGAATTTTTGTCATGACCTGCCTAGGCTACTTGCTAACGCTTATGAAAATCGTATGAGCGGTCTGAGAAAATGCCCAAAACCTTAGATTAGGCTGGGCGTGTAAGTGAGTGTTCAAGGGAGAACCATGCCGATTGCCGGGCCGAAAATGCACGATTCGTCGCCTGAAACCTTAGAGTTGCGCGAGGCCGTTTTCGAATACGCGCGTGCTCGAATGGAATACGACCCCGCGCCTCTAGATGCGCCTGAAACACTAGAAAATCTTCAACGCCTTGCCCCCAATTCGGTCAACGAATCTGGGCTTGGCGGTCGTGAGGCATTGAACCTTTTTGCGCAGGTTCTCGCACCAGCCTGTCTTAGCACCGATCATCCTGGCTATGTCAGTTTCATTCCCACAGCGCCGACCGAAGCGGCCACACTATTCGATCTGGTTGTCTCGGCCTCATCTATCTATGGCGGATCGTGGATGGAGGGTGCAGGTGCCGTCTACGCAGAGAATGAAGTGCTCGCGTGGCTTGCGAAAGAGGTTGGGCTACCGGCAACTTCAGGTGGAGTTTTTGTGCAGGGTGGAACCCTCGGTAACCTCTCGGCGCTGGTAGCCGCAAGACACACGGCTGAGAGCGAACTCAGAAAACTCGGCAAAGACCGACCTAAGCGTTGGAAGTTTATCTGCTCGAAAGAAGCGCACTCGTCGCTCAAGGCTGCGGCAAGAGTCATGGACGTTGAGGTAGTGCTGGCCGAGGTAGATACTGAGGGGCGTCTGACTGGCGAGGCCGTTCGTGCCGCCCTTGAGTCAAACCCAGAAGGCGTGTTCGCCATCGTCGCAACCGCTGGCACCACCAATTTTGGAATCGTTGACCGGCTGCGCGAAGTTGGCGAAGTAGCGCATGAGTCTGGCATCTGGTATCACGTGGATGGAGCCTACGGTCTAGCCGGCATCCTTAGCGATAAAACAAGGCACCTTTTCGACGGCACCGACCTCGCCGACTCGTTTATCGTCGACCCGCACAAGTGGCTGTTTGCTCCTTTCGATGCCTGCGCACTGGTTTATCGCAACCCGGAGCTAGCCAAGGCTGCGCACACACAACACGGCGAATACCTAGACACCTTGACTGATTCTGGCGACTGGAACCCGAGCGATTACGCCTATAACCTGACTCGACGGGTTCGAGGATTACCCCTCTGGTTCTCGCTGGCAACGCATGGAATTGGCGCCTATCGCGAGGCGGTAACCGACAACATCACCGTTGCGCACGAAATCGCCGATGTGATTCGCAAAAACCCGAAACTGCACCTGGTGCGCGAACCTGAACTCAGCGTGGTCGTGTTTGAACGCGAGGGATGGCAACTAGCCGACTATGAGCGCTGGAGTGATTACCTTCTTCGCGAAGGAATCGGTTTGGTGGTGCCGAGTTCGCACCAAGGCAAGCCGAACACTCGATTCGCAATCGTCAACCCGCAGACCACAACAGAATTATTGAAAACGATACTGAACACCATGGAGTCGATGTGAAGCTAACCCTTACCCCAGCAGCCCCGCCGCTTTCTCGCGTCAAAGCCGCAGATCGTTCCCCCGTTCGAGTCGCGCTGGTGCAAACTCGCTGGCATGAATCGCCTGAAGAACACCTGGGCAAGTTGAACGAAGGAATTGCGCTCGCAGCCTCGGCCGGAGCATCCATAGTTTTCTTGCCCGAATTGACGCTGAGTCGCTACCCAGCCGACGCGCTGCCAGAATCCGTTCCGAACTACTCGGCCGAATCACTCGAAGATGGCCCAACCCGAATGTTCGCCGCGCAGGCTGCCGCTGAACACGGCGTTATCGTGCACGCCTCGCTTTATGAATACAAATCAACGCCAGACGGTCGGGCTTTGAATACCGCTATCATGGTGCATCCAAACGGCACGCTACTGGCCAGAACACCAAAACTTCATATTCCAGTGACCGCCGGATACTACGAAGACAAGTATTTCGAGCCAGGCCCAGCCGATGGTGAACCGTATCCGGTATATGCAACCGACCTCGGCGGAACCAGGGCCATGATCGGTCTGCCCACCTGTTGGGATGAATGGTTTCCGGAGGTAGCAAGAAACTATTCGCTTCGCGGAGCCGAGATTTTGGCATACCCCACGGCGATTGGTTCAGAACCAGACCACCCCGACTTTGATACCGAACCACTGTGGCGGTCGGTCATTGTGGCAAACGGTATTGCTAATGGCACATTCATGGTCGTTCCCAACCGCTGGGGAAACGAGGGTGCGCTGAGCTTTTACGGTTCTAGTTTCATTAGCGACCCATACGGCCGAATTCTCGCTCGCGCCGAGCGTGCTGGCGATGAGGTTCTCGTAGCCGATCTGGATCTCGACCAACGTCGAGACTGGCTCGACCTGTTTCCGTTCCTGGCAACTCGACGCCCTGATACCTACGGTGCCCTAGTTGATCCGGTGCGCAACCCTCGGCAAGCCAACGGAGACGGCGAAAACGGTTCAATCGCCGGTGTGCGATGACTGGTTTCTCGATGCCAGCCGAATGGGAGCGGCACGAGCGAACTTGGATGGCTTGGCCGAGCGCCTGGTACACGGTTGGAGAGTCTGAGTCAGAGGCAATGGAGGCCTATCAGGCTTGGAGCAACGTTGCCAATGCCATCGTCGACTTCGAGCCGGTAACCATGCTGGTTCGCGCTCAAGATCTCGAAATCGCAAGAGAACACCTTGATTCGCGTGTAGAAATCGAACTTTGCGCCCTCGATGACGGCTGGGCGAGAGACATTGGTCCAACTTTTGTGAAATCGGCGGCTGGCGAGGTAGCCGCAATCGACTGGGTTTTCAATGGATGGGGCGCTCAGGGTTCATGGGCTTCTTGGAAGAATGACGACCGGGTGGCCGAACACGTTGCGAGCCTCGCGGGTGTGAGTCGTATCAGGTCTTCTTTGATAAACGAAGGAGGCGGCATTCATGTGAACGGCTCGGGTACCGTGCTACTGACCGAAACTGTGCAACTAGGAGAAGGGCGAAACGCCCACCTGAGTCGCGCCGAGGTAGAGGCCGAACTGCACGACAAACTAGGCACGAATCGGGCCATCTGGCTCAGGCGTGGCCTCACACGTGACTACGAAGAATTCGGCACACAGGGCCACGTTGACATCGTTGCTTGTTTTGCCAACGAGCACACTATTTTGTACCACAACCAAACAAACCCTGATCACCCCGATTTTTCGGTGAGTCACGAAGTTAGGCGCACTCTCGAAGAGGTTGGAGGATTCGAGCTTGTGCCAGTAGATGCGCCGGTCGTGTTGCGTGACGAGCATGGGTTTGTTGACTACTCTTACATCAACCACTACATCTGCAACGGCGCCGTCATTCTGTGCGCGTTCGGCGATGTGAACGACGCTAAGGCGAAGCGAGTGCTCGAACGTGTGTATCCAGATCGCCAGATAGTGCTCGTTGATGCAAGGGCTCTGTTCGCTCGCGGCGGTGGAATTCACTGCATCACACAGCAACAGCCCGCCTGAGCCTTCAAGTCACGCTAACCTTGAGGCGTGTCTAAAGTTCTAGCTTCTCTTCCGGTCGGCGAAAAAGTCGGCATTGCCTTTTCTGGTGGCCTCGATACCTCGGTAGCGGTCGCGTGGATGCGCGAAAAAGGCGCGATCCCGTTCGCCTATACCGCGAACCTTGGCCAATACGACGAAGACGACATTGATTCGATTCCTTCGCGTGCAACTATTTATGGCGCCGAGGCTGGTCGATTGGTCGACTGCCGTCAGTCATTGGTAGAAGAAGGCCTCGCTGCAATCGCCTGCGGAGCCTTTCACATTCGCACCGGTGGAAAGGTTTACTTCAACACCACTCCCCTAGGTCGAGTGGTTACCGGAACCCTTTTGGTGCGCGCCATGCGCGACGACGGTGTCGAAATTTGGGGAGATGGCTCAACTTATAAGGGCAACGACATCGAACGTTTCTATCGTTACGGGTTGCTGGCTAACCCAAACCTGCGCGTTTACAAACCATGGCTCGACGCCGACTTCGTCAACGAACTCGGTGGCCGTCACGAGATGTCGGAATGGTTGCAGGCCCGTGAACTGCCTTACCGAGCATCCACTGAAAAGGCTTATTCGACCGATGCAAACATGCTCGGCGCCACTCACGAGGCAAAATCCCTTGAAGAGTTGGGCACCTCGTTTGAAATTGTCGAACCGATCATGGGCGTCAAGTTCTGGGATCCACAGGTCGAGATTGCCAGCGAAGACGTGACAGTCACCTTTGTTCAAGGTCGCCCGGTTGCCATTAATGGCAAGCAATTCGAATCTGCAGTCGAGCTCATGTATGCAGCGAATGAGATTGGTGGGCGTCATGGCCTGGGCATGTCTGACCAGATCGAAAACCGCATCATTGAGGCAAAGAGCCGCGGCATCTACGAGGCTCCTGGAATGGCTCTCATTCACATCACATACGAACGCCTTCTTTCTGCTATTCACAACGAAGACACCATTGCGCAGTACCACAGCGAAGGTCGCCGAATGGGTCGACTGCTCTACGAGGGTCGCTGGTTAGACCCCCAAACCCTCATGCTTCGCGAGGCACTAACCAAGTGGGTTGCCTCTGCCGTCAACGGCTCGGTCACGCTGCGTCTTCGTCGCGGAGATGACTACACCATCGTCGACACCCAAGGCGAAGGCTTCTCATACCACCCAGAGAAACTGTCAATGGAGCGCACAGAAGATGCAGCATTCGGCCCTGGTGACCGAATCGGTCAACTAACGATGCGTAACCTCGACATTCAAGACACCCGCACGAAACTCGATCTGTACCGCAAACAGGGACAAATCGAGGGCGGACAGTTCGAGCTAACCTGATGCTAAACCTGGGTGTAATCGGCTTCGGGTTCATGAAAGCCTCATTCTTCGCATCCGAAGAAAACCGCGAGAGCACCATCGAGGCACTTCACAGCGCGCTGGATGCTGGAGTGCGGCTTTTCGACACGGCAGACATCTACGCTCCAACCTGGGATGCCTTCGGGCACAACGAGTTTCTGGCAGCCGAAGCCATGCGCACTCACCCCCTCGGAAAGCAAGCGATTATCGCGACCAAGGGTGGTATCACGCGCAAGCCCGGCGAAGTTTGGGGTCGAAACGCCAGCCTTGACTACCTACTGCGCGCTGCCGAAGCATCGGCTGGTCGCCTAGGAGTCGACAAGATTGCCTTGTGGCAGCACCACAGGCTTGATCCGAACATGCCGTTCGAGCAGCAAATTGAAAACCTGGCAGCCCTTCGCCAAAGGGGAATCATCGAGAACATCGGTGTGAGCAACTACTCTGCCAAGCAGTTGACTCGAGTCATTGAAATAGCCGGACCAATCGCGAGTGTTCAAAACCAATTTTCGGTTGCCTATCGCAATGAGGCCGATGTGTTTGCCGTGTGCGAGCAACACTCGATCGCCTACCTGCCCTGGTCTCCTTCCAAAGGTCTGCACGCGCAAGACCCTAAAACCGTGGTGCACGAAGTTGCCCAAGAGCTAGGTGTGAGCGCCTACGCCGTAGGTATAGCTTGGCTTCGTAGCATCAGCACCTCGGTGGTTCCTATTCCAGGTGTCACTCGTGTCGCGTCGGTTCAAGACGCCCTAAAGGGTTCGACTATGACATTGAGTGCAGAAATCCTCGCGCGAATCAACCAATCGCTGCCAGAGAATCTGCCAATGGACTCAGAGCTACTGGCCGACCAGCCAAAAAACTAGTTTTTTGCCCTAAAGTGGCGGTTTTTGGCGTGTCGCCGATGAATCATATGCCAGACTCGTTGATACGCCAACGCTGGATAACGGGACTAAAAGCCCACAGATAAATGGCGAATTAAAACGCTCTAACCTCACCTGCAAATTCCATTTGAAAGGTTACTTAAGTGACTTCACCAAAAACCGGCCTAAAAGGTCGCATCAAGGCATTTGCCGCCACACTGGCGGTTGCTGCCATCGCACTAACTGGTTGTGCACCCGCTGCAGAACCAGCAAACTACGGAGAGTTGAACGTTCAGCTTTCTTGGATCAAGAACTCGGAGTTCGCCGGTCAGTTCTTTGCCGTTGAAAATGGCTACTACACCGATGCTGGCTTCGACTCGGTCAACCTAATCGCTGGCCCTGCGGCTACCGAAGCAGAAGTTCTTTCGGGCAACGCACTGGTCGGTATCGCTAACCCGATTTCAACCGCACCAATCATTCTTGAAGAGGGCGCGCCGCTAAAGATCATCGGCACCACCTACCAGAAGAACCCATTCACCATTCTTTCGCTCAAGGACGGTGGAAACATCCAGACCGTTCAAGACCTAATCGGTAAGAAGATTGGTGTTCAGGCTGGACCTAACGAGACTCTATTCGACGCACTGCTCAAGGCAAACGGCATCGACCATTCTCAGGTAACCAAGGTTCCTGTTCAGTATGACCCAGCCCCGCTAGTAAACGGCGAGGTAGACGGATTCTTGGCCTATGTAACCAACGAGTCGTTCGTCGTCGAGAGCCAAGGTTATGAAGTGACCAACCTGCTATTCGCAGACAACGGTCTACCTTTCGTTACCGAGAGCTTCGTAGTTACCCAGGACTCGATCGACAACAACCGCGAGGCTCTAAAGGCCTTCCTCTACGCCACCATTCTTGGCTGGAAAGACGCGATTGCTGACTCGAACGGCGGTGCTGACCTAGCTCTAAACAAGTTCGGTTCAGACCTAGGCCTAAACGCCGACAAGGAGTACTACCAGTCGAAGACTCAGAACGAGATTCTTGTTCAGACCGAAGAAACCGCTGCGAACGGTCTATTCACCATCAGCGACGCGATGATCGAGCTAAACCTTGCGACCCTAAAGTCGGCAGGTTACGAGATCACCGCTGACCAGTTGTTCGACATGAGCCTCCTCAAAGAGGTTTACGACGAGCACCCAGAACTCAAGGGCTAGTCAGAATTGTCTAACTCGGCTGATGTCGCTGCTCAGGGCTCTAGTGCCCTGGGCAGCGGCATTACCATCTCTGGATTAAACAAAACCTTCAAGATCGGCAAAGAAACTCTGGTCGCTCTTGAAGATGCAACACTTCACAGCGATCGAGGAAGCTTTCTCTCGCTACTTGGCCCATCAGGGTGCGGCAAATCGACAATTTTGCGCATCCTCGCCGGCCTCGAAACCCCAACTTCTGGCTACGTGACTGTAGACGGTAAAGACCCACAAGAACTTAGACGCAACCACGAGCTTGGCATCGCCTTTCAAGACTCGGCTCTTATGCCCTGGCGCAGTGTTGTTTCGAACATCAAACTTCCTCTCGAGATTTCTGGAGAGAAGGTTGATGAACAGGCCCTAAATGACATCATCAAGTTGGTTGGTCTCGAGGGATTCGAAAATGCCAAGCCAGCCCAGCTCTCTGGAGGAATGCGCCAACGTGTTTCGATCGCCCGCGCGCTGATTGTGCAACCATCGGTGCTGCTTCTCGACGAGCCTTTCGGTGCTCTAGACGACATGACGCGTCAGCGACTGAACCTTGAGCTGCTGCGCATCTGGACAGAAAAGCCGGCGACTACCCTCATGGTTACCCATGGAATCTCTGAAGCAATCTTTTTGAGTGATCAGGTGGCCGTGATGAGTGCGCGCCCAGGCCGCATCAAAGAGATTATCGACATCGACTTACCGCGCCCTCGCACGATCGAGATGATGCGCACCCCAGAGTTCCACGCACTTCACGACAAGGCGTCGGAGCTGCTGTTCGGAGTTCACGGGGAGAACGCCACCGATGAATAGCACTCGCCCCAGATGGATCGGTGGAGCCATTGGGTCGGTAGCAGTCGTGGCCCTTTGGTGGATAAGCGCTGCAACGGTTTTTGCACGCACCAGCCCATCAGGCGAAGCCATGGTTGGCGCCATACCGACTCCCCTAGAGGTCATAAATCAGCTCGCTGTTGATGGCTTCGACTTCTACTGGAAAAACGCCTCTCTTACACTTGCTGAAGCAGGCCTCGGTTTCGTCTTCGGCAACTTGAGCGCCTTGGCTCTAGCCGCACTAGCCTTGATGATTCCAAAAATCGAGAATCTCGCCACGCAAATTGCGGTCATCACCTACTGCATACCAATCGTTGCAATCGGCCCGATTATTCGACTCGTGCTTGGTGCCCCCGGAGAAGGCGAACCAGCCGGTGCCGCTGTAGCCCTTGCCGCCCTGAGCGTATTCTTCACAACCATGGTCGGTGCACTGACCGGCGTGAAGTCGGCCGATCGAGCAAGTCTTGATGTGGTGACCGTCTATGGCGGCAATAGCTGGCACAGACTAGTGAAGGTTCAGCTACTCGCATCACTCCCCGCGATTTTCGCCGCACTTAGAATTGCGGCTCCAGCTGCTTTTCTAGGAGCGATTCTAGGCGAATACGTAGGAGGGCCTGACCTCGGATTCGGTCCAGCCATGGTGAACGCTCAACAGAGCCTTGAGGTCGCACGCGTTTGGGGGCTTGCATTAGTTTCGGGCGCGATTGCCGGTTTTGCCTACGCCCTTTTCGGCCTCATCTCTCGGATCGTCAGCCCTTGGGCCAAGACATCCTCGGGAGGTTCAAAGTGAGTTCTCTCGGTAAACGCATTGCAAGAACTGGTTACAACACACTAATCTCGCTTGCCGTCGTAACAGTTCTTTGGATTGTTGCTTTGTGGGCGTTAGACGTCACGCCATACATTGGAAAAAATCCTCTGGATGTTTTCAACTACATGTTCGTCGTCGACAGCGCGACCGCGAATCGCGAGTTGGTTTTCGGTGCACTCGCGCAAACGATGGTCGACGCATCCATCGGGTTTGTTTTTGGTATTTTCTTTGCCACCCTGATTGCGGTTCTGTTCACGCTCTCAAAGGGAATCGAGCAAGCGTTAATGCCGATTGCCATGTTGCTCCGTTCGGTGCCGCTCATCGCCATGGCCCCGATCATCATTTTGATCTTCGGCCGCGCCGAGCTCACCGTTGCGGTAATGGGAGCGATTGTTGTTCTGTTCCCCGCGCTGGTCAACATCGTGTTTGGTCTTCGCTCGGCTTCACCGGCGATGTATGACTTGGTAAACGTTTATGGTGCCGGCAAACTTACAGCGCTTCGCACGGTGGCTTTTCCAACCTCGCTTCCGGCATTTTTCGCCGCTCTCAAGATCTCGGTTCCCGGAGCAATCACCGGTGCGCTGTTGGTCGAGTGGTTAGCCACAGGTGGTGGAATCGGTTACGGAATTGTGTCTGCCGTCGGTCGCGCAAAAGCCAGCGAGGTTTGGGCCTATGTAGTTTTAATCACGCTCGTGTCGATCGTGCTCTACAACCTGGTTGCTCTTATCGAAGACTCGGTGCTAGCCAGATTCGGCCACGTAACTAAAAAATAGAACTTAGAGTGCCGCTTCAATCTCTGAAACGATTGCAGCATCATCTGGTTTGGTGGTTGGTCTAAATCTCTTAACCTGACCGTTCGGTAGAACTAAGAACTTCTCGAAATTCCACATCACAGGGCCAGCCTTGCCCGAAGCATCTTTGGTCTTCACCAGCTCTTTGTAAAGTTCATGGCGTGACCGGCCATTGACCTTGACCTTCTCGGTCATCGGAAAGGTCACACCCCAAGTGGTCGAGCAGTATTCGGTGATGGATGCTTCGTCAGCGAGTTCTTGAAAGAACTGGCCACTCGGCACACCCAAGACGGTAAAGCCCTTACTCTGGTACTTCTTCTGCAATGCCTCTAGCGCCTCGTACTGCGGGCTAAGACCGCAGCGAGAAGCGACGTTCACCACCAGGATCGGCCCGGGCCCTAGGTCACCGAAAGTTCGGCTGGTTCCGTCAATCATGGTTAGTTGAATCTTTGAGAGTGTCATGAGTGTTGCAACCACAAAACACGCGATAACTTTCCCGAGATCGAACATTCCTCAAATCAAAGCAATTGCGAGTGTTCGTTTGGGTGCGAACGAGTATGTTTGAATCAGAATCAAATCAAGGAGAAATCATGAAGGTAGACGGAAAAGTAGTAGTAGTCACTGGCGCCGGAAGCGGCATGGGTCGCGAGTTGACTCTTGAGCTTGCTCGTCGTGGCGCTCGCATAGCCGCCGTCGACATGCGCGAGGGCACCCTGCTTGAAACCAAGCAGTTTGCCGAAGCCATTGGTGCGACTATCTCAACGCATCTTCTCGACGTCAGCGATCTGAATGCTGTGGCTAGTTTGCCTGCCGAGGTTTCAAAGGCTCTTGGTGATGCTGATTGCCTGATCAACAATGCAGGCATTATTCAACCGTTTGTTAAGGTCAACGACTTGACTCTAGAGCAAGCCAAGAAAGTCATGGACGTCAACTTCTACGGCCCACTCGCGCTTATCAAGGCGTTTTTGCCCTCTTTACTTGGCAAGCAACAAGCCCACATTCTGAACGTGTCTTCGATGGGCGCCTACGCCCCGGTTCCGGGGCAAAGCGTCTATGGAGCATCCAAGGCTGCCATAAAACTGCTTACCGAAGGTCTGCATAGTGAACTTATGCAAACCGGCGTGGGAGTGACAATTGTGTTCCCGGGTGCAATCGCCACCAACATCGCAGAGAACTCTGGAATGAAAATGGATGCCGGTTCGGCAGACTCGAGTAAGTTCAAGACCACACCCGCCCCCCTGGCTGCCAAGTTGATGGTCGATGCGATTGAGAACAACACCCCGAGACTTTGCATCGGGTCTGACGCGAAACTAATGGACAAACTCACACGACTGAACCCTGTGTTCGCAGCAAAACTCATCTACAACCAGATGAAGTCACTGCTCAAGTAACCGGCAAAACGCCAAAGAAAAACCCCCGCAATGACCTGCGGGGGTTCTTCTTAGTCAAATCGATTTAGTAGCCGTAGTAGCCCTGGTTGAATCCGTACCAGAAGTCTGGGCTGAGCAGCAGCAGAACACCAATGAGTGTTGTTACTGCACCGATTGCGATACCAGCGATGGCCATTCCCTTGCCGCCCTGGCGACCCTGAGATGCGTTGATCTGGTTGAGCGAGACGAGGCCGAGAATCAGGCCGATCGGGCCGCAGCAAACAAGCGATGTAACCAGAGCAGCGATAGCCAAACCGTTGGTCGGCATGGCAGCTACCGGCGGCTGGCCGAACATAGGTTGACCCTGAGGTGCAACCGGCTGCACCGGTGGAACCTGTGCGTTTGTTGACTGCGCACCAGGCGCGTTGGTTGGGCTGCCACAGTTTGGGCAAAAGCTTGCCCCGTTGCTTTGTGCGCCGCATGAACTGCAAAACATGAAATCCCCTTTGAAACGTTGATTGAACTACTTGAAGGTAATAATAGTGACCTCAGCTACGAGATTTAGGCAGTGTATTCAAAGCGTTACTTGACCAAAGAGCCCAGATGACCAACAAGGGTTGAAAGAACAGTCGAATGAGCCTCGCTTCATCACTGTCGAGGCAAAAGGCATCGATTCCCTGCAGGTACTGATTTATGTTGCCCGCGAATATCACGATGAAGAATGCCGCGACGATAAGGCCGATTTGGGGCATCCACTTGGTTAGCGAAGCTAGAGCGAGACCCAGGGCGATTTCGACAACGCCAGATGCCAACACTACGAAATCGATGTCGAGCGGCAGCCAAACCGGAACCTGAGCGCGAAAATCTTCGCGCCCGAAGGTTAAGTGCACAATGCCCGCGAATATGAGAAACGCTGCGAGCAGCATCCGTGCGATTGTTTTGATCATTTTCATGACGGGCTAGAGGGTCAGAGCCGGAATGATAGCGCCCGAGAAAACCTGCCAAGCAAGAATGCTTTTAGCCACGAGCGAGAGCGTGATGTAGGTGCGCTCCCCCTTGAGATAGTTAGCCCACGACCCAATCTGCTTGTACTGTAGCGCCTGATTGACCGCGAAGGTATTGAAAAAGATGAACAGCGAAACAATGATGCCAATGACGAATGCGGGCACTTTCTCAACGTTGTTCGCGCCAGGTTGAAACGCTTGGATGCCGATCAGAAGCCAAGGCACGATTCCAGTCATCGAACCGAAGATGAACGGCAGACCCCTGCCGTTACCCGGAGTCTCATACTTCTCTTGCAGCGCGCCAAACATAATCATCGAAGCATTCACAGCGAAGATTGCGACGAGCGCCGAGAAATCTGAGATTCCAGTCAGCTGAGCTATGAGCCAAATCATGACCGACGAGCTGAGGGAATATTCAACCCATCTGAAGTAGTTGTGGTTTCGCTCGAGCCCAGCGGCATAGCGCTTGAAGAATAATGGCGACGAGATTAGAAAGTGAAAGAGAGCTGAAAGGGCAAGAAAAGCCACGACACCGACACCGAGATTCACCTCTAGCAATGTGACGGTGTCGAGCGGTGCGTCTGAGCCTGGAGGGCCCGTCATGTAGTCAACAGTGGCATCGAAAGTAACTTGCCGCTCTAGCTGAGTTAGAAAAAAGCCGAATGCCAGCGCTTGAAACAAGTGCATGAAGCCTGCAACGATGTTGTAGGTTCTGAGTCGTTTGATCTGTTCTGCCGCCGTGCGAATGGTCTTTACCATTATGTTTCCCCTTAGCTCTATGTGCTGAAGTCTATGGGGGTTATCTGGTGGGAGTAGTTACAAAACCTTTTTGACGATGCTCGATTTGAGATACATCGACCCAAAGCCGTCTACCTTCGCATCGATGTCGTGGCCGTCTCGAGGTGAAATCAAGCGGATGTTGCGAACCTTGGTGCCTACTTTGATGGCGGTTGACGAGCCCTTCACCTTGAGATCTTTGATGATCGTAACGGTGTCTCCATCTTGCAAAACATTGCCCGCCGAGTCTTTGACTTCGGCTAGAGCATCCGGCTCATTGTCATCGGTTTCTGGCTCGTAGTTCCACTCGTGAGCGCATTCTGGGCAAACCAAAAGCGCGCCCATTTCGTAGGTGTATTCGCTTGAGCACTGCGGGCAAGGCGGAAGGGTTTCAGACAAACGTCGACTTTCTTTGTTTCAGCGCCCTCGGTAGGAATCGAACCTACGACCAAGAGATTAGAAGGCTCTTGCTCTATCCACTGAGCTACGAGGGCATGGCCGCTGGGCCAGCCTCTAGTTTATTGGCTAGGTAGGTGCCTAAGGGTTCAGCAGCGCCCAGTGCTTGGAGAAAGCATCCATGAACGCTGCCGGCTGCTCCTCTTGGGGCAAGTGGGCCGATTTGGCGATGATTTCGAGCTCTGATCCTGGTATTTGGCTGCGCAGCAAGGGCGCGTCACTGGCTGGCACAACGGTGTCGTACTCCCCCGTCATCACGAGAGTTGGCATCGTGAGCTCACTGAGGTTTTCTTTCAGATCGTTCTCGCGCGGGGCGATGGTGAAGTTGTAGAACGCCTGCTCCCAACCCTTTATTTTTAGTGGCTTGTGATACCCGTCGTAGACAGCTTGAGTAAGTTGTACCTTGTTGTAGTAACTCTCTTCGAGCAAATCATCGCCGGATGTCGCGATGCCAGCAACCAGCATCGGCCCGAGCTTCTGCATCTGAGGCAACTGCAAAAACCAGCCGAGGCCACCCGAGCCTCCGCCGGTAGTCAGAATTGCGGCATCTACTAGAACTAGCGAAGACTCGAGGGTAGGTCTCTGCCTTGCATATTCGGCTGCCAGCTGGCCGCCGGCCGAGTGACCAACCAAAACAATTCGACGCCCGTCGCCGAATTTCGCAACCAAGTCATCGAGCAAGGCGAAATTGCCCTCAAAACCATAAGGGTTTTCGCCAGTCCACTCGGTTGGGCGATCGGTAAGGCCGAAAGCTGGTCGGTCATAAGCAAGAATCTCGCCAAACTTGGTGAGAGGTTGAATGACTTCGCGCCAACTGAAAGTGCTGGAACCGAATCCGTGCATGAGAACAATCAACGGCGCCTTGCAACCACAATCTCCCGCATAGGCAGCGCGCTCAACTCTGACCTGAAGACCGGCGGCCTCAACAAACTCGGCATTCGGTTCAACCTGCTTGGCAGTCATGGTTCCAGACGATTCGAACGGAATCAAGAAAGGAACAATCAAAAACGAGAGCACCCCGGCCAGAAGAGCTCGCCACATGAACCGTCGGAACGCTTTCAACCTCATGTTTGCAGTGTAAGCCTGGGCGCAGCATCCATAGCCACCCTGCGCCTCGGTGCGTTCACATGAAACGTTCAGAAACTATCGCTAGGCTCGGCAGGTTGCGGAATAAACGCGCCAGTTCGGGGGCTTTAGCCTTCGACCCATTTTGAAAGTTGATCATGCACAAACTCGCCAAACTCAGCCTCGCCAATCGCTCGGTCGTTGCCCTAGCAACCGCCATTATTGCGATTTTCGGCTTTGTCTCACTAGGTTCACTCAAGCAAGAGCTGATTCCCTCGTTCGAGACCCCTCAGGCCGCGATCGTTACCACCTATGTTGGGGCATCGCCCGAGATCATCGACAAGCAAGTGAGTCAACCGATCGAAGATGCCGTTCGCAAACTCGATGGTCTGGTGTCTTCAACTTCGACCTCGCAAAACAACATTTCGATCGTTCGAGTCGAATTTGACTACGGCACCAAATCTGCGACGGTCACCGAAGATCTGAATGCGGCGCTCGCAACACTCAAGGGCGTGCTTCCAGACGAAGCGGATGCCCAAATTCTGTCTGGCTCATTCGACAGTGTGCCAATCATCGCCCTGGGCGTCGCGTCTGACGACAACGAGGCATTGGGTAAGGTTTTGGCCGATGTGGCGACGCCGATTCTTTCTGCCGTGCCGGGTGTGCGTGAGGTTGCCGTGAGTGGCATCACCGAAAAGCGCGTAAATCTTGAGCTCAAACAAAGCGTTCTGACCGCCAACGGTCTCACCCAACAAAACATCGTGACGGCCTTGCAATCGAACGGTTTCGTCATTCCAGCCGGAACACTGACCGATGGCAGCGGAAACATTTCTGTTGAAGTCGGCACCAGCGTTGAATCGCTCAAGGCATTCAAAGACCTTCCGCTAATCTCCAGCAGCACGGGCTCACTTTCGAGCCTGTTCGGTGGCGGCGCAACCGCAACTCCGAGCATCCCTGGAATGCCATCTGTTCCCTCTGTTCCGGCCGCCCCTAAGGCAACACTGACCGTTTCAGACGTCGCAACGGTGACCTACGAAAACGCACCGGTCACAAGCATCGCTCGCGTAAACGGCAACGAAGTGCTCACCATTGCCATCACCAAAACTCAGGATGGCAACACGGTAGCGGTCTCTCACGGCGTGCAAGACAAGATTGCCGAACTAAAAGAAAAGCTCGGCAACGTAACCATCACCACGATCTTTGACCAGGCACCATTTGTTGAGCAGTCGCTTGAGAACCTGACCACCGAAGGTTTGCTCGGTCTGACCTTCGCCATCATCATCATCTTGATCTTCTTGCTATCGTTCAGGTCTACCGCAGTGACAGCAATCTCGATTCCTACATCTGTGCTCATCACCTTCATCGGCCTTTACGCACTTGACTACTCGCTCAACCTATTCACTCTGAGCGCGTTGACCATTGCGATTGGTCGTGTTGTAGATGACTCGATTGTGGTCATCGAAAACATCAACCGTCACCTGTCTTATGGCGAACCGAAAAAGAAGGCCGTACTAAACGCGGTGAAAGAGGTTTCTGGAGCCATTACGGCTGCGACCATCACCACTGTCGCGGTATTCTTGCCGATCGCCCTGGTGGGTGGCCTGGTTGGAGAGCTGTTCCGCCCGTTCTCGTTCACCTTCGCAATCGCGCTTCTCGCATCGCTACTCGTATCACTGACCATCGTTCCGGTGCTGGCCTATTGGTTCATGAAGGCGCCGAAGGCACTGGCAGCAGAGACCGACCCGGCAAACGCGGCAAAGATTGCCGAAGAACTTCGCGAGGTTGAAGAAGCCAAGGAGCGTCGTTCATGGTTGCAACGCGGCTACCTTCCGATTCTCAAATCGACCCAAAAGCACCCGGTGATCACGGTTGTTGCTTCGTTTATGGTTTTGGTCTTCACCTTCGGACTAGTCCCGCTTCTCAAAACCGACTTCATCGGCGGTTCAGGCTCAGCTGGATTCGTTGTGAATCAGGAGTTGAAGCCCGGTGCAACGCTCAAGCAGGAGTCAGAAGCTGCCTCGAAACTCGAAGACATCGTGCTCAAGATTGATGGCGTTGACGTTGTTCAAACGACTATCGGTTCGAGTGGTGACGGTCGTGTCGCATTCGGTGCAGCTGCCGGCGGCATCACAATGCAGATCATTGTGAAAGACGGTTTCGACGTGACCGAGGTTCAGAATGCTGTAACCGAGGCTTCGGCTGGCAACGATGATCTCGGCACCCTTAAGTTCGGCACCGGTGGTGGCGGATTCTCAGGCTCGAGCACCATCGACATCAAGCTCACCGCTAAAGATGACAAGGCGCTTGAAGTCGGTATCGCAGCTGTCGAAAAGAGCATGAAGGGTATCGCGGGCGTTAGCGAGATCACCAACTCACTTGCCTCGAAGGAGCGCACGCTAAAGGTGAAGGTTGACCGCATGGCAGCCGCACGCCTCGGGCTCACCGAAACAGCTGTTGGTGGAATTGTCGCCGCCCAGATGAGACCGTCTAGCATCGGCAACTTGAACGTAGACGGCAACTCAACGCCGATCTACGTCGTAAAAACCGACATTCCGAACACCGTCACTGAGGTTCGTGCCATTCGCGTTCCAACAGCAACGGGCTCGGTTTCACTTGACTCGATCGCAGACATCTACCTAACCAAGGTTCCGGTTTCGATCACCAGCGAAAAGGGCGACCGCACCGCAAAGGTGTCGCTAACCCCAGACAGCGACAACCTGGGAGCACTTGCTGCCGAGGTTGACAAGCGTCTAGGCGAGGCCAAGCTGCCGCTCGGCGTGACAGCATCGGTCGGCGGTGTGACGGCATCGCAGGCTGAATCGTTCGGTCAGTTGGGTCTAGCCCTTCTAGCCGCAATCGCAATCGTGTTCATCGTTATGGTGGCAACGTTCTCGAGCATCCGCCAGCCACTGGTGTTGCTGATCTCGATTCCGTTCGCTGCAACCGGTGCACTCGGCTTCTTGCTGCTAACTGACACTCCACTGGGCGTCTCGGCGCTTATCGGTATGTTGTTGCTAGTCGGTATCGTGGTCACCAACGCGATTGTGTTGATTGACTTGATCAACCAGTACCGCAATCAGGGTCGCCCGATTCAAGAGGCAATCATGGATGGCGCGCGCCAACGTTTGCGCCCGATTCTGATGACCGCGCTTGCGACCATCTTCGCGCTGACTCCGATGGCACTCGGCATCACCGGTGGTGGCGGATTCATCTCGCAGCCGCTAGCCATCGTGGTTATCGGTGGACTGTTCTCGTCGACCGTGCTCACGCTGGTCATTGTTCCGGTGCTCTACTGGCTCACCGAGGGCGGCAAAGAGCGCAAGGTTATCAAGACCGAGAAGCGTGCGGCTCGCAAGGCTGCAAAGGCCAGCGCAGCATCCGAGCAAGTGGCAACCGCCTAACGGTCGGGCTGCACCTGTTTCAGGGCTAAAATTGGGAGGTCTCCGATAAGTGTCGGAGGCCTCCCCTAGTTTTTGGTGTGTGATTTCTATTTCTGAAAACCTCGTCTGGATCGACTGCGAGATGACCGGCCTCGACGCCGATAAAGACTGCCT
>JACCDM010804428.1_pt1 | contig 40779 bp, 32 predicted proteins | sample 7445851 | NCBI WGS metagenome assembly JACCDM01 (sample SAMN15323438, study PRJNA562643) | freshwater metagenome | isolation source: river surface water | place: USA:Blue River Watershed | collected 2017-08-16
GTCAAAGGTGGACCTACGGTCAAAGGTGGACCTACGGTCAAAGGTGGACCTACGGTCAAAGGTGGACCTACGGTCAAAGAAGGATTCGAATATGAAATCGACAATACACCTATTTATGCTACACCAGATGTCGAACAAGAAAAAAAGGACGAGCAAGAACAAGAACAAGAAGAACCAATTAAAGATGAAACCGCGCCGCCAAAAATGACGGATGCCGAAAAATCCAATTTATGGGAATCTATTACCAATATTGTAATCCAGATTATCACAGTTCTAGCAACATTGTTTGTTTCATACAACCTCTATTACAATATGAAAAAAACGGGGAAACAAATCGATTTTTACAATGGACTCAACTTCTTAACATTTGGTCCCTTTTATATTCTGACAAACGCCATGTTGAAAACCGTCAAGTTTTTCGATGATGCGATGACCGATGTTATTCCAAACTTTTTACAAAAACTCATCAGTTATACAAACATATTTAGTGATCGAACCATGTTCATCATGCTTTTTATGATTTCCTCTATTATTGTGAATTATTTAAAGGGCGAAATAACCAGAATATACAATTTTCTTTTTGAGAATCCACTCACCGGAAAATCCTTGTACAAGTTCTTGTTTAAAACGGAGGGCAATGCCACGGTTTCCGGATTACACAAATCCGTTTTTATCTATTATTATTTGTTCAATAACTTTTCTATTTGGGATTCTGACGCGGGTATTGTCTACAATACTGGAATGATATTTTTCAAATCCATTGGTTTCATTTTATGGCTGATTTTTGTGATTGTTTGTTTTGCCGCGATTTTCAAACCGATGTTGTCTTTTACCACGTTCATTCATTTTTTTATTGTGTTTTTCTATTCCATGTTTTGTATTCCATATGACACCAAATCTTGGAGTATCAAAAATACAATCAATATTATGCGGAGCATGAGTTTTGATATGAATATCAACAGTGTATTGTTTGACCCTTATACGGACAATGAATATAAGCAAATGTTCGAAAGCGGATACAAGGGGTTGTTCAAAATGGTGCCTTATGGAATCATGATATACGCTTTCGCCGTGGTAATACCGGACATCTTGAAAATCAATGTGGATGCCGCCAAATGGACGATGCTTGGACTGGCAATCGCATCAATAATCGGAATCGGTATAAGCGGCTTACGCGAATACTTTATTGTGAATAAAATCATCAAAGATGTGAAAACCGCAATTGACGACCAAATCGATGACTTCAAGAGCATCGACTGGGATGGTATCACGGCCGACCAGGCACGGCTCATTGAGCATTTGAAACTTGATAGTGAAAAGGTCCGTCTAAACCATTAAAAATGTGTGTAATTATTCAATGATGTAAATACGCAACAATATAAAGATATTTAATCAATGAATGTACTGATTCAATATGGTGAAGCCAAAACCCCATGCGACGGCTCTGAAAAAACGATATTACCCATTGGTGAGTGTTTGTACGCCGACCTACAATCGCCGCCCCTTTATCCCGACCATGCTCGCGTGTTTCGCGCACCAGACTTATCCCAAGGACCGCATCGAATGGATTATTGTGGATGATGGAACCGACAAAGTCCGCGACGTGATTGAGGCAGCCGGTGTTCCGCAAATCAAGTATTTCGCGTTGCCGGATAAGTTGCCACTCGGGGCCAAGCGCAATTTCATGCATAGTCACTGTAAGGGGTCGATTATTGTCTATATGGATGACGACGACTATTACCCACCAGAGCGCATTTCGCACGCGGTGACGACGCTCCAGGAGAATCGCGACGCCATGTGTGCGGGTTCAAGCGAAATCTATATTTATTTCAAGCACATTAAAAAGATGAAGCAGTTTGGACCCTATGGTCCGACCCATGCGACGGCGGGGACGTTTGCTTTTCGCTCCGAGTTGCTGAAGACCTCGCGCTACGATGAGACCGCGGCGGTGGCGGAAGAGAGGGCGTTTCTCAAAGACTATACCGTGCCGTTTGCGCAGTTGGACCCGATGAAAACCATTTTGGTGTTTTCGCATGAACACAACACGTTCGATAAGCGGAAGCTTCTCGAGAATCCTCACCCGGATTTTATCAAGGATACGCCGAAAACGGTGAATGACTTTATCAAGCTGGATAAGGAGCGCGATATCAAGAAGTTTTTCATGGAAGAGATTGATGGGTTGTTGTTGAATTATGCGCCGGGTGAGCCCAAGATGAAGCCGGATGTGTTGAAACAAATCTCGGAAATCGAGGCGTCGCGGGCCAAGATTATGATGGAGGAACAGGCTAAGGGAGTTGGACAAATCATGATGAATCAGCCGGGGAAGGAGCCGGTTGCGCTCACCATACCGCAGATAGCTGAGTTGTTGCGAAATCAGCAAGATGTGATTGCGCAACAAGAGGGGCGTATTCGTGAACTGGAGTTTATGAACAAGCAGTTACAGGCGATTATAGTGGAGAACGCGAAGCAAATGGTGCCGGCGGTACAGACTCCTGCGGTACAGAGGCCTGCGACAACACCGATGGTACAGCCTCCGGTACCTCCTACAGTTTCATCCAAATCTGAACCACTCTTTCGAATCGATGACATGGCCATTTTTTCTTAGTTTTGCCAATACCATAATATCCTCTATCGATTGGATATTATGAAATCTATTTATAGTGTCAGGGGCAAACGGTTTGCTTATACGATGGCAAACAACGCGGCTTTATATCCCATCATCCTCCAAGTCATCAATTTCGATTTTCTTCACGTTTTTATCTAAATACCGGTACATCCGCTTAATATCCAGCTTGCTGATTTCGTACGTTTCAAACAACTTGTCGAGCGCATTCAGTGTCGCCGTGCTCTCCACAATATCCACATTTTTCGCCGAATAAAACACTCGCATTTCGTGGAAAAACGGTATCAAGTCCTTCTTGTCAATATCGAGTTTCTGGCACAAATCATAGATGAACTCGATGTTATTATATTCCGTCGAATACTTGGTCAATACCTTGGTGAACCGGACTTCCGGTAGCACGCGCTCGCCAATCACCTGGTGGAATATCCGGTTGTTATTGAACGTCTTCATCAAGCTGCTCATTTCATTGAAATGCCAAATCTGGTTCTGAAACGTGATGCGGTCGATGTAGTCGGCGAAACACGTGTTCTCCAAGAACCGCAAGTAAAACGGCAGTGCGATTCGCGGGTCTTTCGGCAACACATCTACCACATTTTCGTGGAACAACAACGCGACTGTGGTGCGGTCGGTCTCATTGAGCACCACATTGTGTTCGTCAATACTGTATGGATGCCGGATAAGAGAGGTCGTTATTTTGGTCGTATCCTCGTTGAAGGTCTTCACATTCAGGATGTTTTGAAGAACGGACGCGTCAATCATGTCGGGATTCGTCTCGTACAGGCGCTGGAGAAATCCGAGCTTGCGCATATCGCCGATGGCGTAATTGATTATGGTGGCCTTTTTATCCGCCGGCATTTGGGGGTAAAAATGGTCGAGCAGTTTGGCCATTTGGGGGTCCGTCGGTGTTTTGAGTTCGAACACATTACACACTTTCATAAGCTCTTTGATTTTCTTGTCGATGTTGTAGTTGCCAATACAGATGATGGGGTTCATCGTCATGCTTTCGAGCTTCTGTTTTTTCGTTTTTTTCTGGCGAATCAATTTGATGAGGGCGGTCAACCCGCCTTTGTCGCCGCTGTTCATTCCGTCGATTTCGTCCATGACGATGGCGATTTTCTTGATGCGGCGATGCATCATATCCAGCACATTACACGACGAAATATTGTCGCTCGTTATGTTTTCGATGAGCGATTTGTTGCGAACATCGCCGGCGTCATAATGAATGACATCGTAGTTCATCGATTTCAATATATTGATGACGAATTGGGTCTTGCCAACGCCGGATGAACCATAGATATAGAACCCCTTTTTGAATGTTGGATTGGCGTGGTCTTTTGAAAATGCCGTCAACACTGCTTTTATGTTTTCGGCGATGGCGTCCCTTTCAAAAATGGTGTTTAATAATTCGGTATTCATTGTCCTGGTTAATTAAAATAGTTTGCCATATGTTTATGTTGATTTGAACGAATAGTGTTTGTTCGTACAAAGCGGTGAAGATACCGCGCCATTGGAGAATTAAATTGTCCCATTTTAATTCGTCAATGAAGTAAAGCGTTTAACTTATGGTTTATAGGCCAAATGAACTGAAGTCGGTTGTTACCGGGCGGAAATTGCTTCCCTTCGATTGGAGCGCGCCGTTGTATGTGTATGGGTCAATCACCCCCGACCGTTGACCACCTGCGTTAGAGGTTCCCATCGGCGGGTTACCCATCGGCGGGGTTCCCATCGGCTGATAGATTCCCGTGTTGTTGCTTCCTGGTCGCGGGCCTCTATATGATTGCTCATAACCAGTGCGTCTCGGGTCTGATGATAACAAATTGCTCACGCCGGAACCGGCAGAATATAACAAATTGCCGGTAGTGTTTACGACATTGCCTGCGGTATCAAAGGTTCTGTCCACAATGTTTCCAGCGGTGTCAAATGTTCGATTCACGATGTTGCCCGCGGTATCTACGGTCTTGCCCACGATGTTGCCCGCGGTACCTATGGTTTTACCAGCCAAGTCCGCCGCAATAGCACCTGTACCAACTGTTGTAAGTCCAGCGATAGCCGCAGTGTTGGTAATTGTTTGTCCCGCACTTTGGCCAATCGATGCGGCAGCAGATGATGGACCCTTTACACCGTCTACAGAGGAACTCTTTAGTGCAAGAGATGAACCATCAGATGCCATTGAACCGGAACCGCCATGGCCACCGCAATTGGTGCATGCTCCACCTTGGCATGCTGGGCAAGATGGGCACACCGGCGGCACGATTTGTGTCTTCAACATGTAGTCATTGGAAAGACCCCCAACTGCGTTGGAATTGAAATAACTCCACCACTTCCAGAAGTCGCCATAGTTACCGGATATGTCAGGTGTATTTCCAGATGCGTCACCACTCGGAGTAGCAGACGATGTCGCAGAAGTTGTAGGAGAAGTCCAAACGCCACTTGATGTAAATCGAACCGTCTTCTTAATGGGAATGTACCCACTGGCATTGCGGTTTTCAAAAACGACAATCAGGGTATTTTCGCCGCTTGGCCAATACATCACCGTGTTTTTGTTGGCATGGTCTTGAACAAAGAATGGCTTGCTCACCGATTTACTGAACGATTGTAAAATATAGGGCGCACTCGATGCTTGGGCGTCGGCAACATTTGTTAATGTGACGTTTGGCGTGGAATCATCTTCGCGTTTATCTTCGCCACTTCTAAAATACACGTCGATTGTTTTGGGCGTCGTGGTTGGCGTGATAATCAGCAAGTTTCCATTTGCGATATCATACTTGATTGTGCTGGTGATTTGATATACAGGTCGACTAGGGTGATACACTGGCTCAACCAACGATTTATCGTCATATCCATCGTTTGTTTGTTGAGGATAAGAATTGGTGACATAAATATCGGTATTTGAATCGCCATCCACACCAGTGAAGTCGAAGGATATATTGGGGTTAATAGAACCAGTGTAAAAAGCACCAGAAGCATGCTTAACTGCGCCCGAGTATGAATTACCTCGACTGGCAAAGCTATTGCCCTGAGCATCCGATGCGAATGAGTTGCCGCTGGTAGTGATACCCGTAATATCCATTACGTAAATATAGGTATTTGAGCCCCATGTGAAATAATTCACCTGGTTGCTGCCGGATTTATATGACCATGCGACATCAGTTGTGTCCAAAGTCGATTTGCGACTTTCGGGGGTGACTTGGTTAATTGCCTCGGCTTTGGATACGCCATTTTCACTTCTATCTACGGTATTGTTCTCGTATTTGACAATCTGATTGTTGGCGACATTTTTTCGGGGGACAATTTCGATTGACTTGATATTCTTGCCATCGGCGTCGACAGACCCAGCATTTGTATACGCGTCTTTCGTATAAACTACAACGACGTTTCCGTTGCGCGGGTCATAATAAATATCGTCGTAAATCTTGGTTACCGGATTTTCAGAACTGTAGATGCCCACGGTTTTGGTAGAAAATAGCGCACCGCTATGGTTGTATGTGATGAACCCCTCTCTGTTCATATAATTTTTAATCATCGCAGATAGCGCCAAAACTACGAGCAATATTATAAATAAAATCAATGGACTAAGCTTGAACTCCATATTTGCGCAAATATATATTCTACAACGAAAAATAATAGTTTATCGAATGTATCTGTTAAATCCAAATAAAGGTTTGACACGATTATTCTTAGAATGGAATCGATTGTTGCTAAAAAACCTCGTGCGGTACGTGTGCCGCTGTTGCCCTTCAAAGATGTGGCAAATCAGTTTGAAATTGGCATTGATGAAGCGGGGCGTGGACCCTTGTTTGGGCGAGTCTATGTTGCGGCGGTAGTATTGCCTAAGGTGCCTGCGGATAAGGCGCCTGCGGCGCCGACCGTGCATAAGGCGCCGCAGGCGCCGACAGTAACAGAGGAAAAGGAACCATTCCGATACGACTGGATGCGCGACAGCAAACAAATCAAATCGCGCAAGAAAATCGGCGAACTCGCCAGCTATATCAAATCGAATGCTCTCGCCTGGCATATTCACTGTGTCGAGGCCGACGAAATCGACCGGTCTGGTATTTTGAATTGTGTTATTCGCGCCATGCACATATGTATCGACCATATCATGGAATCATTTGTTTCTAAACACGGATTTGCGCTAAATAACGGACTCATCTTAGTGGATGGCAACTATTTCCGCCCATATACAATTTTTAACAAGGATACCGATAGTCTATCTGCTGTCCCACATGAGACTGTGGAGAAAGGCGATGGGACATATGCGTCCATTGCGGCGGCCTCAATTTTGGCTAAAAACGAGCGCGATACTTATATAGAAGAGCTCTGTGCTAAATATCCGGTGCTTTCTGACCGATACGGATTAAATACGAATATGGGATATGGGACCAAGGCGCATTTAGAAGGAATCGGGACACATGGTATCACCGAATGGCATCGACAAACCTTTCGCGGCGCGGCGGGCGAACCGCTGAACTTGGTGGTTGAAGAACCAGATGTGACCCCATTGAACAAGGTATCCGCATAAGATATAACAATGAACATCTCACTATTTTCTGGCATTATGGCTTTCTACGCTGTCCTAACTTATTTCGTTTTCCCGATGATTTTCTACTACACCATGGGGAAGACCGCCAAGGCCGCTGGCCAAGGATTTATCCTAGGTAGTGTGGTGTCAGTTGCGTTGTGGGTGTTCTATGGGTCGAAGATGGTATAAGTCGAAGACGACCGCAAGTCGAAGACGACCGCAAGTCGAAGACGACCGCAAGTCGAAGACGACCGCAAGTCGAAGATTATCATTTATTGATTTATCGCAACTCGAATATAAGTATTAATAATATAAATATATATTATTAATTATTTAAAGACAATATACAAAATATTATATAATGGAGACCTCGAACTTAATAAATATATATAAAGAACATTTAAAAAAATCGATTGAAAATGCCGAAAATGGCAAATCAAAGTTAATAGATGAATTGTATATGATTGAAGGTATGACTGGAAAAATTACAAAACGTTTTTATAATAATTTGTTGGAACTTGAAGGCGCACGATATTTGGAAATTGGTTGCTATAAAGGTTCATCTACATGTTCAGCCTTGTATAAAAATACAGCAAGCTTAGTTTGTATAGATAGTTGGCACGATTTTATTCTTAATGAACAGCACAATGGGGTTTCGCGAACTCCACCTATAAATTATTTTTTGAGCAATGTAGCAAAATACAAGGGAAATAATAATATTATGTTTTATAATGAAGATTGTTTTAAAATTGATATTAATAAACTCGGTAAGTTTAATATCTATCTATATGATGGCGACCATACTTATGAGTCACAGTACAACGCATTAAAATATTATATTGATGCGATGGATGATATATTTATATATATAGTCGATGATTGGAATGATGAGCCGGTTAGACGTGGGACATTTGACGCAATACAAGATTTAAAATTAGAAAATGTATGGAGTCATACAATAAGATTGACATTTAATAATAAACATACACCTCCAGATATTGCGCACGAAACTTGGTGGAATGGATGTTATATGTGTATTTTGAAAAAATAATTTATATAATAAAAATAATAAAAATAATAATATAATAATAATATAAAATGGAAGACTTTGATAAAATAATACAACATTATTTACAGGATTTTCAAACAATAACAAAAGATGAGTCTAATCATATGAAAAATATTTTATGTTATAATAAACAAAATAATTCAAACACACTTGGATTAAAACATTTTAAAATAGTTGATAATAAACTATATAGCTGCACCCTTTTTGTAAATGGCTGGGAATCCCGTATCGAAGCATTTAAGTATATGATGTTACGTACACTTGAAAAATATAAAATTAATGATTGTGAGTTTTTTATGTATGACGACGACGGAATTAATGATAGAAATATCAATAAATGTATTTATAATAATAAATTATTACCAATAATTGTGACAACCTCAGTTTTGTACAAATATAATATGATATTGTGCCCGGACTTTACATTTTCATTTTGTCCAGAATATTTTATTAAAAATAATGAACGCATGTGTAAGAAAATTGTTGAAACACAAGAAAATGTTAATTTTAAAGACAAACTAGACAAAATAGTTTGGAGAGGTTCTGGAAATACACCATACAGAGCACAGTATTTAAGGTCAGATGCTGATTATGAGATAATGTCTGTAATGAATCAAACCACATTTCCTGGTCAAAAGGGTACAGCCTTACAAAATGTTAATGGCTTATCACGAGAAGAAAAAAGCAATTACAAGTATCATCTACATTTAAATGGTCATAATGGCAATAATGTCGATGGAGCATATAGTTCCGCTTTTAAATGGTCATTAATGACAAAATCTGTAGTATTTTATTCAGCACCATCAAGATATAGAGAGTTTTGGGATAATCCGCTCATATTTCGAGAAAATGAACATTTTATTTATTCTACAAACCCAAATCAATTACATCAACAACTTATGATATTAAAACAAAATCCAGATATTTCTGAAAAAATAGCCTTTGCCGCCTTTGGTTTTTTTAAAAAATATTTAATGGAATATGATAATATATTGTATTATATGAATAAACTACTGTCAGAATATGAAAAACGAATGAATTATAAAGTTGAACTGACTCCGGATGATGTTCTTATAACGGGAATTGAATACAATGATTATATATTTTCGGATACAGAATAAACATATTATTATAAACAAACAACATACAATTTATATGATATAAATATATCATATAATGGCTCCAACACTCGGTTTTTACTACAATTGCTATAAAAACCGACACGCTACTGAAAATATTCTTAAACAATTGCGTTCAATTTATCCTGACGAACCCGTTTATTTGCTAAGTGATAATGGCGATGACTTCCGCGATATTGCTGCAACATATAATTGCCATTACAAACATTCGCCAATACAAATACTGGGCGGTCGAATTATTGATGGCAAGAAACATATGTGTTTCACCGACGAAACTTGTGCCAAAGCATACATGGATGAAATAGGCGCTGCTATCGAATATTGTAAAACAGATTACATAGTTTTGATGGAAGATGACGTTTTTATACACGGCAAGATTCAATATTTTCCCCAACATGCTGGTGGAGATACCAATATAAATCGGTTTCAAATAATGGTCCACGATTTTGAACCAATCAGGAATTACTATCCGGCAATTCAATTTGATTATTGGAATCTTGGCGGTGGTTCTATTTTACATTGCGAAACAATCATGGAGTGTTTCCGGAATACACCATTTTCAGAAATACGCAGATTTGATTATTTGTGTAAGTTTCCATTTGAATTATGGCATACAAATGACATTTTGTTGAACTATTTATTGATGATTAATGGTAAAACAGCTGACCGATGGACAAATACTGGGGCATCGATGATTGCTCATCCGGATAAACGTTTTTATAGTAAGATAAATCCAGCACTCGGAATATATCGAGTATAATGTATTATTATGCTGTCAGTGATTTTACCCAATAATCAACAGTTAGCATCGAATAATTGTATTTGCGAGTCATCATTTCATCATATTTTTGTTGTAAATAATCCTCGGTCAATTTGCCGTAATCAGTGAAACTATCTACAAACAAAATAGGCAAATCGGTGAAACGCTCATATCCGCCATATTTTTCTACAATTGGAATACATCCAAGACAAATACAATCCCACAGGCGATATGTGTCTATCCCGCAACCGCGCGGACAAATTGAGAACTTACTTTGTGAAATCTGCTGATAAAAATGATTAAAGTTCATATGGTCTCTGCGTGCTACTTCTGTTGAAATTATGTTTTCTTTTATAATAAACTGTATTGATTGTATATCGTGCAAAACAGTGTTTCGCGGATTGCCAAACCAACGGTCGCAACTAAGGCCAAAATTGGCATAACACAAAATAGTTTTTGGATTTGTTTTTAAATGAAAGTGATTAAAGCGCGAGAATATTCCAGCAGGAACCATTTGTATCAATGGATGGTCTATTGAAACCGCATGGGCAAATACATGAGTATGATTTTGTTCAAGAACATTAGTTACGTCATTCTGGATTTTATTAATATATGGTATTTCTTCGTAATTTTGCGGCAGTTTCTTTATATCGAAGAAAGCATCATACTCATAAGGTGGTTTCGGTGGCGGAAAATCGATATCTAAATTGGATACCAATAATGTTTTGTTATTATATTTGGCCAAATCACTCAATATATTTCCATGATGGATTGCCTCTGGTGTATAATTGATTTGTGAATATTTTTGCGGAAATGCGGATGCCAAATATTTTATTATGCTTTCATATTTGGCTAGTGTCCAAATATTGGATTGATTTAACACCGATTCACCCGAATTAATATATTCTTGGAGTTTCATATAAACTAATATAAGTATAATAGTTTATATAATTTATACGGATGAATATTATCGAAAGAAATATCCAAGTTGAAAAATTACAAGATGGTACAGATGATAACTTATGTATACAGATTGGATATCCACTGCTCCAGTTTCGGTATGAAGTCGAATCAAATTATACAAATAATATACCTATGCCAAAAATAATACATTTTATATGGATTGGAGCACACATACCACAAAAATATATCGATACTATTGCTAATTGTAAACGCATAAATCAAGAATACCGTATAATATGTTGGGTAGATAATAATAGTATGTCACATGATACTCGTGTTTATCTTGAAACTTGTGGTCTGGAAATAGAAAATATATACAGTTATATAAATGACCAACTACAATGTATTAATAATAAAAATATGGCACAATATATTTTAGATTTATTGAACATATTTGATAATTATGGATATAAGGCAGACATAATTCGCCTGTATGTTGTATATAAATATGGAGGTATATATTCAGATATTGATTCTGTATGGTTAAAACCACTTGATGATAATTTCCAGTATGATTTTGTTTCATATCGAATAGATAATGAATGCTCTAATTGTACAAATTCTTTTTTTGGGTTTCATGCCGAGTCTATACTAATTAAAAACGCATTATTTAATTTGAGATTTACTATAAATTGTTTTTCTATACCAAAAAATTATCACGTGTTTCATAAATATATTCCAGTAATAACTGGGCCGGTTTTTCTAACAAGAATCATAAAAGAAAGTAAGCTTGACGCCTTAAATTATATACATCAGGGGTATAATGTAATTGGTGGTCCTCATGAAAAAATAAATAGCTCATATAGTAAAAATGGACTTGCGTATTGTTATCAAACATTTGATAAAAACTGGTGTTAATCTAATAAAAATACGAAGAAGTTATTATTCGTATTTTTTGTAGGGTGTAATTTATACCGGAGCCTTTATCAATATAAATATTGAATAACTTTATACCAGTTAAGATTTACACCGTTTTAAATCTTCACCGGTATAAAATAGGACATTAATTCTTACACCTTTGCACATTCTAAATGCCGACCTAAAGGTCGGCATCTGTGAATGCGCTTAGGTAACTGTTACTTTGCAACTGATAAATCACCTTTTATATCCGAGAAATCGGCGATTTAAAAGTGCAAAGGTGTAAAGGGTTTAATTATGTATCAACGATTCACTGGACGTATATGGTTGATTATATATATCTGGTTGATGTCCTCCATTTGGCCCTTTTCCATATTTTGGAGTTTTATATATTTTTTCAACATTATTTATATCTATAATACGACAATTCGATGAATTAATTACATCATTATGAACAAAGAATAAATTGACCCCTTTGTTATTCGCATAAACTAACGAGTAGTTGTATTTTATCCCGAGTTTATAAAATGCCAAAATACTCGCTCCAAAATAATTGCCATTCATTATAACATTCTCTTTTAAAACAACACAGTCATTTCCAGGTAAATGGGTAGCATTATATTCACAAACAAATATACGTGGTGTGTAATTCTGTAATATAACTTGAAGAACATAAAAATCATATGAATCTATGTCAACAGACAACAGGTCAAAGCTGCTTGGTACATTATATGATTTAAAAATATCAATTACATTATTTGTTGTTATCTCTGTTCTAAAAAGATTTATATTTATATTTTCATAATTCATATCAAACAATACTCCATTAAAGTTTGCAAACTCTCTTAATGCGCGCGTATTGCATTGACTTCCATCCTCCGCGCCAAACTCCACATAATATTTATTTGTTACACCAAATAATTTGAATAATTCGAACAATATTCCATCTTCGCCTGATTCGGAATAATATGTTTTTTCCTTTGTTGATAAATCAATTTCTAGCATAAAATATAATTTATTTAAAATTAAATATTTATATATTTTTATACGCAAATATATAAAGCTTAAAACAATAAAATATATAATGCAAACATATAAAACACGGTTTGGCGATATAACTTGTTATAATAATGATATTGTTTTTTCTTCAATTTTAAGGAGAGGTGTGATGTATGAAGAGGATATCATTGTTAACAAAATTGTGCCATTGTTAAAACAAAAAAACAAACGACTTACGATACTTGATATTGGGGCACATATAGGTACACATACAATTATATATTCACGATTATTAGATTGTGATATCCATACATTTGAACCGCAAAAAAAGATTTTTGATATTTTAAATAAAAATGTAAATGATAACTCGCTAATAAACTGTAAAATATATAATTGTGCTGTCGGCCATATAAATACAACTACCACAATGAGTAGTATGTTGTATGATGGGTACGATTGTAAAATAGAATATGATACGAATAAAATATTAAATTATGGCGGAATTGGACTTGGACAAAACGGCGAAAAAGTTCAAATGATAAATATTGACCAACTGGATTTGAAAGCATGCGATTATATTAAAATTGATGTGGAAGGTGCTGAAATATTAGCATTAATTGGCGCAAAAAATACTATTGGTAAATATAAACCAATTATTTGGTATGAACATACTGACAAAGTTGTATCTCAAGAAATGATTGATAGTTTACATATTGATTTTGAAATCCCATCAGTAAATAATTTTTTACAATCATTTGGATACAAAATATATCATTTGGACCAACACAACTTAATCGCAATATACGAGTAAAATGTCAATAATATACAACTATTATATTATTGAATTACACATTGATTACTTTAAGCAAATCGTGGATGCGATTCAAATACGTATGTTTCTCTCGAACCATTCGCATTTGTTCCTTAATAAGTTCGTAATTCTTCAACTGATGCGCGGCATCGTAAAATAGCTGACTCTCATCCGAATTGTAAATCACCTTTTTCTCAAGCAGTTCATAAGCATGGCGCGAATTGGTTATTCCCAAGTGACCATAACTGATTGCTTTCAGCAATCTACACGCAATGTATCCAATCTGTTTGTGGCAAGTGCCCGTCTCCCCAATGGCGATTTTGTTTGGGTCACCCGATGTCCTGAAATCCGGCGACATCACGGACCGCTTGGTATATTCTTCGACAACATCAAACGGCAGCGGATTTTGCCAAGGGTCATTCGTTAAAAACTCGACTCCGTTCTTAATACATTCTCGATGAAACAATGCGATTTCTTTGGTATTCATATGATTTGCGCTTCCAAACCAATAGATTTTTTTCTCTCTTGGTCGATATATCGCCTCCTCCACAATTTCATGGGGCAATAAATCGGTTGCCCAGCAAGTATATACGCATTCATATTCCATTGGTTGCGGTGACTGGTGATGTTTGGCGATGCCTCCGTTGTCGTGGAGTTTTTCGTAATATGTACAGTCGCTAATCTTGTCGCATTTGGTTTTGTCGAGCACATAATTGTAGTTACAATCGATGATTCCGTCCACCAAATAACGAATCTCGATAAATCGGGCTACTTTGCCAATGTATTTTTCTGGGTTTCGCGCAATATGGACAAAGTAAATTGATGTGCTGTTAATGGGGATATTGGTGTCTGCGTATCCCTCTGTAATAAACAATGCGTTCGAATAATCAAAATCGGTGGGATAATTCTTGTCGTCAAACCAGTGCGTCTCGTATCTAAGGTGTTTGAATCCTTTTACCCAGCCGGCGTGAATATAACTATGTGTATGTGTATGTAGAGGAAATCCCCATATAATTACCTTGTTAAATGTGGGTGCCGACATATGTAGTATGTACGTGATTTTGTTTATGTTATTTGCGTATAAAAATAACATAATATGCCGAGCGGTTATTATTGTTTTCCCAGAATCGCAAGAAGCGCAATTGGTTGGCTCATATGACGACACAGCGCAAACATGTCGTGATGCGTGTTCCATATAAGTGCCAGCGCCAGTTGTTCATTGTTCACACACCCCTGGTCCAGCATTTTTTCGACAAATGTTTTGTCGAGCAATTTGCCCATTTCCAGTACGAGCGCAGCCTTGCCGCCGAACATTCCGCCAAACATCAGATTGTCTGCCGTCCATATAAACCGGGTTTCATCCATCGGGTATTCGGCCAAATCGTACCGAGCCTGGGCTATAAAACGGTCGCCTGAACCTTGAATCACTTTCATACCCGCCGGACTCGGGAAAGGCTGTGATGCGTCGATTTGCTGGAAAAAACGCGATGCGCCCGCATCCAACCAGAAGAAATATTCACTCCCGAACCGGTTTTCCTCGATTGCCATTCGCAAATAATCAAACTTGGAATATTGTATCACATTGTATTCCGGAAGCACGCATTCAACGCGACCGGGGTGCGCGATTCTCGCCTTGTATTCAGGGGTTCCGACAATGGCGCGCATTTGGTCTATGTACCGATAGTAATGGGAATCCGAGAACTGGATTACTTTGATGAATGTCTTGTCCTTGTATTCGACGGGTCGGTTTTCTTCGAAAAATGTGCGGAACTTCTCTTCGGTGACGATATAGAGCCGACAATTGAGCCGGAGTGTTTTGCGCATCCAGTCCAAGTAATCGGCGATTTTACGGCCATCGCCCCTTTGTTCGCGACCAATATCAAAGAATGCGGTAACCATCGTCGCCGTCGGGTTCATCTGTTTTTCTATGTTGTGGATTGTGTCTATATATTTTGCGGCCTCTATGTTAATGTCGTATTTGGAAACACCATAGTCGCGAATTGCTGCGCGGTTTTCTCGACTTATATTTCGATTCTCGCGAATCTTGGCTTCGATATCTGGGTCGTCATCTTCTACGATTGTTATGAACGGGGCCGGCTCCACATTTTCGGCGGATTGTCGATTCACGACCACGCCCAATCCGGCACACAGCGCCTCTTTGATGACGAGAGGGTCGGCCTCTCCTTCAGACATGAGAAGTATATTCGAGTAATTGGTAAGATTTTCGTGGATTTGGTCTCGCGACCACGGACCCAAATAATTGGGGTTCGTCGTATTAAACGCGTAGTCATCGCAATTTCCTACAAAGTCAATCGCATTTATTTGCTGATATTTGGATTGCCGTTTTCTAGGAGTTATTTTGCCCAGATATATGGTTCGGTCTAGCAGAGCGGACTCGGTAAACCGGAATGCCGAACTATTGATTCCGTTTTTGATTTTATGTATTCGCCTGGGGTCGGCGCCGCCGCGCACCAATGCCGCCACATCTTTATCGGCCAGAACAAAATTGTAATATTCGCGAGTGGAAACCATGTTTTCAAAGATTCGCGAATACCCATCGCGCGCGTGTTTTTCTGGATTGTCGATATATGGATAATGGCTCGTCATGGCTTTCAATCGACATTGAAAATGCGGCATCAAATAATAGAATACGTCATAGTGTAAATGGACGAAATCGTAGTTACCCGCATTCACCGAGCGAATGATTTCGACGGGATTCGGCGTATTTACAATTTGAACATTATGTCCAAGTCGGGTTAGAGCCTGATAATAATCCCAAATTAGGATTTCAACCGCTCCCCAGCCCGGCGGTGGAATACTCATTATTCCCGGTCCAATTAAACATATTCGCATAACAATATGTTTAGTTTATGTGCGTTACTCCTATATTATTTTGTTGCGATTGCCATAAATCTATCCACGATTTTGTCCCAGCTAAAATGCAGGAGAGCATAGTTGCGGATTTCATCACGATGTGTCGCACAATAGTCGCGATTTTTGGTGATTTCGGCCTCTACATATACCAGGTCATCCAGACGGTTATTGGGAATCACGGTGATAAACCCTCGACGACGGTCCAAGTTGGCCGACGCACACTCGCTCACAACTACGCCGAGTCCAGCGATGAGTGCTTCTTTGACCACAAGGGGGTCCGCCTCCCCATCTGACAAGAGAACCAGGTTTCCATATTCGGTGAGGGAATCATAGAGGGTCGGCTTGTTCCATTCCCCCAAATACTGCGGACTCTCACAGTCAAATGGCGTATCATGATAATTACCGACGAAGTCTATGGTTTTTATACCCTGGTATTTGTATTGGCGTTTTCGCGCCTCTATTTTGGCTACATATACACTGCGACCCAGTTTGGTGGGGGTAGTCGAATACCGGAACAAATCCTCGCGCGCGCCGTTGTGAATAACATTGATGCGTTCTTGGTCAACACCATAGTTTTCGTATATTTGCGCGATTTCGCTACTTATGGCATTAATCGTAATGTAGTTCTGGTACTTGACAACATTCAAGAATATATTGTTGAAATAATGCGGTTGTTTTTTGCGAAACTGAGGCTGGGTAATATATGCGTAGTGTGACATATAATAGATTTGCGTACACTTGATGTATGGTGCAACCACAATGTAGTCATCGTACATGATATATACGGCATCCTTTGTACTAATATGGTTGTTCGTTTCAATAATAATTTGGTTCATATTTGACGTATTCACGATTACAGTGTCGACGCCTTTTTTCACGAGGTTTTCATAATAATCCCAGACAATGCTTTCCACCGCCCCCCATCCTGTTGGAGGCAGGGATTTATAACCCGGTGCAATCAAAACAATTTTCATATTTGGAATATTGATATAAACCGAAAACGCTTTATATTATAATGGAGGCAAAAGCTACAATTGTGACGGCATATTTTAAGCTGGAAAAATCAAAGGCCTCTCACGCCAAATATTTGGGGTGGATGCGAAATATGCTGATTATTGATAATCCAATGGTGATTTTTTGCGACGAATCGTCTGTGCAATTGATACAGCGACTTCGGGAATTGGCGGGACAAGCGGACAAAACGCGTGTTATAGCGACAAGATTTGAAGACTTTTATTGTTACCGATATATTGACGTGTTCAAAAAACACATGGACATCGACCACGAACGCGCAATCCACAGCATTGAACTCTATCTTATTTGGAATGAAAAATCCAATTTCTTGCGAAGAGCCATCGAGATGAATCCATTTTTAACGGATAAGTTTGTTTGGTGTGATATTGGTTGTTTTCGACGCCCCAATACAGAGTTTGTGAAATGGCCAAACCCGGAGCGCGTACCCAACGATAAAATAACATTGATGGTTGTGGAACCTTTCACAGATGATGAAATGCGGATGGGGCAATTGGTAAATATACCGTCGTTTCAATATAAGAATCGCATTAGCGCAAGTATTTTTGCTGGACATAGAGACACGCTGATTCGGTGGCATAAGATATACTATGGCATGCTTGAGCATTTTATTCAAATTGGACGATTTATTGGAAAAGACCAATCGATTATGAATAGTGTGTATTTGGTGAATCGAGAGTTGTGTGATTTGGTTCGATACCAACAAGGAAGAGGAGATATTTGGTTTTATTTGCAATACCATTTATTGTAGAGGGGGCATTGAAAAATTGCATCCCGTGAAAACGGCACGTTTTTGAGGGATGGTGTTTTTTGATGGCAACTCAATGAGTTGCCATCAAAAAATTGATTTTAATTCAAATGTTAAAACCAATATTATATTCAACTTGAACTCCTCGTAAACTTTGAAAAATGCTCTCTACCATAATTTTAAACACCACCGCAAACACCGCCCAAAGGTTAGGCATCTACGAAATCTGCTTGTCCCCCGCCGAACCATCAAGCACCCCCAAAACCATCCATATCATGACCGACGTTAGCGGTTCCATGGATGAACGTTGCAGCGATAAAAACTCGAAGCTCGACCAAATCAAACACGTTACCAAAAATATTATACGATTTATTGCGAAGAATTGCTCAAATGTTGCGCTCAAAGTCAGCGCATTCAATACCGAGGTCACGGCGATAGTTGATTCCGAGATTGTCACCACAGACAATCAGGATGAAATGATTCGCAAAATCGAAAAGATGGAAGCGATTGACATGACGGACATTGAAAAGGCGATGCGTGCAGTTAAGTTCGGCAGTACTGGCGTAGAACAACACAACATCTTGATGACGGACGGCGACGCCAATATGGGTGAAACCCGTGCCGATGAACTGGTGAAACTCGTGGATATCGGCGCGTCCAATACATTCATCGGATTCGGACTCGAACACAATCCACACATGATAACTACGCTCGCGAATACGCGCAATGGTGCCTACTATTTCATAGACCAGTTGGAACGCTCCGGGATTGCTTATGGCGAGATTCTTCACGGCATTGTACATCGCGTCTATAAGTCCGCGCGACTCGTCGTGGAGAACGGGGAAGTCTATGATTGGAAAACGAACACTTGGACCAATGAAGTTTATATTGGTGGATTGGCGGCCGACACCAAAAAACGATACCATATTCAGACGGATAATCCGGATAAGATTCGTGTGTGGTTCTTCGACGGCGATATCGAAGTGGATGAAACTGTGTTCCACGGCCAATTTGAAGACTTGACGCAGATGGAATATCGGTATCGCACGCTCGATTTGCTGTTTCGCGCCACCCAGATGTCGAGTCCTCACCGGAATGCGATTGATATGTCTGGCTTCACCCCGTTGCGGGCCAAGCCGCAGTCGCATGATTCTCAGTCGTCGATTCGCGATTTAAAAGTCGAAATGAAGAACTTGGTTGCCGAAATGACCACATACATGGAAACCCTTGATGATAAACGATTGATGAAGAATCTGTGCGATGATATTGTGGTGGTATATCGAACCATTGGGACACGATATGGTCACATGTACTCGTGCGCGAGACAGTGCTCACAGGGGACGGAGCGAATCCATACGGCGTCGAATACACCTGGTAGCAGAGACGACGAATATGGTGATGAAGACCCGGATTCAGTGTTTGCTTCTCCGCCAAGACTCCGATTTGGGCGAAATCTATTTGCCCCAAAAAAACAAAGGGACCCCCTCTGCGATGATAGTGAAGACGATGAGTTCAATAATTATATGGTTTCAGATGAGGCGGAAACACCGCATACGTCGAGAACTGCGACGGCGCTGATTAATGAAATCAGCATTACGGAAGAAGAAGAATGTGCGAAATATTCATTGACCCCACCATAAGTGCCTAAGGAACGACCAAAAGGAACGACCAAAAGGAACGACCAAAAGGAACGACCATAAAGGTCTTTGCCAAATGTTGATATATGTACTTGTTTTTTATTGGTATAAAAAAACGCAATCGCGTCTTTTTATTTGGGTTTTCTTTTGGGGTTTTATTATACAAAATATACAAATAATATGTGGGTGCTATACAAATAATATGTGGGTGCTATACAAATAATATGGGTGCTATACAAATAATATGGGTTCTATGCGAATGATATGGGTGCTATGCAAATGATATGGGTGCTATGCAAATGATATGTCTGCGCGTTCAAGGCCCTGGAACTCAAACTGCTCAACCGCCTCATCAATTAAATCCGGGAACTCAATCAGGCGTATAATGTGGGGAACAGTAAACTCCATCAAGACATCCATGATCTGATTTACATGCGTGGGATACTTGTCAATGACAAGGAAGTACAGGAGTTCTCGAATCTGGTCCTTCTGCTCATCAATGGACTGTGTATAGAACCCTTCCTTGTTGTATGCCTCGGTAGATAAATCGTCGTATTGATCAACGGCCTCATCAATTAAATCGGGGAACTCAATCAAGCGCATGACATGGGGCACGGAAAACTCAATAAATCTATCGGTAATCTCTGTCGCAAGCTTGGGGTACTTGACGACAACGATGTTGTATAGGAGTTCTCTGAGCGTGGCCTTCTGTTCAGCAACGGTCTGAGTGTAATCGACTAATTGTTCGGTTTGGGACATCTTATTCAAGGGCGTGTTTCTTATTTTACTTTACTAAAAATAAGAAAAAAGATTTCAATTTTTTCAAAACGTTTCGTTCAACACGGTCAGGCATCTAGATAAATAATTCCTCCAGCTCCTTCTGGTCAATGCGCTTGAACTCCGTCGTGCGGTCCATCTTGCTATATCCCAGCATGAACTCGGTGTCGCCCGTCTTCACAAAACCCAATACATATTCAACCTTCTCGCGCTCCAATGTGAAAAGGCGCGACCATCGGGTCACCGCTCCAGTCTGCGTATCGATGGCAACCAAGATGTGGTAATAATACCGGCGGTCCTCATACGAAACCACATGGCAAATAAACCACGTCTCCGCGCCGACACGAATACCATTGGTGGAACCGCGCACCATTTCAAAGAACCGCGGGGCCTTGTGTTCGCATTTATTGATGAGCACGTTGGCGTGGCCGATTTCATACGTCGTGAGTGGCCACCATTTATAAACAACGCGCAAATGGTCGTCGGCCGCGGCATAGAGCACCCAATTTTTCTCGACTTTGGTTTGACCATCGGGTTTCGTCAAAAGTGACGACACTACACGCTTATTCTCGTAATCAATTTGGCCATATTCAACGCGCATGGTGTCGTCGGGTAGACCGCGATTGGCCGTGAAATAGGTGGTGCCGGCGTGTTCGAACAGGCGCATGTCTTCGAGTCCAACATATCGCGCGTCATGTTCTCGGTTGTAATCCAGCGTGAATGAGGCAGATACGGATGGCACATCGTCAGTATTCGTGGCATAATGAACCGTGACCACATTGTGGGTGGTAATGTGTTCGCGATTCACATATCCACCCGCATCATCGATGTAATAATTAACTTGGCGGTGATTGGTGACCAATCTTCCGTCGTGAAAACACATCGATGGTGTGCTGTTGTTGAACTCGTCAGACGCAAGGTCTGGACTCTTGATTTTGATGGCCGTACCGGGCAAAGATACCGAGTAAAATTTGTAGTTCGACAATACATTGCGCAATATGCCCGCCTCTATGTTCTTGGCCGACATCACATGCATTGACAGAGCACCCAAGTCAATGTTATCTGGATTGTAGTAATAGCCCGATATGGTGTATTCATAGTCGATTTTGTAGTCGTATATGTCGTTCTGTAGAAACAAGTAGTCGATTTTGGATTTGTCCACGTCCTCTAATTGCCGCATCGCCATACAATAAAACTCGTATACCAGCTTGTGTTTCGATTGGTTGCGATAGTATGTCATAATCTCGTAGATGTTTTCGAGGCGCTTGGGGAAAAAGTCGTAGGCGAGCATCCAGTATGCGACGGCTTTTTCGGGCTCTCCGGACCAAGCATAGCACCGACCAATGTTGTAGTAACTCTGCCAGATTTCGTCGAACCATCCGCCGATTTCGATGCGTTTCTTGTAGGTCTCAATCGCCTTCTCCCTCTCTCCATTGTCGCGATAACTATTCGCCAAATAAAAGGTGTAGCGGTCATTGTTCGGTTTTTCGCGGAGACCCTCGGTCAGCAATCGGATGTCGCGCACAAACTTGTCTGACTTGGCTCCTCCGTCGCCAATATCGTTGATGAACGCCACGGAGCGCTCAATCTGGTCATACTTCGTGCCATCCGGTGTGCTTATGACTTCGTGTGTGACTCCCCAATAAGATATGTCGAGTTTGTTTTTCACGATTCGGACGTTTTTATAAGAGAAGTTGTCGTTGCCCTGGAACAAATGGAATACGTCGCCCTTACTGAGACCCAACTTAAACTGATTGGCGTCAAATTGGGGGCCCTTTTCCAATACCATGTCGGCATCCATCAACAGGATATAATCCGCATATGTGTCGCCGGTATTGGCCGCGTCTTTACATGCGTGTAGGGCGAAGGTGCGATTGTGTTCGAAGTTTTTGAAAGGCTCGACAATCACGCGACCGGGTATGTCACGCGCCGCAAAATACTCGGTTATGAGTTGGACAGTATTGTCCGTACTTCCGGTGTCGCATATACAATAACAGTCGATGATGCCGGCCAGCGAATCGAACAAACGCGTGATAATTTTGGATTCATTTTTGACAATCATATTTAGGGCCAGTTTAGGCAATATATCGAATTGTATGTTGTCCATGATGTGCCTCTATGTATAATCGATGCTGTTATATTTATACCCTTTTATTACAGCATTTTTCAGACACGGATGGAAAGCTTCGCCAGTCAGGCTTCGCCTTTTGGTATCATTCTTTTATTGGATTACAATATAAGGACGAATGGCGTGTTCCAGATACAATAATGATAGAGGAAGAATCGAAAAACAAAACGCAATTTTGACAAACCCCGGAAGATATGCTCTCGATGTTCCCGGCCCAGGCGACCAAATGTCATTCAATGCCGACCCGCACATTCGCATTCAAAAGTGGGGTGCCAACTTCCGCAATAATATGATGGATATTAACAGCGATTTGCGTGGATTGACGCGGCCTCTAACACGCGATATTCCCAATGTGAATGATTATAAACAATGGAGCGTGAAGTCATCGGTGGCTTTCACTCCGTCAGAGACGAATTATGTGACAGATGATAGTCGCGCGACCCACCCCGCATGGACTTACAGAGAGGTGGAAATCAACCGATTTGAACCGACCTTGTTGAACCCGCTTGACCAATTGGAGAAGCCGTTTCACTACGATTTGAATACGCGCATTTTGGAACGAGACCACTTCACGCCGACCCCCGTCCCGCTTGTTGTTGCCAAGAAAACCCAGGATGGTTATTTGCCTTTTTCAAGACAGTAACGCGAACATGTGGTAATAACTATATATTTTCAGTAGTATATATAGTTAGTTATCTATAATGGAAATCGCAATCCCCCTCATAGCACTTGGTAGTATGTATATAATATCCAATCAACCCAAACCGGAAGACAAGAAAAAGGAGGGCTTCGGCGGTCTGCCAAACACGAATGTGCCCGACAAAAACTTCCCCGATGACACTGCCAACAACCCCGAGCTCGATGTCAGTTCCAAGTTGGCGACGGTGAATCAATACGACGGTCGTTCGGCATACACGGACAAGTATTTCAATCCGTATGCGCAAAACAGTTTAGTAAAAAAAGCCGCCGAAGGAGAGGTCGCTCAACATTATTCGATGACCGGTGATAAAGTGAATAACTCCTATTTCAACCACAACAATATGGTGCCCTTTTTCGGCGGAAAAATCCGGTCCGCTGTTGACCCAAAATCGAATGAGTCTATCATGGACAATTATTTAGGCACCGGAAGCCAGGCGATTACCAAGTCGGAGCAGGCGCCCCTCTTTGCCCCCAATGAGAAATACCAGTGGGCAAATGGAGCCCCCAACATGAATGACTTCTACCAATCACGCGTGAATCCCAGTATGCGTATGGCGAATGTGAAGCCATTTGAGGAGGTGAAGGTCGGTCCGGGACTTGGGCTCGGATATGGCACCGAAGGTGCCGGGGGATACAACTCGGGCACGATGATGCGCGAGTCCTGGTTGCCAAAAGGCGTCGATGATTTGCGCACGGCCAATAAACAGAAGGCCTCCGAGACTATGCAGCTTGGCCACGAGGGTCCCGCCAAGAGCCGCATCACCAATGTCGGTATTTTAGGCGCTTTTCAGAAGAACCGCCCCGAGACAGCATTTGAATGGGGACAGGACCGCCTATTCACCACAACTGGAGCTGGAGCAAAGGGACCCACCGCACAAGCAATCCAGATTGAGCGCGACGTTGCTCGTCCGGAGACCACCGTGTCTTATGGCGGTGCCGCACAGAGCATCCACCATACGCGCTCCGACGCGGGCGAGATTCTCCCGAGTCATCGTGTCGAGTTAGGACCCACCCAGCTCGGTGTTGCCAATGCCAACGGCCGTGGGTTCGCAAGTGAAGGTGACTATGGTATCAAGTCGAAGCACGCCTATGCCAATAACCGCAGCATTAATGAGAACCAGGATTATTTTGGCGCAGTTGGAAGTGGTATTGGTGCCGTGATTGCGCCTCTCTTGGAAATCATGCGCCCCTCGCGCAAGGAGAACACGACCGGAAATATGCGCGTATATGGAGACGCGAAGTCGCGTGTCGGACAATCCTACTTGTACAATCCGGCCGATGCGCCGGCGCACACCATGCGCGAAACCACGGAGAAGTCGGTGAATCATTGGAATGTCAATAGAGGACAGAAGGGGGATGCCTATATTTCGGCGAACCACGAGGTGCTACCTCAACACCGTGACACCACCACCAAGTCGCATGTCGGTGGGGCCGGATACAGGAACGCGGCGATGCGCACCTATGATGCCGAGTTGTCCTATGAACCGAGCGATATTAAGGCATCTACCATTAATGGGCGATTCGGAAACTCGAATACCAATTTGTTCAATAATTCGGTGAACTATCAGGGCAAGCCGAAAGATATTGATATGATTAATAGTCGCGATGCTATGCCCAAGATGCCATATCAATCGCAGTCTGTCCAGAGCATGGGCGAGCTACAATCGAGAGGTCGCGAGGGATTGCCTCAGGTCGAGCGCAATAGCGCGGATTTGTACAGTGTTTTACAACAGAACCCGTATGCTATTCCGCGAACATATCAATAAGTTTCGCATAATATTTAAGACGTAAATATATATTATGCATCGTGGCGGCGGTCTTTCGAACGCAGATGGACTCCGACATATATTGAGTATTGGATATGAAGTTGAATGTGGTGTTTTAGCAAAATTGACGCGAACCGTATTGGATACCAATTCTCAGGACATCGTGTTGTTTAATTCGGACACGGCGCGAAAAGACATCGAAGACTTTCATAAAGCAGAGGCGGGGGATGATGAATATGTAGAGGATTATATTTTCATGCGCCAAGAAGAAGTCATGGACGATGTTATTTTGGATAAATATGGGCAACCCAATAAGAATGCGGCCTTCCATATTACATCGGATAACGCGATGACGCCCTTTATCCGGTTGCTTGACAAGGTGTGCTATTATGACACCGAATCGGAAAACGCGGCGGACGAAAAAAACTCGATGTATGTTTTTCGCGATACACGGGGCGTCAATTACAACATACATTTTATGATGAAGTCCGAACAAGGGTGTGCATTTCACTCGTCGGTTGAATGGGTGATGACCTATTACAAACCCAGGCGGAGTAGGAATATTATTATGGATACCTTTGTGAATATGATAACCAATTTGGTGCGGCATTTGGATGAGTTTGTTCCAATTGAAGGGAATTACATCGTCAAATACAAAAACGCCGAAGACGCGGTGGAAGAGTTTGTGGTGGAAAAACCGAATAAACGGATGTTATTCCACAAACCCAATAGCACATTGTATTATTTACAAACACAGGCGTCCGAGTTGCCGATGACGATTGATGATGCGTGCTCGGTTGTCCAAATGACCTTTTCCGCGAAGGCCGAACATATCGTGGAAGTGCTGATTTCTTTATTGGATAACAACTCGGGCAACATACCATCCTATAACAACAATATTCGGGAAAAGCTGGATAATGTGCGGCGCATAGAGGGATGTGTAGATGAACTTATTCGCAATTATAATCGCACACATATGGGGTCGTATAAAATATTGGGCTCGAAATACTTTACGCAGTCAGTTAAGACCTATTTGTTTTTAATCTTGTTTAAGGTCGCGCAATACATTAAGTTCAAAAATATAAAGTCGGGCGCCAAATATTTTAAAAATATTTTATACATCAATTCGCGACATAGCAACTATGTTTTGTACATTAATCTGAAACGCCAGCTGGAAATCCAGTTTGGGATGTTGGAGGACGAAATTGTGGTTTCTATTATTAAAGACATTGTGTTTGTTCCGGATATTTTGATGAGCGGAATTGTCGCAGATGATACGAAGATTCGGACGGGGGCGTTTTCAAAGACCAATATTCTCGATAAGACTAATAAGAATTATGGTGACCCGACCTATTCGTTGATAAGTTATTTTGATTTCTTTGAGAGACCGGTCGATAATGAAACGAATGTTGTAGAGGGAACCGGAGAAATCAAAGAATATGATTGGCTCGAATACAAGAAAATCGACGACTATTCCAACAAGATGGATTTGAATGATGACATTGTGTTGATTGAAGTGCGCAATTTTCAAAAGTTGTTGTCGCTCCATGTGTATGATATGGCGGACCAAGGGTTAAAGTCAGACATGGAATCCGGGTCGTGTAATGTGCTGACCAAACATATGGGCGCGGATGTGGGGTCATTGTCGATTGCCAATTTTCGGAAAATCATCGAAATCTACAATAGCAAGTCGAAGAGCCAGACGCGGCGAAAGACGAAGAGCAAGAGTCGCGCTAAGAGTCGTGGTAAGAGCCAGAAAGTTAGAAATACCATATAAAGTGTTGGCGTTTAGTGCTTTTTTATAGTCATTTATGATAATCAAAAAATTGTAAAAACTCAAAACGAATACGTTTTGGTTTTTAGTACTTTTTGAAATACATCTTTGATGTATTTCAAAAAATTGAATATTTTTCTGTAAAATAATTAACTTTACAAAATGACACACAACTTCATAAATGATATTTTATTCGGAAAAAATTGAGGCCGACATCATCGACAACAACGAGCTCGATGTTATCGTCGACAAGGTCGAAGAGTTCAAGCGCGACATCGACATGTTATTCACCTATTTCACATACTCGGTCATCGGACTCGATTATATCCAGAACCTGCTCAAATATTCTTCAAACCGGGTCGCGTTTTACTGTATGGACGACGAGTTTGACATCCGCAACTGCCCCAGTGCCATGATTTACTCGAAACAGACGCGACGAACTGGCGGCGAAATCGTGTATTACATCATGATGATTTGTACCCAGCGCAGGTTCAAAAACCTCGGCTACGCGACGGCCCTGCTCAATGGATTCGTTGAAAAGGTGCGCGCCGATAATGCCGATTCGACAAAACCCGTGAAAATTGTCCTCAGTGCGCTCGATGAAGTCGTCTCTTATTACCAGAAATATGGGTTCGATGCGGTTGATTGCGATTTGAAGAATTACCCGTATTTGGCCAGTTTCGAGAAATGCGATGAATCCAAGATATACACGATTATGGAGCTACGTGTAAAATAATACACGCGAAAAAACAACGGTGAAAGACACGATATTATTCATACTCGGTATCAATCGCAATCCACGCAATTGGCACAATCGTCGATTTGGGTCTGCTCGCATGCGCACGATATTGTACAGGAAAATCCGGGTTTTCTGGATTCTCATACCCTTTGATATTAGGTGCGCCCATTTTATGCCACGTAATTTGATTACATATATTTTGGATTTCTTCATATGGTTCGTACTTTGATGAAATAGTGTCATATATGGCATAGATGTATGACATATACTCGACGTATAATTCACCCAGTGTTCGATTCAAATTAATATAGGCGTCGATATTTGTAGCTATACCGCATGGGGGTACTGCTAAGTATGTTTTTTTCACTTTCAGCAATGGGTATTTCCAGTGGACCCAGTTTAACGGATTCATATTATAGGCCAGATTTTTGGCGGAGAAAACCCCCATCTCTCGACAAACATTTGGGCCCATATTACGCGTGGCTTCATAGAGTGTTCTTAATGGGATATCTGGGATAAATGGTGTATCTGTCCGAAAGTCAATGTTCGTCACCTTGAGCACACAGCGACCGTCCATATATATCATGATGCCAATGTATGGCATATTTCCGTTGTTATGATTAATTATGTCAAGATGCTCCATTGCGTGACGTACATATTTGGATTTTTCCCATATTTTGAAGCTGGGACATAGAGGACACGTGGCGGATTTATTATTTTGTTGGCATGTATTTACCCATTTGTCGCGACAATTGACGTGCAAGCTGTGGTGCCATTTAACGCCCTTGTGGATTATTATGGATTTCCTGGATTCCAGAGGCTCGTAACAAATTGAGCATAATTCGGAGTCATCTTTTTCGAGTGGCGGTTCCACTGGATTGGGAGATTGAGTCGTTGTTGTCTCACTTTGGGCGACGTTTATTTGGGAACGGGTTTTCATTTTATAAGATTGTTTTGTTTTATGCTCCAAATAATGTTGATAAAGGTTTTCAATTTTTTCCGTCCCCTAATCAGGGACGGAAACAACACTTTGAATATGAACCGGATGGTTCATATCCAGAGTGTTTTTTGTAATGCCCCGTAGGGGCATACAAAAAATTGAAATCCTTTTTACCATTTCTTGGAAAGCATAAATAAACAAACCCACCCCTTTACAAAATGTCTTACATAAACACTGCGTTCCGTCTCGTCATCGAACTGAGTCGTAAATACAACATCGACGAATCCCACGCCCTCAAACACAGCATGGAGGTCTATGGTTATGCAAAAAAAATATTCAAAACCGGACTGGCCGAAAGTCCGTGGCTCGCCGAACAAGAATCCGTCATCTATTTGGCGGCTATACTCCACGACATGTGCGACAAAAAATACACGATGGCAACGGATGGAGTTGTCATCATGAGCCAGCGATTCGCCGATGAACCCGCATTCGAAATGGTTATCCAGATTATCACCACGATGTCGTACTCCACGGTGAAGGAGAAGGGATATCCCGACCTTGGCACCTACATGGCAGCATATCACATCGTCAGAGAGGCGGACTTGTTGGCGGCCTACGATATTGACCGCTGTATCATGTACTCGATGTATACGCGAGATGTGGATTACGAAGAAGCCCTGCGTATTGCGGTTGAGCTGTTTAATGTCCGGGTGCTCAAATATCGTAGCGATGGGTTGTTCTTGTCGGAGTTTGCGAAATGGGAATCCGCGTTTCTACACACGAATGCGTTGAAGAAGATTGCGCTGTTGCTGTCTTAGATTGGTGGTGGTGGGGTTATGCATTATTACATGGTTTTTTTATTGTCATTTTTATGATTACACAAACATAAAAATATTGTCCGCGACCTACGGCCGCTTTCTAGGTCGTGTCCACTATGTGGACACTGGAAGCCTCCTTTGGGGATTGAACCCAAGGCCTTTTCATTACAAGTGAAATGCTCTACCACTGAGCTAAAGAGGCACTGATATCACCACCCCTGGTGTATATACTATTATCTGCGTCGTCTTTATATTATTTGTTGTAAAACTACATAAGATTGTGTTCAAAGATATAATAACATGTTCTTCCGAAAATCAATCTTTATGGCAAGTCGCCGGGCATTTTCCTCATGTAATCACAATAATAGCGATGTTATCCAGGCACTACAAAGGATTGAAAGCAGACAAAAAGCCTCTCATATACTTCAATTTGTTATTTACATTTCCAGTATTTGGACCTGTGTTATGGTGTCGATTATCAAAAATAAAAAACATGGTTGATAACCATCTCATCCAAAGGGACCGTCATCGCACTTACTCGGTAAGCAACCGCGGCACACAATTAATCGTCTGTAATTCCTGCGACAACAGCTTGAACGCATATGGTATCTCCGTGTATGCGAAATCGGTCATATTGTTACATATACTACACTTGTGAACACTGAAGTTGAACTTGCCCAACATCGAGTTGCCTTCATCGTTGTATTGCGCTATCATACCGCATTTCTTACACACATGAACGCTATATTTGTCCGACACATCGTACAAACGCTCGCGGCAGAATCGGCTGATTCCATGTGCCAACATGACATCACGCTCCATCTCGCCGATACGGAAACCACCATCACGACTCCGGCCTTCGGCCGGCTGCCTCGTCAAATTGACCATCGGTCCAATCGACCTACTGTGCTGTTTGTCATTTACCATGTGTTTTAAGCGCTGGTAGAAGACGGGTCCGATAAATATGCTCGTGTGGAACTGCTCGCCGCTCAAGCCGTCATACATCACCTCGTTGCCATAACTCTCGTATCCCTGGTTCTGGAGTTTCTCGGCAATCGTCTTTACATCGAGGTTGCCGAAACTGGTGCCGTCGCCGAACAGGCCGAGATGGACGAGCACCTTGCCAAGCAGCGTTTCTTTGAGCTGCCCAATGGTCATACGCGAAGGAATCGCATGCGGGTTGATGATGATGTCGGGGCGGAGACCGTCCTTAGTATAGGGCATATCGCACTCGGGAATTATGAGCCCGCAAGTACCCTTCTGACCATGTCGACTAGAGAATTTATCGCCTATACACGGCTTTCTGAACGTGCGCATGCGGACCTTGGCACAATTGTAGCCGTCGCCATTTCGACACTGGACGTTGCTATCCACGTAGATTTCCTCCCCGCCAGTGCGCACACTCTTGCTTTGGTCTTCGTATTTAATCTGTTTCGTCGGGTCATTGCGGTTCTCCTTGATATTCACCACCTTCGAAATGATGATGGTGTGGTCTTCCAGCAATGTGTTTTTCGGAACGAACCCGGTGGCGTCGATTTTGTCGTAATTGCCGTACTTGATTCCCTTGGTCTTGGTGGGGTCCGGCTTACATCGGCTCACGAGTCGGGTAATCGTCTTGTCCTCATCCTTCTCCGTGTGGTAAATCGTGGTCGCAAACATCCCGCGGTCAATCGAGCCCTTATTGACCAAAACACTGTCTTCCTGGTTATATCCGGTGTATGACATAATGGCGACGTGGATTACTTGGCCGGATGGGATTTTCACGAGGTCGAGCCAGTTCATGAGGCGGGTGTCGACAAGAGGGCGCGAGGGGTACGATAATATATATGCGGTCTTGTCATATCGCTTGTCGTAGTTTGTCGCGTAGACGCCCATCGCCTGCTTACTTTGAGCGCAATTACTTGATAGGAAATTATTTCCTGCGATAAAACTATGGTTGTCAGATTCGACTGTTATATCTGAAATCATACGATTCTCAATTTCTTCAATTGTAACAATAACTTCAAATACAGGTTTATCAATAACATCCATTGTTCCAACTTGCGTTTTGTTTAATTCCATATTTTGTACTTCACACCAGCCGTCAGTTGTCATAAACTTATGGTCGGCAGTTGCGATAATTTCTCTTCCAGAAATTGTTTTTATTTTGAATATTTTTTTATCAGTTTCGCGAACATATTGATTAACAACCTTGGTATGAGAAGTCATTAATGTTTCCGGATTAAAACATAGCACCGAATCGCCAACTTTTACATCCTTTATCGGTATTTTGTCACCATTTGAAAGGAGAACCGTTTCATTAATATCTAAGCATTGGTACGTATTTCTAGGAGCTTGGTTGTGCTCCGGGAACGGAATACACGACGCCAGAATACCGAAAATGGTGCTCGGATGGATTTCACAGTGGGTGTATTTGACCCTAGAGTTTTCGAGAATATAGGAATCCTTCGCTTTCATCGCCACCATGGCGAAATTTTGCTCGCAGGGGTCGATGTATTCAATGACCGAGTCGTCCAATTTACAATTCGTCAGCAAATCGTTCCATGACAACTCGTTGCTTTCGAGGCGGTCGATGATGTCGCGCGTAATGAGCGCCCGGCCATCCTTCACGCGCAACAACGGACGTGTCATTCGCCCACCATCATTACACACGTGGATTTCCATCGACTTGTAATCGAATACGACGGATGTGTAGATGTTGATGATACCGCGGTATTTCTTGTCCTTCATGTCGTTGTACAACTCGAGTGGGGTGTCGGTGCTCCCAATCCAGCACCCGTTGATGAACACTTTTACTTTGTCGTAGGCATCGGCGGGCTTGATTTCGTCCAGCGGTTTCACGAATGGCTCGGCATAGGTGTAGAGCGATGAGCTGTTGGTGGAAATCGTGAGATGCATGAGACTGCTGATGCTTTTGACGACACCGATGGATTGGCCCTCTGGAGTTTCTGCCGGGCAGAGGAAACCCCAAGTAGTACCATGGAGTTTGCGTGGCTCAATCAGCTCGCCACTCTTGTCAATGGGCGTATTCACGCGGCGCATATGACTCAGGGTCGCCGCCGTCGTCAATCGATTCACCACCTGAGCAACACCCACTTTGCTGCTGTTGCTCTGCTTGATGCTGAAGTCGCCCGTTGCCAAGGCTCGGTTAATTCCGGTCTCGATGGTGGTCGCCTTAATCATCTTACAAATGTTCGCCGAATTGATGATGTTTTCGTAGTCCTCCGTCGACCGCCACGACCCATTGTTAATTTCTTTCAATATGTTCTTGTTCATCTCCTTCACCATCTTGTTGTAGTAGTTGCGGAACAAATTGTTCAGCAAGATTCCCGTAGTGTCGATGCGCTTATTCACATACGAGTCGCGGTCACTGGGTCGGATTCGCCCGAGCGCGGTTTGAATCAGCTTGTTCACCATGTATCCGAGCAAATAGATTTTCTGCGGGGCGGTTCGGCAATGCGGGAACAGGTCGTTCGCCAAGACCTCCATGACGAAATCGCGCTTCTTCTTGGCGCCGTGGTCCTTGTCCATGTTCATCGGGGTGAATGCCGCGTAACTGGTGATATGGCGCAAAGCGTCTTCTTGGGTCATGAACTTGTTCGCCTCAATAATCGACGCGTTCAAATAATCGAGTATTTGCGCACTTTCGGCCGTGGTTTCATCGAGCAATATGTATTGGCATATCTCCTTGTCGGAGACTACCCCCAGCGCGCGAAACACCACGAACAAATCAATAGACTCGCGAATACGGGGAATCACGACCTTGAGTGGGTATCCGTAACCGTTGTTTCGACTGATGATTTCTACCTCGATTTGCTTGGGCGAGATACACTTGTTGTCGGGCATCGATTTGATTTCGGCGTACCAGCTGCATTTCGCCGTGTTTTTGCCGTCGTAGCAGTAGACGACGTTTTGGGCCGCGCGTTCTTGCTGTAATACGGTCTTCTCAGACCCCTTGATGATGAAGTATCCGCCGTGGTCGAACGCACACTCGTCGATGGCCGTAGGATTGATGTGCGAATGCTGGTTGAGCACGCAAATCGACGAATTGACCATTATCGGAAACTTGCCGATACTGATTTTGGAAATGGTTTTATTAATGATTCGGGGTTGGTCCATATTTACCGTGTCGCGCACAGTGTATTTGATGTTGATATCGATTGTCAGATTGGAAGCATAGGTGAAATTGCGGAGCTTGGCCGTGGTGGGCAACATGATTTTGGTGGAGCCGTTGTTCTCGTAGATGTGTGGCTGGTGGATTTTCAGATTGGTGAAGGTGATTTCGGTCTCCAGCGCATATTGGTTGAGCTCGGCGATGAAGTCCTTGTCCGAACGGATGATTACTGGGTTGAACATCTGGATGGTCTGGGGTAACTGGTGATTCACGCAGTAGTTGTAGGATTCGAGCTGGTGGCGTACTAGACGCGATGAATGGCGTCCGTGGAAATACGACTCGATGATGGTGAATGGTTCGGAATCGTATTTGCCGAGATGGCCGAGCACGGATTCGCCAGAAAGTGAACCGCTGGAAGGTGCTTCGCTGGAATGTGCTTCGGCTCGCTCTTCTTCCATCACTTCTTTCAGAATTGCCTTGGAGTCAAATATTGGCTCGGGTTTATGACGACGTCCTGTGGGTAAACGGGTTTCTTCTGCGGCTGCGGCTGCCACCACTGAGGTGGATTCGGCAACAGCGGCCTTGGCGCGGGGCTTGTAGGTTCTTTTGGGTTTGGTAGTTTCGGCAATCATTTTGGTATCAGACAATTTTTGGAATGTTATTTGTATTTGTTTTGTTTTCAAATCGTTTTTTCAATTTTTCCGTGTTGGGCCAAAGAATATAAACGCATGTTTATACATCTCAATTATCCATGACCAAGTTCAAATTATTTAGTCAATATCTCGATTATTATCGGAAAAAAACACATCTCCAAGTGAGCGATTACCGGAATATAATGAATTATGCGAATTACGAGCTTTGTTGTATCATGCCCGACCATCTTATTCCTTTTTTGGGGCAATCCGCCGAACAGCCTTCTCAATATGACATTTGGCAAAAAGAGCACGAAATTGCCATGGATATACCAATGCCTATTAAAACGTCTGTCCATATTGACACCAAGATTAACAGCATAGCCGACTTGATATCCATCATCGATAAATATCCTGTGACAGAAGACATCGAATACAATATCGACGTTGCTACACTTACGAATATTTCCGGCGAATTGCGCGAACTCGACGCGTTAATCGGACTAGATAGCTTGAAAAAAAACATCATTGACCAAATCGTGTATTTCTTACAGGGGTTTTCCGGCGCGGCCGACTACAAACACATTGTCATCTATGGTTCGCCCGGGACCGGCAAAACCGACATTGCCAAAATATTGGGCAAAATGTATTCGAAAATGAATATTTTGGCGAAACCCGCAGGAGCCAAAGGTGGATTCAAAAAGGCCACGCGTTCCGAATTAATCGCCGGATATTTAGGGCAAACCGCCATCAAAACAAAGGCACTCATTGCCGAAAGCCTTGGCGGCGTGTTGTTCATCGATGAAATCTATTCACTGGGCGACGACTCATTTTCGAGGGAGTGCGCGGACACATTGTGCGAGGCGTTGAGCGACCACAAAGACGGGCTCATCGTGATTGTCGCCGGGTACGAAAACGAGGTGAATGAGCGATTCTTCCGACTGAATCCCGGTCTGGAATCGCGGTTTTCGTGGCGATTCACGGTGGATGACTATACGGCCACCGAAGTCTGGCGTATTTTTAAAAAGAAGGTGGTCGACGCGGGCTGGACACATGGGATTTCAGAGGCTGCGGGGGAAGACTGGTTCAAGCGGCGTCATCGCGATTTACCGGGATTCGGTCGAGACATTGATACATTGTTATTTAAAGTGAAAATCGCCCACAGTCGGCGAATATATGGTATTACTGACACCGATTTGTTGCGCAAAATCACACTCGCCGATTTGGATGCCGGATTTGCTTCGTTCAAGGAAAGTATGAAAAAGTCGACGACGTATGGTGGCAACAAACAATTTGTGTCGTCGATGTTTTTGTAATGTTCGTAATTCTATAATAAACAAAACAATATTATAGAATATAATTGATGAATGGCGGTGGTGGCGATAAGAAGGTCATCAAAATCAATACTGACCTATTTAAGTTTAATAGCAATACGACGCGGAAAAATGCCGCGGTAAAAAAAGACCCCAAACCGATTAAGATGAAGTCGGTGAATCGAGACAAGACCATTAAGCGCGATATGCTGAGGCGGATTCGGGCCAATCAGGCGGAACAATACAACAAAATATTTGGCGGTGGTGGTGATGAACCGGTTCGTGTGTCGGCCGAGGAAAAGTTTGATTCGGGATTCAATGAGACAATGGATTTTATGAATAAGCTGGTAGATAAACAGAAGCGGGAGCAAGCGCCGCATAACCAAACATTGAGGGCGCCGGTCCATGTGTCGAATATATATCCGCAACCGCAGTCAATGGTACAACCGCAGTCGATGGTACAACCGCACTCGATGGTACAACCACAGCAAATGGTACAGCAACCACACCCGATACCAATGGTACAACCACAGCAAATGGTACAGCAACAGCAAATGGTACAACCACAACCGATAGTACAATCACAACCCTTTGTTCATATTGGCGGTTTGCCTCAGACAATTGTTCCCAAACTGGTTCATCCCGAACCTCCCAAGTTTGGATGTCTTAAAAATGGCTCACTTCCAACATTTCGAGCCAATAAAACAGTTAGAAATGAGACAACGCATAATGGAGGCTCGAGTCAAGGACAATTCGCGTCACCCAATGTAGGGTCGGGTCAAGGACCCTTAGGGTCACCCACTGTAGGGTCGGGTCAAGGACCCTTAGGGCCACCCACCTTAGGGTCACCCACCGCAGGGTCTGGTCCAGGTAAAAAACTCGACACCGCCATTGACCGTATTCGTGCCAGACTCAATGAACGAGCAACCCGTCAGGAGAATAACACCAATTTTAAAATGCCCAAATCCAAGCCAAATAAACTAATCCGGCGAACATATCACGTTGGAAAAGACAAGTTTCGACCATCAGTTGGAGTGCTACTTCCGAACCGCACGATTCGAAACAAAGTTACCAATAAGTCGTTCATGTTGAAAAATACCCCAATCGAAGAAATCCGCAAATACCTTTTGAAACAGGGGTTCATCAAAGTTGGGTCGGCATCTCCAAATGATGTTTTGCGCAAGATGTATGAGAGTATTATTATGATTGATGGAGAAATCAAGAATTATAATCCGGACAATTTGCTTTATAATTTTTTCAATGACAAGTCTTAATAAGCCTCAAGTAGAGGCTTACGAAAAATTGTTTGTACCTGTTAAGGTACAAAGTATTTTTTGGATGACCTCCGTAGGAGACCAACGAAAAATTGTTTGGATTCGAAACCAACAGTTTCGGATACACACTGTTTTTTGTAAGCCCCATAGGGGCTTACGAAAAATTGAAAACTATTGTATGAACTATATTGTTCATATAATATCAAACACCCCCCTACTACATAACAAAATGGAAAAAAAACTCAACTCACGCACCGAAGAATACATCACCAAGTTCAAGGATGATATTCGCACCAAACTCATCCAGCTAGGAATCGCCGAAAAAGAAAAGGCCAACGAATTACTCGAGTTCGTCTATGAATATGAACGCCTCGTATTTAGCAAAGACGACATTTCAAAACGCAAACGCATTCAAAACTCGATTCCTACCCAAAACCGCTGTAATGCCCGCCGCGCCGACAACAAACAATGTACGCGCAAACGCAAGGATGGATACGAATTCTGCGGCACCCATTCGAAGGGCGCCCCCTATGGAATGGCCGACGACACATGCGGCGAATGTACCAAGAAGCTCGACGTGGTCGCCAAGGATGTCAATGGAATCGTCTATTATATTGACAAGTTCAACAATGTTTATAAGACCGAGGACATACTCGCGGGTAAAACAAATCCGGCGGTAATCGCTAAATGCGTAGTTAGCTCGAACGGCAGCATAACTATTCCGGGGATATAGGTGGTTTGACCAGTCTACGAATCGTTTCTTTCACCGTCGCCTCTCGATTCTCATTTATGAAACTATTCAACTCCGTCGCCTGCTCATCGTCGCCGTTGTAATATTTCAACAGGACATCGGTCAGATATTTCTTGGTTATTGGTTTTTTCACCTGTTTTTTCGAATAAATCAGCTTGCCCTCTTTGACATTGAACTCGTCGATGTTGTTGTCTTTCATTGTGGACATCAGACCTTGCGATATTTTGGTCATTTGCGCCTTCCGGTCGCGTATCTCTTTGTTCAAATTGCGTATTTCATTGTCGATTCGTATCCATTCTTTTATTGAACTCACGAGTTCGGTTTTATTCAATGTAGATGCCATTATATTTTACTGGTTTATATTTTTATTCTATTTTGTGTGTTTAATAATTGTCAATAAATTGTGACAATTATATATATGATTTTTAGCAACAGTTATAGAAAATCTTCCGTAAGTTATCAACAAATGAAAATGGCGCAATCAACCAATTCAATACAAAATCGACCAATCGTCCAAGACCCGCCGCCGCCATCCCCAGTAAAACTTAAATGGGGGAAACCAATTTGGACATTTTTTCATGTCATGGCGCAAAAAATGCGCAGTGAATATTTTCATTTAATAATTGGAGATTTTATGCGTATAATATCGTTAATATGTAATGTTTTGCCATGCCCGGTTTGTTCTAAACACGCAATTGAATATATTAATTCTGTAAATATAAATAATATTCGAACGAAAGATGACCTTCGGCAATTCTTTTATACATTCCATAACACAGTCAATAAGCGAAAGGGGTATCCGATTTTTCCACAAGAGTCAGTTGTCTCTACTTATGAAAATATGAACACGTTTTTGGTTTGTAAAGAGTTTATGTATCATTTTGAAGACCGAAATCGGTCATTAAAATTGCTAACGGATGACTTTATACGACGTCGAACTGTTCCGCAGGTAAAAACGTGGATTAATTCGAATATTCAGTATTTTGAACCATAATTATAGACCGCGCTTTTTACAATTAAATGCTAGTTTTGCGGAATCTTTTGTACAATCTTCCTTCCCTGTTCTGATTTTGTCAATTGTATTGCGATTTAAATACCCCCAACCAATACCCAGAATTAATCCAACCGATAATGGTATAATTGTAAAAACTCCTGAGCAATTTAAATAATTGTAAATGACATCGATTACCAAGAAAATTATCAATGGTATAATAAGGTAATAATTGAGCGCGCCCCCGGTTTGCTGACTTAAATGCCCAACAATAAAAGAGAGGGTATGTGTACTTAGAGGCAAATGTGATATAATTTGGTTGTTAAATGTCAAGAAATTGCAATGGCCAATTAAATATGCTGCCTTTTTTATGGCTTTATCTGGGTCGGTATCGGCAATTCCCGATTTTTCGTCGTGTAGCAAATCAATCTTATCTTTTAATAATGACGAAATCATTATAGTAAATACGGAACTTAGCAATGCCCCGCCAGCAATTGTGATTCCAAACATGGTTCCCTGGACGATTGAATACATTGTAAAAAAAGAAATTAACACAAATGGAAATATTCTGTAAAACAAAAAATAGAGTTGTTTAAATTCCATATTATACTATTACCAAATATAAATATACTGGTCTAATATGTATATAATTGAATAATTACACCGGTTTGGGATGGGCCGACTACAGTTGGTTTTTCTGACGGAAAAGCATCCGCTACATGAAATGTCCGGGGATATAGGCTCCTGACATTTGAAATCTTCACCTGTATAAATTGAAATAGTATAAACCTATTACACTTAATACTATAAATGGGAATACCTGCTTACTTTTCATATATTATTAAAAATTATGTTCACGTTTTGAAATCATTGCAAGATATTCGAAATACACGATTCGATAACTTGTATATGGATTGTAATTCGATTATATATGATGCCGTCCGTGAAATATATAAGACAGACCCGGAGAGGTCGGCCAGTTATCCTCATATTTTGGCATTGGTGTGTTCAAAAATACAGGACTATATTGACCAAATACGACCATCAAATACGATATATATAGCATTTGATGGAGTTGCGCCGGTGTTAAAAATGGAACAACAACGCCGGCGTAGAATACTGAATAAGTATCTTGAAGAAAATGGATGTGTTGAAAAATCTAGTGGTATAGACACGTGCCTAATCACGCCAGGAACATGTTTCATGAATTATTTGTCTAAATATGTGAATGAGCACAAGTTTGATGCGCCTGCTGGGGTAACTATCATAATATCTGCGTCGGACCAACGTGGAGAGGGTGAACATAAACTGTTTAAACATATTCGCGATTTTAAAGAACAACATAGTGGTAAAAACACGGTTATATATGGACTCGATGCGGATTTATTAATGTTGTCCATATTTCATAAACAATTTACTAAATTGTATGTTTTTCGCGAAACCCCCGAGTTTGTGAAGAGCTTGAATATTGATTTGAAATGTAATACTGGATATTTGATTGATATTGATGTTCTATGTAGTTCAATTTACAAAGAAATGAAAATGCCGATATTTGAAAAAGACGGAATCACTGAAACCACGCGAATCCATGATTATGCGTTTTTATGCTTTATGTTGGGGAACGATTTTTTGCCGCATATTCCGGTAATCGATATTCGTATTGATGGAATACAAGTGTTAATGGATGCTTATCGAAATACAATTAGCAATGGGAAACTGATTGAATATGATGGTGCGGAAATAATATGGAGCGAGTTTGATAAAGTGATTGATTGGATAGCAAAAAGGGAGGATGAAATATTGGCGAGACACGAAAAGATTCGGGAAAAACAAGACAGGCGATTAAAACCGGGTGAACATCGTATTGGGTCCGAAGAGGAGAAATACAAAAAAGAACAAAAAGGAGAAAAAGGATATGGAAGACGAATGAGTTGGGTGTTAAAATATTACGTGGGAGAAAAGAAGTGGGAAGAGTGTGGAAAGATGAAAGTGAAAAGAATAAAAGAAGTGAAAAGAGAGGAAAAGGGA